>Ga0247742_10000698_pt1 | contig 25853 bp, 25 predicted proteins | sample UWRJL208509C2_FD_180944 | JGI IMG/M metagenome (GOLD analysis project Ga0247742, IMG submission 180944) | Plant litter microbial communities from Arlington Agricultural Research Station in Wisconsin, United States - UWRJ-L208-509C-2 | ecosystem: Environmental > Terrestrial > Plant litter >... | reverse complement strand
TTTTTAAAGCATTGGGGCCTGGGAGGGGTGCGGGAGAGTAAGGAGAAATAGTGGTGGTGGTGATGGTTGACGAAGTTCGAACCATTGCAAGGGCGCAATGTCACAGTGTCCAGCCATTGCCGGCTACTTTGCCATTACGAACAGCCGGCTTATAAGGACGATTCGGATAACTGGCTTATAGGGACAATTCGGACTTGTAAACCTACAGCGGTGAAAATGGACAAGAATCGAAACCAAAAATAACTAAAAATCAGCTACTGTGAGTCGGAAATTCTCGGTAATTGAACTATTGAAACTAGCTCTGCATACTGGACTCCATGAGACGCCATGGCCTCCAAAAATCCCCAGACTAACCTCCCAGCGTCCGTCCTACCATATTCCCAATATTATGAAGGAACCTGTACATGTACATGTCATTGGGTATTTTTTCTGAAGTCGTCCCAGTGGCTGTCTTTTCCGCTAGGATTCGATGCATCGAGTCTTCAAGGATGTGCCGTAGCGTAGGGCGAAGGACGATGACTGGAAGGGATAGCGGTAGACGAAAGGTGACAGTGGCGGAAGGTAGGGATGGTGGTGGCAGGAAGAAAGGGATGCGATGCGCAGGCAGCACACAGAGGGACATGTGATAGACGAAGGATGCGGAGGCGGCACAGTGTGAGGCCTTGAGGTTTCATGACTCTCACGACCGCTCCACTGTCCAAAACATGTGAGTGGGTAAATTCAATCGTTTTCGTCTATGCTTATTCTATTTTCCGTTTTCACAGGGTAATACTACCTCGTTGGTGGTATTGAATGAAATTGACGAAGGATGTGGAGGCGGCGCAGTGTGAATTCAATCGCTTTCGTCTATGCGTATTCTATTTTCCGTTTTCACAAGAAATATTACATTCTCCAACGAAAGGAAAAATAGAATATTCTTCGTTGTCAAACAATGACAGAATTGTCAATTTGTATAGAATGCGTCAGCTGCTAGATGATACAGGCGTACAGCCTCCATCCGATGTTTCTGTCAAACTAAATTTGAATAGTAGATGGAATAGGAAATCGACGAGTGCTGAGTGAATTCCCAGTTTTGGTATCATCATCTGCCTTGCTTGGTGACCCGATCGACGATTCATGATCGCGCCATGCCTATTTAACTGACCGCTGATATTATATTACAATGGCATTACTTTAACGCGACCCGATACAATGGATTTCACATTCGCTCTCAAAAATGCTGGAATTTTGAAGAAAGTTTTACTTGGTACGTCGTGTTTAATATTATCTTGAGTTCACAGACCAATATGCACATATACATATCGTTAGCCCTCAGAGTAACTGTGTCCGACGTCAGTTTCCATTGTGATAACAGTGGCGTCTCTTGTAATGGGATGGATAAAGCTCATCACTCGATTGTTCTATTGAGATTTCCAGCGTCTGTCTTAGAACGATGCGATGGCCAGAGTGTGGACTTCCGTGTCAATGTTACCAAACTCCGAGTAGCTTTGGATTGCGCTGGAGATGATGACACCTGCACCATCGCCGTTGGCTTAGAGTCATCATTGTTATATCTTTCTTGTAAATCCGAGACAAGCGGTTCGTTTTTGTTGGTTTATCTATTTCCTCCGCATATTCATGGCATTTGTTTATAGACCCTCCCATTTCCCTCAACATCGAAATTCCTCTTCGACGTACAGGGATAGAGTATGTTAATATCCCAGAAATCGCCTATACAGCGACAATCATCATGAAGTCGATAGAGTTTGCGCATATCAGTCATGCGTTGAGTCACATTTCCAATGTCGTTCGCATCACCGCCGATCATGATGGGGTACGCTTTAAGATTTTGGATATAAATGTCAATGGAAGCTTGTTTTTGCGTGCGCCTATAAACACGAATTACTGCAACAACCATGAAGGAAAGATGGCCATAGCAGATAATGGATTATTGGGACTTCAAGTTTCTAAATTTACTACCGCTCTTTTCTCGCTTCGACACCTTGCACGTTTCTCAAAAGCAGCTGCACTTTCAGATGAAGTACATATACTCATGGCCGATAACGCGCCTATTTTTGTAAGTAACCAACTAGTGTATCTGACACTCTGTTATGCTAAGTCTATCTTCTTCAGTGCATTTACGAGCATTGTTTTGGTAGTGTATCTTATTATCTTTCTCCAAGAATCGAAGAAGATGTATATTAGTACCATGCTCAGCTGAAGGCTGATTTAATAATTGACTGCGGCACTCATAGTTTTTTTGTACATCTTACATGAAATATTATGATTTAGATCTAAGTAGCATACATGGTGTATAATGAAATGAGCAGCACGCAACTCTTTGGTAACATTCTCATGACATGCGAAAGTGAAGAACGATTGAATATATATATATTTGTGTGCGGAGTAGAGAAGGGACAAGTGGTGAGAGGTCATTGAAGATTTTGAGGTAGTATTGTATAAAGGGATTCTGTAGAATAGTGAGCAAAGTTGATGCGGTAATGACCCGCGAGCACCCAAAAGATAACAATGGAACCATGAAAGCCGGAAAGATTTTACAGAATATCATAAGTCCTACAGAAGGACACCTAAACACGGCACCCCGGCACCGACTATGCGGAAGCTAGCAGCCTAGACAAATTTCTGAATGAAAAGAGTTAGCTGAACGTCGCGCTCGACATTATAAGGCAGGTAGAGTACAACGTACCATCTGTACACTTCGCCCGACCCACTTAAACTCGACCACAAGATAGTGACTTATTGACGTTCCAAAAACTAGTTACTTACCACGATCGAGTAGCAGCCGATTCAATAACTTGTCAGTTCAGGAATACGCACTTTCCAGAGAGACGGGCTGGCCGTGACCGCGAATCGAACCCGAGGAGAAGAGTCCAAAGGAGCGACGGTCGACGGTCGATCGGAAGAAGTGTTTAATGGAGAGCGACATAGAACGAAGTAGCGATTGAGAGATACGCGAATTCGATGGTCCTTCATCGGAGACGATCGTACTCTTATGAGCAATCTAGAAATCCCACCACGACTCGTGGGCAGGCCTGGGAAGGGAAACACTGCGGCAAGGAGTGGCGGCAGCGTCGCGTTGAGAGATGAAGGGGGGGATCATAGAACGATAAGAATAACCAGGAGGTGGAGAGAAGGAGCCGGTGATGAAATAGGTGTAGACTCGTAAAGGCTAGCGTTGGTCAAACGGAGACATTGATCAATGAGGAGTTTCGCGAAGTGGAGAAGGCGATGGAGTCGTACGGCAGATTGCGGATCGATAGACTCATCCTGTAAATCCACCGTTAGTGTCTTTATTTACACTTGGGGTGGTACAAACAGAATCTGACTTGGTTAAGGACAACGGCAAGAGGTAACAGATCGGTTGATCGCGGACGTGGTTCCCCAAATAAGGAAATATCCCACAGATCCGCGGCTTGGACTGTGGGACCGTCAACTCGACCACGGCGAGCGCATTCAACTTGCGCTCGCCGTCGTGTTTGTCGATATCTCCTCAAAATAGTGTTGAGTGTCGTGTTTCAAGTTTCAACGTTCAGCCTTGAATTTAACTATGGGTTTACCGACTTGTGTAGCTTCAAAACCCACCTACTATGGTCCCAGCGCTTTCTCGCGGTTGAATCTCGGCTATGTATAACCTCTGGTGTACTTTCTGTACTCTATTCTACTAAGTACCAATTACGCTCTAGCATTTCTAGATTCTTGTCCTCATCCTGGTTGTCAGGATTGCAAAGCCTATATTGAATGTAGATATTTAAGAACAGTGCAATAACTTACAGTGCACACATTTTAATACTTAAGAATGTGAACTACGAGCAAGGCAATTGGATTTTCTTTATATGAGCGCAGCGCCATCGCAGCGCCAATTTTCATTGACCAATGGTCTGCACAGCGGCTATTCCCATCTTTGCTTTCAATCCAACATTAGGACCTTCAACTTCCTGAACAGAGGTTTATTACCCCTCCTTCAACGCCAGTTATGCGCGTCAAACTGCGTTTACTCTGAAGTTAGCGACGCCAACTTGCCGCTTGAGGAATGGGTGCCCCTTGCCGCCTGCAAGCCGAGCGTCGGTGATACCCGACGTAGCCAGATCCACGTTTGTGATCGACCGATCTGTTACCTCTTGACGGTGGGGCCTGCAGAGACAGGTTGGAGTGCGAGTTATTATTACTATTATTTACTTAACCAAGTTGGTGTGGCTCCCAAAGTAATACACAATGTGGTCCAGATGACGATTTTCGTGCCTGAGTAGGGTTTTTGAAGACTTGAACTTGTTCAGCGCCTTTGGGTTGAGGCACCAATGCGCTGAGAACAATGGCATTTGACAGGAAGGCGGACGTGTGGGTCATAGACCTCGCCAGCCAAAATGTTTTTGCACTCGGAGATGGGTAGATAAATTTAAAGTGTTTAGGAATTGAAATTTTATAAAAATTGTACACAAACCTACATATTAGGAATGCAATTCGAGATTCCTGAACACGCCGAGTTGGACTCAGTACAAACATCAAATCAATATCTCAGGAACGGAAGTATTTCGACGACTACAATCATAATTTTGGGAAGTACCTACTCGAAAAGTCCCTCGTCCTTGCATTTCTAGAGATACGTATCATTCTCATTTTCTTCGTAGTATACGCAATAAGGGAATCCGTTTTGTCGACGAGGTCTACCAGTGCCTTTCCACACATTTGCGACCCGTATACATTCCCACCCCCCTGTAGTTGTTGACCAAGATTTTGTATTCCATGATACATCTCCAAATTGGATTAATTTTAAGGAAGGATACCGAACAGCGATCTCCTTTACATGCTCCCTTTGTAAAGAGAGCGTGCGTTCCTCTGACAAAATGAACGCCATCGCAGTTAGTGTCTCATAGTTGAATTTTAGTACTTCAATATCTTTAAACAAAATAGGGCTTTCTGAAAGTAATTTGGAAATTGCCTTATAGGTAGATGGTATGTCAGTGGTAGCCATAGTGAACTGTAAGGTCTTACCAAGGCATTAATATGGACCGCCTTGAATTCAAGTGATTTTAGCAATGGAAATGTGGATGCTAAACCAAGTAAGCAGTATGAGATTTCGTCATTAGTATCTGTGTCGACATCGATGGATAAGCGTTCAAGTATCTGATTTTTTTTGCCATGTCCAGTAGTTAAGTATTCGGTGATTACCGATAAATCATGAAAGTCGATGACGTCTTTGATCTCAAGCTCTTTTAGTGGACGATATCTTGAAATCGACACAAGTGAAATGTTACCATCTACACACAACGACGAAAGTGAGGAAAGGTTATATGGTACCACTAACTTGGCTGTATCTACTATTGGACGGATCGTTTTGAATAAGGATGAAGCCGTACGGATGATACCATCACGGTCCATTAAGTAGAGTAGAAAGCTTGATGCTGACGTCGGAACATTGAGAGAGAGGCTGCGTAATTTAGATAATGCTAGTAATGCGTGTGTGAGTAGCGGAAATGTGAGGTGAGCATCGCTTAGATTCGTGGCAGAATACTCCAAGGCGGTGACATAGGTGGGGTAATGATGCGAGGATGCTGAACCGGAGAGAATTGTGACGAAGAATCGGCGAGCTCGGTGTTTACTTAGTTTGACTGTGCGATAGAGGAGTCTGGAAATGACTCTGTGTGCGTGGACACAGGCACGGATCATTGATAATTGCGTTTGTGTTTCCAAGAATTCTCCGATCATATTAACCAATTCATTAGGAAGATCGTTGAACGTTGCGTATCTGTCGTTTGTTGACAGTGAGGTCCATAATTTTGCTTCCTGCTCCAGGGTCATTTGATCTTTGCGTCCTTGTGACATGATACAACGAAGCTATTGAGTAATGCTGGGGAGTGTGCTCCTTTTTTATATATAGACGACTATCCTCTCATTTGCGATCTATTTACAGACATTCGGATGGAGATTTCATGTTTCCTTTAGTGGTAAAGGTAGGGAGTTTTTTGTAACTTTAACTTCTTCAACATCAGTCAGTTCAAGACCACGAGTCATAATTTCCAATTATGTATCATCCGCTTTCGACTTTGTCCGCGTCGACCGCTTGTAAGCTTAAATCGTAAATTAGTGTCGCTTACTGATTCTTCCTTAATAGGAAAATTGATCAAGTTTCGTGGTATTACTTTTTTGTAATGATTCCGCCAAGACTGACACTGATTTCGTATTTAATAGTCTAATTCAGTCGGCCCCACATTCAACGGAACTGACGGCCACTAATACTTACTTTCGAAACGAGCGGAATTTAATATCACGTATGCAACACCCATTATGTCTTTCATTCATTGTTGTTGTTCATTTTTCTCTATTCTGTAGATCGGTCAGCCGTCAATTAGAGGCATGAATCAACACGATCAAGACGAAGTTATTCTTCGCGAAAACCCCAAACGATTTGTAGTATTCCTGGTAGAATATCAAGATGTAGGTGTGGTTTAGTGATTATCGACGTTGTTACTCGGGTGTCAATCATGCGACATAAACACAGCTCTGGCATATGTACAAGAAGGCTCAGGCGTTGTTGTGGACAGCTGAGGAGATTGATCTTTCACGGGACGTCCTTGACTGGATGTGTCATATGAGCGAGCCAGAGAGGCGCTTCATATTGCTTGTTCTCGCATTTTTTGCCGCCTCAGATGGTATTGTGAACGAGAACCTCGCTCAGAGGTTTTTCAGCGAAGTTACTATAGCGGAAGCTAGGTCTTTCTATGGATTCCAGATTATGATGTAAATGGGGCCTAGTTTATATGATATCAAGTTATAACTAATAATATGTTGTATATATAAAGGGAGAATGTCCACTCTGAAACCTATGCAAATTTGATTACGACATTGGTCACCGATGCCAATGGACGAGAAGCCCTCTTTAGGGCAATGTTGGATATTCCTTGCGTTGCTAAAAAGGCTGAATGGGCGATGCGTTGGATAGAAAGTAAGACTGAACCGTTTAACACTCGTTTAGTCGCCTTTGCTGTTGTCGAGGGAATATTTTTCTCGGCTTCATTTGCTGCTATATTTTGGTTGAAACAACGAGGAGTTATGCCTGGGCTCTGTTTTTCTAATGAGCTCATATCTCGAGACGAGGGTATTCATACAGAATTTGTGTGCCTTCTTTTTCAATATTTGTCGTACCGACCATCTAAGGAAAAGGTGACTCTCATGATCACCGAGGCAGTGGAGATAGAAAAGGCCTTTGCTAGAGGTTTGTTCTTCATATGAAACATTACCCTTACGTATTGACTTGTATAATAATATAATATAGAAGCACTCCCAGAGAAGCTTTCTGGCATGAACTACGATTTGTTGGGGGAATACGTTGAATTCGTTGCTGATCAACTGTTGACTATGCTGGGGTACCCAAAATATTACATGACAACGAATCCGGTGTGTCATAATTGTTTTGAATACTAACAGTGGTTTCTCATCCAGACACATCGCAGTTTCCCTTCATGCAGCTCATAGCGACTGAAGGAAAAACCAATTTTTTTGAACGTCAGAATTCGGAGTACCGCCTTGGTCGTGATTCGTCTCCCTCGCGTCTTCCTTCTGATGATGATCTCTTTTAATGATTCACCTCATATCTACATGTACTTGTATATACATTACCTTACTTATGAAAGTTCATCATTGCCTGATATATATATCCCGAAATGAAGGAGTCCTGAGATCTGTAGAAGTCCATTATTCACCCATCGACAGAGAGTATTGCATTGATGAAAGTCTGAGCAAGAGATTAGGTCAAGGCCTACCAATTCATCTAGACCACTGCTGACCCCACCGATTATTTTACTAAGGGATGCACTTACACACGTCGCTGTAAGGGCCAGAGTTGGCTGAGCACAAACACCCACACACACTTAGATGCGCACTCAAATAAGCGCCCAAATTCCAGATTGGGCGTACGCACCAAAAGCCCGTAAATCGAACAAGAACCCGAAACCACCGATCGTCTTCCGGATAATTTGGTCAGGTCCTCAGGCATTCGATGTATCAGCAGTCCAATATCGACCCAACTTTGACTAGTACTATGCATAACCAAACGCTGGCATCGACTGGTTAAGCCATGTTCCTCAACCACTTACTTCGGCATGTGTTTCGACGATATATGTCATCCCATGGCCCTACAATTTATCCACCGCTTCCCTACCACTGCTCACCCCCTGCGACTGGACATGCATGCGACGAAGTGGGGTCCATCATGGAGCGTAATTTGAGTAACTACTATGGGCTGACTGGTTGAAGCCCTACTCGCGGACATTACGCCAACACAAAGGGCAAGGCCCAGAGAAATACATGGGTGGTAATATCTGAGCCTGCTCTTAATGAGCGACATCGATGTATGCATCGCCTACCCCTGCAGCACTGTCTTGCATTTCATCTTATTTAAAACCCTCGTTACCTGCCTGCTATCGCATTCTAGCTAAACAACCCCATTCATGGAACTTGAGGCATACGATCACTATACTGTAATTCAATATCTCGCCCACTTCATGTCGACACATTGGCATCGAACGTAGCATTCTCGATGCGCATGCGCAGTCACATCCCCGATGTGGAAGTTGATTAAACGTTACAACTTGAATATAAATATATATGTTTACTCGTTCCTCACCCTCAGGTTGTGTACAACAAGTCAGAGTTTTACGTGATATGAGCTGTTTCGCGCATGGTACTGAATTTCACCATACGTTACCAATAAATTTGTGCTGGCCGAGTTGAACTTTGTGCCGTTGGGTTTCGCGCTATTGGGTTACATTTATTCCTCAGTTCAAGTCAAAACTCAGAGTTTCAAGGCCATTTATTAAATCGGCACTCGACCGACCATATCTTAATGGGTGATGTTTAGTACGCTAATACTTAATCGATTAGAGTATATTACTGACATCGTAACAAATTCCAGTTTGTTGAACGAAATTCATAACTTCACTTGTATAAACTTGTTTAATATACATTTTGTAGCTACAACCAGAACTTTCTTCAACCGTTGATGTCTGGGCGCAATCTTAGACTGAACAGGACACACAATCAAGCTGTTGTTGATTCGAGTCGCCAATTTGTTGACCTTCAATGCGCCGAGATAGAGCGCTTGATGGGAGAGTGATCGGAATCGGATGCGCAGGCGAGCGTATACGGAGGTAATACATGCCAGTTTTCAGTCCGCCTTCCCATGCCCGATAGTGTAAGGCACCCTGTTGTACAAGTTTAAATGTTCAAAATCATGGCAATTGAAGCAAATTGTACCAATTGACGGAGGGAAGGATTTTCGATATACAAGGTCAAGCTTTGACTATGGCAAGTGAATGGCGCTCGATCAATCGCCATGTCTACAAGAACTTCAGGCGCAATTTCCCAAGTTGTTCGGAAAAGTTTCTTGATAACGTCTGGGATACATTTTATAGTCTGCACAGAACCTTGGTATGTTCAGTTTCGTATTATAATACTTTATCACAGACATACCTCGGTTCTCCAGAATCTTGTCTCGCATGCACGTCGACCAAAGTTGCAATTCTTCGAGACAATCGACCAGGCGCGTAGATATCACATTAAATTCTCCGGAGAGTACCCTTCTGCTAAATAAGTTACTAATGATGTGCATTAATAATTTACTTGAATGAAAACAGAAGAATAAAATCAGGCGGGAAACGTACCTCATAGCAGGTTCACAGGCTTCACTGCATCCAGTGATTTGCGTTGTGCCAGCAGTTGGCATATACGCAATGAGGAGGGAGTTTGCGAGACCGTAATGTTTGATTCTGGCTCTCAACGCACTCCAGTCGAAGCTTTGCTCGCCAGGATCAATTCCCCACATATCGAATTGGAGTTGGCCATGGGAGGTCGGGGAATCTTGAAAACTGTGGTATGGACCCGTCGTCCGTGCTATCTCGCAACTGGCCTCTAAAGCAGCGTGATAGAGCGTCTCGGCTATATCTCTGTTGAGTTCTTTAGCACGGTCAGAATCGAAAGGAAGCTTCATGTCGAGGAAGAGATCAGAAAGGCCTTGTACGCCGATACCGATGGGGCGATGTCTGAGATTGCTGAATGCCGCTGTTGCTGTCGGGTATGTCGTAACGTCTACGACTTTGTTAAGATTACGTACAAGAACTTTCGTCGTGTCGTGGAGGGAGTTGAAGTCGAATTCGCCTGAAGAGTCCAAAAAAGACGGCAAAACTATGGAGGCGAGATTACAAACTGCGGTTTCGTTGTCGGACGCAAATTCCATGATTTCTGTGCAGAGATTGGAGTGGGTGATGACACCAAGGTTTTGCTGGTTGTTTTTCTCTATATTATACAGAGTTTCGTCATAATAGATCCATTAAATTGACTTCAACGTACTGTTTATTGAGTCCTTGTAAAGCATGAAGGGACCACCGGTTTCAATTTGAGATTCAAGAATTTCCCTCCAGAGAGTCCTTGCATTCATGACCATTCTTGGCGCTGCAGATGCTTCGTATGCGATATAACGTCGATCGAAAGCTTCTCCGTAGCAGTTCAGGAGTTTTGGGGCATTGGTAGGACAGAAAAGCGTCCACGTTTCGTTATTTCGTACCCTTTTCATACTGATGCGATACCTCCCCTTAGTCGAGTACAAGAATAAGACTGTCACACTTACAACACATCTGGTACCCATAACGCGTAAAATAGACGCCTTGCCTTCAACGCTTCGTTTCCACGGTTACGTTTCATATCAAGGAAAGTGAGGACGTCTGCGTGCCAAGGTTCTAGATAGATGGTAATGGCGCCTGGTCTTCTATTTTCTCCTTGGTCTGTTAAGCTTATCGATGTGTCGAATAGTCGGAGTAACGGTCCGAGACCAACGGACGTCTTTTCTCGATACAGTGTTCTGAAACAAAATTTCAATATCCATCACACAAACGATGGTGGCATACGTACCCTGTGGCTGGATAACTGGTGACCGAAACACCTATCCCACCCGCACCACTGCTGATTTTCGCGCAGTCCGAGAGAGATTCGTAGATACCGTTGGTAGAATTGGCTCGTAGTTCCAATAGGAAACACGAGCTTAGCTGTCCATTCGTTGTGCCGGCATGATATAGAGTAGGAGACGCATGCATGATTTTATGAGTAGAAAGAAGCTCATATGTTTTGAGTATCCGAGGAAGATCATTGCCATGTATTGCGCATGCAACTCTCATGAACATGTACTGGGGTCTTTCGACAACCTTGCCATTTTGCTTGAGGAGGTATGATCTCTCTAGCGCTCGAACAGCAGAGCTATGAAACCATTGGTTATGATTAAAGGAACAATACATTGAGTTTTCGACATACTAGGTGAAGTCAAAATCTCTCTCCTCGTGGATAGCAAACTCAAGGGCTTGCCAGTTACTGAGCGCATTGTGTATGAAATGAGATGCGAGTTTCGGCTCCACTGAGTGGCGAAATCAGTCTTAAGGTAACAGTGATCGGGTTGTACTCACGTGATTCGGACATTTTCACAACGTACTCACGGAATGAGTTTGGAGTCGTTTTGTATAACCGGCTCATGGCGATTCGCCCCGCTACAGAATCATACGCCGGATGTTCACCAGCGAACTGCGCGATGGTGCTTCCGAGAGTGATCTGTTTGAACGGAAGAAGTTATCCACTTGTCAGATACGATAATGATTTGAAGACTGACGTCGAATTCATCGGACGTTAGACGTTCAGGTTGAGATCGTTTCACTAAATCGACCAGTCTGGTGAGGATGAAGGCGTCAATTAATTGATAATCGATCATAGTCGCGGCAACTCACTTTTCAGTGTCGACAGAATATGTTTCTGAGTTGTGTGTCATCTGATCACATTTGATCAGAAAAGTCGATTCGAGCATTGATAGGCACGTACTAGATTGATTCTCTTTGTCACCTTGGAATATTGAGTATATTGAGTATACCGTTAACTCATTGAGATAAGATAATACTTTATCAACAGAGAACGGCTCTTCAGTGCTAGTAGGCATAAGTCAACGCAAGGGCTGACGTTCGTCCCAATGACCTACCCATCTGAAGAATAATTTAGTGCTACTAGCATTAAGTCGATATTTTCGGTATACCTCTTTTTAAGATTGTGATGTTCGAGTCCATTTTGGTGTTAGATGTCTCTCGTATGCGAGATATGCTGGAGGTATGTCACTCGTGGTATATATATTTGTCTCATAATAACATAGAGACATTTTCGTTACCAAGATAAGAACTATTCCAGTGCGTTTTGATGATCGTTTACCTGTGTCAAGTGCATATCTCTACGAATTCTTTATGCGGAAATCGTGAACGTCGTATTTATCTTCTTTAAATGGAAGTGCTGAAAGAGATTTTCGTTCCGTGGATTCAAGGCTGTTACCGAATCCAGGAACCCGGTGAGAACCCATGATTTTACTGTTCAGTGTTACGGACTCTGTACAATTATGAAAGCTGTCATGATTTTCCTTTCGGAGCTATTTGATATTAAAATAAAATGAGGTCATACCACAGGTGATGGAGTTGAATAATAAAAAGCCGACGTCAATATTTTGGAGTTGGAACGCAGACAGTATGAACGCCAATGGTCAGATGATAGTATTCCGGTTGAGCGCAAGATCATTCGGTCTGGCCGGTCGTTTTGTATCTAGTCTGTCTCCCTTGGAGTCATTCTTACTTCTCGTAGAAGATCGTGGACTTCTTCAACGAGTAATAGATTATTGGGATCCTCAGTCAATTTTGAGAATTGGACAATGCAACACGAGGCTGCATGGAGTTGCCAAGCTTTACCTTTCTGACACATGGAATCCATGCGACCTGATCAACCGGTATTTTGGGAGAGAGATGGAGCTTCTTGCTTTGCTAGAGACATATAACGCCATTTTATTCGGACCAGTGATTCTTCAATTTTTTGATCGCCGCTTGGACGATACTTCAATACTGGACATATGTGTTGGGTTTGGAGGAGCATTATGTTTCGAAACATTTCTACATCATGAGGGGTATTGTTTTGTACCGACTCCATCGGGACCCGTACGGTTTGGTGATGCTGTTATCAAAACACTTGCAGCCTTTCCGGTTTCCAAACTTGTAGTCAACGGAGAAAGGAACTCAAATGAGCTTGACAACGACTCCAAAATCTTTACATTTGATAGGAACGATCCTCAGAACAGTAACCGAAAGAAAATTCGTTTACATATAACACGCGGTGATCCACTTCGGCATCTTCTGTCCCTCCACTCATGTAAGTCATAAAAATTTCGGCATGTTATCGATAGCTGATAGTTTAGCTTAGCCGCATTAATGAACTGTATTACGTCCACTCATGCAATTTGCCTATTCCCCCGAAGTACATTGGTGCTTCGCCAGTCTATGATAAGTAGACAGAATGCTATTCATTCCGATTATACGACCGAGGGACAGACACGATGGTTCGATCATTATAGTAGAGGTAACTCTATCAAAAAGATTGGCTTCTCTTGTACCCCTCTACGCGGTCGCGAAAAGGGTCCGCGACGTATCGGAGACAGTGTATGCTGGACTTTGCTGTGCAAGCCATTGCGTAAGATTTTCCCTGAACACCCTATGGTCAGAATTCACATAATACCAATAAGTTCCTTTGGAAAAATCGAATCCCTTCAAAGGACCCGCGTTTGAGGTTCTCGATTGGACCTCCTATACGTGTCGGGTGGAGTCTTATATCAGAATTGCAGAGCCGATGGTTTGGAGGTACGCACACGACCCTTGGATCCAATGAATTTGTGGCTACGCATAGAATTGACCAAATATTAACTAGCTGGTGGTCTGGAGTACGACTCGGCGCGGCAAACTCATAGCGTATTCATCGATTATATGTACTATTAGTATATCCTCAGACTAATATATGGTTGATAAGCCGGAGTATATATGTTCATGAGTCCCGTGTTTTATGAGTGTCTGCGAACCACTGAATATGCCCGAACAAAAACCTCAAGGCAAACAAGAAAAGGCGTTTTTCTTAGAGGTCAACGTTTTTATTTCTGTAGATCTATATGATTGATGTTTGTATAGCATGTGGGACTGCGACACGGCCACATTGTCGAAGAATACGAGTTGGAAAAAAACGAGTTGAAAGATATGTCTCAGTCAGTGAGATTAGTATGTTTCCTTCGCATTATCGACCAAATTATTTACTGAAACTCTGATGATAGAAGGCCCCTTCGGACACAAAAACGAAGGGGTTAGTGTTTTCTACTGGCGGAAGCATAGAGGAGGTTTTTCTGGCATCCCACTATGGAAAGCCAGGCGACCATCTTAACGTCCGCCGACTTTTCGCCAATGGCGCATACAGCATGAGGATTTCAAGCCTGCCAGGGACGAATGATAAAATCCATGCAGAGTGGAGAGTAATCGTACCAAAATTCATGGTTCCTCCTCCACGGAACAAGGCGATTAGCTCAAAATTCGGTCGTGAATGGTTTGGAAACGTAGTCATGGTCAAATACAGTCTTGGGAAAGATTGCTCGAAGCTGAGGAGCATTTCTTCAGCTGATCGAGAGCTCGCTTTCCTTATTTTGCACAGGTAAGGTAGCGTCAGTTGTACCTGGTTTGTTCCCTATTTTTCGGAGTCAACTGATGCCGCCAGTAGATGGCTCAAATATTTCGACTTCGTTTGGAGAAAGTCATTCCATTTGGTTCCGTGTGAACGCGTTTGATGGGGTGGAGTCTCAGCAGACTCATAGTGTAAGCCGTGCGCTTTGGCATGGCGTCCGCGCCTAGCTTAGCCAGCATCAGTGGCGATGCACCCGCATGTGTGCCAGCGAGAGTCTATACAGAATCATCATGCTTGCCTTCTGACCGTCACGACGCGTCCGCGCTGTTAGCACACTCCAGAGCGTCGATCTTGTACGGCTCCAATAGTCAATTTAATTATTGGGAAAATGTCCATAAAAATGAACTAGTTACTAGTCCGTGCAACGCCGAACTTCCCATTGTCTGCCCTTGACATACCTACAGCGAATCCCTGCCCTCCTTCTGCCGCTGTTGCTATTTTTCTGTCCTCTAACTGCTGGTTTAACCCGAATGCTTAGGGTAAATAAGCACTTCGGGTCTCGCTGACTCTAGTTGACTCAACCAACTACCTCGCGTACGCACTGGGATCTGGGGACGGGTTTCGGGCGCCGTTGTTTGTTGGAAATCTAAAGTTTTCTACGTCACCGCAACGTGGAATGAAGTCGAGTAAAGTAATCTGAAGGAAAGATCGATGTGTGATACGCCGTGAGCGAAGGTTATTTAGACTTGAGCTTGATTGCATTTGTGGCGTCACGCTTGAAGGAAGATCCGCAGCCTGAGGTCAGATTGAGGCTTGTGTCTTAGAAGCATTATCTAGGCTCATGTTTAAACGTCAGGCAGCGGCCACCGGTCTAATTCGTATACAGCAGATAAATATAATACAATTGGATTATGTATATTGGGCAGGCCTATATTCGGTCCTCAGTGATACTCTACTACAGAAACACCCTCCTCAACACTTTTTTCTCTTGACTCTTGCTGCAGATTATTCGAAAATCCCTGTTCGTTTTCTTGCTGCATCATCAAGGATCTACATACATCAACCATTCGGAATGCACGACTGCTTATTTGCAACACTTACTTCCAAATAAAGGGTTGGACGATTCGGATGTGCGAGCCCCCCTGAACTAATTTTGATGGTAACCCAAGGACCTCGAAGTCGACTCGATGAGAAACGTGCCCATATATGCCTGGATATTCAAGTGCATCTAATATACGACCAGTAAGCATTAGCATTATCTGTCTTTGACGTATACAACTATACCTTGAAACTTGATTGTCCAGCAAAAATTATCTAGGGTGCACCGTTTCCCTAACTTCAATTGGTGCTTCGATGTTAAGCTTCTTTGCCCGCCTATTACTGTAAAACCTCTTTTTTCGTATTTTTCGATCCAGTTTTGCCTGTTGTTGGTTCTGAGACGTGCAATGAATGAAACTCTTTGTATAAAAGTCGAACGAGGGAATACTGAAACTGCGTAATTTGCTGTAATGAAGTTCATTACTGCGGCTAGATGACTCATTAGTACCGTACTATTGGGACAAAAATGCGAATATACTTGAATGAAATTCATATAAGATGTAATTTACGGGCTCGATGTCAACAACGACTACTTGCACTCGATAATAAGCAGTATAGGACGTCAAATCGTCAGATTCAGTTAATAGTTTTCCGTCTTTCTTCTTTATAAAATTCATGACTCCCAGGAGGGGACGATTACTTGAAGATTTATCTTGCACGCATCTTCCTACAAGCGCAGTGATTTTTGACCTCAGGATGCTATACGAATAACTCGGGGGGTCGACATTTTGAGCATATGATTGGTCGAGGAGCCAGTGACTTATAATTCCCGCGCCTCCAACTCTCACGAAGATGTCCATGTCACTCTCGGGGTAATACGATCTATCGAAGTATTGGAGTGCCTGGGATCCACTGATGACGGCATTTGCCTCATACAAAATTCGTCGGAAATCGCCTGCATCGTCAAACCAGTTTTGAAAGCGCTGCCCCATATCCCATACAATTGAAATATATGCCTGACAGACGCCGTGAAGTGACTTCGACGTCCTCCTCATTGCGTGGATCCGTTTAATAGAAAAAAAGGAGAATAGTCGAACAAAGATTTCAATTGGACTCGTGATAAGCCAGGTCTCAAAACGAGATAGTTGAACGCCAGTCATTGAATGGCGTAGACAGGAGTGGAGTTCAGGGCGCATATGCCGGAACGTTGAGGTATCTATATCCATGAGCCAAAGTAAGACCATATGCCGTCCTCAAATTGTGTGTGTGCCTCACGATCGTTTTTTGGAGCCATTTTGGAGTAGAGAACCTAATGAGGTTATTTATAAGACAAGTTTAATTCACTTTGGAAGTGTTTTCAAATCTTATCGTCGCTGGATAAGGGAACTCTCGACATTAACGTATTTGTGCGTATGGAGTTAACTTCGATATGTCAATCTTTACGTTCGACCTGAATGTATAAAAATATACTGTGATTTGCATCACCGATCTGGGAGGGTAGGTACGGTCGCTGTATAAATGGTTCTAGTTTTCCATTCGAATATACATTCCTCGGCCAGCGAGCATATATTCTATGGATCAAAATAGCGCCACTGAGATTGTTGATACCCTCAATCAATGGAACTTGAAGCGGTTAAGGGAGAATGAGGTCACTCTCACCGAAGCAGTTGATTCTCTGGCCACCGATGACCCACTAGTGGAAGTCAGGCTAATGGACCAATCCGGTCGTTGGGCGGTACGGCTTCCTCTTCACTGCTAGTAGATATCACACTTAGTCTTCCAAAGTTTTTTGATGTCCGTACGAACAAACTAGCGGTCTTTACTCATGCAGGTGTTTTTGCTTGGTCCGCCGACCCGTTTACGGGAAATTTTGTACCTGCCGGGAAACCTATCCCTCGCGGTGTTTACGAGAATAGAGTGTACGCCTCTTAGTTTTATTTTTTCTTTGATTGAACGGTAATTGGATATGGATTACGGACAATCTTACCTTCAGTCAAAATACCCCATCTTTCATGTGCGAATACGCATATGGATTTGATACCTCTATCGACGATTCCTTCCAGCTTTTGTTGAGTGTTAGTCAAGTCAAAACACAGTATCGAAACGGACTAAATTAATTATGAAATTTAGATTCTGGAGGCAAAGGCTGTAGCTACTCCTGGATTCAATGATCAGGATAAAAGTCGTCGGGCATTTCAAGACTTTTCATCTACTCCACGTCGTCGCCTTGTGCTTGGCTCTAAAATTTTCGTCAAAAAAACACCTTACAATACAACGGACAAAGTGGATTACATCCCACATCAATGGCTTTCCGATGCTATTAAAGACCAGAAAGAGAAGAAATTCATGTTGAACCCTGTAAGGCCGTCAGTATTTGAGTTAGATGGTTCAATTCTGGTTGATCTTGCCAAGTGTAAACCGGATCGCTTCCTCCACGGAGATATAGTATGGACATGCTTTACGATGTCCTTCAGCTTTTTTAGCGATAAATGGGGACCAGACATCATCCCTATTGACCTTGTTCGAGTGGGCCGCCTTCCAGCACACTTGGTCAGTGCGGATGATCGTCATTCCAAATCGAAGATGTTTGATGAGAGTTTTGGTAAACTCCGACCAGGTGCTACTATTACACTTCTTGATAGTGCGTATTAGTTCTCTATGGTGTCTAAACCGTGTCTGTAGTGATTTAAAATTGTGATGTCGTAGGTTCAGTTAGACTCGGGAAGCGTAAAGCAACAACACCAGACGACGATTCTCGTTCAGATTCTGGATCAGAGCAACCCAAATTGAAACGACGTAATGGAAGCAGCGATGAAGACCATATCATGCTCGACGCAGGTGAACTCACTGATGAGAGTGAGGCTAACAGCTCAGCGCCAGAATCAAGCACAATGGCGTTGAAGACACGCCGATCAACACGGGCACATAAATAAGAGTATTCTGGGAATGATATGGAATTCGATAGCGTGTCCATAATGTACAAAAATCATTGCATACGACTTAAAAAATGGAACATTTAATTTGAAAATGTACGTGTAGCCTTCAATGACATTCATGATTAGTTATCTCAGAAGAAAAGATAACTCTTCTGCGTCAATAACTCCAATGCGCTCTTCACAGTCCAATTCAAGGACTTCGCTCAAAAATCCTCTCACATCGTCATCGTCAGAGAAGATGTACTATATCAAACGGTATCAGGGATATAATATAAATATAATGACCTGTAAATGCATTTACCTCCAGTGTTTTGGCTGTCTCGAGGAATGTCGCTATTTGAGGGGAAATCATCTCATCCAATAGTACGAGCCCATATGCGTCAAACCATCCTGGAAACTCTGAACGTAGCCTTTCAATCATCGACGGTGGAAGGATGCCCAATACGGCTTGAAAGAGGAAGGTTTTCTGATAGACGCTGCAAGGCAACCCTTCGCATGAAGGAAATAATGGTCGGTCAAGTAACAATTCGGCCACCACACATCCCACAGAGAACAGATCGCTTTCGTGACAAAGTTTCCACCCGAAAACCGCTTCAGGCGCCATGTAGCAATCCTTAGTGATAGCCCGATCTCCGTCAATATCCCCGTAGAAACCTAGCCGTATCTCTGAGGATTTAGGGATGGGCTATCAAAGCGAGTTAGCATTAATTCGTTTAAGTGGTAGAATATAACCCCTACCGTGTCCTTGAACTCTCCGTCTATTAAAACTGCTACGCGGATGATCGTCGGATTGACGAGCAGTATATTCTCTGGACAAATGTCTTCATGGACGATTCCATGATTTTGAAGGACTGTCTCGCCATTAGATGGATAACGCTGAGGTAAAGCGGAAAGTTAAATCTCACATCTTATAGCATTTATCAATTGCCATGCAATCTCTGCTACTTGTTGGCGTAAAAAGCTGAAAATTCCTGTTGATATGACATAGGCAAGATTGAGCTGAAAAGATTCAAAAACGAATAGATGCATGTTCTCAAGTCCGATAGATGCTTGCATCTTTAGAAGACTATAGAAGAATAATTAAATATTGGCTTCCGTTTATCAACGGATGACACTAACCGGGGGGTCGAAGAGAACTTCTGGAATTGTTTTACTTCCGTGGTAATGAACTCTTCTGGGACCTTCTTCGTGTTGGCAACTTTTATTATTTTATATTGTCCGTTGGTAGTATCGATCGCACGGACGACGCGCGAGTCTACTCCTTTCCGTATAACATAAGTTGTAAAGTCTTAGATTAAAGTTGGTCAGTATGGTTCTCTACATTTAGCGATACGTTCGAGACTTACATCGAGAATCGATACGAGGTTGAGCAATAGATAGTGAGGATTGGACATTTGGTGTGGACATATTTTGTGATTAGACCCTAGCAAGGACAAAGATGGGGTTATGGCAATGGCTCTTTGGACTAGAAACCGATTCATTTAATAACGAAAATTTATCATGCGTTCTCGTGACATCTCTCCAACTGATGTCAACGAAATATCATTAACGTGTAAATGTGTGCCTAGATTGGGATCTGCTGGTGCTGAGTATTCCAATTTTTTGCAGCAAATTGCACATCAATAGACTCATTCTGAAAGTACTACGCTTAGCGTCTTTATTTAACCTTGGGGCGGTACAAACAGGATTTTACTTGGTTGAGGACGATGGCGGGGCCAGCAGAGGCGTGTTGGAGTAAGTAAGTTGGAGTATTCTTCTTCCTAATCTGGTTAGTACGGCAAACAACGCTACAAAATCAAAATGAGTCTATTGGTATACAATTTGCTGTGATAGCCTCATCCTGAACAATGCTACTTACATTTGGAGCTATACAAAAATGATCTCACCTCGTTAGGTAGCAGAGCCAGCAGAGGCGCGTTGGAGTCATTTCGCATTGAGCACCGCGGCACGTGGACCAAATATAGTTAAACAAGGCCCCCACTTGCACTTTTCCAATTCACTTCAAAATTCAACAGAAACACCCTATTGAATATGAAAATGCGATTAGCATATGATATTCTGGAGCTTCTAGAGGATGTATCCTTTTTTTTCAGTAATCACAGTCTCCTCCAAACATTCCCTCTTTTGGTCGTCATTGTCGATCAATATGGCTTCCTCTAGACTATGAACATAGGGCTCTCAGGACCTCCTAGGATATAAATCACAAGTGAGTCCTTCTATTTTCTGTATGTTGCTACCATGTCCCGCGAATCCGTTTCCTCCGACAATTCTGATCTTTTATCAGACACAGATTCTGAACTTTCGTTCAGGTGTGTCTCCCTGACGTCAAGCCATCTTTATGCTCAAACTCAATCCACGCTCTTCTATAGTCTCTCTTCGATCAAAAGTCTCGAGCTCAGGCGTTGGGATGTCGTTGGTACGGACCGTGAGTGGTTCTTGCCTTACGCATTTTTGCCAGAGGTTTTCTCAAAACAAAAATATTTCTTTTTAAAAAAAACACTTCGGTGTTTTATACAGTGCAGCTGGTCGAAAAGATATGTAGAGGCTCCGCGGGTGAAGTCTGGCACGCCAGATCGCTGGCCGACGCTACGAGCTATGCGGTGAAAATAATGTCGAAGACAGGGCCAAGCATGAGGGTCAGAAGAGCAAAAGAATTGTTTGATATTCTCTCCTCAGGGTGTTCTAACGCGACTAGGTAAGTATTGTTTTTGAACAATTTTTGCATCTGACCTTCGTCGTCATAAGGCTATTTGCACCAATTATCCAGACTACTTCAATTAACAGGCGCGAGTGTCTTGTTTTCGATAAATATGGTATCTCTCTGGGTGGATTGGTAGGACGATCCGACCTGTTTCCTCTCCTTCCTAGGCAGTTCACTGCTATCACATGGCAGATATGTAACGCTGTTGCCTGTATGTCAATCGCTCTGCGGTCTCACTCCTCTCTGATATTCATCTGCGTTTAGTTTTGCATAGAATTGGCATTGTCCATACCGACATCAAGCCTGATAACATTGTCTTAATCGACGATCGGACCGTACCGACTGTCGATCTGAACTCGGCAGGTGAATTCGGGGATAGGGTCAGTATATAATCTTCTTTTTCCGGCGTGCCTGTCGAATCTAATGGATAAATCGTCAGACGATCCTTTATAACCCACAAATCAAAATCATCGATTATGAAGATGCTGTATCAGCTATGGACAAAGCGCGTCATTGTGCGGGAACTACTCGCTATAGGGCACCGGAAATATATGCCCGTAAGTTTCAAGTTGCTATGAACTTATATAGACTTAGACAACATAGGTTTTGCGTGGTCGACCCCTATTGATGTCTTTGCTCTTGGATGTACCATCTTCGAACTGTATGTTGGGAGTCCCCTCTTTCCCCATGTCATCTGTCTCCGTGAAGTACTCGCATTCCTGGAACGTACAGTCGGAAATATCGATCCCGGCTTTGGCTTCGCTCTTCGCTCACAACAACCAGACCTATTCAAAAACGCCGTCGACTATCGCGTGGAATACCCTTCTCAGCTGGACGGTGGTAGTGTCAATTTTGAAATTGGTGGCGCCCAGCATATTATCGTATGTTATCAACATCCGTACCGTTCATGTTATTTTTTACTGACAAGCGTGTTCATTTCTATTGTTTTGACAGAATCGGATTCGGCTTCCAGATTTGTGTAACCTGATTAAAAATTGCCTCGTCCAAAATCCCAACAAGCGTGCCACTATGACATGGGTGATGTCCCACCGATTTTTCGGGGCACTTGTTGGTGTTGCCTGATATTGACAGTTTCTCTTCCACGCAAACTGAGCCACACCAGCTTTGTACAGTATATAACAACCTCAGATATGTTACTAGTGCAACAAATCATGTACATATAAGCGAAACTCGAAAGGATCAGCAGCTGTGATTTCGTATATCTGTCTACGCAATCGGCGCGGACGAGGGTGAAGATTCCGACTAGATATCAATGGCGGAGTATGCATAACGTGTTGGTTTAATCCCTTAGGGTTATTTGACGAAGGACGGGGTACTATCATCCGCCTAAGTCGCTGACCATCTACAATATGGGTAACTCACCATGATTCGTGAACACCGCGTGTCGACGATGCAACGATAATTCAGAGTCTGGTGTTCGAAGTCACGAATGCAACATGCGTTATGAACTATTAGTTAGGACAGCCAAATGACGAAATGCATACTCGCCTATATTTATAGGATGCGGCAGCACGATTTTTCCGTCTCCTTGTCTGGGAAACAGATAACAGGATGGCTGGCACAGTCGGCAAATGTGCATTAGATCACTTCCGTTCGTATTCAATAGTTAAACAAGAAGGAAAGGGATACTTCAAGCGCTCTTTGTTGAAGTAGCGACCCAAATTACCCACGTTCCGAGGGTGGAGCAATACAATGACGCAAGAAACCACAGCCCATAGGAAATAACTTATTTCCATTACAATTTACAAATTTAAGGATAACGACGAGAGTTCCTTCCATTGATCACAGGTGAGATTTTCGTACTCAAAGCATGGAATTTGAATATCCTTCATGTTGTCTTTCATCGGCTTTGGTAGTAATTTGCGATTGGGTTGCTCCAGATCGCGAACGAACCATGCGTTGTAGCGCCATTTTCTAGAGTAAAAGTGTGAACAACCGCAGAAGTAATTAATACGGATACCCACTCATCTTTGACTGATAACACTCAGGATCAGACTTCGTTAAGCGTAGGAACAGCAAACGACTTACAAGGTATCTGCCATGATAATGGCATTTCTGTCATCTAAATTTCGTCTCGGCAGCATGAAATGACTCACCTGGCCGGAGAAAAACCTAGCAATTGTTCAGAAATATCCATTTCTGCATTAAACCGCGTAAAATTTACCGAAAAATAGCATTCAAACGTTCATTTCCATCGAGACATACCCACGAATCAATGTCACACGGATCACTGGTGCACTCTTGAATTTAATGAAAAAGTCTAATTCTCATCGACACTGTTAAGAGAGCACGTACCGAACAGGAACTGTCCTGGGTAGAGGTTGTTGTATAGATCGTTGACGAAAGACATTTGCTGGTTGTCAGTCCACGTTAAACCTATCCGAGTTCTGAGTTACTTCTATTCTTCAATGAATAGTATAACTATCCACCAGCCACTTGATTAATGTCAGTCAATGAGGAGCCTACAAGAGAATTAGGTTTTCGTCGTCCCTTCATATAGGGTTTAAGCACACACCGGCTGGAGATTTGACTTTGAGCTTTAATCGACCTTGCACGAAAAATCCTATGAACATCGCTCCTGAAATGAGTCGCCGCCATGTGAAATTTTTAAAAATTATATACTGACCGTAGAGAGACCATGTTGAGAAGGGAAAGATTCTTCCAGGTTTAAAGCGTGGTGAAAGGAACCTGATAGCCCGCGCTTTTTCTTTGCTCTTCCTTGTGGCTTGTATTGTCGAAATTCTCGCTCGCGACGAAGGCATCGAAGTACGTACAGCTTTGCCCATCGTGAGCGGCTTGAAACAGATGAAATCTATTTATTTAGATGAACCTTAATGTATTATCAAGCGCGTCCTATTGGCCAAGTGGCGTATCCAGTATCCTACGATACTAAGCGCCACTCCAAATGAAGAAAACTGTTATCGCGTCAAGTATTCCTTATTAAAGTTAGTACCTGGAGTGAGTTGGAGCCCACTCTTCTAGTTATTACAGTAAATTAGTAGCTTTCAGGGTCTTTGTTTATATTTTAGTCGTACTAACTAGATTAGGTGAAAAAATACTCCAACGTGCCTCTGCCGGCCGATCCTGTTTGTACCGCCCCAATGGCAAATAAAGACACTAAGCATAATATGCCTAGAATGAGTCTATCGATAAGCAATTTGCTGTAGTATTGTGGCACACACGACGTCTTTGTTGACATTTGGGGCCGTACTAACCAGTTTGAGTGAAAAATTAGTCCAACGTACTCCAACGTGCGTCTGCCAGCCCCACCGTCGCCCTCAACTAAGTAAGATTTGTTTGTCCCGTCCCAAGTGTAAATAAAGACACTAAATTTTCCAGAACGATTCAGACATCTGAGATCGGATTATCGATGATTATTTGTTGTTTGAAGTGCGCCAATGACTCCCAGAAAAGTCATCATACTAAAGATTAAGGATATCAATCGTAGCACATTCAGTGTCTAAAATTATCAAACCAAACAAACGTTCCCTCTTCTCAATGAGCGCCATGTAAGCAGATTGATGTATTTTGCTCAGTTCTGGTGTTTAACGAGAATTTTTCTAGTCTAAGAACAGACACTGCATACAGAGACGAGATGCCAGCAGAAAGAACAATTCAAAATCGACAATTCCTCCAACTAATCTGTAAGATTCGGCAAAACAACTCAAGGCTGTCGCCTACATCGGTGTGTGTATCCACACCCACACCCCCAGTAATGTCCTGTTTCGTCTGTATGCGATGTGCATTAAAACTTTGACGCCATTAGATTCTAAGTCGGTCTTCTTCCCCTACATCTACGACTCATCCAGAGCGAGTTTCAACGTTGGAAAATTTGGTGCGAGTCTATTTGATACTTTGACGCGAACTTATCATACTATTTTGCTTTGACATTCTGAAGGACTCAGCGAATATCCAGCTGATAAAACCGGTATATTATTTTTTCTTTTTCGACTGAACACTCATGCATGCATCTATAGGTTGTCGAAGCCGGAGAAGTATCTATTCCTGAAAATACCCACCATGAAGACTCTATCCTGAACCTGGAACAGGACTCTTTGACACCTCAAAACGTGAAATTTGGATGTTAGTACCAAAATTCGTTTGGAGAACCCCCCCCCCAACTGAGGTTTTCTAGTTTATCGACTCTCTCCCGAGAATCCAGTGCCGCGAGAACACGTTCATTGTCCGCAATGCGGCTCTAGTCTCGATCAAGATATCGAAGCGGGTTGGGAGTGTAGAGATTGTATAAATCAAGCACCCGCTAGCGTTGTGAACAGACTCTATAAGGTATCTCCCAATGATAGCTCCCTATCGTCGGCACTTTTTCATACAATCCAAGAGGTCAGTCTTTAGTACTCCCAAAGTTTCACTTTCAAAAATCTTTCCTAACAAATTGCTTCGAATATTGATTACCAGCCTCCGTTTGCTTCAGGACAATACCATAATTGTACGTTTCCTGGAGTCGTTGAAGGGTCAGAAGAAAGGTCGCCCAGCGAATGTATAGATCTCGACGCATGTGAGCGAATCTCTTATTCCACCGTTCTCACTAGTTTTTCTTCATTACGAGTTCCCTTTAGGGACTCGTTCTTTTCAACGTTTGAAGAATCAAACGCGACCGTTTCCTTTTTCCCCACGGTCACGTCTCGAGGTGTTTTGTAGTCTTT
>Ga0247742_10000697_pt1 | contig 25882 bp, 26 predicted proteins | sample UWRJL208509C2_FD_180944 | JGI IMG/M metagenome (GOLD analysis project Ga0247742, IMG submission 180944) | Plant litter microbial communities from Arlington Agricultural Research Station in Wisconsin, United States - UWRJ-L208-509C-2 | ecosystem: Environmental > Terrestrial > Plant litter >... | reverse complement strand
GCGTGCGAGCGCTCAGGTGCTAACTTAGTTGAGGAGGCGGGAGAAATATGCCAACGAGACGGTACGAGCGCGCCGTAGGCGGGTCGGAGCATGAAATTTCCCCCACCGCATTTGGAAAACACGCCAACTGAACTGATCTGAACTGAACTCGTAAGAATTGAGGAGGCCTTTGTGATCTATATTTTCGTCCCGCACTCGGCAGTAGGATGAAGGCAGCGCTCGAGACTGTCATATCACTCAACCTTCTGGTCCCTCTGTGCCATCGGAATGGACTTCCTACTTTTGATCTCAACGGACCACGCTTCCGATTACCGCCCCGGTACCTGTCTCGACTCTCCTGCCGCGACCACACTCGTCTCAGAATCAACACCATATCATCCTAGGCACTCAGGCCCACGCGACATTTCAACATATCTCACATTCCTAGCACTTCAACTATACCCCTGCCTCCGGTTGGGATCATCCCCATCCCCAGTAGTGCCTTCATGCAAATCTTCTTCAAGCGCGCCTCAAACCTCTTTCCAGGGCCCAGTTTCCTGGCCATGGTGGGGAGGTGGTTCGCGATCCTGATTATCGTGCATCTGGTATCCAAACTCTTCAGGAGGTAAGATACCTCTCGTCTTTATCGTCAAATCTCGAGCCCTGACAACCTAAATCTTCTGCTCTAAATCAGCACCTCGCAGCTCCTCCGCAAACACACACGCAACCCCCAGCGATTTCGTACGCCATGGTGAGCACCAACTACACCCGCATATACGAGTCTTACTCCCCGATCACCAGGCCGATACAATCTGGCCCTACCAGACCTCTTCCTTGTCCACTCGAGGAACATTAGACACAACGACGAAGGATATGCCGGAAACTGGAGCACGAAAGGGATGTTTCATACAAGGGAAGCAGTCAGGAGACGGATAGCTGAGATCTCGCTGGCTGGCATAGTCGAGGGTGGTGGACGCAAACCGAGCCTCAACAACAAGCTCGATGTCGGAGGCAGAAAATGAAGGGTGGCGTGAGCCGCAAAATGTTCAAATACGAACCCGTCCAGTGTTCATGACGCACAACACGATTATACGAACATCTGGGCCTCTTCAGTGTCGAAATATGAGACCCTTAAATGGTGCAGTCGCGTCATTCGCGTCTTAATGCTTCAACCACGATGCTTCGTTCCATGTTGGTCTCGCTTCGAGATTCTCGACTACGAGAGGCGATGTTGGTACTGGGGTGGACGGAGTCGGGTCGTGTCAGGGGCAGGGTCTGTGCGATCTGGGTGTTGCAGATATTCTCCTGGCCAATGTGGCTTCGGGGGTCGTGGTTGCCTACGAACTTCCTGCCTCGATTCAATTCAAGATCAACGTCTAGACGCGCTGACCATCGACCAAGCTATTTCCCCCGTCTATTGTGCGTTCCTTTTCACTCACTTTTCTGCCGTTGCGTACCGCTAACTATACACTTTCCTTGTCAGGTCAGGTCGTGATCACTGGATCCTGATGTTCTCGAAGCATGCTAGAAGTTGCTGCTGATCTCAATGCATTCCGAACGTGTGGACGGCTCCCGGGTAGTACCTCAGGCCTCAATATAGACCATGTCTCCGAATCACAATACCTTTCCTCCCCAGTTAGCGGTCTGGCCTATCCTTCGACTGGTGTACGCGCAATCCATCCCGCTTCGGCCATCACGTTGCATGTATTCCCTGCGTGAACTCAAGACCTTCTTGGTGACTCCGTTTTCGTCTCCAGCGCCGTTCTAGCCTTGGCTCTCTGGACCTTCAAACCCCGACATTGTCCCCATATCTCGCCATTGGCATGTACTACTACCTCCCATGATGCCCTTCGTGCGCACCTACATGCGTTGCGGAATCAAGTTGTCCTCAAGCGCATAGAGTCCTTGTTCAAGAGCCCGAATTTCCAGAGGAAGGATAGCGGTTCGTGATGTCAATTATCATATATTTGGTATCCAACGTTTTCTGGAGGTGAGTTACATCTCATCTTGCTTGTCGAATTTGAAGCGCTGACAATCCAACCTCTGCTCTAGATTCTAGAGCACTTCACGGCTCTGCAAACGCGTACAGGTTCTAGTGTTCTGCATGTCACGCTTTTTGACATTGCGGGCAGCGACCACATCCGCATATACGAGTCCTACCAACCGTACGCGGCTCCCAGACCAATATGATCGATACATCGACGCATATCTGACCTCCTCGGGCCCTTCATTGTCCACTCGCGGAATGGTCCACATAAGGATGAAGGATACACCGGAAACTGGAAGTATAAAGATATGCTTCAATGAGAGCGGTTTGGAGACGGGTAGTCGAGGCATTGTTTTCGTTAGGGGCGGTGGGAGTGAAACGAGAATCGACGACGACCAGTTCGACGCCGGTTGTCGATAGATGCTGGGATAGATGCTGGATAGCCTATTGCTCGGCCTTCGTCGACCATCGACGCGACGTAGGCCCTCCACTCCGGGCTGCAGCCGCAAACTCCTCAAATGCAAATCCGTCCGCGGAGTGTCAGCACGATTTTATGAACATAGAAACCTCCCCAATGTCGAAACGAATGGCCATTAAATGGCACCTTCGCGTTGTTCGCTGTCGCATGATCGTATCGGAGGCAGATTCAATGGTCTGTGCTACAGACGCTGGGCTGGCTGAAGTGGCCTCGACGGTCGTATTGCCTTGCAACTCGGCATTGACGTTCAGCCACGTAGTTAATAGACCAAGCTACTTCAGTGGTCTGCTTGTACGTACTTCTTCCCTCTATTTCCTCGTCGTTGTCACCAACCACACCTTCCTCGCTGTGCTAGGTCTCGAACATTCTCGGAACCTGCTATCTGCCTTCGAGTCTCTACCGAAGTATATGCTCGCCTTCCGACCCTCGCAACTTGCACATTGGCGTACACTACAGCCTGAATCCTACAAACTCCATCAATTTGCTTTATCAAATGCGTTAGGGCCCGTGTTGACTCTTAACTGCTCACAACACGCCAGGATCTGGCCTAGATAGTCGAGTTCAGCCTCCCTTTGTAACCGTCAAATCGTCAGCGGTGTTGACTACCCCACGAAATATAGTTCTTGTCCTACAAATCGTCCGTGTTATTTACCTATCTCCTGAGCCTTATCTAAAAACCCTTGAACCTTCCTAGGTCTAGACGCACCCTCGAAGCAGCCTCCTCTTGTCCTCCGACTCACGGGCAGGACATCCCACGTTGCCAATACTCGCAACTGCAGGCACCCTCGTCGTCAACACGAACCCTTTCGAACCACGAAATTTCGATTTCTACTCGGCCTCTGCACTCCATAACTCTCTCGGACGCCATTATCTTGGGCCTGACGATACTCTGGCTATCGTCTTAAGCTACTGCCTTCTACGCTGTCTCACACATTTTCAAGCCTTCTTCAAGTGTATGATTCAGATCCCAAGCACGTTCAGCGTTATCAAGAGTCCGATTCAGGTGGAAAGTTGATGATCTGGAAATGTTGGACTTTCGAGGATTGAGGAGTGTCCATCCATACTTCTCTAGTGTCAAAATGGAGGCCTGTGGTGTCTTCGACTTTTCCACTTCGATTCGATTCGATTTCAACGTCTGGCCGCGCTGTCCATCGATCAAAGTACCTCAAGTGGTTCACTTGTATGTCCATTTACCTCACTTTTTCGCTATATTGCATCGCTAATATCTTATACTTGCTCGATCAGCCTGGGGTCATCATGAACTCGATATAGCATCCCCGTATCGTGACATCACCGTCGAGTTTCATCCTCACGTCCTACCTTCACAATGTATAGATGGCTTTTGTCCCATCTGCCAGTGTGCCGGTCCTTCTGCTCATGATTAGTGTTATCGGGACTAAAAATCGCACCTCCTAATCTTTATCGGAAAGTGTCCACCTCACCTGAGGGGCTGCATCTAGATGTGGATCAGACTACCAACCAAAGGATCATCCGATAATCGAGGCAATATGACCAGAGTGTAAATTGTATACTTGTGTCAATATGTGACATTGTAACTGGATTTTCCGCCGCTTGACCAATCCAGCTCCCAAGCACATCAACGATTCCTCAGCACACGTCGACCACGATTGTCGTACCTACACCAGTAGGGAGGTTTGTTTCGACTCGCCCTGTCCGTCATATCGCCTGTATTCAAAGATCTTGAACCTCCGTAACCCCTTCGCCGATCCATGATGCCATTCATTCCGCCGCCTCTACTGCTCCCCACCTCGGACCTCGATAAATGATGCCTCCGATTTCTGCCACCACTTTTCCGACCCAGTTAGTGGCCTGGCCTATCCGCCAATTGGTGCACCCGCAATCCACCCCACCTCTATCGTCATATTGTGCACCCTCTAGTGACTCCGTTATGGTGCCAAGCACTATTCTGGAGCCCCTGGCTCTCCAAACCTTCAAACCGCGACAGCGTCCCCACATGTCGTCATTGGCGTGTGCTACTGCCTCCTGTAATGCCCGTCGTGGACGCCTGCATGCGTTGCAAACAGGTCGTCCTCAAGCGTATGTTACTGAGTCTTTGGTTCAAAAGCCATATTTCTAGTGGAATGGTGGTGGCTCGTAATCCCGATTACCGTGCAGCTACCATCTCTTTATGAGGTGAGAGACATTTCGTCTTTCTCATCGAATCCCAAGCGCTAAAGACGAGAGTAGTCGGGCGACGGATCGACGTCTGCTAGGGTATCCGACAAGTTCGCTGCGGTTGCATGAACGCCTGATCTGCACCTCAATCTCAGCCAAATTATTGATACGCGCTACGTGTTCACATGGCACCAGCTACGTCATCCTCAACTGCGAACCCGTCCACGGAGCGCAATACGAGCACCCATATTTTTCCAGTGTCGACGTAGAAGACTGCGAAATAGTGTCTTGATATACAGTATATCATACCTGGTCCACCCGCACCTTCCGCACCGTCCGCCTGTTTGAACCGTCTCCTCCGATTCATGCGTACACTCAGCTGACATTGTGTCGGGAGCACATGTCTCTCGCCAGAACTCAGTACTCAAACACAACCCAAACTCGACATCGGAGCTCTACTCCATTCGCTACTCCAGCTCAAGCACTCTGGTCTTTATCGTCGCTGCCTGCTCCTCATAACTGCCTCCGTGTTGCTCACCGTGTCGCCTGCATGTGTTAAACTTCAAGCTTCAAGTCCTCACGCATACGAATCTGTACAGCACCACGAAAGTCTTCCGAGATACCAGTTCCAAGGTAGAAGGCCTGTATTTTAAGATGTTGGACTGTATCACATATGAGGGAAGAATTCGACCCATTTGAGCTCGAGAAGGGCTGTAGGAGGTAAATTGCGTAGTAGTACAAGAGGTAGCATCAGCAGGATCATTCGTGAGATTATGTATACTGGTATGAGTGTGATGAAGATGAACTCGCTTGAGGTCTCGAGGGTGCTCTCCAAGATGGGGTTTGAGACCCAGTTAGACATTATGCCTAGAAGCAATGGAACTAAGAGTCCGCCTGTGATCAAAATTGCGGATACCCTCCAAAGCCACCTTTCAGCAGTGGTAGGAAAGGTGAATGACCAGGGTATAAAGTGGATGGCCCCAAAAAGTGCTAACACGCCAACCATGGTCCACCTCGAGGGAGAGATCTCAAGAACCCTCTTCTTCTCCTTAGGGGAGTAGAATGTTGGGACTCGAGTAATGTCGTCGTCAGGAATCACATCTTGGGTCATCAGATCCCAGAGATGGCTAAAGATGGCTTTTATTGGCGCCCAGAGAAAAGTGTATAGGATGGTGAGGACGAGACCGTGTTTAGTGCGCCTGCCTGTAAATGAGCGCCTGAACGATGCAAAGAAAATATCCCATTTGGTGGGCACCTGAATGGGGGTGGTGGATACAGAAACTTTTGTATCACGTTGTTCACGCGCTTTGGATACTTTGGCATTTGATGACTCTGCCGACTTGAGGTATACCGGGACAGCGCATCGTATGTCGGACGGCTTATCCCACCAAAGCCAGTAGGAAATTGCATTAAGCACCGCGAATGCAAGGGTAACGACCTCAAGCTCAGTGACAGCAAGCTTGGCAGCAAACCGACGGATGCATTGAAGGATAAACCATGTTGTCTGCATGAGGACTATGCCTTTGGAGAATATATCGGCCTTGCTCCGATCTTGAATTTCCTTCTTCGTGATGGTCGGCCACTCTATTTCCCCTGCCTTATCCAGTTCTTCGAGTGAACGTTCATCCAAAACGCGCAGGAATGATCTATCGGCGTCGTGAAGGGAAAATCCACCCATGATGGCAAAGAAGGCGTGTGTCGTGGTCCATTCTCGGTCTGTTGTAATCAGTCGGTTTAAAACCTGGCAAACGTCGTAAGTAGCACACCTTCACGTCGGTGCTTAACCGCAATCTCCTTCGCACTGAAGTGCTGCTTCGCTGCCCAACAGATGACCAATTCTGGAGCAAGAAGCATGCATCCCATTGTAGCCAACCTCCTCCCTAGAACTAAAGCCTCACTATCTGTTGCTCGCGGAACATTGGGATGCACTGCGACCCAGCTGCAGGCGAAGAGCGTGGCAAAACAGCTCCATACAATGCTCCATACTGTTCGGTCGTCAAAGTACTGGTCCTCGAGTCGCAGGAATAGAGCATCATTCTGATCTTCACTTCCGAGCGGGATGGTCAGGGCGTGAGTGGCGTTGTGGACAAGATAAGCAAATAGTAGAAGCAAGAGCATGGTGATGGGGGTGTTTGCTCACTTTTCAATTGGTTTATTTACCAGTCTACCTGACATACGTTGACGATGGACGAGGCTGTGTTCGAGTCACAGCACTCTTTTGACAGCTGCCAGTGGCAAGACAATTCACTCATTGAAATCTGTACAGTCTGTTCAAATTCACTTAAGAGGTCTGAAACGTGGAATCTGATAATTTGCTTGTGCAAACAAGTGTCTTCAATTTCAGCTTTGCACATGTCCGACAGGCGCCTAATCTCGGCGAATCAAAGCGCCCAGATGATGTAATACATCGTTTGTGAGTGGCCACTGTGAGAACATTTCGGCCCCATGATGCATGAGCGCTTGAGCTTCAAAGTACTTAGTTTTCGTTTCAGTCGAGGAGACTATCAGGTTTCTGTCTTTTGCTTGGCCGCCAATCCAGCTCTCAACCCCTTTTGGAGAAGAAGACCATTCCCCTGGTCTCTTTGTGCCACCCGAATGGACTCTCTACCTGTCGTCCCACTTTGGATGCACGACGCAATCTTACCGCCCTGCTACCCGCCCTCAAATTTCCGCCGCCCATCAACTTCATACAGGGGAAACGGTCAGGAGGCCGATAGCTGAGGCTTCACTTGGCACTGTTCAGGGTGGACATGAACTAAGGCCCGATAACAAGTTCGCGGTAGATGGAGGATGATATACTGCTCAACCTCGGTCAATCGTCGACTTGACATAGCCCCTCCAGTCCAGGCTCCAGCCGCAAGTCTTCAAATACGAACATCCATGACGCGCCAGCAAGATTATACGAACGTTCAGACCTCTCCAGTGCCGAGCCGAAGGACTATCAAATGGTATCTTTGCGTGATTCGCGGCTAATATGCTCGTCTTGCGACAGCATTTCATTCCGCGCTGGCCTCGCTTCGAGATTCTCGACTACAGGAAGCAGTGTTTGTACTGGGGAGGATGGTAGCTGAAGTGATTTCGAGGGTCATAGCGCCTTCCAACTCCCAACTCCCAATCTCGATTCGATTCAAGATCGATGCTCAGCCGCGCAGATCAAGCTATCTCAGCGGTCCATTGTACATTCCTTGACTACCCTCCACTTTTTCGACGTTGCGTATTGCTAACCACATAATTTTCTTTCCAGGTCAGAGCTTGGACATGCTACTAAACGTTGATCTGGCCTTACTCACAGCTTGACGACTATGGAGTGGATTTGACACAGCAAGTGTCTCCCTGGTCCATGATACATAAAATACACTGAATATTAAATTTTCATCATCCAGCGACGACAGGCTGATATAAACACTCTTCAAGATGTCGTGGGTCGTCTCGCCAAAGTTTCATGTATCGAAGCTCGGTCTGTTCAAAGTTGTCCTGTTCAGCGGAAACGACGTTAGCGTACGAAATAATACCGCCTCAGGTGTTCCAGTAAGCGTGAAGCACGGCGGGTGTTATTGATCCTACTCATCGACAGCAAATTATTCGAAACCAGAGCGTCTGGAGGTTATTAGCCATTAAAATCTTTTATCGTGGTCTGAATCAGTCATGTCAAGGGCGCATATGAGGCAGTGGGTACGCATCACTACTGAAGGTCCAATATAGGGAGTTGGCCAGCTAGAATGCGCAGAGCAGTCTCTGATAAATGTCCAGTTTTCTCTGGAGACGACCAACTCGCTTTATAGTGGGTTGGAGACTACAGTTTCGACATTCGGTCGTTGTATTGGCGCGTTGATGAGGAGAGCCCCTGAGTTAGGGTTTGTTGATGACCGTGTGAATGCAGCCATATGACCTCAGCTCGAGCTTCGTTTGTCTTGTCTTCGAGCTGGTATCATCTCTTTTGGTCCTCACTAGGCCTTATTAATGTACACCTCGCGTTTTTGACCCTCCATGGCCTCGCTCGATCTAGGGCATCAAATAAACTTCGACCAAGATTTTCGCACCGATACAGTCTCAAGGGAATGTTCATAGCCCTTTCGCCAGTCCACCTTTCCTATCGACCATGCCACTGCTGCCCCACTTCGTACCTCGATACAGACCATGCCTCCAGTTAGCGGTCTGGTCTATCTTCCGATTGGTGTACACACAATTCATCCCACCTCTGACATTATGTTGCACCCATCCCCCACGTAGAATCAAGACTTCCTTCGGTGACTCCGTTTTCCTTTCAAGCACCATTCTATCGCTAGGCTTCAAACCGCGACACCGTCCCCACATATTGCCATTGGCGTCTACCTCCCGTAATGCCTCGTCGTGTGCCGCGGAAGCAAGTCGTCCTCACGCGTTACTGCGTCAATCAACATTCAAGATCTCAACTTCATTGCAATTGAACGGTTGCGGTTCGTGATGTATAGTCCTCGTGCAACGGGTATCCAATTCTTTCAAAAGGTAAGCTACATTCCCCGTTCTCTAATCCCAAGTTCTAACAATTCAGATCTCTGCTCTAAGTCAGCACTTCGTGGCTCCGCGAAACACGCCCATGAGCCCCCATGCCTCAGTTCCTGTGCCTTACATGCTTCTCGAGATCGCAAGCACCAACAACCCCCGCGTATTTGAATCTTGCCAATCGTATGCGAATCACAATCCTCGACACCTCGTCAAACCGTGGACTCCTGGATACGAGGACGAAGGACATGGGGGAAACTAGAGGGCGAAAATATGCTTCATGTGATAGTCAAGGCTTCGTCGCCTGGTGGACATGAACCAAGGTCCGACGATATCAAGTTCAAGGCTGGAGTCGCTAGGTGCTGGGTAGCATGCTACTCAACGTTCATCAACCGTCGATGCGACATATTCCCTCAATTCCGGGCTGGAGCCAGAGAATCTTCAAAGATGGGTTAACCCGTCCAGTGTCGACGGCGCGCCACCACCATTATGCGAACATCCAGACCTCTCCAGTGCTCGCACGGAAGGCTGTTCACTGGTACCCTTGTGTTATTCACCGTCTTGGATCTTTTCCCCTACGACGGCATTCCATTCTGCGCTGGCCTTGCTTTAGGATTCTCGATTCCAGAGGCGATGTTGGTATTGGGCTAGGCAGAGACGGCTCGTGTCGGAGGCAGAGTTTATGCGATTCGGGTGCTGCAGATGTCGGACTGGCGAAATGGCTTTGAGAGTTGTGGTACCTTCCGACTCCCTGTCTCGATTCGATGTGAGATCAATATTCAACTGTGCTGTCTATTGTATGTTCTACTTCCTTCTACCCTTTCGATGTCGCCTGCCGCTAACAAAACACCTTCCTTGCTAGGTCTGATCTCCAATATTCTCGGGGTCTGCTAACTACCTTCCAAGTCGTCACCAACGTTAGTGCAAACCTCCGAACCCCACGAATGAATCTTCACTGCTCACGATCCACCAGGATTGGGCCTGATACACGAGTTCAGCCTTCGTTTATACGTTTATCTACTATTCAATTGCCAGCGGTATTGAATACCCTGCGTAATATAGACTCTTTCCGTGTTCCATCGTTCGTATTGTTTATTTTTCTCCTTCTAAGCTATATGTAACGAATCTCGATCCTTCTCAGACAACGTCTACGTGCACTCCTAGTAGCCAACCCACCTTGTCATCTAGCTCATATAACGGCAAGATATCCTAGATCGCCTATCTCAATATCCGCATACCTTCTGCCGTGAAAAAGGGCCGTTTCAAACCACCAAATTTTGATGTTTGTTCAGCGCCTGCCTTGTGCTACGCTCTCGGACACCTTTCGAACGCAAGGGTACGAGGCCGCACGATAATATGACTCTCGTCATAGATTACTGCATTGCTCGTTATCTACTATATCTTCAGGCTGTCTTCAACCATATGACTCGACTTCCGGATGTCAATGTCCAACTTTATCAAGAGTCCGAATCTGGTGGGAGTTGGTGTACTCTCCCGCAATTATATTCAGAAAAATTGGGAGGAAATTTTATTCGAAGCTGCTCTACTCAAGTTTGAAAAATTGGATCGATTCACTCAAGGGACGAGGCTAGGACGACCAGTACACCCAAAAAATGGGACGTAAATTGGACCTCAAGTTCGGCTGTCCATCTGTTGTACCGTTTGAGCTTGGTTCTCACCTTTACATGCCCGATCCTCGAATAAAAGACTATATCCCTCTTATATCATGGCCTGTTACGATGAGCTGGTGGGTGTTGTCAACATTAAGGCGATCAAGAATTCTTCTCAACACATAGATTCCTTTCCTATGGTTTCGAAGACGACGAGGGTGCCGGATGGGTGCTATAGGCACTATAGCTAGCAGGTTGTTCTGTCTCCGAACGGCGATAATCAAGCCTCTCATCCGACGACATTGGGGTTGGTGGGAGATATGGATCCAAAGGGCTCGTCGGAAGGTCTCTATTCCCGGCTGACTGGGCCTTTGGAATTTGTAAGTGTAGGTAGGGAGCTGAGTTATGCGATTGTTGGTCACTGAGGTGATGTCGATCGAGTGTGGTGAATAACGACTCTTCTTCATCTGATGAGGTGAATTCTGGCACCGGGGCCCTCTGCTTTGACTTTGACTTGCTTGGTTTGACAGATGGGGGTCCTTGATAATGACTGCTGTACCCTTGCAACACTTTTAAACCAACGCAGTATAAATGTTCAGATTTTTTTACGGGGAAGAAGTCACTTACTCGGGCCCTGGTTGCCTCGGAGGTCCCATTCAGAAGGTGAGGTTGGCTGACCCTGATGCATGTCGTCTTGCCCCACGTACACAGATTAGCCCTTGAGTGATAGTCTCGATGTAAAATGAGTATACTCACAATATCCTTGCCCGTAAATCTGCCGAGGCATTTGGTGATAACTTGGTGCAGGGTAGGCATGGGCTGAATAGCGTTCAGCGCCCTGGGGAACTGAGATTTGGTGATAGTGTCAGTGTCGTATTGAAGTTGGGCTTCACGGCATACCTTGGCCTCTCAACTGCTGCTCGCGACGCTGGTAATGGCCTCCGGTCATGTCGCCCCTTTTAGTTAGGTCCCCGGACTCGTCGCTGTCACGGGTAGGTGCAGGCATCAGGCTAGGCATTGCGTTAATTCTATTTTCCAGGTCTTTCAGAAGAGAGTCGGCATAGAGTAGGAATTGCTGCCGATCCTGCTCGAGTGCCTGGTGCAAGTTTTCTTGAAGCCGATTTTGGGTTGCGCCTGTGTTCACCTGTACCTTACCATTAATTAATACAATACTTAACAGAGTTGGAGACCTCAGACCCACAACGAAGGCGGTAAAGGCGGTCAAGAGTCCAGTTTCCGCAGCCTGAATTTCTCGTCCAATCTTGTCTTCATCGAACCAGTCCTGCGTGGGAGCTTCATCCGAGAGCTTCACTGTGATATCCCAAACGGTGGTGACAGTACTGGTTGGCAGAGTGACCTATGTCAGCCCAAGATTATCAAGTAAACATAAATTATCGGCGTACTTCACTAGAAGATCCAGATGGCTAGTGGGCGGGTTTGGTGAATCTGCTTCTATTCGCGAGCACACATTTGCCATTAATTGCGCACAGCGGTCTACAAGCGATACACATATATTCTTGTAGGCACCGACTTTGGGTAACATATCGTGGGCAGATTTTAGTGCCACAAGTGCCAGGCCCAGAGGAGTTGATGGATTTGCAGCACTATTCAATGAGGTGACGGAGGATGATGGAAGTGGATGGAAATACATGACACCTTATTTACTTTAGTACATGGGTGGGCGTAAAACGCACAGCGTACCTGACTCGTTGAGACGAACTTCATTCTCAGAAAGAACATTGTTGATAAAATCCGATATATAGATTGCAGCTTCATCGACCTGCGTTCGGGATAATGCGTGAGCATCCGATGTCATAGTTTTTATGTATGTTGTTACCGGTGTGTATTTTGAGTACCATTCAAGCCCAGGCGTTGCGGCTACTTTAGCTCCAGGAAATTGAAGGAGATAGTCGTTGAGGTACGTTGACAACGATGGCCTTTCCTGAAACGCATTATGGTCAAAGAAAGACGTGGAACATAAGGTCAAAGCGTACCAAAATTGCATACGACACTGCTACAATCTCAACCGAGTCCGCCTTGGCTTCTTCCCTATTAGGGTTGAAGGCAGCCAGAAAAACGTGCGACAGGGCTAAGCTGAAGGTTCGCCATGAATGTGGGCTCGGTGGATTCGACTGCTTATTCCATGGGGTATTGAGCTGATGGGATTCCATCCGTATCTGGACACCACTTGGTTCGCTTAATGCAGTCCAAGCGCTTTCGGAGAGCTTGAAGGCCAGATAACGAATGAAAAGGCACTGATTCGGATGGGACGCCCTTTGAGATGGGCCAACACGAGGAGAGTCAGCTGTCCCGGAATGCTCCCAGGTATAGGGGCACCCTGGGTCACCAGAAGAATCTGTAACCCGCCTGAACTGCAGTCGGGATGCTGTCGATGAGTTGGAAAGGGTAGCAATTCCCCATGAAGTAGTTTTATCACAGCCTATAACCAAGCAGAGATCCCCGTTCTTCAACCGGCGACCCATACCTGGCCCGTTAGCGTGCAAATACCAGCTCTCGGCGTGAATGCCAATGTGCTGATAAAACCTGTCGAGATTATTGAGGTCGCTTTGCGATGTGGCATCGGGCATGACGAGAATTGCCCCTTCGGATGCCGACGACTCAAATTCTAACCCTCTGTTTCTCAACATGAGCCATAGATGGAACGTTCGAAACATAAATCATACCCATTCAAAGAGGTACCCCGGACTTGCCTGATGGACGAACTTGCCAAAGAACTACCAGCACTGAATATCTCATCATCTTGGTCAATATCTTGTTCTTGAAGAAGCGGGTCAAGAGGCTGGAAGTCGGCAGGACAGCGAGAATTTATGGGGTGACTGGCGGGATGATTTATGTTGAAAAAGAAATCAAATGACCCAATAGGCTTGATGATGCCAACATCTCCAATGGAGGCACCTTGTTCACGGTATTCGGGTGGGAGGTTTTGGCCTGGTTTCGGGATCCAAAGAGCACGTCCGCGACCTTTCTTCGAGAGATGTTTTGTGTAGATGATATGGCTTGGAGAACAGTCCAAACCCGAGAGCTTTCAGGAAGGTCAGGAATCCTGTGCTGGCCATCCAGCGGTGATGTCACGACGCACCTCTTGCCGTATATTGGAAGAACCAGGTGACGTCTGAGTTATCTAGTTCGTCAATACAAATGAAATGAAACCCAGCGAAGAGAGCATTCAATTGACAAACCTCATCGTGTCTGGAAACGGTCACTGGGCTGCGCTCTGTTGTACCAAAAGTGAGACATGCCCCTTCAAGGTATGGAGTTACACACCAAGGACATTCACAGTGACGCCCACGTGTGCTTGCGGGGCATTGAACGATCCACCGGAGATGGTATTTTCAGAGCTTGATTCAAACATCGAAAAGGCACGACTGAAATACACAATACAAATGAGGATGCGTCGATCCCATGTACAGGAAGAATGGGAGTTCACCCGTCTTAGGCCAACTGAATACAAGTTGTGAGCGATGGTATCAAGCGGATCAAGCGAATAGGGTAATGATGACGATATCCTTCTGGGTCTAGATAAAGGTTGTTCGGGGATCTACAAGTCACAAAATGTGGTTCGAAATTCGAATTGGTGGCCAGAGAGATTCAGAGAATGAAACTAGCTCTCAGCAGTCAGTCATGTGACACTCGGCTGATGTGAGATTGCCGAGTTGGTACGACCTAGTCCTCGTTGCTGCCCTCATCTTGTCCTCATCATCGTGGGCACCAACTACACCTGCATATACGAATCTTACTCCTCGATCACCATGCCGATACAATCGAAACATCAACGCACCCTCTGGCCCTGTCAGACCTCTTCATTGTCCACTCGAGAAAACATTGGACAATACAACGAAGGATACGCCGGAAACTGGAGCGCGAAAGGGATGTTTCATACAAGGGAAGCAGCCAGGAGACGGATAGCTGAGGGCTCACTTCCTGGCATCTTCGAGGGTGGTGGACGTCAACCGAGTCCTGACAACAAGCTCGACGTCGGAGGCGGGAGATGACGGGTGGCGTGCGCTTAACCCTTAGTCAATCGTCGACGCGACGAGGCCCTCCACCTCAGGCTGCAGCTACAAAATCCTCAAATGAAAACCTGTCCAGTGTCCACGACTCGCCAACACGATTATACGAACATCCAGTCCTCTCCAGTGTGGAAAAAGGACCGTCAATGGGATCTTCGCATCATTCGCGTCTTAATGCTTCAATTGCGATGGTACTCCGTTCCGCGTTAGCCTCGCTTCAAGATTCTCAACTACGAGAGACGATGTTGGTACTGGACAGGACGAAGTCGGGCCGTGTTAGAGGCAGAGTCTGTGCGATCTGGTTATTGCAGATGTTATTCTAGCCAACGTGGCTTCGTGGGTCATGGTTGTCCAGCAACTTCCTTCCATGATTCAAGATCGAGGTCTAGACGCGCTGACCATCAACCAAGCTATTTCCGCCACCTATTGTACGCTCCCTTTCCCTCAACCTTTTGCCATTGCGTACCACTAACTATGCACTTTCCTTGCCAGATCAGGTGTGATCACTAGATCCTGCTGTTCTCAAAGCGTGCTAGATGCCTTCCGGATTCGCCACCGACGTCAATGTCCTCCCGAACCTAAACATATGATTGACTCTAGTGCAGTACCACGCTTTCCACCCACGACTCGAACATTGTGGTACGCCGAAGCCTGTAGCTGGCGAACTTCATTGACATCGCCCCCATCGAACGTCTTGGGCCTGATACACTAGGTCAACCTCCGTTCGTAACTTCCCAGCTGCTAGCGGTATTAGCCTTTATGTGATATAGGTCTTTTGATGTTTTAAGTCGTTTGTATTGCTCATTTCTCTCCTGAGAACATATATCTAACAATCCTGAACCTTCTCAGCCCAAGTTCAGATGCACTTCTAAGAGCAGCCTCGCTCGTTCTCCGACTCCAAGTTCTTGGATTCCATATGAACCCAAATGCATTAGGCCATGACAACATTCGGCTCTCTTCGCCTTCCGCGTTGCCTGTCATATCTTCAAGCTATCTTCGAGCGTACGATTCAGATTCCAGATGACAACATCTCTCGAGAATCTGATTCTAGTGGAAGCTTGACGGCTGGCGATGTCGGGTATCGTGGATTCAGAGTCGAATGTTTTGCCACGCATCAATAGATGGTGAGACTTATCTGGTCAATTTCTCACCTCCACTTCCATGCACTAACGGCCTAGTTTCTTCTGCTCTAGATCATCACCTCCTACCTCTGCACAAATCCACGTTCAGACTTCAGTCCGCTTGCGCTATTATCATCATTCGCGTGTACAAGATTCGCAGATCATACATGCACCACTAAGCCGACATTATCGAAACTTGACGCACAACGTGGCCTCCGCATGCTTCTCGTCGATTTGCTGATATTCTGGTTGAACGCATCGTCGACTTCGAATGTTGAATCGCTAGGACTAAGCTGTCAATTGGTACATTTGTGTCATTTGCCGTCTTGGATGTCCTATATCGTGAAAAAAGGGCCTTTTCGAACCACTAAATTTGGATGTTTGCTCCGCGTCCGCCTTGTACCACGCTCTCGGACACCCTTCGAACGCAAGGGCGCGAGGCCGCACAATACTCTGGCTCTTGTCATAGGCCACTGCCTTCCTCGTTGCATACCATATCTTCAGGCAATCTTCAAGCATATAACTCGGCTTCCAAACGACAATGTCCAACTCTATTTAGAGTCCGAATCTGGTGGAAGCTTGATGGTAGGTGTCGTCGGATTATCGAGGATTCATGACTCGAATCTCTTCCTATGTGTCGAATAAAGCCCCGCGAATTCCTGAGAAGGAGAGGCAGGGAGTCGGAATCATTGAAGTTGTCGTCTCGCTCGCTATGGTGCGATGTTTCGTGTTCGAAGCTCGGTCCATTCAGTGTCGTCCTGTGCACCTAAATATATGTTTGGGTACGAGATAATACCCCCTTCGAGTGTTCTACTAGGCATAAATTGCGGAGAAGTGTTATTGAATCTATTAATTGATATCACATTCTTCGAAGCATTTGGGAAATTTCAGCCTTTGAACTTGAAATCTTTCGTTTTATGGTCAGTTGTTTCAAGGATTGGGATGTGGCAGTGGGCGTGCATCGCCGCCGATGCCTTAAATAAGCGCACGGCTGGCCAAAATATGCAGAATATCGACTAATAGATGTTCTGCTTCCTTGAGAGGTGTTGCATTTGTACCACGGGATTGAAAATGGACATCAGTTTCGACACCCGTTCAACTTTGCTGGCAAGTTTGAATCCTACGCGTTGTTGAGAATAGATGATTTTTCTATGTCTTATTTTGTGCCAGACACAGCTGAACCAGACGGAAGAGGCTGTAGTCCGTGGTCAAGTGCAAGACTACAAGTGTAGGTTAGGGGTTTGTTGATCTACCCGTGTGAACTCGACAGCCCGGTCCGCCACTCCTTCGAAGGCTCCTGCAGCTCCTGGCTTGAACCTCGTCCTCGACCTGGTATCTTTTTTGGTGCGCACAAACACTCGGTACACAATACTCCTCGCACTTTCCGCCTCTTGCTTGACCAATCCAGCTCCCAAGCTCATCCACGATCCTTCAGCACACGTCGACCACGATTTTCGTACTTGCACCTGTGAGGAGGTTTATGTTGACTCGTTCTCTCCATCATATTCAAGGATCTTGAACCTTCTTAGCCCTTTCGCCGATCCATGCGGCCATTCATTCGGCCGCCTCTATTATGTCCCACCTTGGACCTCAATAGATCATGCCTCCGATTCCTGCCACCACTTTTCCGCCCCAGTTAGTGGTCTGGCCTATCCTCCAATTGGTGCACGCGCAGTTCACCCCGCCTCTATCGTCATATTGTGCATCTCCCCCGCCGTCAATCAGGTCCGAATTTCGAACCTCCTCTGGTGACCCCGTTATGGTGCCAAGCACTGTTCTAGAGTACCCAACTCTCTGGACCTTTAAACCGTAACACCGTCCCCACTTATCGCCATTGGCCCGTGCCTGCTGCCTCCTGTAATGCGCGTCGTAGGCGCCTGCATGCGTTGCGGAAGCAGGTCGTCCTCAAGTGCGCGTTACTGCGTCAGTCTTGGTTCAAGAGCCCTATGTCTAGTGGAAGGGTGGTGTTTCGCGATGCCGATTAACATGCGGCCAACATCTCTTCATGGGGTGAGATACATTCCATCTTTCTCATCGAACCACAAGCGCTGATATTCAAGCCTTCTAGTCCAGATCGGCACTTCGCCGCTCCGCAAACACACACATGAGGTCTAGTGCTCATGTACGCTACGGTTCTTGGCCTCAACCATCTTCCACATCCTGCCCATCGTAGGCACCAACCGCATCCGCACATACGTGTCTTGCCAATCGTACACGGATCACCAGGCCGATAAGATCGAAACCTCGACGTGAACCTGGCTTCGTCGGACCCCTCATCATCCACTGGCGGAATGTTGGACACAGGACAAAGGATTCACTGGAGAAAGGAAAGGAATCTTCATATGAGGCAAACGGTCAGCATACGGATACTGGTAGTTGAACCAGCGCCATACTTGCTTTGACGACCACAACGTCGGAGTCGGTAGACGCTGGATGGATCGACTGTGTTGCTCATCTTTCGTCAATCGTCAACGCGACCTAGGCCCTCCACTTCAGGCCGCTGCTAGATAATTTCCAAATGCGAACCCATGCACGACGCACCAGGACGATTATACGAATATCCAGACTTCTCTGGTGCGGAAACGGAGGATCGACAAATGGTATCTTTGCGTCATTCACATCTTAGCTGCTTCTGCTGCGACGACACCTGTTCTGCGCCGACCTCGCTTCAAGATTCCCGAATAGAAGGAGGCGATGTTGGTCCTAGGCAGGACCGAGTGGGGTATGTCGGAGGCGGCATCCAAGCGACGGGGCCGATCTGGGTGTTGCTCATGCGCTGGCTGAAGTTCTCTTCGAGGGCCATGTTGCCTTCCTGCTTCCTACCTCGATTCGTTTCGAGTTGAGGTCGTTCAGCTGCGCTGTCCATCGACCAAGCTTCCTCAGTGCTACATCGTGCGTTCCATTTCCTTCTAATTTCTGCTGTGGCGTGTCGCTAACCGCATATTCCCCTTTCTAGGTCTCATTCCGGACGTTCTCGGAGCATGCTAGCTACCGTCCGGGTCGCCACCGCTCCAACTCTCACAAGAGAAGGATGGCTGTTGCAACATACCACCTCGTTACCTCGCTCCTCCAGTCTCGGGAATGACATTCACGACTCGTATACAAGTGTACACTGCATCCTGAAGCCGGCAAACTCTCTCAAATCGCTTTACGAACGTCTTGGGGCTCATGTTGACTGCTCACGGCACCTCAAGGTCGAGCCTGATACACAAGTTGAACCTCTGTTCGCACCAAACAATGTAGTTCTTTTCTATCTTCCCCAAGTCGTTCGTATCGTTCATCTCTCCCCTCATAACCCGTAGCTGACAATCTTGAACCCTCTTAGACGATGTAGCAGCCTCCCCTTATCCTCCGACTTGTATACCTGCAGGACATCGCACCCTTGTATGTATATGCGTCTGTACGCTCTCTCCGCGGTGAAAATATGCCCTTTCAAGCGAACAAGATTTGATTTCTACTTGAATCTGCAGTATACTTATCACACTCGGACACCACTCGAACCTAAGGGCACCAAGCCGCATGATGCTCTGGCTCTCGTCATATGGAGCGCAATCCGAACGTCCATACTTCTTCAGCAGAAACAGAGGATTGCGGAATACTACCTTGGCATCATCAGCGTCTTGCGCGCTATCAGCTAGGAAGTGTTTCGCTCCGAACTCGCTTCAAAATATTGCCTGGTTTCCACGTAGGGAGGAGGCCTTGTTGGTCATGGGTTGGGCAGAGTCAGATAACATTGGAAATGGTTGAGCCGATCTGTAGATATTTGGCTGAAGTGATCCAGAGGCCTGTGCTGCCCTTCCGGCCTCAATTCGTGATCTTTGTCTGAGTTCGCTATCCAACGGACAAAAACACCTCAAGTAGACTGCTCGCATGTTCGATTTACCTCTTTTTCTCGCCACATTGTAATGCTGATATCGTACACTTTCTGGATCAGCCTGAAGTTGCGGTCAACTCGATGCACGCTCTTACCCTCACAGACTCACCTCTCACGATGTAAGGCTGATGATTGTACCATCCTCTGGGTCCATCTGCATATACTTGGTGTTATTGAGACCAACTATCATGCTCTTTCAGACTTTATCAAAAGGCGTACACCACATCTGCGGGGTGCACTGAGCTATGAGTCAAACTACTTCTTTGTATATGCGGTTACCAGTTACGACTCAATAAATAATCGTGGTATGGCCGTCCAGCGGCAACGCCCACTACCTCTTACATCATGCTCTTTCTTCGTTCCTCGCAATGTAAGGAAGTGTCTCAGTTGGTCATGACACGGCGGCACAAGCCAAACCCTAGCCTCAATTTTGGGTTTGACGAATATTGTCCAAGGTCTGCACAGCTTGATGTCATTTTGCACAGCTTGGACAGAAATTCAAAACGTCCGCCAAAAATCGAGAGTTGTGATGACAAGACCCCTACCTACGGTAGTGGGAATAAGGGGCTGTATGACGAGTCAAAGGGGGTATAAATGAACAGTATATATGTATGAAATGTAATCTGCACGTGGCATGGAGACCAATCAGATGTGCGGCAAGAACTCCGACCATTTCAGCTTGAGAAAGGCTGTAGGAGGTAAACTACGTAGGAGTATGAGGGGTAGGATCAGCAGAATAATTCGCGAGGCCATGTAAACTGGTATGAGCATGAGGATCATGAAGGCGGCTGAGTCCTCAAGGATCCTGATCAAGATGGGGTGAGAGACCCACTGAGATATTACGAGCAGAAATAATACAACTAAGGGTCCACCTGTGATCGAAATCGTGGATACCCCCCAAAGCCACCATTCAGCAGTGGTTGGAAAGGTGAATGGCCAGGGTATGAAGTGGATAGCCCCAAAAAGAGCTATCACGCCAATCAAGGTCCAGGAAGAGGGTTCAACTCTAAGGACCTTCTTCTTCTCTTCGGGGGAGTAGAATGTTGGGACTCGAGTGGTGTCATCATCAGGAATCATGTCTTGGTCCATCATATCCCAGAGATGGTGCAAGATGGCCTTTATTGGTGCGCAGAGAAGGGTGTAGAGGATGCTGAGGATAGGTCCATATCTGTCGCGCCTATGTGTGAATGAATCCTTGAAGGATGTGAGAAAATCATCCCCTTTCTCAGACGGGGAAATCTGAGATGCATCACGTTGTTGACGTGCTTTTGACACCTTCGACTCCGGATCCAAGGCAGAGGAGTTGCTCAGCTCTGATTCGGCGAGCGACTTGAGGTAGACCGGTACAGCGCACCGAACATCGGATGGCTTATTCCACCAAAGCCAGTACGTAATCCCGTTCAGCACTGCGAATGCGAGGGTGACAACTTCGAGCTCTGTGACAGCAAGTTTGGTGGCAAACCGGCTGATGCATTGGACAACAAACCATGTTGTTTGCATGAGCACTATGCCCTTGGAGAATATGTCGGCCTTGCTCCGGTCTTGGATTTCCTTCTCCGTGATAGTAGGCCACACTATTTCCCCTGCATTATCCAGTTCTTCGAGTGTATCCTTATCCAAAACGCGGAGGAATGATTCATCAGTATCGTGCAGAGCGAATCCACCCATATTGACAAAATGTCCGTGTGTCCTTGTCCATCCTATTTCACACATCAAGTACAATCAAGCATAGTAATATGTTGTTTGCTGACCTGGGTACTTAGCCGCAATATCCTTCGCACTAAAGTGCTGCTTTGCTGCCCACCAGATGACCAACTCTGGAGCGAGGAGCATGTATCCCATCGTTGCCAACCTCCTCCCAAGAATCAAAGTATCACTATCTGTAGCTCGTGGAACATTGGGATGCACTGCAACCCAGCTGCAGGCAAACAGTGTGGCGAGACAACTCCAGATGATACTCCATACAGATCGATCGTCAAAGTATTGTTCATTGAGCCGCGTGCATAGAGCCTCGCTCAGAGTTACACGTACGAGCGGGAGAGTCAAGGCGTGAGTGACATTGTGGGCAAGGTAAGCGAGTAGTATAAGCAGGAGCATGGTGATGGGTGGTCTCTGAGATCAATATGGTCGTTAGCTCACTAACCTGCCACGTATTCACAGGGTGGATCAGGCACTATCACAGTGGTCTTTTGACAGGCACTGACATTGGCAGGTCATTTTATACATCGAACTCCATATACGGTCTGTTCGAATTCATTAAGAGGTCATCAAACGTTTTGGGGTCTGATATTTTTGCTTTTGCGACGAGTGTCTATGGTCTCAGTTTGTGTGTCTGCCGCTGTGCGACAGGCGCCTAATCTCGGCAAACTCAAAGCGCCCTGACGTCATAAATCCGCGAGTGGCTACTGTGGGAACACCTCGAAGGAGGGTGTAGTGGCTGAATCAGACTTGGAGGCGGTTGTGATTCGTAGTGAAAGTTAGGTTTGTTGATGAGCGCTGAGCGATGGCTCTATTAGTACACAAACCTTGGCATGAATCCTCGTTTGCCGTGTCCTCGAGCGGGCGGCATCTCTTTTCGGTCCTCACTAGGCCTCACCAACTTAGCACTCCATGCGTTCTCTGCTCCTCCATGGCCTCGCTTGACCAATCTAGCCCCCAAGCGATGATGTACTGAGTCGTTTCTTTCCCTCACATTTCCCGTACTCAACGAACTTGAATCTGTATAGCCCATTTGCTGATCTACACTGCCACTTTCCCTTCTTCATGACTACCCTTACATTCGTCCGGATTTTGCGGTCTTAGGTGCGCCTAGCCGCCTTCATGGGTTGCCTCAGATTACCAGCCTCTCTTTTTTCTGACGTGTACTGCAGAGCATCCCACATTGCCTGTCGCTGTGTCCGTAAACACTCTCGTTGTGCAAAAAGGAGGCCTTTTCGGCCCATTAGATTTCAGCGGCTTCATCGCAGTCTCCGACCGTTTTTCTAAACCCTTGTTTCACATGGGATACATCCCTCCTATATTTCTCACCATATTTCGCCATTTCAAGTCAGCCTCAACATACGATTCCAGTGGACAAAGTCCAATTCGTTCAAGAATCCGACTCTGGCGGAAGGTCGCTAGTCGGTGGATGTCGGATTGTCCAGTCAAACTCTGATATTTTGGGCATGGGTCGATCAACCAGTGAGCTCCACTTCCTGGCTGTCTCTCCCCTATTGCATGCATTAACAACCGCATTCCTTCTGTGCTAGATTGTCGTTTCGCGCTCTGCGAAAATACGCACACGAACTTCAGCTCATACCGCACTAATCTTATTGGTCTCTACTCCTACACATGCCATGCACCGACTGCATTCGCATATACGAGTATCGCAGGTCTGCGTGGCCACCAAGTCGAGCCGATGCCCATCGAGGATGAACTTCAACTGACATCATGGCCCCTTCGCCCATTCCCTTTCTCCAGAGGTTGCACATTTTCTTATTCTGCCAACTGATACGCCATTGTTACCAGATTCGAGGGGGATTCAAGGCTGATCCAAGTCCGAGTCATTGATATACTGGCAGGCGAATTACAGGCGCGATGATAGTAAGGTAAAAAGGTCTAAACTCGGCCCAGGCCTCTAATAGCCATGTACATCCCGCAATACCAGGTCGAGGGTGCCTGTCATGTCTTTGAGTACCAATTCACTGATACCAACATGACGAACATACCTTCTATGACATTGAGTCTGCCATTTGTGGCCGCCATCGCGGTGGTGACCTGAACTTGAAGAATGCCGACTTGGCCTTGAAGAGCGTTGACCTGGTCGTGAACTGCTCCTAGTTCGGCCTCGAGCTCTGTGACCTTTTGGTCGACAACTGGGAAAACTCTGGGTAAGTATTCCAACTCCTTTAAGGAAAGTACGGACCTGTAAGTCTTGAGTCGGAGGTCATGCTCATGGTAGGAGCTATAAAATCGTCAGTTTGTGGACTTTTTATGACTAAATCAATTACAATGGGTGGAGCCGTGGTCATAGATGATCATGCTGCTAACGGGTGATGCTGCTGAATATACTATAAACTTTGAGAAGAATATAAGGAGGCGGACAGTACATACCCGTGTTTGTATCGGACATGCGTGGAGATGGTAGCGTACGAGACGGATTAAATATATGCGGGACGAGTCGTGGTAGGAAAGCACTAGTGTTGGAGACTTGACGAAGGACCGCGTTCCGACATTTAAAGATGTAAATGGGCGGCTGACAGACGGACAGACCGAGACGGACTATGATCCTCGTCCTCTTATAGGCTCATCTACAATTTCTGTGATGTCATTTGAATTTTCAAGTTAAGGGGGTCCGCCCGCCTGAAACAAGGACAGGCGTCAGCCAAAGCGCCTCACGTCAGCAGAGACGGCACGCTCTATCTCCTGTCGACCGCCCGCCCGACATTTGGGCGTACTTTTTCACAGAAATTGTGCGAGGTCCACGCCAATCATGGTCCATGCTGAGGGAGGGATGTCAAGGATCCTCTTCTTCTCGAGAGGGGAGTACAATGATGGGACTCGACTGTCATCGTCGTCGGGTATCTGACTGTGATTCCCACTTAATATGACCCAGAGAGGGCCAAAGATGACCTGTATTGGTACCTAGAGAAGGGTGCAGAGGATGGCAAGGATGAGACCATGGTCGTCGCGCCTATGTCTCAATGAATCCCTAAGGGATGCGAGGAAACCATCCCCTTTCATACATGAGGGAACACTTGTATCAGGTTGCCAACGCGCTTCAGATATCGTCAAATTTGATGGCTGCTCTACCGATTTGAGGTAAACAGGCACAGCGCATCGGACGTCGGATGGCTTATCCCACCAAAGCCAGTATGTGATCCCATTCAGCATGGCAAATGCTAGGTCACCACCTCGAGCTCGGTGATAGCGAATGTTGAATCGCGATATCGACATGCGTGTTCTAGGACGATGAACCAGGTTGTCTGCATGAGTACTATGCCCTTGGAGAAGAGATCTGCCTTGCTCCGATCTTGTATTTCCTTCTTCGTGATTTTCGGCCACTCTATTTCCCCTGCCTTATCCCGTTCTTCGAGTATCTCTTCATCTAAAACACGGAGGAATGATTTATCGGCATCGTGGAGGGCAAACCCACCCATGATGGTAAAAATGCGTGTGTCCTGGTCCATTCTCGGCCTGTGGTAATCAGTTAGTCGCGAACCCGATACTAAACGGCTATAGTTCACACACCTTTATGTCGGTGCTTAACCGCAATCTCATTCGCGCTAAAATGCTGCATCGCTGCCCAAAATATGACCAGCTCAGGGGCGAGCAGCATGTATCCCATCGTTGCCACCCTCCTTCCAAGAATCAAAGCGTCACTATCTGTTGCTCGTGGAATATTGGGATGCACCGCAACTCAGCTGCAGGCAAATAACGTGGTGAAGCAACTCCAAAAAATGCTCCATACAGTGCGATCATCAAAGTACTTCCTGTCGAGTTGGGTGGAGAGAGAGTTGGCCTCCCTACTAGATGGGAGGCGAGACCGTGAGCGATTTTGTTGGTGAAGTATACGAGGAGAAAGGGCATCTTTGACGAGGGGAACTGTATATGTTGGCTTGCTGGCTATATTATAGGAGCACGGGCGCCATACTATGTGCGTTCAGCGCTGATCGTAGTATGTAAAAATATACAGATATATGTGTTGGAACCTAGGCAGGATCTGACAAGAAATGTTTCATATCCGAGGAATGGAGGCCTTCCTTCGCTGGTTTGTGACGATGGGAGAAGCTACGCTGTACCCCAGCCGACGGGCGCTTAATCCCGGTCAACTTAATTTCCTTTTTTGAACAAGCCGAGATTGAACATCACTCTCCATCTTCATAGAGATCATCATATTGTACCACATATGCTCACTAAAAATTTTCAATCCAGTGTATTACCACATCGTGACCAACAGGACTATTATACTGAGTTGTGAACCAGGCCACTGCGGTGTTCTGTGAAATGAATGCTCGTATCAATATGTAACATAGTAGCCGGATATAATTATGATATGAAAATGTATGTGTACGACATGTGCAAAGTTGGAATTCTAGCCCTAAGTAAGGAACGTTGGTGGGATAGAATGTAGTCTTCGAGGGAGTGATGGTGAGCACGTGCCGCTCTCTGCTTCGTACCACCATCATCCCTCGCCGCTCGTGCT
>Ga0247742_10000696_pt1 | contig 25888 bp, 29 predicted proteins | sample UWRJL208509C2_FD_180944 | JGI IMG/M metagenome (GOLD analysis project Ga0247742, IMG submission 180944) | Plant litter microbial communities from Arlington Agricultural Research Station in Wisconsin, United States - UWRJ-L208-509C-2 | ecosystem: Environmental > Terrestrial > Plant litter >... | reverse complement strand
CCACGTCGTACATTGGGACCGGTCGAATATACGCATTAATATCGGTTTTCTTAGTAGACTCTGGGTTTAGTGCCATGAAATCCAGATCTCGTTGGAACAGCCAGGCAATCCCCAGTTTGGCCCAGCTGCTGCTTGGGTTAGGACGAAAGATCAGGTTAAAGGGACGCCTTCGACGACGGGAGGTGGTTTCGGTATGAACTCCAAGATAGCGACCCTCCTCCAAAACCATGCGATGAGATGCAAAGCGGTAATCATAGTCACTCAGACTATTGCCACCGAATATTGATAAAAATATAGTAACCAGAGGCCGCACTAACTGGTGGAAGGCCCATGACTGAGGCGACCTATAGGGACACGGTGACCGTGGCATATTCCCCCAGGGTAAACGAGGAAGAAAAAGAAGTAGAGCCTGCATAGTCGGCAATACTGTTGTCCACAATAAGAAGGACAGACTCAATCCAACGGCGACAGCAATGGGGATAGCAATAGTGGAGTTGAGACTCCAAAGAAACTCGATGACACCAACCAGGAATAAAACGAGGGCAAGCTGAAGGAGGAGAGGAAGGGCCGTGAAGATTTGTGGCAAGTACCACCGATCGAGAGATTCAACGTTGAGATGGTGGAGGGAGAATGTGATTTGAGGTTCAAGGTCGGTATGAGGGCGTAGATACTCGCGTAACCACTGAAGCGAGATAATTCCTATGAGGACTGTGGTGAGACTGAAGATAAGACTGAGGAACCACAGGGTGTTGATACGGATATCAGAGGAGGTAGGAGTAAACATGGGGATGGTGAGGCTCTGCGGGCTAATGTTCGTTCCATTTGCACGAACTTCGAGTTGGGCGAGGATGCGCATCAACAGTATGTTGGAGGTGTCGGCCGGGTCCTGCTTCATATTCTTGTATGACTCGATAATGAACGCTGTAACAACAGCCGAGAAGAGACCAGCCTTCAAACAAACATGGTGTCAGCTTTGGGACTCGTTGCGGAGGCCAGACTCACGAAGATCAAAAGGTTCTGAACTTCGTCCTTCCATGCCTCACACCTCACCTTCTCCTTCTCTATCCACGGTTCCAACAGCAGGGTGAACGGGTTCCCGTCAATTTTTGGGAGTGGATGCTTAGGAGTGTCGCCCATTTTCATCGGCTCAAACTAGATTCATTAGTCAGTATAGCTGTACTTCATAGCGCATGAAGCGTCAATGTGGAACATACCTCCTTGTCATGCTCGGCTGGATGTGGTGCTGGTTCGCCAGCCTCTGGTTTTTCTTGCGTCTGGGACATGCCTTCGTGGTGGTGGCTGAGTTGGTGTAAGGTGAGGTGATACCAATATGAATGACTCAGTTGTTATCTCTTATCTTATCGGCGTTTAACACCGTCCGGCACGCTCGGGCCTGCAGGATCTCAACCAACCGGGAGGGCACAAATTCTCAACCCCGAACCACATCACCAATGTCAAGGAACGACTTTATTGAATCGTGCTCATCAAGCCTTTCGCAGACGTGAATCAAGATAGTCTTACTACACCCTGGATGTCTGATGTATTGGGACACACTTGTCCACCTCTACAGAGTTGGGACCGAGAGGATGTCCAGACGACTCACCTCAGTAAACGTCTTTTCAGCCGCGAAATCGAGATGAGGCACGTCTGTCTTCTCAGACCCGTCAACGCGAGCCCCAGCCTGACTCTCAAGACACGTACGCCCGCATGGCCGAGTCCAAGAACTGGATACTCGCTCCGTTTATCAAGGCCTCCTCAATTCTTACGAGTTCAGTTCAGATCAGTTCAGTTGGCGTGTTTTCCAAATGCGGTGGGGGAAATTTCATGCTCCGACCCGCCTAGGGCGCGCTCGTACCGTCTCGTTGGCATATTTCTCCCGCCTCCTCAACTAAGTTAGCACCTGAGCGCTCGCACGCTCCCATCTCACTCAATACTGTCATTCTTCGTGCAAATACCTTTCATTCATTATGTCTGCACCTTTCGAAAATTCATTTGACTGGTAAGTCTTTCCCTTCCAACACGGGACATAATTTAGAACCTCATATTGCTCTCGACTCCCTTGACCAACGAAGATGACATCGAGTTCGTACATGCTGACAACTCTGCGTCTGCACCAACCAAATGGGCAAAGCGTAAGCGCAAAAACTCTGCGCTGAAGTCGTCCGTCACTGTCAACCAGTCGCCACAGTCTCCAGCTCCAAGCCGTCGCCATGATGCAACCACCGCATCCTCTCGATCCTCAAAGCCGCAGGAGAAGGCTGGGCGCACACACAACCCGCTGACATCAGCTAACCACCAGAAACCAAAACCTGCAACTGTTAGTCATCCCGATTCGAAAAAGAAAGCAGCACGCGAAAACGCAACGGAGAAGAGTCGCAAGACACCACGCGCGACTACTAACAGTGGAGAAACATCAGCCTCGGACTAGGACTCAGACACACCAGAACCATACCGCATAAGAAATGTGCGAACGGCCATCTGCGGTTTTTTCCCCTTGCTCGTGAAGATTGAGTTGTGTTCGAGCAGCCCAACCAGTCGGTCAAATGTTTTGCGATTAACACTGACAAAAACATAGTTGGATTAGATTGTAAATGTGAAATAGAAATCATTGTTCTCACCGAAATTCATGCCGAAACTCAGCATCGGGCCAGCTCAATGCTTTTTCAAAATATTCTGTACACTTAGCCCATCGGTTGTAAGGTCCACGATCTTGGCAACGCTTTAGTCGGCCTTCACGTAGATATGCGCCCACTGCTGCAGTATTACATGCAAGGGTCCTAAGCGAGGACTCTGGTTCGTCGGTGATAAGTGTTTCATAGTCGAGCTCGTCCTTGTCAAACTCTTCCAGAAATTCATCATATTGGTTTTGGGCTGCATTGGCCAGTGCCTGGGTTTGGACAGAGACAATGAAGAGGAGCTCGTCAGGGAGGAGATTGTCCATGCTTGTGGTGGGGATGGAAACTGTTCGTGTACGCTTATCGATTATCAACCATTCAGATCTATTGAGCATTACATACACCCGACGCCTGGCCGCAAGAGCATTGGGGGGCGCAAAGAGAGCGGGTCGGAGTCTGAAATTTCCCCCCACCGCATTTGGAAAACACGCCAACTGAACTGATCTGAACTGAACTCGTAAGAATTGAGGAGGCCTCAAGTGGTTGAAAACTGGATTGGCCAAGCGCTGAAACGTGGCCAAAATGTTCCCACAGTAGCCGCTCTCAAACAATGTATGACGTCAACTGAGCGCTTTAATTTGCCGAGATTAGGCGCCGGTCGCACAGCGGTATGCTTCTACAATACTATCAGACTCCCACATGTTCCAGATCTCTTAATGAGTTTGAACAGACCGTACAGAGGTTTCAATGAACTCCCAATGCCAGCTGTCAAACGTGTGCTCTGACACCGCCTCGTCCTCACCGTGAACGCATGGCAAGTTAATAAACTAAGTAGACAGTGAGCAAGCACCTTCACCGATCTCAGAGACCACCCACCACTATGATTCTGCTTCTACTGTTCGCTTACTTTGCTCACAATGCCACTCAAGCCCTGACCATCCCGCTCGAGCGTGAATATCAGAGCGACGCTTTATTCCCACGACTTGGGGACCAGTACTTCGACGATCGAACCGTATGGAACATCGTCTGGAGCTGTCTCGCCACACTCTTCGCCTGCAGCTGGGTCGCAGTGCATCCCAATGTTCCGCGAGCAACAGATAGCGAAGCATTGATTCTCGGAAGGAGGTTGGCTACGATGGGATATATGCTTCTCGCTCCTGAGTTTGTCATCTTTTGGGCAGCAGAGCAGCACTTCAGTGCAAAGGAGATTGCGGTTAAGCACCAACGTGAAGGTGAGCAACCTACAGCCGTTTATGAGGTGTGCAACTGACTGATTACAACAGACAGAGAATGGACAAGGACACACGCATTCTTTGCCATCATGGGTGGATTCGCCCTGCACGACGTCGACAAATCGTTCCTCCGCGTTTTGGATGAACGCACACTAGAAGAATTGGACAAGGCAGGCGAAATAGAGTGGCCGACCATCACAAAGAAGGAAATTCAAGATCGGAGCAAGGCGGATATCTTCTCCAAAGGTATAGTGCTCATACAAACGACATGGTTCATCATCCAATGTGTCAGTCGTTTCGTCACCAAACTTGCTGTTACAGAGCTGGAGGTTGTTACTCTTGCTTTTGCAGTACTGAATGGGATCACGTACTGGCTTTGGTGGGATAAGCCATCCGATGTCCGATGCGCTGTACCAGTCTACTTCAAGTCAGCAGAGTCTTCAAACCTGAAGGTGTCTAAGGCGCGTCAGCAACGTGATACAAACATTGCCGTGGTCACCAAACGAGATGGTTTCTTCGCACCATTCAGGTGTTCATTTGCAGACAGGCGCAATGAACACGGTCTCGTCCTCGCCATCCTCTACACCTTTCTCTGGGCGCCAATAATAGTCATCTTAGTTCCTCTGCGGGATATGATGGAACAAAATGAGATCCCCAACGACGACATCACTCGAGTCCCCACATTCTACTCCCCTGCAGAGGAGAAGGAAGTCCTTGAGCTCTCACCCTCGTCCTGGACTATGATGGGCGTGGTAGCTCTTTTTGGGGCCATCCACTTCATACCTTGGTCATTCACATTTCTGACTGCTGCTGAAAAGTGGCTTTGGAGGATATCCGCAATTTTGATCACAGGTGGACTCTTACTTCCTCTGTTTCTTGCCATAATAGCCTACTGGGCCAGGCACTCCACCTTGGACCCCATCTTGAACTCTATCGCGAACTTCATCTCAAACTCCATTTTGAACACAATCTGGAACACCATCGTGAACACCATCTCAAATTCCATTTTGAACACCATCTGGAACTCCATCGTGAAATCCATCTTGTATTCCATCTTGTATTCCATCTTGTACTCCATCACAGAAATCTTGGTCGCATTCGTGTTCTTCACACTGATAGCAGCATACATAATCTCACGGATTATCCTGCTGATCCTACCTCTTATGCTACTACGTAATTTACCTCCTACGGCCCTTCACGAGCTGAAGTGGTCTGAATTCTTTCCTCACATATGATCAGTCTCCATAGCCATATATACTTAGAGTCTTGCACTCATTTTGCATATGTACGTTTTCACCATACTTACTATCTAATATATCAACACGAGCATTCACTTCCATCCTCTTGTCATACACAGGGTGGCCCAAATACCCACCATACGTTGCAAGGGTAGGAGGTGGGTACTAATTCGTAGACCCCCATTTGAACACTGGAGAGGTATAGATGTTCGCGTTGTAGGTACGCATTTGAGGAACTCGCAGGTGCGACTTGAAAGTAGTTATACATAGATTGAGTTGCAGAGGCAGACTATCCAGCCTTCGTCGACCTCGACAACTAGTCATTCCCCTCCATAAACCTCTAGCAAGCCTAGGCACACGTCCTGCGTCAGTCTCCTGGTCGCTTTCGTCTTCTCCAAGTATCAATTTCGCAAAGCCTATTTCCAGGGGGACGATGCATCTATCACAACTCAATGTTACGAGAAAACATCATATGCCAAACTATTGATAACATTGGCTTGGTGGTCCATGCGAACGAAGTTGACGCCTGGGACGCGCAGTCGGAGACGAGACCAACGAGCATAGCGCTAGTGTCCACTAAAGTTGGACTGTATTTTGCAGAGGCACGAAGTGAAGGACTAGAATAGAAGAAATATGGTCGTTAGTGAATGTACAGGAAAGAGAAAGTAGGAGATGGCGTTCACCGCCTAATCGATCCTTAATGAGGGTATCCCGAAAGCTGGACGTTGTCAGATGGAATCCGAGTCGTACATTCGAAGACATCTTGAAGACATGGTAGGCGAAGGTCGTCTAGAAGCCAAGACGTGTACTTGAATACAGAGACGTATGCTTGAAGACGATAGTAGGCAACGAGGAAGGTCGCAGCGTATGACCTATGACGAGGGCCAGAGTATCGTGCAGCCTGATGCCCTTACTTTCCAGTGGTGTCCGAGTGTGACATACTGCAGACGCCGAGCAGAAATCAAATCTTGTTCGCTTGAAAGGGCCAATCTTCACGGCGGAGGGAGTATGCGGACGCAGATACAAACAAGGGTATGTTCAGGAGGTATACAAGTCGGAGGACAAGGGGAGGCTGCTACAGGGAGTGCATATGTAGACATTGTCTAAGAAGGTTCAAGATTGTTAGATACGGGTTATGGGGGGAGAGATAAACGTTACGAACGATTTGGGAACGCAGAAAAGAACTATATTGCTTGGTGCGAACAGAGGTTCAACTTGCGTATTAGGCCCGATCTTGAGGCGCCGTGAGCAGTCAACATGAGCCCAAAGACGTTCGTAAAGAGATTTGATAGAGTTTGGCCGCTTCAGGATACGGTGTACACTTGTATACGAGTCGTGATTGTTATTCCCGAGATCAAAAGAGCGAGGAAAAGAGGTAGTATGTTGCAGTAGCCATCCTTCTCTTGTGAGCGTTGGAGCGATGGCGACCCGAAAGGTAGCTAGCATGCTCCTATAACGTTCGAGATGAGACCTAGAAAGGGGACTATGCGGTTAGCGACACGCCACAGCAGAAATTAGAAGGAAATAGAACGTACTATGTAGCACTGGAGGAAGCTTGGTCGATGGACAGCGCAGCTGAACAAGCTCGAATCGAATCGAATCCAGGTAGGAAGCTGGAAGGCAACATGGCCCTCGAAGAGAACTTCAACCAGCGGATGGGCAACACCCAGATCGCCCAGCCGCCGCCTCGTATATACCCCACTCGGTCCTGCCTAGTACCAACATCGCCTCCTTGTAGTCGAGAATCTTGAAGCGAGGTCGGCCCAGAACGGAATGACATTTCAGCTGAAGCAGCTAAGACGTGAACGACGCCAAGATACCATTTGACGGTCCTCCGCTTCGGCACCAGAGGAAGAAGTCTGGAAATTCGTATAATCATGCTGGTGCGTCGTGCATTGGTTCGCATTTGAGCAGCAGCCTCGAGTGTTGGCCTAGGTCGAGTTGACGATTGACGAAGGTTGAGCAGCAGAGTCCATCCATCCAGCGTCTACCGACTCCGGCATTGTTGGTCGTCGAAGCAAGCGTGGCGCTGCATCGACTACCAGTACCGGTATGCTGACCGTTTTCCTCGTATGATGATTCTTTTCCTTTCTCCAGGGAATCCTTTGTCCTGTGTCCAACATTCCGCAAGTGGATGATGAGGGGGTCCGATGTTTCGATCCTATCGGCCAGGTGATCCGCGTACGATGGGCAAGAGGCGTATGTGCGGATGCGGTTGGTGCCTACGATGGCTAGGACGTGGAAAATGGTTGAGGCCAAGAACCGTGGCGCACAGGAGCACTGGACCTCAAATGTGTGTTTGCGGAGCGGCGAAGTGCTGATCTAGAGTAGAAGGCTTGGATATCAGCACTTGGGACTCGATGAGAAGGACGAAATGTATCTCACCTCATAAAGAGATGCTGGCCGCACGTTAATCGGCATCGCAAACCTCCACCCTTCCACTAGAAATAGGGCTCTTGAAGCGTGACTGACGCAGTAACACGTGCTTGAGGACGACCTGCTTTCGCAACGCATGCAGGCGCCTACGACGCGCATCACAGGAGGCAGTAAGCACGCGCCAATGGCGACAAGTGGGGACGGTGTCGCGGTTTGAAGAGCCGGGCTTCTAGAACAGTGTTTGGCACCGTAACGGAGTCACCAGAGGAGGTTCGAGATTCGGACCTGGTCCATAGCGGGGATGCGCACAATATGACGATAGAGGCGGGGTGGATTGCGCATGCACCAATTGGCGGTTATGCCAGATCACTAACTGGGGCAGAAAAGTGGTGGCAGGAATCGGAGGCATGATCTATTGAGGTTCGAGGCGGGAAACAGTAGAGGCGGCCGAACGAATAGCGTTATGGATCGGCGAAAAGACTAAGGAAGTTCAAGATCTTTGAATACACGCGACAGGACGGAGAGAACGATTCAACACAAACCTCCTCTGAGTGCATACTGGTATGAGTACGAACTTCGTGATTGACGTTTGGTAAGGGATATTTTATGGGCTTGGGAGATGGATTGATCAAGCAAGAGGCGGAAAATGCGAGGAGCACTGAGTACTCAGCACTCTGAGTACCAAAAAAGATGCCAGATCGCGGACGAGGTTCAAGCTTTCGAGACGGCCTTTCTGTTCACACGGTTACATCAACAAGCCTAACCTCAAACCGTGGCGATACCGCCTACCCAGGACCAGGTGGAGAAATGGGTACGTTGATCCTTCAAGGTATCTTCACTCCGTCCTTTTGAAAATGCCATAAGATGCCATAGATAATACCTCCACACCCGCAGTAGGAGACGTGTTTCTTGCTGAGGAACCTAATCAGTCGCCGTCATTTATAACCAACGATGAGGGTGGAGACACCACTAGTGATCTGCAGGTCGATCATGACGGTCGAAGCGCTACAGCTTTAGATCCTACGTCCGAGATTCCTGGACCCATTGAGGGCAATCAGCATACGCTCGATAGCATGGTGTCTGACGAAGATCATTTCGAGAGGACAATGCGTCAGTCGGCAGAGAGAGGTAGTGAAGGTCTGGATAGAAATGCGAATCTCAGGCTCTGTATAACGGGTGAGTTTGTTGGCCAATCAAATCTCCTTATTTTGAAGACCGTAATCGTCAGACCTCCGAGTTCAATGTGCAACGGAAAGGTCCGACTTTCCATCCCTCAACTCAGTCAAACTCGTCATTTTTGGATCTGGAGTCGAGGAGGGGAAGGTTTTATTGCTGGAAAAGGGCTCTCCACAGACATGGAAGCAGCCGTTGCCTGTTGAACTGTAAGGATTCAATAGCAAATAATTTTACTTTTGGGTTTTATAACAACGTCGCCTCGTTTCAGACCGAATATGGCCAGTTTTACAGTTGTGGCTACATCTGAAGAATTCACGGACTTGGCGTCCATCACTTTGACAAGAGATGAATTGGCTTCAGGGTTAGAAACCCGTAAGTGTATAATCTGGGTTCTACTCGAACAATTGCTGAGTGGAGTTCGATACGGTAAATTATCAGAAATCACGAAAACCTTCACTTCTGCGGCGGGTGTACCAGCACTCAAATTGTTATTTCTGGTGACCAAAATTCCTCCAGGGGAACATATAAAAGACAGGGAGAATGAGACGTCGGAGATAGGTAAGCTCAAACTGCAACTCTGAAGGAACAATTCAAGTATTTAAAGATATGCAGCGCAGGAATTATTTGACCGTGGAATTGAGTCGTTTGAACGCTTTGAACGCACAGGCAATCTGTCCGACATCTTGGAAGCCGTCTCTATCCAGCAGCGAGCCGTTGAAATCGCCCCCGATGGCCACCCTAACATGCCAGGATGGCTGAATAACCTCGCAATTTCATTTCATAGCCGTTTTGAACGTACAGGTGAAGTTTCTGACCTCTCAGAGGCCATCTCAATACAGCAGCGGGCATTTCAACTTATCCCCAATGACCACCCTTACATGCTGCCCATGCTGAATAACCTTGGACATTCATTACAAAGTCGCTTTGAATATACTGGCAACGTCTCTGACGTCTCAGAAGCTATCTCAGCTCAACAGCAGGCAGTTCAACTCACTCCCAATGACCACCCTGATATGCCGTCCATGCTGAATAACCTTGGAATTTCGTTTCAAAGTCGCTTTCAACGTACAAGCGATGTCGCTGACCTCCTTGAAGCCATCTCAAACAAGCAGCAGGCGGTTCGACTAACCCCTGATGGCCACCCTCATATGCCGTCCATGCTGAATAGCCTTGGAAGCGCATTACACAGTTGCTTCGTACGCACCGGTGATGTTGCTGACCTCTCAGAAGCCATCTCAATCCAGCAGCAGGCAGTCCAGCTCACTCCCGACGGCCACCCTGACATGCCGTTAAGGTTAAATAACCTTGGAAATTCGTTTCAGACTTCCTTTCAACGTACAGGAAATATCACTGACCTCTCGGAAGCCATCTCAAACAAGCAGCAGGCAGTCCAGCTCACCCCCACTGGCCATCCTCGCATGCCATCCATGCTGAATAATCTTGGAATTTCCTTGCAGAGTCGCTTTCAATGTACCGACGATGTTGCCGACCTCTCGGAAGCCATCTCAATCCAACAACAGGCAGTTCGACTCACCCCTACTGGCCACCCAGACATACCTGGATGGCTGAATAATCTTGGAATGTCATTTCAAAGCCGCTTTGGACGTACTGGCGATGTCACTGACCTGTCGGAAGCTATCTTGATCCACCAGCAGGCAGTCCAGCTCACTCCTGATGGCCACCCCCACATGCTACTCATACTGAATAACCTTGGAGATTCATTTAAGAGTCGCTTTGAATATACAGGCGATGTCTCTGACATCTCGAACGCTATCTCAGCCCAGCAACAAGCGATTCAACTCACTCCTGATGGCCACCCTCATATGTCATACATGTTGAATAGCCTTGGAACTGCATTGCAGAGTCGCTTTGGACGTACCGGCGATGTCGCTGACCTCTCAGAAGCCATCTCAATCCAGCAGCAGGCAGTCCAGCTCACCCCCGATGGCCACCCCGACATGCCATCGAGGCTGAATAACCTTGGAGTTTCATTTCAGCATCGCTTTGGACGTATAGGCAATGTCTCCGACCTTTCGGAAGCCATCTCAAACAAGCAGCAGGCAGTCCGACTGACCCCCGATGGCCATCCTCAGATGCCAGCAAGACTGAGCAACCTTGGAAGTGCATTGCAGAGTCGCTATGGACGTACCGGCGATGTCGCCGACCTCTCGGAAGCCATCTCAATCCAGCAGCGGGCAGTTCAGCTCATTCCTAATGACCATCCGGATATACCTCTCATGTTGAATACCCTTGGAAATTCATTTCAGAGTCGTTTCCAACGTACAGGCGACGTCGCTGACCTCTTGGAAGCCATCTCAAATAAGCAGCAGGCGGTTCGACTGACCCCTGAAGGCCACTCTGACATGCCATCAAGGCTAAATAGCCTTGGAATTTCACTGCAAAGTCGCTTTGAACGTACAGGCGATGTTGCTGACCTCTTGGAAGCCATCTCAAACAAGCAACAGGCAGTTGAGCTGACTCCCGATGGCCACCCGGACATGCCGTCGAGGCTGAATAATCTCGGAAGTGCATTGCAGAGTCGCTTTGGGCGTAACGGCAATGTCGCTGACCTCTCAGAAGCTATCTCAACCCAGCAGCGGGCAGTCCGGCTCACACCTGATGGCCACCCTGACATGCCATTTCAGCTGAATAACCTTGGAATTTTATTCCAGAGTCGCTTTGAACATACAGGCAATGTCTCTGATCTCACGGAAGCCATCTCAATCCAGCAGCGGGGAGTCGAACTTACCCCTGATGGCCACCCTGACATGCCCAAGCAGCTGAATAACCTTGGGGATTCGTTGCTGCGTCGGTTCAAATGTACAGACAATCTCGCCGATATTCGTACCGCCACATTGACTTTTCAAAAATCTGCCACGAGCTTTGGTCGTCCATTTCCACGCTTGAGAGCTGCTCGACGATGGGCACAGCTCTCAATGACTCATGATCTTCTGCACCCTCTGACGGCTTATGGGGTTGCAATTGATCTCGTCTCTGAAATCGCGGGTATGGACCGCACCATTGAGCAGCGCCACGCACATCTCATCGAGATCTCAAGTTTAACCACATCCGCAACTTCAGCCGCCTTTACTCTAGGTGATATCAAGAAGGCTCTTGAATGGCTTGAACAAGGTCGTTGCCTTGTCTGGAGCCAACTCAACCAACTTCGCACACCCACGGAGCATCTTCGTGCATATGACAAAGACTTGGCCCAACGGTTCTCGAATATCTCAGCCGCGTTGGAGGCATCTGGGTCCCGCCGTGGATCCGGAGGCCTCGGTGTAGATGCTACAATGTCAGAGAAAATCAGCTTACAAGACGAAGCTCACCTTCACATCAAGCTTTCTCGCGAATGGAGCGAGCTACTCGACGACATTCGCCACATTCCCCAATTTCACAACTTTCTTCGACCACCTCAGACGTCAGATCTCCTGAAACACCTTCCACTGGACGGCATCGTAGTTCTCGTCAATGTTTATAAAACCCGCTGTGACGCCTTGGCTCTCATCTCCGGCATTGGAGCCCCCACGCACATCCCTCTCGATTTCACTCACGAAGAGGCGTCTAGGCTGAGAGAGCGTTTGTATCACTTCCTTTCGTCCCATGGGGTTCGCATGCGGGAAGGTGATCGTGGCATACGCCCAGCTCCGCGTCCTGATGCCGAAAATCAGAGTGAAATTCATTTCGTTCTCGGGACACTCTGGCTGCGTGTGGTAAAGCCAATCCTAGATGGTCTTGCCTTCTCTGTGAGTGTTTCTCAGTTCATGGTATATCATTCATTAATTTTTTTTCAAGTCTATTCCCCTGCCTGAACCAGCCCGTATCTGGTGGTGTCCAACTGGTCCCCTTGCGTTTCTTCCGCTCCATGCTGCTGGAATTTATCGTCAGAATGGGCGGTCTCCACCTGGCTGCTGCATTTCCGACTTGGCAATCTCCTCCTATACACCTACTGTCAGCTCGCTTCTCCATAAGCTCAAAGAAACTGCCCATCTACGAGAACCCGCATCGTCAAAGCTCCTGATCATTAGTCAACCAAACACCCCAGGATGCAATCCTATCCCGGAAACCACCAAGGAAATGAGTTGTATTTGGGAAGCGATCGGGACATACAAAGGCGAATGCCATCGTCTTGAAGGAGAATCTGCGTCGGTTAGCCGAGTTCAACTCGAGATGAAATCATATGGTTCAATTCACCTTGCATGCCACGCCAGCCAGTCTCTCGAACATCCTCTCAAAAGCGGCTTTTACCTCCATGACGGACGGCTCGAGCTTTCTGACATCATGGAGCAGAAGTTTGCTGTTCGCGAGCTGGCATTCCTATCGGCTTGTCAGACAAGCACTGGTACTGAGAAGCTTTCAGAGGAGGCTGTTCACCTGGCGGCGGGGATGCTCGCGGCTGGATATCGGAGTGTAGTGGCGACTATGTGGTCCATTAAGGATCAGTATGGCCCCGTAATAGCGGAAAGTTTCTACAAGGATCTTATGGAGAGGGGGAAAACTTCAGGAAAACCGGTACTTGACAGCAGCAGTGCTGCACACGCCCTCCACCATGCTATACAAGATGTTCGAGATAAACTTGGTGATTCGGAGCAAGGCCTTTTGACATGGGTTCCATATGTTCATTTCGGCTATTAATTTCTTTCTTTTGTTCTTTTTTAAAACTTTAGTTCCTAGTCTATTACATTGATATCGAAGGTTGATATGGCTGCATAAGTATCGACGACCTAATGATTCTTGCAGACTCGACAGCTTCAGATGGATGGTACAAGGAAAAGCATATGCCTTGATACTAGTACTGGATGGAGATGAATAAGACACGTCCTCATCTCGAGCACTCTGACTCATCCATAAGATCCTTGTCCGCTTCCGCCCCCCGCCGCGCATACCTGCTTCAAGTTCAGGAGGTGAGTGAACTTGAAGGTAAGTGCATAGTTAGTGGTACGCAACGGCAAAAAAGTCGAAGGAAAAGGTACGTACAATACACCGGGGAAATGCTTGGTTGGTACTCAGCGCATCCAGACTCGATCTTGGATCGAATCGAGGCAGAAAATTGGTAAGCAACCGCGACCCACGAAGTCACGTTGGCCAGGAGAATATCTGCAACACCCAGATCGCACAGAATTTGCCTCTAACACGACCCGACTCCGACCTGCCCAGTATCAACGTCGCCTCTCGTAGTCGAGAATCTCGCAGCGAGACCAACCCGGAACGAAGTGCCATCGCAGTTGAAGTATTAGGATGCGAACGATGGTAGACCCCATTGACGGACCCTTGTTTCCACAGTGGAGAGGGTTGGACGTTTGTATAACCGTGTTGGCGCGTTGTGGACACTGGAAGGGTTTGTATTTGAGTATTTTGCAGCCTGAGGTGGAGGGAATACGTCGCGTTGACGATTGACGGAGGTTCAGCAGCACGTCATCCTCCATCTACCGCCTCCGATGTCGAGCTTGTTGCCAGCGTCAGTTCACGTCGACCGCCCTCAACAATGCAAACTGAGGCCTCGGCTATCCGTCTTCTGACAACTTCCCTTGTATGGTGCGCTCCAAGTTTCGGTGTATCGTTCGTCCTTGCGTCCAATGTTCCGCGAGTGGACGATGAAGAGGTCTCACGGGGCCAGAGAGTACGTTGACGTTTCGATCAGATCGGCCTGGTGATCGACAAGCAGGACTCATATATGCGGGTGTAGTTGGTACCCACAATGACGAGTGCCTGGCATTGACGTTGGTGGCGATTTCAGAAGGTATTTATCACACTTCGAGAATGCTGGGATCTCGTTTATCACGACTTGACCTGGTAAGTAGTGTGTGGGGTCAGCAGTACACAACGGCGAAAAGTAGAGGGATAAGAAACGTACATTAGACCACTGGAAGTAGCGTGATGGATTGATAACCCGGCTGAACTTCGGTCTCGAATTAAATCGAGGCAGGATGTTGGAAGACAACAAAACCCTGAAAGCCACTTCAGCCAGTCCCACATCTGCAGGCTGCAGCACACAGATTGCACAGATTCTGCTTCTGATAAAACCCGACTGTGTCCTGCCCAGTACCAGCATCGCCTCCTGTAGTCGAGAATTTTGAAGCGAGACTAGCACGGAATGGAATGCCACCGCGGCTGAGTCGTAGAAGACGTGAAAGACGCGAAGATACCATTTAACGGTCCTTGGTTTCAGAACTGGGGAGGTCTGGACATTCGTACAATGGTGGCACATCGTGGATGGGTTCGAATCTGAGGACCTTGCAGCTGGCCAAAGTGGAGGGCCCATGCCATGCCGACGATTGACGAAGGTGAAGCAGCAGGTGATCCAGCATCTACCGACTCCGATGCTGAACCTGTTTTCGTCGGATCTTGTTTCATTCCTCAACGAACCCAAGGCAATTACGCCTCAAGTAGCCGAGTTCTGACCGCATTCCTCAAATAAGATCTCTCTTTCGTCTTCCCGTTTCCGGTGAATCCCTCAACATTGTGTCCAGTGGCTGATGACGAGGCCTGACGGGGCCACATGATGGGCCGAAGTTTCGAGCGCTGGTAATACGCGACGTGCAATTAGTATATGCGGATCTGGTCGGTGGCTGCGACTGGCAGGCTTTAGAAGATGGTCGAGGATAAGAAGTGTGGCACACAGGACCAGTGGACCTCGCTGGTGTATTTGCAGATCCGTGAAACGCTAAACTTGAGCTGAATAGTTGCATTGTCAGCGTGTGGGATTAGATGAGAAAGAGGAGGCGCAGCTTACCTGAGGAGTTTAACGCGTAGTGTACGATCATTGGACATCGCAAACCACCACCTCTCCATGGCCAGGACATTGGGCTCCGGGAGGAAGATTGATGTGTTTGAGGGAGCTTTGTGTGAAGGGACTGGAAATTGGCATAGTCCTAATGGCAGGTGGTAGTATAGGTGATGTACTAGAAATGTGGGGTATCGTAGGGGCCAGGGCACCTGGCAAGGATGGTGGTCCATGTTGAATATTGAGACGTCAAGTGGCAGAGTGTGGTCGCGGCAGGAGAGTCGTTCGAGGTCCACCAGTGATCGAAGAACCTTGTTTTCGGCAGACAAGGTGGGCTGTAATAGTCGGAGGGCAGAGATAAACCGCTAACTGAGTCGTATGACAGGTAGAGAGTCCATTTGGACGGCAGGAAGGCATGATGGGCTACCGGCTAAGGTTGAACGTTGAAAATGGGCGTATTGAACCGGGCCGCGATATTCTCACAGTGGCCATTCTTAGACGCAACTGGGCGCTTTGATTTGCCGAGATTAGGCGCCTGTCGCAAACTGAGATCATAGGCACTTATTGGCACAAGCAAAATTATCTGACTCCCAAATGCATGTGTGTAATGACCTTTTAAATGAGTTTGAACAGACCGTACGAAATTAAATGTGCGAAATACCTTGCAAACGGCGGTGTCTGTCAAAAGAATGCTGTGACACAGCCTCATCCACGCGCAGGTACGGTGGTAAATAAATTAAATGGACAGTGAGATAATAGCCTCATAAATCTCGGGAATCACCCATCACTATGCTCCTGCTTCTACTGTTTGCTTACCTTGCCCACAATGCCACTCAAGCCCTCACCCTCCCGCTTGATAGTGAAAGTCAGAGCAAAGCTCTGGACACACGACTCGGGGACCAGTACTTTGACGATCGAACCGTATGGAGCATTGTCTGGAGCTGTCTCGCCACACTCTTCGCCTGCAGCTGGGTTGCAGTACATCCCAATATTCCGCGATCAACAGATAGTGAGGCTTTAATTCTTGGGAGGAGGTTGGCAACTATGGGATACATGCTTCTCGCCCCAGAGTTGGTCATATTTTGGGCAGCGCAACAGCACTTTAGTGCGAATGAAATTGCGGTTAAGCACCGAAGTAAAGGTGTGCAAGTTACAACTGCTTGTTATGTTTGCGACTGACTGATTATAACAGATAGAGAATGGACAAGGACACACGCATTCTTTGCTATCATGGGCGGCTTCGCCCTTCACGACGCTGATAAATCGTTCCTACGTGTTTTGGATGAACTTACACTTGAAGAACTGGATAAGGCAGGGGAAATAGAGTGGCCAACCATTACGAAGAAGGAAATCCAAGATCGTAGTAAAGCCGATATATTCTCCAAAGGTATAGTGCTTATACAGACAATATGGTTCATCGTCCAATCCGTCAGTCGGTTTGCTACCAAGCTTGCTGTCACTGAGCTTGAGGTCGTTACCCTTGCTTTCGCAGTGCTGAATGGGATCACATATTGGCTTTGGTGGGATAAGCCATCCGACGTCCGATGCGCCGTGCCGGTTTACCTCAAGTCAGCAGAGGGGTCGTCCAATGTCAAGGTATCCAAAGCGCGTGAGCAACGTGATAGAAAGATTCCCGTATCCACAAGCCCTATTCAGATGGCCACCAAACGGGACGGTTTCCTTGCATCGTTCAGGTGCTCATTTGCAGGCAGGCGCAATAAACACGGCCTCCTCCTTGCCATCCTCTACACCCTTGTCTGGGCACCAATAAAGGACATCTTAGGCCCTCTCTGGTTTATAACGCTAGATGAAAGCGCTGAGGTTCCCGACAGCGATGTCACTCGAGTCCCAACATTCTACTCCCCTGTCGAGAAGAAGACGGTCCTTGAGATCTCACCCTCAAACTGGACCATGATTGGCGTGGTAGCTCTTTTTGGGGCCATCCACTTCATACCCTGGCCATTCGCCTTTCCAACTGCTACTGAAAGGTGGCTTTGGAGGGTATCCGCACTTTTAATCACAGGTGGACCCTCACTTGCATTCCTTCCGGGCATAATATCTGCCTGGGTTTCCAACGCCATCTTGATGAGCATCCTCGACACCTCAAGTAATGTTATATTCATTATACTCATACCAGTTACGAGTCCGATTGGAATGAGGAATCGTCCTTTTATGAACCCGGCCAACCAAAATCCGATGTAACAATCTAACGCGCCGGCAAATGCCGGACGCGAGTGATGCCATTGTCCATAATTAGACACCTGCTCAGACTTTGGCATATCACGCTTCTTGAACCGCCCACCACCAATCGCTCACCTCTCCATCGCTGAACGTATCCATTTACATGTACCTACAGGCCTACACCGGAATAATGGCAGAGAAAACTCTGCCATACAACACCACAGGGATGCCACGTCATCAGTGACAAGCGCAATTTCGTTGTGAAGTACTTGCGCTGGCACTTGGATGTACGCTGGTTCAGCCCGGGAAACTCAAGGCTAGGATGTGAAATGTACTAGGTAAGTCATATTTACATTGTGTTGAATGTGCAAACTGACATGTCCGTCCCTCAGGCCTCAGCTTTCATTGATCATCTCCCAACCTTGACGCCTTCGCTATGCTCCCACATCAATTCATCTACCACCAAATAGCGTTATGATGTGAGTACCACACCTTTATTGCACCCTCAGAGGCCTCCTCAATTCTAAAAAGTTCAGTTCATGTCAGGTCAGTTTAGCGTCTTCCAAAAGCGGAGGTTGAAATCTCCCTGCACTTGAGCGCGCTCAAGGGTTGACGTTGACGTCAGGGTCAGCCTGAGAACGCCGAATACGATGCTCAAGGTAGTCTGGTCGCTGTCTGACCGACATTCAGCGGGGAAAAGTTCATGGTTTTGAGTGCAAATTCTGTGATCTTTTTTGTAGGCACAAATTAGGCGCGAGTATTCAACGAATGGAATCACCAAAGATCCAGTGGAGCTACGGCGTGGCCTAGTGCCTTTCGGGAAGCAGTGTAGATAAATTTGTACGAGGAAGAGTCATTTCACGTTGAAATATTGTCTGAAGTTCCCTGTAATTTTATGTTCAATGGAGGGGCGGGAGGGCGGCTTGAAGCGACGCCGTCGTGCGCGTACGCGTTGTACAAGATCAGCCGGACTTTAAATTTTCATCAACCGTTTTTGGAAACTAGAGCATCTGAACTGACGTGAACTGAACCCGTTAGAATTGAGGAGGCCTTAAGGTTGATACACATACACACTCTCCCGAAACCTCACAGAATAGACAATAACGCTCTAATAACCTCTTGGATAGACTTTTCGAGTACAAAGACCTTTTTGTCGAAGGTCAAAGAGTACAAAAAGCCTGGGTTTGAGCAGTCTATTTTTGGACACATAGCGGGTGGCTGAGGCACCGGTGTGGGCCAGCTTCCCTACTCGGTGGCTGGAAATTTTATCATGAAGGGACACCGCAGTGAACGTAAAAGTTAAACCCTTTGAATGGAAAGCGGGCAACAAACGAATCCGTGTCTCGTGACCAAAAGTAGGGAGAATAGGTGCAAATCGACGAACTGACGACTACCAAGCAGTCCAGAGAAGCTTGCAAGTCGCTGGGAGTCTCTGGAGTATAGCTCCGGCGCTCAATGGAAATAGGATATGCAAAATTGAGCAGAGGGACAGGGGAGCCAAGAAAAAGGGCCGACAGTGGCTGGGTACGTAAACGGGGGCAAATAAGGCATCGCAACCGAGCGCTGGCCGTCCTAAATTCCAGCAACAGTTCTCTCCTTAACTTCTACCACTGCGTTCGTCGCAGCTGGCATTCCCCCTCTTTCTCTCCTTAATATTAGGCGTACAACGCTCAGGCCATGCGTCTATCAACGACGCTGTGCGCGCTCTGGCTCGCTCTCAATCCCCTCGTCAATGCATCGCCGTGGCGTGAAGACCTCGTCGACTACAACCTCAACATCAACAAAAATGCCAAAGATGCCACCGAATACGACTCCGAACGGCCGAATACAACATATACTCCTTCACCAGCGAACTGGCGGGCACTCCCAACGTATACAATCCTCCTAGACAAGTGGGCAGATGGTGATCCCTCCAACAACGACTTCTTCAAGTCGCCATATGAGTATGACCACAGAGAAACCCAGCTTCGTTTTGGCGGCGACCTGAAGGGGTTACGAGCCCGCCTCGACTACCTGTATGGCATGGGTGTCAGGACTATCTTCATGTCGGGAACACCCTTCCTCAACATGTTATGGCAGGCCGACAGTTAGTATACAGCCCCGCCTTACAGTATTCAGTGCTTACACCCATTTACAGGTTACTCTCCCCTGGATTTCAGCGTTCTCGACCCTCACTGGGGAACTATTAATGACTGGCGTGAAACCATTGATGCAATTCACGCACATGGAATGTACTTCATGGCGGATTTCACGGTCGGAACAATGAGTGACTTGATTGGTTTCGAAGGGTGCGTGTCGTACCTCGCTTCCCAAATCAGTCACTAACGGCATCGCAGGCATCTCAATACGAGTACGCCATTCAATCTAAACGAATACAACGCTCTCTGGAAACATCCCAACTACATCCCCTGGAACTTTACAGAATACCGTGACTTTTCGGTAAGGTGTCAGTTGTCTGAGATTCTTACAGTCGCTGACGCTTTCGCAGATTGGAAATGAACGCAACTCATCTTGCACAATGCCCAAGTTCTGGCTAGATGATGGTACTGTCGTCACAGTGGAGACCAACGGTTGCTTGATTTCGGATTTCGATCAATTCGGTGACATGGAAGCTTTCGGTGTGCATCCTGATTACGAGCGTCAGTTGTCAAAGTTCGCCTCAGTGCAAGATCGTCTGCGGGAGTGGAAACCATCCGTCATGGAAAAGATTCAACGCTTCTCCTGTCTTGCCATCAAAGCTCTCGATATTGATGCCATCCGTATTGATAAGGCTACCCAGGTCACCGTTGACGCACTTGCTCAGTGGGCAACAAGCACCCGTGCATGTGCGACCAAACTCGGCAAGACCAACTTCTTCATTCCCGGTGAGGTTACTGGTGGTGATACATTTGGCTCGCTCTATCTGTAAGTCTGACATTTGATTCCGTTGTGACACTTGTTTGACATATTTCCCAGTGGTCGTGGGCGTACCCCAACACAACTTCCTCCTGGTTTCTTGTCCGCAATCAACCTCACCAAGGATCATGATGAATTCTTCCTGCGCGAGGCCCCGATCAATGCTCTGGATTCCGTCGCTTTCCATTATTCCACTTACCGTGCTATTGCTCGTTTCTTGGGAATGGATGGAAACCTCCAAGTTGCCTACGACATCGACATCAACTTTGTCACTGCCTGGAATCAGATGGTCGTTAAGAATGACTTCCTCAATCCTTCTACTGGCAAGTTCGATCCTAAGCACATGTACGGCAGCAGCAATTTCGATATTTTCCGGTGGCCCAGTTTGGAGCATGGCGTAGAGAAGAGCGTATTGGCGACTTTCATTGCTTCGCTTATCATGCCTGGTATTCCTTTGGTATGTCGTTGAGTGTGTTTGTGATCTCGTGACTAACGTGTTGTCCAGTTGTACTATGGCGAGGAGCAGAATTTCTATCTCTACGATAACGGTGCTTCCAATTATCTTTATGGGTATGAATCACTGTACTTGGCTATGTGTTCTTGTCTCACTTTCATCCCAGTCGTCAATCCATGATCTCAAATCAAGCATGGAAGAGGCACGGCTGCTACGTCCTTGGATCAGAGCAGTACTTCAACATGCCTCTAGAAAAGTCCTTGTTCGGCTGCCACGATGACTGGAACGCCCTCGACCATTTCGACCCCACAGCTGACAGTCGTCTCATCTTTTCGCAATTCATGAACATGCGTTCGGTTTACGGTGCTCTCCAGGATGGCTTCAATCTCGTCCAACAAGGAAACTGGACCTACTTCATCCAGCGCCCTGGTTCCAACATGACAGAGACCGAGATGGGTCTTTGGTCTGTCACTCGTTCTGCCATCTCGGGTTATCAGAATGTTACAGGGCAGTTCCAGGATCAAGTTTGGATGTTGTACACCAACGAGAACGTCACCAAGCCCTACACATTTGATTGCAGGGACAAGTTGTGGATGTCATCTCCCTTCGTCTCTGGTACTGTCGTGCGCAATCTCTTCGCCCCATACGAGTCGTATACTCTTGAAGAATCGCTGTCCTCGGTCAACAAGGATGACAAACCTCCTTACTTTGGTTGTTTGCGTTCGGTCACCATGGACCCTTATGGCTTCAAGGCTCTCGTTCCTGTTATCCAATGGACATCACCTCTGCCAATGATTACCAAATTCTCGCCTGGACACGACACCCGCCTTCTCTCCAACGCTGGGGATACTAATGCCACCACTGTCGACATTAGGCTCGAGTTCAGCCAAGGCATGGCCTGCGATGGTGTTACTAGCAGTATCACGCTGAACATGAATTCGTCGGGCAAGGGAGGGAAACCGACCATCACGAATGTTAAATGCGATGGAATGACTTCCAAGCCGGGACGCCTTCCTGGTGCTCCAGTCTCACAGTTTTACTGGTCTGCGACTTTGACAAACTTCCCCGATGGTGTTTTGGAGATTATCGTGAAGAATGCTCCTTCTCAGGGAACTGCGACCACACAGGTACGATTATAGCCTTGACTTGTTTTGGTTATTTTAACTTATCGTTACGTTCTTAGGCCACCGACCACTTCCTTCTCAGGAAGGGTGCAGCTGATAACGTGATGGTTTTCCCAGCGAATGACTACGACAATTCTGGTTCCTTCACCAACAACAACGGGCAATATCAGTTCACTCATAAGGCTTACGGTGCTGACAAGCTCCGCTATTCGTGGAACTTCGGAAAGAACTGGACGGATTGGACTAACTGGGAAGATACGACAACTATTGACGAGAAGTTGTTTGATTCGCCAGAGACATTCTGGGCTGGTGATCATATCACGGTCCAATGTAAGTATCTTACGTTTTGGGCCTGGTTCACAAAACTTACAACGTTTATTCATATAGATTGGAGTCAAGCAACCTTGTCTGCCGCTCAGGTCGTACATGCCGATATTTCTGCGCCCGGAGGCAAAGCTCGTCGTGTTCCTCAGTTCCTGGTTCGAGGTCCATTCAACAATTGGGGCTTCGATCAAGGTATTCCTCACCTTATGGAGCAAAATGAGGACGGCAAGTGGGAGCTGGAGATCATGGCTTCGTGGCCGACTTACATGCAACTCAACATTTGGGGCTTTGACGACTACTTCTACGGTGACGCTGACGGTGATGGTGTTCTCGACCGCCTCCCGCCGAACTCGGTCGCACCTAATTATCTGAACATCTCCGCACCTCCTTCACCCCATCTTGCCTGGTCTCTTCTCGTCGATGACGCTACCCTCACTTGGTCACTGAAGCCTCGAGGACACGCAGCCGTTGGTGCCATCATGTATGCACTTCTTCTCGCAATTCCTCTCATCACTGGTACGCTCGCTGTCCTCATCTTCATGTGGACTTTCTACGGCATCAAGCACAATCAGTATGGTGTCAAGGCCAAGAGTAACACGAACTACTTCCCCATCTTCGGTAACAAGTCAACAGCGGACCTCAAGGAACATACACCCATGGCAGAGAAAATCTTTGGTCACAAAACGAACACCGACATCATTGGATGGCCCGAGGACAAGAACAAGCGCAGAAAGGTTATCATCGCCACCCTGGAGTACGAAATCATTGATTGGAAGCTTAAGGTCAAGATCGGTGGTCTTGGTGTCATGTCAAGTCTGATGGGCAAGGCCATGACTGATGTTGACCTCGTCTGGGTGATTCCCAAGGTCAAGGACATTGAGTACCCTGCTGGTGATCCTGCCGAGCCCATCGAAGTCATCATCTTCGGCGAGCCATACCTCATCGAAGTTGAAACGCACGTTCTGGACAACATCACCTACGTTATCCTCGACAGTCCCGTCTTCAGAGCTCAGACGAAGTCGGACCCCTACCCCGCACGTATGGACGACTTGAGTTCCGCCATCTTCTACTCTACTTGGAATCAGGCTATCGCTGCTACTATCCGTCGCAATCCAACTATCGACATTTACCATATCAACGATTACCACGGTGCACTGGCTCCTATCTATCTCTTGCCTAAAGTCATCTCTACGTGCTTATCTCTGCACAATGCCGAGTTCCAGGGCCTCTGGCCTCTCCGTACCAAGGAGGAGATGAAGGAAGTTTGCTCGGCATTCAACATTTCCAAGGAGCATTGCACGAAATACGTTCAATTTGGTAACACGTTCAACTTGCTGCACGCTGGCGCCTCATTCATCAGTACTCATCAAAAGAGTATCGGTGTTGCTGGTGTGTCAGATAAGTACGGAAAGCGTTCTTGGGCCCGTTATCCCGCACTGTGGACTTTGAAGCATGTCGACTCTCTACCCAATCCCGATCCTTCAGATATCGCTGCATTGGACGAGAAGCCTATGGAAGCTCGCGATGTTCAGATTGATCAAGTTGCTGAGGCCGCTCGTCCGGAGCATAAGCGACAGGCGCAAGAGTGGGCTAATATCAAGCAGGATCCCGAGTCTGACTTGTTTGTGTTCGTGGGTCGTTGGTCAAAGCAGAAGGGTGTCGATCTCATTGCTGACGTTATGCCTACCTTGTGAGTTTTCCACCTAACTTCATATTTTGATCCCTTATTTGACGAATAATATAGGTTGGAGAAACGACCTTCGATTCAGCTCATCGCAGTCGGACCCGTCATTGATCTTTACGGACGCTTCGCTGCCGAGAAGCTTGCTCGCCTCATGGAACTCTATCCTGATCGTGTTTACTCGAAACCCGAGTTCACTGCTTTGCCTCCTTATCTCTTCAGTGGTGCCGACTTTGCTCTGATTCCCTCTCGTGATGAGCCTTTCGGTTTGGTCGCTGTCGAATTCGGTCGTAAGGGTGCTCTTGGAGTTGGAAGTCGATTGGGTGGTCTTGGTCTGATGCCTGGTTGGGTAAGTACCTTCATTTTACTTCTGGACTATCTTAACTGATGAGGTTTCTGTAGTGGTACCCCGTCGAATCTAGTGCAACGAACCACATGCTTTCGCAACTGACAAAGACAATCAAGATGGCGTTGAAATCAACCGAGGAAGAGCGTGCTATCCTTCGTGCAAGATCTGCAGTACAACGTTTCCCTGTTGTTGAATGGCGTCAAAGGATGGAAGACTTCCACAAGCGCAGCATCAACACCAGTCGTGGACTCGCTGGGGCCAACGCCTGGCGTGAATCTGATTGCGACGGTGCAGGATTGCGACCCATGGCTGATACCGACGACTGGAACCCGGTTACGCAGGCATACCCTACTCAACCTGAATGGGATACTCGCAGCATCAATGAACCCCCTCATACTCCTCAAGCACATACACCTGGTTCACCAGGTCAATGGAGCCAAGATTCGCTCACACCAGGAGAGCATGGGGCGCGGGGACCAGACGGCGATGGTTACTTCGACCAGCGGAACAGCATGGCACCTAGTCTGGCTCCTGATAGTCCTGGCTACGGTAATTTCCTGGAACGCGCCAATCGTACAATTGCTAAGGACCACAAAAACGCACCCGACCCCTTCCTTGATCCATCAGGGCTTGCACCAAGCAGGCCTTTTGGCTCTCACTCTCGCGTTTCGTCCGTTGAATCTATCTCTTCTATCGTTGAACAGAAGTCCAACTCTCCACTTAACAAGGCTATTGCTGACGTACGTTTCGTCACACATTCGTTTTCGCACTGCTGACTATATTTCCAGTTCACTGACTCGGATGGTGGTGTCGCCTCAGAGTTCGTTCAGAAATTGCAAGGTCTCACCGCAAAGAATTCGGAGCATGAACTATCTATTGAAAAATTCTTAACAAAGAGTGAAGAGGCATTCTTCGGTAAAGTTCGCAAGGATAAATTGTCCAGCGCAGCCAGTATCCGGTCGTCACAGCGCGATTCCATTTGGGGAACTCCTTCTCCTTCGTTGTACTCTCGTCCAGATTGTGAGTAGCGTTAAAAACTTTCAGTGTATTTATCTAACGCATCGTTACGCAGCACCCAACATGCAAGGATTCCCACAAGACTACGAAGGACACCTACCCGATAGTTCAAATTTACCTCCTGTTGTACCCATGACTGGCCTCCAGATTGCCATGTCTCGCGAACTTGGAGGATGGCCACTTTACACAATTGTCATTGCCATCGGACAGGTATGTAAACTTTCGCATATGTGAAGCGATGCTTATCGATATCTCTCCTTAGATGTTGAGCGCCACGAGTTTCCAAATCACTCTCCTGACTGGTCGCAATTGGCAGGATGACCTTGGGCTCTACGTCCTTGGAGGAATCTTCTTGGTCGCCTCGGCTGTATGGTACCCCATGTTCAGGATTAAGCCCTCAATCTACGTCCTATCACTACCCTGGGTCTTCTTCGGCATAGCCTTCTTCCTGATTGGCCTACCTTCAGTTCACTCCTCCATTGCCCCGGCTCATCGTGCCCTC
>Ga0247742_10000693_pt1 | contig 25952 bp, 19 predicted proteins | sample UWRJL208509C2_FD_180944 | JGI IMG/M metagenome (GOLD analysis project Ga0247742, IMG submission 180944) | Plant litter microbial communities from Arlington Agricultural Research Station in Wisconsin, United States - UWRJ-L208-509C-2 | ecosystem: Environmental > Terrestrial > Plant litter >... | reverse complement strand
ATAGCTATTATCTTTACAATTATCATCTGTATAGTTCATTCCAGGATTAACAGGAATCTGACGTATAGTTGTTGCAGGATTTATTCATCAAAATGTATAGCTAATTCAGGACTGGTCAAAATACGTTCAAAACCGCACAGGAACTGTACGTTTTTGATACAGTTGTAATAAACTAAAAAAATATAAACTTGTGAAAGTCATATGTATATAATAACGGCATAATATTGAATTATAATAAACAGTTCTTAAATTCGTACCTATGCTGAAGAATTATTTTAAAATCGCTTTTCGTAACTTCTGGCGTCATAAGTTATTCACACTTATAAATATTATTGGACTATCTATCGGTATAAGTACCGCATTGGTCATTTATTTAATAGCTGATTTCGATTTTTCATTTGATAAGTTTCATTCGGATGGAGATCGAATCTACAGGGTCGTGACCAATTTTACTTATTCAGGAGTACCTAATTATAATGGTGGTGTTTGCGGCGCCTTGCCGGAAGCCGTAAAGCATGAAGTAACCGGGCTGGAGACATCTGCCCCATTTTATGAACTCGACGATTTTAATGTCATTGTCAATGACATTAAAAATTTAAAAAGGCTTAATAAACAAACTAACGCGGCATTTGCAGATGAACGATACTTTAACTTATTTCATTACAAATGGCTGGCGGGCTCTGAGGGATCTTCCTTGAATGAACCGTTTAAAGTTGTTCTTACATCTTCACAGGCAAAAAAGTACTTTCCAGCTATGTCTTATGAACAAATGATTGGACAGGAGGTTATTTATGAGGATACGATCAAAACCACTGTTACTGGCGTAATAGAAGCCTTTTCAGAAAATTCTGATATTTCATTTCATGATCTCATTTCCTATGCTACCATAAATAGTTTATCCAGTTTAAAGATGCAACTGAGTGGATGGGGCGGAACAGTATCGAATATGCAGTTGTTTGTAAAAATCCTGCCTCATGTATCTGCTCCGCATGTTGAAAACCAGATTAATGGCCTGTTAAAAAAATATTATCCTACAAAATCGACTAATGGTGCTTTTTCTCAAAGTTTTCATTTACAAGCCTTGGGCGATATTCACTTCAATAGTAACTATGGCGCTTTACAAGGTCAGACTGCCGATAAAAAGACACTATATGGATTAATGATTATAGGAGCCTTTATATTATTTTTGGGTTGTATAAATTATATCAATCTTACTACTGCACAATCTTCACAAAGAGCCAAGGAAATTGGCATACGAAAAACGATGGGAAGTACGCGCGGTCAGTTAGTGTTTCAATATTTAAGTGAGACATTTTTGCTAACAATTTTCGCTGTTATAGTCGCGATGGCACTTACTCCATTTATTGTCAAATGGTGGTCTGGTTTTATTCCGAAAAGTATCAACACAAATTATTTGCATCATCCGGGGATCCTTGTTTTTCTCTTGTTGTTAACGATAGCCGTTAGTCTTTTGTCTGGTTTTTATCCCTCCCTTGTCTTGTCCGGATATAAGCCAATTCTTGTACTTAAGAATCAAGCTTATACGGGTAGTAAAAATAACCGGAATGTACTTTTGAGAAAATCGTTGACCGTTACTCAGTTTATAATCGCTCAGTTCTTTATCGTTGCGACCATAGTAGTAAGCAAACAAATTTACTATGCCCTTCACCTTGATCTTGGCTTTCGAAAAGATGCGATCATTTATATCTACACGCCTTGGAAGGATCAGAGTCAGAGCCATAAACAGGTTTTAATGGATGAAATTAAATCATTACCTCAAGTGTCAATGGTCAGTATTGGTGGAGATGTACCGTCTTCTAATGGATGGAACTCGCAGGAAGTTGTTTATAGGGATGGCAAAAAAGAAATCAAAACCAACCTTCAAACAAAAACGGGAGACGAAAACTACATCAAAGTTTATAACATTAAATTGTTGGCAGGACGTAACATTTCAACAAATGACACTGCCTCTGGGGTTTTGATCAATAACAAGTATGCGCTTATGCTGGGATTTAAAAAACCTGATCAGGCGTTAGGTAAGCAAATAGACTTTGGAAAAAAGAAAGAAATCGTTGGTGTGATCGGGGACTTTCATCAGGGATCATTACATTTAAATGTTGAGCCGCTTGCCATATATCCTGACACGAAATATAATAATGGCACTATTCATATTGCGTTAAAGCCAAAAACACCGAACGGAGATGAATGGAAACAAGGGATTGAACAAATCAATAATTTTTGGAAAGGAGTTTACCCAAATGAGATTTTTGAGTATCATTTTTTTGATGATAGTATTCTTAAGCTTTACGAGAGCGAGCAACGCACTTCTAAGTTGCTTAAATGGGCGACCGCATTGTCAATTTTTATCAGTTGCCTAGGCCTTTTAGGATTATCTTTATATACTACCAATCAGCGCCTGAAGGAAATCAGCATTCGTAAAATTCTTGGCGCCTCAGTTTTACAAATTATAGGCTTGCTTTCTTTTGAGTTTACTTTACTTATTTTACTGGCGTTTTTGATTGTAAGTCCACTTTCATGGTGGGCAATGAATATTTGGATGCAAAGCTTTGCGGAGCGTACTGCGATAAGCTGGTGGATTTTTGGGTTAACGGGAATAATCATGCTGTTAGCGGCCGTATGCACTTCCGGTCTTCAAATTGTCCAGGCAGCGATCACTCCACCGGCCAAAAGTTTGAGAAGCGAGTGACACGTATAAAGCTCGAGATACAGGCATAAGCACTGGAAAAGCGTTCTCAATCCGGCGTTTCTGAATCCGTTTAGCTGTCAGCGAAGAATGCAAGGTTACTCAATTATAGACTGGGCGTTTGATTTTCTTTAAAGCAGTATAAACCCCAAATTGCGGCTTGCAGCGTACCCGGACCATAAAGGATGGTGAATAGAGATGCATAGTTTACCCTATCCAGACGATGTTTGCTGCTATAGTACCCTCAGCTAATGTCGCTACCGGTCATTGTAGGTATTGCGGACCGAACAGCTTCCCAGAAATTATACTAAGAGCGCTGTATATACGCATCGCGCGGCAAAAAAAAGAGATCACATAGGAATTTTTAGGCCTTTAATCCCCGCGCTTGACGCGGTTACGGGAGGACAGGCTTATTATACCCTATAACACCTGAATGTTATAGTTGCACCTACTCCGATCTGGATAAGATCAGTAGGATCCGTGACAATACCCAGAAATTTAACTTTTAAGTATCCAAGAGCTTATTCAACCTCAAAAGCGTCGCTCGTTAATATACCTTCGTTAAGAAAATAGGCCAGACTTTGTTTAAATAAAGCCAATTGCGTTATATCTGAATAATACCACAATATATCTACAAAACAACAAGAAGCCTTATTAGTTAAAAATTCGGCAGTAGAGTGTAAAATAATAATGAACCAGAGGAAAGTCAAATAAAAATAGTTTATGTATTATATTGTACATATTAACAACTAATAATATTATTCTAAAAAAATTAACAGCCATATAGAGACCTTAATTAATTTTTCTATAATAATTTCACAATGTATTCATTTACAATAGATTAAATACAATTAGACAATGCTTTTATCTCGCGCTTTTTCTACAGGATTTAAATATCTTTTTTATAGATATTTATTAGAATTATTTTTTTTATTGAAAAATAATATCTATAATTGTATTATATAAGCGCTCAGAAATTATCGCTTGAATACGAACAAACTAAATATTATCCCATTTTATGAATATTGCTTCTATTATTTCGACGTTCATCTTGTCTTTTCCAGTTATTTGCATATATGAAAAGATTACGCTTTTCCCTTATATTTAGACGCGTCATTTATCACACTACATCATAGCATCTTTCTCTTAATACCTTATCTTCAAATTATAAATCGTTCACGAGATGTACCTGATTGAAAAAGTTCTATCCTGCCTGCACTTTCAATTTTTGGTCGCTTAAATTAATTTTTTCATGGTTTTCTCTACATAGTTGACATCAATTGCCGTGTATATGCCGATTATATGCTCTTCGCCTACTGCACGTAGCCGCTATATATTTCGTCATTAAAAAATATTGGCCTATAGTTGATTCAAATATTGGAGTGTTCGCCAAAAATTTTTGGCAGGAGAACTGCGCGATGTTAATTAATTTTTAATTAAATTTATTTCTCTAAAGGAATAAATATCATTCGATTGTATTTTTGGCCATATATAATGGGACGAAGCTGATGCCCTAAAGAAAGCGTTTTAAAAAATCTATTTATTAAAAAAAAATGAAACTTTCAAAATTTGAATTGGAAAAAATGTCAGTAGCCGAAATGAATATCATCAAGGCTGGTTCAGGATCTTGCGGATCAGGCCAAGCAACCTGTAATTCCAGCACAGGCGACGCGGACAATGGAAGCGCTGATTCCGATTCAGGAAATTAACAAAAGCTTTTTAGGATATGTTATAAAACATAAGATGTCCTAAAAAGTATGCTTAAATATGGATAACCTCTGGTTATCCATATTTCCCTTAGGATTGACTGGTACCTGACTCAATTCCAATCTGAGCTATGGTACAAGTTTATGTTTCAATAAATTAATTTTTTATATGGGTTATGGTTATAATATTTAGCGTTAAACATGATTGGTCGACCTCTTGTATTATACATTGGCTAAATTCGTGGAACGTGGAGGTGGTTAGAATAAATGGAGATGATAGCGTTTACAAATTTGAAAGGCTGTCGAAAGAAGGCATTTATTTCAGAAATACCATTACAGGTAGAATAATAAATCTCAAAGAAGCCAGTGCTTGCTGGTGGCGACGTACCGGATTAAAAATAAACCATTTGACCACTTATCCCAAAAAGGAGCAACTACTGGTGGATGATTTCGATCTTACCAGCCTGTTAAATGGAGGCTACCAGCTTGAAGAAGCGAAGGCATTGATCGAATACATCTTTTCAAGTATCTACCAATCTTGCCCGATTAATTTGGGTAAGCCCCTTTTTAATTTGAATCGATTAATCATTCTCGATATGGCAGAAAAATTCGGATTGCAAATTCCTGAATATGAAATAATTACCAAAGGACAACAGTTACTGCATAATGACCTGGGACCAGTTGTTAGCAAGGCTATCGCTAATGGTATTTATTACGGGACTAAAAAACATCGGTTTTATTCTTATACGGAATTGATTGACGATGACTTTTACAGAGAAAATGCAAGTAATACCTTTTTTCCATCGCTGATTACCTCCCTAATTAAAAAGCAACTGGAAATTCGCAGCTTTTATCTTGATGGGAAATTCTATTCCATGGCCATATTTTCGCAATCCAGTGAAAAAACAAAAATCGATTTCAGAAAATATTCCGATAACAGAAATGTACCCTATCAATTACCGGAAGCTATAGAGCAGAAATTAGATAGAATGTTCAAAAAGTTAGAATTGAATTGTGGATCCGTTGATTTGATTGTTAATGATCAGGGAAATTATGTTTTTCTGGAAATAAACCCCGTAGGGCAATTCGCAATGACGAGTGAGCCTTGTAATTATAATTTAGAAAGAATTGTAGCTAATTATTTGAGATATGGAAATGGAGCAAATTAAGATAGAACATGGGCAGTTAAAGAATCTCCCCATGTTCTTCCGGATAATTCATTATAATGAACTATCCGATATCAATGAAGAGAATAAACTTGTTCTCTATAACAGAGCATTGCAAAGCGAACAAATGAGTTATTCACACTCAGCAAGACAAATTTCGAAGACAGTAAATTACGATATTTTCAAAACCTCGCCAAATGATAAATAAAGATTTGTATTTCATTTTATCAAGTGATTGCAAAATTGTCAGGGGACTTAAACGATGTGTTATAGTCGATTATCAGAGAAGCGATATCTATTTCATTACTCATGACTATTTCGATCTATTGGAGAAAATGGACAGGAAAAAGGTTTCGTGGGTGGAGACTGAAGAAATAGATGCCGATTCTCAGACCTATTTCCAAGAATTTTTATCCTTTATTCAGGAGTATGAAATCGGTGTTTTTACTGATAAGCCCGAAAACTTCCCCCCTATTAGCGAAGATGCTTTTGACGAATACCTTTTGGTAAAAGACGTCATCGTTGAAGTGGATCAGACATGTTTTAATATAGAAGTCTTTAAGTTACTATGTAAAGATCTTGATGACCTGCATTGTAAGGACTTTCAGATAAGATTGCTCTCGGAGTTTGACCGTCGGTTCGTACAGGAGATAATAGATGTTATCAATGACACAAGTGCCCACTATCTTGAAATTCATTGCACTTTTAAACCAGAAATGTCCCCTGATCTCATTCACGATTTTATCGAAACCAACAGGCTTTTGAACCAGCTTTACCTTTATGGATGCTCCGAGCCACGGAAAGTCGAGATTTTCAATGAGCGAAACAATAAGTATCCGGTTTCCTTAGGATATGCATTTTATATAAATTATCCTTTTGATAACGGAGCCTGTTGTGGTCAAATTTCCCATACTTCACTGAACTTTACAAGTTTATTTCTGCATGGGCAATTGAAGGTAAGGAACGGTTGTTTGGATAGGAAAATTACGATAGACAGGTATGGGGACATAAAAAATTGTCCGTCCCTCAGAGACAGCTATGGAAATACAAGAGATGTCTCCATTAAGGATGTTTTAGTTCAGGAGGGTTTTCAAAAATATTGGTACATCCATAAGGATCAAATAGATACCTGCAAAGTTTGTGAATTTCGCTATAACTGCACTGATTGCCGTGCATATCTTGTTGATCCGACCAATATTTATAGCAAACCCTTAAAGTGTGGTTATGATCCCAGTACCTGTAAATGGGAAGATGAAATGGCCATTAATTTTTGAAAGTATACTAAAATGTTTAGAACGTTTCCATTTATCGCGCAGCACGATGCCATGGATTGTGGACCGGCCTGCCTGGCCATGGTTGCCAGATGCTATGGAAAAAAGTATCCGCTTGATTATCTTAGAGATGTGGCGTATCTTACACGGGAAGGCGTATCGCTGACCGGTATGAGTGAGGCTGCGACGGCGATAGGTTTTGACGCTCTCGCAGTGAGAACAACAGTCAAAAGACTGATCGACGAAAAACCCTTTCCTTGTGTACTATACTGGAATAACAATCATTTTGTTATTCTTAGAAAAATTACCAGGAGCTTAATCACGGGGCAATATTACTTCCAGTTAGTTGATCCGGCAGTAGGTCTAATTACGGTACGTGAAGATCAGTTTAGGGAATCGTGGACTAATGATGAAGAAATAGGCGTATGCTTACTCCTGGAACCTACGCCTGCTTTCTATGATTTAACTGCTCCAAAAGAAAAGGGATATAATATTAAGCAGTTACTGGGATATATTATTCCATATAAGTATGAAATTTTGCAGCTTGTTTTCTGTTTGACAATTTCAAGCCTGTTTACTTTAATCCTGCCTTTTCTAACTCAATTCCTGATAGATAAAGGTATCATGCAAAAAAAACTAAATTATGTTTTAATAATACTTTTGTCGCAATTATGTGTCTTTCTCGGAACATTTATGATCGATATCGTTCGAAACTGGCTAATTCTTTACATCGGTTCAAGGATTAATATATTGATCATTTCGGATTTTTTTAAGAAAATTTTAAGACTGCCTATTAAGTTCTTCGATACCAAGTTTTTAGGAGATTTCTATCAGCGAATCCAGGATCATTCGAGAATCGAACATTTTCTTACCTCACAAAGCCTGACGACGTTCTTCTCTCTGATCAATTTCCTAATCTTTTTCTTCGTACTATTTCATTATAATCCTAAAATATTACTTGTATACTCTTTGCTGACCCTTCTGGCGATTGGCTGGTCCAGATTCTTTTTGAAACAGCGGGAGAAATTGGACTATTACAGATTCAATTCAAATGCGCTGAATCAGGGAGCAGTTAATGAAATGATTTACGGAATACAGGAAATTAAGCTGAATAACTTTGAAGATTTCAAGCGAGGAGAGTGGGAAAAAGTACAGGTTAAATTATTTAACGTAAACCTGAATGTTTTAAAGCTTGACCAGATACAATTAACTGGTTTTGACTTTATAAACCAGTTGAAAAATATCATTGTAACTTTTATTGCAGCGAGAGAGGTGATATTGGGAAATATTACCTTGGGGGGCGTGCTTAGTATCTCCTATATTATCGGGCAAATGAACTCTCCGGTAAATCAACTCATTGTTTTTTTTAGATCGCTCCAAGATGCCCAACTGAGCATGAAACGGCTAACCGAAGTCCAAAATCATGATGATGAGGACAACGAGGGGCAAATCGTGTTGCCCGATGCGATCAAGACCTCCGGGAATGGGATCTCCGTGAATAATTTGAGTTTTCGTTATGAAGGTCCTAACTCGCCGCATGTATTAAAGGATATAAATTTATATATACCTGAGGGAAAAACAACAGCAATAGTCGGTGGAAGTGGCAGCGGTAAAACAACCTTGATGAAAATCCTCCTTAAATTTTACAGCCCCACCAGTGGTGATATCGTAATAAATGATATTAAGCTTAAAGATATATCTTCCTTGAGCTGGAGACAGAATTGCGGCGTGGTTATGCAAGATGGTTACATTTTTGGTGAAACAATCAACAGAAACATAGCTACAAACGATCTGGCTATCGATGAGGATAAACTTAGGGACGCCATTGACATCTCCAATTTGAAGGACTTTGTCGAAAGTTTACCTTCGAAAGGAGAAACTAAAATCGGGTCAGCAGGCAGTGGTATTTCCGGTGGACAACGGCAACGAATTCTGATTGCCAGATCCGTTTACAAGCAACCTCAGTTCATTTTCTTTGACGAAGCCACGTCAGCTTTGGATACAGAAAACGAAAAAATAATACATGACGGTTTAAAAGTTTTTTTTAAAAATAAAACCGTAATCATTATTGCTCACCGGCTAAGCACCGTAAAAAATGCTGATCAAATCGTTGTGCTCAAAGACGGACAGATCATAGAAAAGGGTACACATGAAGAGTTGGTATCCATAAAAAGCAATTATTTCAATCTCGTAAAAAATCAGTTAGAATTAGAAGTATCATGAAAGAGGATTTTGTTCAAAATGAATTAGATAAAAAAAAGTACTTCTTTGTTAAATACGCCTTTATCATCAGTCTCTTAATCCTCGGACTGGTCATTTATTCATTGTTTATTCTTAAAATCAATAATGAAGCAGTCTTTAAACTGTTTCTAAAATACTATATCTTATGAAAGAAGAAAAAAGTGTCGCGATAGTTGTTTGTTTTATGGGACGTTTCCCCTGGTTCTTTAATTATTTTTTACATTCTTGCGGTTACAATCTGTCCATAGATTTCTTTATAATCAGTGATCAAGCTTCACCGCCATCCGCCCCTTCGAATGTCAAGTTTATCTATAAAACAATGGACGAAATCAACACTATTGCTCAAGAACGTTTAGGGTTCAGCGTGAATATTCAGAACGGGTATAAGCTCTGCGACTTCAAGCCGGCGTACGGTTTTTTATTTCCTGACATCGTAGAAAAGTATGATTTTTGGGGACACTCGGATGTGGATATCATTTTTGGTGAGATCAGGAATTTCCTGGATGCGAAATTGTTAAATAGTTACGATTATATCAGTATCAGAGATGATTATACCACAGGTTGTTTCTCCTTGTATAGAAATACGGAATATGTTAATACCTTATTCAAAAAAAGTAAGGATTATCATCTGGTATTTTCAAGCAGTGAACATTATTGTTTTGACGAATGCAATTTCAAGCATGACTTAATAGCCGATGGAACTGTTTCTATCTTTGATATTGAAACAGAAATAGAAAGCTTCACACATATTATCAAAGCAGAAGAGGCTGCCAATTCTATTAGGGTACACTTCGACTTTCTGTTGTTAGAGGGCTTGCCCGGTAAAATTCGTTTCAAAGAAGGTAAAGTCGTTTACCGAAATAAATATGAGGCCATTCTCTATCACCTATACTGGTTGAAGAGAACATATAAGCCCACGACAATCAAAAAGATCTCCAGTAATTATAGAATAAGTAAAACCAGAATATATAGTTAAGACTATTTGATTGCGACTTTTGTGATGTATAAAATATTTTTAATAAAGAGAATGGTCCATAATTTACACCAGTAAAGATTTAATTGTCAAGTCTATTTCCTAATCAATGAATCAGACTACCTAATGATAACATCATCTGATGTTATCATTAGGTATGTAATAACTACATGTTATTTATTTTGAGTGGATTATGCAATAAATAAAAGTCTTTTAAATAAGGGGACTAAGCAAAAAACGTTCCCGGCTGTTAAACAAAAGTTAGTATTTTTATTGAGTAAGTTTTTCTTGTCGATTCAAAAGTCGCTCTGCTAAATATTATTATTGAGTGTCTCTATCAAAGATACCAAAATGACGGCTTCAACCACATTAATTAAATAGATAGTATTAACATTATCTATTTAATTGATGCCTAATCTGGAGATTATGATGAATGAGCCCACACCATTTCGGCGCAAGCCTAATCCACCTTATTAAATGATCCATATGTAAAGCCGGTAATATCCTTTAATTTTGCCCTCCAGAGTGGAAATGTAATAGCACCTCCAGTGGTACTGCTGTGAAATGATACGTCAACCAAATGAATAAACAAAGGATATGGGTTAGGGTCTTTGTCCAAGGACTCGGCAACACCCAAAATATAACTTTGAAATTGCCCTTCGTCATGGTTTTCAGCAACTATTTTAAAATAATTGTTAGCACTGATAACGGTCCCTTCCGCAAAGAAACCATTTACTTGAATAATGATTTTGGTTTCAGCAATTCCGTTGCTCGCATTGTTAATCAGATCAATTAGTGTCGAATCAAACTCCTCGGGTCTAAAATTAGTTTCTGTTATTATTTCATTCTTTAACATCATATATTAGCCATATTTAATATAGCTAATATATGAGAATTATACAATAATATTCAATGCAAAACCATTCTTCTTAACTATGCTTAGATTTTTTATCGATAAAGTTTAAGGCAGCTTGCGAGGCAGTAATCAACCAGCAATGTACAAAAATTCGGTGAAATTTATTTTGATAAATACAAGGATCCTAACCACTATATTGAAGAATACTATGAACAGCGTAATGGTGAATTTGTAAAGGTAAGGGCTAAAACTTCCGATTAGACAGCGACATCGCATTCTACTAATCATTAATTGTATTTACGCTGCCTTTTCAAAAACAGCAAGAAAGTAGGACCCCTGGTCTTTAGTAGTGAAAGTTTTTGGATAAGCGGTGCCGTCAAGGTTATAGCAAATGGTCAGGCTGCCACGGACGATCCGGTAAATGGCTGTTAAATGACGTCCCTTGTTTACGCCGTCTGTGCCATAAATATCAGTTTTCCGCCATTTGTCCTGATAATCCCCTCATCCGCTTTTTCAGATATTACTGTATACGTGCTGTCTCTGATTATTAGCTTCTGACCTGTGTAATTTTCAGAAGGCACAATGTTACCACCGATTTCCTGGTGCACGGGCATCCATTCGCCATCCGGTGTATTTTGTTTGCTTTTCATTATCGTGCTAAGATAAGAATAAGTGGGCGACTCAAAATTCTAAAATCTCCGTTAATTCCGACTATTATAGAAAGCTAGATAAAAAAAATTCATTTTACATCAAATGAACTGAAAATGCTGATAGAATAAAGCCTCGGGGTATCATGAAAATTTTATTTTATCCCATAATTTATTGGCCACTACCTGTTGGATCACCTGTTCGCGGTAATTGCGGCTTATCGGTATACGGTGCGACTTAATAAAAATATCGTTTCCCTCAATGCCCTCAATTTTGGATGTTGATACGATGTATGATTTATGTACGCGAATAAATAATTTATTATCCAGGTTTTGTTCAAGACTTTTGAGGTTAAGCAGCGTTATGTATTTTCCTTTGCCAGTAAATATAGTCACGTAGTTTTGCATCCCTTCTACGTATAGGATCTCATCAAAATAGATTTTTTCGTATTTATTGCCACATTTTATAAAGAAGTAGTTTTCATTAGCATCGGCTTTCTGCATACCCTGCTGTGTAGCGCCGCTCAATAGCCGGTGATAATCTTTTGCTTTATTGGCTGATTTAAAAAAGCGATCAAATGTGATGGGTTTTAACAGGTAATCGAGCACATTTAGCTGAAAACCTTCCAACGCATAGCTTGGATATGCGGTGGTGATGATTACCATAGGAGGTTTTTGCATGATCTTTAGAAAATCGATACCATTCATTTTAGGCATCTGAATATCCAGGAATATCAAGTCGATTGGTTGGTGGTCGAGTAGTTGAATAAGTTCCAGCGGGTTTTCACAGGTACCCCTCAACTGCAGAAAGTCTACTTCACGCACATAACTGGCAAGTCCTTCGCGGGCCAGGGGCTCATCATCAATTATTACGGAGTTCATCATATAAAGCCATTTGTAAGATTGGGGCAGGGCGCATAAGCTCGCCCAATTTGAGGTGAAGTTTAATAGCAAAACGGCTTTGACTTTTGTTTATGTCCAGCTGATACTGATCTGGGTAAATTAGGTCGAGCCTTCGTTTTACGTTTTTTAAACCGATACCACCATAATTCACCGCATCGGCAATTGAATCTACTGAGATACTGTTGGCAATATTTAGTTCAAGCTCACTTCCCTTAAGGTTTATTTCTATCATTATCCAATTGGCCCCGTCGGTATGCTTAGAAACGTGTTTAAATGCGTTCTCAATAAAGGTCATGAGCATAAAGGGGGCTATCCCTAAGTTAGGAGGTACCGGTTCGTTGATTTCAAATGTAACCCGTACATTTTTGTTTTGCCTGAGCTTTTCAAGCTCAATAAAGTTTTCGAGATAACTAAGCTCTTTCTCCAGTGGAATCTGTTGATCGTTACATTCATACAACTGATAGCGTAGCAATTCTGAAAATTTAGCCAGGGAAGCCGAAGCCATATCAGGGTTTTTATGGATAAGAAAAAAGATAGAATTGATACTATTGAACAAAAAATGAGGATTGAACTGATATTTTAAAAATTTGAGTTCTGTTTCCAGTTTTTCTTTTTCAAACATTTGTTGCCTTCGCTCAGTTTGAAGCCAGTTTTTAGTGAGCTTAATACTCATGCCAAGGGTCATACTGGCTACGGTAGAAGGGAAGCTGGTATTGTAAAAAAACGCGAAGTTACTGGGATCAACATCAAACATTTTTTTCACACTGCATCCTGCTAAAAATGCACTTAGATAATAGCCCGTGTTAATAAGAGTAGATGTGCAGATGGCAGTGATGCTCAGATAAATAATATATTCGGTAAGCCTGTGTTTTTTCATAAAACGAGGCATCAGAAAATAGAGGTTGAAATATACTGCTATAGCTTCAAAAATTACATATGCCAAAATTTTCACGCTATAAGCCGAAAAAAACATCGACTTAGCTGCTACTACCGGGTTGGCAACGGCTATAGTAAACCAAAAATAATGATACACACACCAAAAAGGGATATGGTATAGCTTGTATTTAAACAGCCAGTTTTGATTTAATGTATCAACTGATAACTTGTTCATTTATATCTCCTTACGTTCGGTGTACCTAAGATACGGTAATTGCATTGATTTATATATGGCCTTTATACCATGTGTTATAAATAATTGACGAGTTGCGGCGATGAGGTGATCAATGGTAAAAGAACAGGAAATATACTCGCTTTTTAACCTAAAAGCGTTGTTTTGTGCTCCTTGTCAATTTTGAGCATCCGCTTGTCCTCCTTATTTTTTTAAGTTTTGGATGAGGTATTTATTTGCTGTATCAGCTGCTAAAAAAGCTGATAGTATCAAGATGAAAACGATATCTCTTACTTTGCTGTTGATCTGCTTGTTTCAGTTCGCTAAAGCTCAAATATCGGGTAAGGTAACAGCCGTTGATGGGAAACCGCTGCCTTATGTAACGGTAGCTGTTATTAAAGCAACAGATTCGTCCTCGGTTAAAAGTATGCTGACAGATGAATTGGGCCTCTACCAACTGAAAAGTATTACTCCGGGTAGTTACCGCATTCGGTTAAGCAGCATTGGCCATCAAACCTGGTTTTCGCCAGTATTTAAAATTGCGGCAAGTGATCCTGCCAAAGATTTCGGAGTAAGAATAATGGTTGAAAGTACCCGGCAATTAGGTGAGGTAGTGATCCGGTCTAATAAACCGATGTATCAGCAAAGAAGCGATGGCATAGTGGTAAATGTAGAAAGTAGTATACTCACCAAAGGAAGTTCGGCATTACAGGTACTTGAACGCTCGCCTGGTGTAACAATTGATCATCGTAACAGCGGTATTGCCCTGAACGGAAAATCCGGGGCCACGATCATGATCAATGGCAAACAGGTGCGCATGCCGCTTGAACAAGTTACAAGTTTGCTCAATGGTACCAGTGCTGATAATATTGAAAAAATTGAGCTGCTGAGCACTCCGCCCGCCGGTTATGATGCCGAGGGTAGTGCTGGTATCATCAATATTGTGATGAAGAAAAGTAAAAAGCAGGGTACCAATGGCTCCTATTCTTTAACCGGAGGGTATGGTATGGGAGAAAAGGGTACGGCTAATTTTAATCTTAATCATAGCACTAAAAATATAAACTTGTACGGTTCATACACTTATTTGCATGATCGTACCTATACCGATCTGTTTATTGACGGCCATCAGATCATGCCATTTTTGGGAGGGGCCACCGAAGTTGCTTTTTATACCAAAACCAAACAAATAAGCAATAATCATAATGCTACAATCGGTGCTGATATAAAACTTGATTCTTTAACTACACTTAGCAGCAGCCTAACTTATAACAATAGCCACTCGCCCGGTTATACTTACAGTCATGCCGGCTATAACGTATTACCTGATTCCTTACTGGTGTACGACGGACATATCAGTAACAGGAATAGCTGGAATAATCTGATCAGCTCAATTAGTATTGAAAAGATCTTATCAACGGGTGAAAAAATAAGTTTTGATGCAGATTATATACATTATAGCAATAATAGCCCGTCTGACGTACAAAGTTCATTCATCAATAAGCACAATCAACAGGTGTATGCGAATAACAGTGTGGACGCCGAGCAACAAAAAGGTTTTGCAAATACCGCCATTAACGTTGCTGTTGCAAAAATTGATTACAGTAAACCATTGAGTACCAAACTAAGGCTGGAAACAGGTATTAAAGGTGCCTACACCGGGAGCACAAGTTCATCAGGCATCGAGAGTTTTTTGAGTGGAGCCTGGGTAAGGAACCATGAAGTGGCTAATGAAATATTTATGAAAGAAGGTATCGGTGCCGCGTATATATCCTTTAACGCACGCTTTAGCAATACCATAAATCTCGTTGCCGGTACACGGTATGAATATTCTTATACCAATATGGATAACCCGCAAACGCATGAAAATCTCGTGAATCGTAAACTAAGCGTGTTATTCCCTACGCTGCTATTTACTATTAAAACCAGCGAAAAAGCAGAGATACAACTGTCCTATACCAAACGCATCAGCAGGCCTACTTATGATGATCTTGCTTCTTACGTGGGCTATAGTGATCCCACGGCGGTTTACACGGGTAACCCTTTTCTTAAGCCTACCATTACAAATACTATAAAGCTGGGCTATAACTATGGTGATTATGCTTTTTCATTGCTGTTCAGTCACGACAGCAATCCCATTTCAAGGTATCAGCTAAGCGACAGCCCACAGCATGACCTGCTGTTTATTTCACCGCAGAATCTGGTTTATCAAAATAACCTTACTTTTCAAACCAACCTGCCGTTTAAGGTAAGCAGCTGGTGGGATATGAACTATAACTTCGTTGGTGGATTAAGGCGGTTTAAAGAAACTTTTACACGATACCCCTTCACAAAATCATATTTCGGTTATTCTGTGAATTTTAATGAATTGTTTAAATTGTCAAAAAGTTTTTCGGCCGAGGTTTCCGGAGTATATAATTCGTATAGTATTAATGGAACACAAACGATAAATGGCTTCGGAGTTTTAAACGCAGGTATCAAAAAAGAATTGAATAACAATAAAGGCACTATTCAGTTGTCTGTAGCCGACATTTTGAGTAGTTCACGTATCCATGTTTACTACGGCACGCTTACACCTGAGCCATTTGATATCTATAGCCATGTTGCTATTAACACCGAATCGAGGCATTTTCCTATTATAAAACTTACCTATTCCCGGTCATTCGGTGGCACAGGTTCCTCAAACAGGAGCAGGCGGCAGAACGGTTCAAATGATGAAGCTGACCGGATCAGAAAAAATTAAGAGAGAAGAGAGGGCATTTACAATTTGACCTTAAGGTCCCTCAAGGTATCAGTGAAGTTAATGACGCATCAGCTTTCAACTGACGAATTTGATTTTTATTGAAAAACTGCCCTAAAGGCATAAAAAAAAACCTTCACTACTTTAAAAAGGCTTCTTAGAAAAGGGTGGAATATAATATTTAATTGATTTATAAATAGTTGCAATCAAAAAGTAACACTTTATTATTTATCATTACCTAATATCTTACTCAACTTGCCAAACAAAATCAATTTACATTTTAGCAATTCTCAGGTTACTGAAAAAAACTTACTGCCAAGCTCTACTTGAAACCAAGATGGCGCCCTCCGAAATAATCAGAGTACCTTTCAGAGAATAATCTACCTGTTACACCCAGTTTTTGTTAAATTAGAAAATTGAAATTGACATTAATAAGTCAAATGTGTCCTAAAACCTTTTTTGAATATTTAGAAAAATGATTGGCTAAGTACCTCTTGAGCTTTACACGTTATGCTTACCGCATAACGCAAATATCGATAGACTCCCTGCGGCCAAAGGAAAATATAATTGGCGATTTTTGATTAAAGTGGTACATTAGAGAAATTTGATTGCTTCTAACTTTACTGAATGACTGTATAAATACTTGCTTTATTTTTTTATCGATAATTATTTATTCAGTTTGGCATTTATTTTTTCGAGTTTCCCTGCACTTTTGGAATCCGCTATGCGGCCAATAACCAGCTTTCAAAATATTTTCAACTTAAAGAAACTCAGTTTTATATATTTTATTTTCATTTCGCTGAGTGTATCGGCTCAACAGCAAAGCAATACGGGTGATAAGCTAACACAGGTTAGCGGCAGTATTACCGATGGGGTATCAGGTGCGCCGTTGGCTTTTGTCCGGATTAGTTTTACAGGTAGCTCTTTCAGTACCTCTTCCGATAGCCACGGCAATTATTCATTAAGCGCTCCTGGTTCTTTTAACCAGGTATCCTATTCATCTATGGGATATATACCAGAAACAAGGAATATTAATCCCGGGCAAGCTAACAACATATCAGTTAAACTCAGGTATGCCGAAACCCGGCTAAAAGAGGTTAACATCACATCTGCCAAAAGGCAACGTTACCGTAACAAAGGCAACCCAGCGGTTGAACTTATCCAGCAGGTTATCCAACAAAAAGAAAGGAACCGGATGCAAAGCTCGAATTATCTTCAGTATGATTTATATGAACGCATCGGTCTTTCCGTTTTCAACCTTTCCAATAAATTCCTGAACGGACGTTTTTTTAGCAAGTACCGGTTTATGCTGGATACCACTTCAAAAATAAACGGACAAAGGCAAACTTCGCTACCTGTTTTTTTTAGCGAAAAGTTATTTCAAAACTATTACCGCAAAGAGCCCTCAAAGTCTATCCAGATCCTTAACGCTCAAAAACAAACTAACATCATTAAGTTTATTGATACCGCCGGATTCGATACTTATCTAAACCAACTTTACGGTAATAGCATTGATATTTATTCCAATAATATCCTGATTATCAACCATCAGTTCCTGAGCCCTATTGCTAACCACGCACCAGATTTTTATAAGTTTTTTATTACAGATACCATTAAAACAAACGGCGAAAAACTAATAGAGATCAGCTTTACTCCCCGCACTAAAGGTGACGCTTTATTTGAAGGCAAATTAGCTGTTACCATGGATGGGTATTATGCCGTTAAATCCTGCGAACTCAATGTAAACAAAGCGATCAACATCAATTTTATGCGCAGTCTTCATATCCGGCAGGACTTCCGGCAGGATTCGGGTCGTTATTTCCTGGTGAAAAGCGATGTCAAGGCTGATTTTGGCCTGTTAAAGGAAAAAGGTACCGGGGTTATTGGCGAACGTACCGCTGTATTTTCTAATTACAAATTAAATACCCCGCAACCCGACGCTTTCTATAACGGGAAAAGCGAGCAGGTTGCTGAAAACGTTAACCAGACCGATACCACTTACTGGGCTCAGCACCGCCCTGACACATTGAATGGTCAGCAGGCTAAGGTATATGCGCATATTACCAAACTGGAAAACATGCCCTCCTTTAAAAGAACTACCTGGATCGCCTCCGCCCTTACCGGCGGCTTTGCTAACATGGGTCCTTTTCAATTAGGGCCTCTTGGCTCCACTTATTCTTACGATTCGCAGGAGGGCTCCAGGCTTCAGATGGGCGGCCGAACGACGCCTCAGTTTAATAAAACCGTTTACCTGGAAGATCATATCGCTTACGGATTTAAAGATCAACAGGTAAAGTATAATTTAAACACTTATTTTTCACTGAATAAAGTGTCTCCCTTCAGGTATCCCAGCAACTATTTTAAAGCAAGCTACAGATATGATGCCGACCTTCCGGGACAAAGTCTGACAGTTACTCCGGAGCAGGCTGCACTTACCTCCTTCAGTACCGGTAAAACAGATTACTGGCTATATAATAAAACCTATACGATTGCCTACGTCAGAGATTTTGAAAATCATTTTTCCTTTAATATTGCTTTCAGAAACTGGAACCAGCAACCAGCCCGTTCATTGACATTCCTGTCAAATAACACTGATCACAAGAGCATACATGATTTAACTACCAGCGAAGTTGAACTGAACCTGAGATATGCACCGCATGAGCAGATTATACAGGGGACGCAGGAAAGGCATAGCATTCATAGCCCGTATCCGATCATCAATTTGCAGGTGAGCCATGCGTTTAAGGACGTATTTAACGGCGCTTATTCCTATAATAACATAACGGCCAATATTTACAAACGCTTTTTCCTTTCGCAGTTGGGTTACTCGGATATTACCTTAGTCGGGAGCTTTACATCAGGAAAGGTCCCATTTCCTTTGCTGAGTATTCTGCGGGCCAATCAATCCATAGCTTATGATCCTGACGCCTACAATAAAATGAACTACCTGGAATTCGTCAGTGATCATTACGCAGGTATCAATTTCACACACAGCTTTAACGGTTTTATCCTCAATAAAATTCCTTTGATCCGGCATTTGAAATGGAGAGAATACCTTTCTTTTAAAGTATTGTACGGTGGTTTACGCAATGAAAACAATCCACTATTTTCAAAAGACCTTTATCAATTCCCGGTAGGATCCAATGGATCAAACGGGACTTTTCCCCTGGGCGATACACCATATGTAGAGGGAGGCGCCGGGATAGGGAATATTTTCAAATTTTTAAGAATAGATGTAATCAAAAGATTCAACTATCTTGATCATCCGGCAGTCTCACCATATGGCGTTAAATTAAGCTTTAGCCCCCATCTGTAAATAGGAGTTGACCGTTTATTCAGCTCAGGCAATGTAGCCAGTTTCACCAGACAGCTTAATCTTTGTCCTCATCATCATCTTTGCTAAACGCATCATCGGTTTCCAGTGGAATCAGATCGGTCTCCTCCGGATCAGGTTCATCCACGTCATCGCTCGTGCGAATCTCCCGCAGGTCGTCTGCTGCTTCGGTTTCTTCGTCGCCTTTCGGATCAGAAACTAAATTTTCAGTTTGCAGACCTGTCGGGTTAAATCGGGGTGGATAAATGACCAGTGCTATAATGATGTCCAAAGTTTGGGCTTAAGAAAAACAATATCGTGAAATGATCTCGAAAAATCGCGACTTAAAATCAACAACTGTGGATGACTGGCAAAATATTCGTGTGCCAGTAACAACTGCATTTTCAACCTTAATTCAGAGTTTTTAGACTGTAGGATGCCCTGACTGCCGGCGATGACCCTTCGTTTTGCGAATAAATAACACGGGGAAATGGACAGTACCCTTAATCTCCCTTGATGATCCCGATCATGCTTTACCTGGTGCTTGATCAAGATATAAATGCCTTGAATCATATTTACGTCAACAGATCTCAGCTCAGGTATTTTGAGGTAGTCGTTGACTTCAGCATCTATTGAATCATGGTCGTTCTGAATCCCGTAGCTAAACATTTTGAGTTCAATCTTAGTGACGTAGGGTCTTTTTCCATCGATACCGGTTTTTTATCCAGTGAACTAATGGCTTCGTAAACCAATGAATCAGACGATGGATATTTCGGCAATGCGTCACAATTTTCAAATCGCTCTTGCACAAATTGGACGTAATGTTGTTAGTAAATCTATGCCATGGCTATTTGCGTTTTGTGTTAACATAGATAAAATTAAAAAACAACGTTAGCAGAAGCGCAATTACACAGCCCGTCACAACACAAACTACGCGCTGAATTGCAACTTCCCAGTGTTTACTCTGTTCCACTTGTATTAAAACAATGATCAATGCTGCCAAAGCGGTTCTTGTAGTTTGTGTAATTTTAAGTGAAAAACTTATAGCAATTGTAAATACAACCCCAAGACAGAGAGTCAATAATTCTGGTATATGAATTGGATAAAGGCATGCCCCAACTGCGCACCCGAGGATATTCGCTTTGATACGACTGTATGCCTGCTCGTTGCTGTTATCTCTCGAAAATGCAAGAACTACAGATACGATAGCCCAGTAAAATGGATACTGTGGTATAATTTTATAGATTAGATAGCAAATGGAAACCCCTAACACACATTTAAGGGTGTATATATAATCGGCAACATACCATTCGATCTTAAATATATTGTTTAGCTTCATGATTTCCACAAAATTGACGCCCTCTATGATTACGGGCTAAAGTTTGAAAAATCAACGCTCATTTTATTGCGCATCCATTGAGCAGGCCAACTTTTCTAATCATTTTTGCCATTACTTTCAACGTTAATTGATTAGCAAAACATGCCCCTTATTGCCAGCCCCCGCCAAGGGCGCGATATAAATAAACAATTGCCTGTAATCGCTGCAACCTGTCATTAACGCCGTTCAACTGTGCTGCTAACAAGTTTTGCTGAGCAGTTAGCACTTCTGTATAATTAGCGGAGCCATACCTAACCAATTGTTGCGTATAATTCACGGATTTTTTTAAGCTTTCTATCTGATAAACCCTCGTGGCGGCCTTTTCCATCGCAGTCTTGTAAGACATCATAGCATTCGAAACATCCTGCCCGGCGCTTAAAACCGTGTACTGAAAATTCAACAAAGCCTGTTGTTGCTGCTCTTTTGCAACCGTCAAACGTGTTATATTTGCGCCCTGATTAAAAATGGGTTGTGTTATACCAGCAGCAAGATTTCCAATCAAAGATCCGACACCGAAAAAAGATTTAACACTGGAATAGCCTCCGGAACCGGTAAGGGTAAGTGAGGGATAAAAATAGGCCTGGGCGACATTCGTGAGTTCAAAAGCATTTCTAAACGCGTATTCGGCAGCCATTACATCTGGTCTGTTAGCAAGCATCTGTGAGGGCACTCCTGGGTCCAATAACGTAACCGCTTGCTCGGTAACTATTTTAGCGCGCGAAACAGAACCGGACGGCCGCCCTAACAAGAGATTGATTATATTTTCTGTTTGCCAGATAGACATCTTCAGGTCGGGGATGGTAACTTCAACCGCATATTTGCTGGCCTCACTCTGAACGATCGCTGCGCCCGTAACCACATTGGCTACCTTTAGGGATTTCATTACATTAACGGTAATCTGCCAATCCTGCACACTTTGTTCAGTGATTTCCAGTTGCTGGTCAAGCGCCAATAAATTATAATAATTATTGGCGATATCGGCAACGAGGGATGTTTGCACCGCCCTGGCATTTGCTGTAGATTGCAGCAAGGATGCCAGTTGCGCCTTTTTCGCACTTTTTAACTTCCCCCAGACATCGGCCTCCCAACTCGCCGTAAACTCCGCAGAATAAATATGGGTTTTGGTTGATGTGCTGAAAGCTTGCGGATTGGATGATCCTGATAATGCGAGTGCAGCATCTGCACTGATTACCGGAAAATAAGCGAGTTTACTTTGATCAAAATACGCCTGCGCCTGCCTGGTGATAGAATAAGTCTTTTGCAGATCGATATTATGGAGGATTCCTTCTGATATTAACCGCTGCAAAATGGTATCTGGAAAAATTTCTTTCCAGTGAAGTTTAGCTATAGTTGCCGTGTCTTTACTTTCATAGTCTCTAAACAAACCGGCACTTTTAGCAATAGGCTTTTGGTAAGGCTTAATAACGTTACAAGCTGCAAATACAGCTACTGTACTTACATAAAGTATATTTTTTATGATAGGTTTCATAATCTTTATCATAAAGCCTCTGAATTAGAATTCGTTGATTTGCCCACGCCGGCGCCCGTATTGCCAGGCTCTTTAGGTAGTTCTTGCTTTTTAACTTTTTCCTGAAGTGTTTGAAAAATAATGAACAGCACAGGCGTGATAAAAACGCCAAACATAGTGCCTGTCAACATCCCTCCTACCGCCCCGGTACCTATAGACCGGTTCCCGTGAGCGCCGGCTCCGGTGGCCGTCATCAGCGGGATAAGGCCGAGTATAAAGGCAAATGATGTCATCAGAATGGGCCTTAATCTGGCTTGCGCACCCTTCGCAGCCGCATCAAGTATACTCATACCCTCACGCCTTCTTTCCGCGGCGAATTCTACGATCAGAATAGCGTTTTTCGCCAGCAACCCGATCAGCATGATCAATGTGATCTGCAGGTAGATATTATTGGCGACACCAAACAGATAGGCAAAAATGAATGCCCCCGCGATACCGATGGGAATAGTAAGTAAAATAGCTGCAGGAAGGATATAACTTTCGTACTGGGCACTTAAAATCAGGTAAACAAATACCAGGCAAAGCAAAAATATGTAAATGGTCTGGCTGTTGCCGGCCAGTTCCTGCCTGGTGATACCCGAATATTCATAACTGAAACCTTGCGGTAGTTGTTCCGCGGCAACTGCTGCAACAGCGGATACTGCCTGACCGGAACTATAAGCCGTGTTTGCGGCTCCGTTAATATTAATCGAAGTAAACAGGTTGAACCGGGTAATGGCCTGCGGGCCGTAATCCTGGCTTAAGCTCACGAATTCAGTGATCGGGATCATATCGCCGGTATTGTTACGCACAAAAACGGTATTCATGCTTTCGGGTGTCATCCTGAACTCTGGCGAAGCTTGTACCATAACCCGGTACTGCTGGCCAAAACTGGTGATGTTTGAAACGTATATGCCGCCAAAATAGCCTTGCATGGCGCCTGTTATATCGGTAACATCAAGGCCCGCCTCTTTGAGTTTGGGCACATTGACGTTCATCAGATACTGCGGAAAATTTGGATTAAAGGAAGTCGTGGCAAACTGGATCTCCGGGCGCTCGCCGAGCGCAGACAAAAAGTCTTTACTTATTTTATAAAATTTCGCGATACTCCCACCTGTTTTATCCTGCAACTGAAATGTAAAACCACTGGTGGCACCAAAGCCCTGTATCGTTGGGGGCGTGGTGTATTTGACATCCGCAGCTGTGATATTGGCAGACCTGCCATTTAATTCTTTAATGATGGCCTGAATATCTCTTTTTCGTTTATCCCATGGTATGAGTTTCATGATCACCATACCATAATTGTTACCATTACCCGATAGTGCACTACGGCCGTTGACAACCAGGATATTATTGATTTCCGGTATTGAATGTGCCAGGCTTTCTATTTGCCGGGTGATCTTATCAGTGCGGTCTAGTGAAGCATCCGGCGGCAAGGCGATGCTGCATGTGATTGAGCCCAGGTCCTCACTTGGAACAAAACCTGTAGGTGTCGCCCTGGCGATCAGAAACAACAGCAGCACAAAAACGGCAAGCGCGGAAAGCGGTATCCATTTTTTTCTGCTAAAGAAGGTGACGGCCTGGATGTAACGCCTCTGGAATTTTTCAAAACCGGTATTGAAAGCCAGGTAGAATTTCTGTATAAAGCTCAGTTTTTTGTTATCACTGTCTTTTCCCTTTAGAAACAGCGCGCACAATACCGGGCTTAACGTGAGGGCATTGGTGGCAGATAAACCGATCGCAATGGCCAGGGTCAAGCCGAATTGCTTGTAAAAAACACCGGAAGACCCGCCGATAAAACTGACCGGGATAAATACCGCCGACATCACCAGGGTAATTGAAATAATGGCGCCGGAGATTTCGCCTATGGCATCAATGCTCGCCTCTTTTGCTGACTGATAACCAGCATCTAATTTAGCATGCACTGCCTCTACCACAACAATGGCATCATCTACAACGATACCAATTGCCAGAATGATCGCAAATAAGGTCAGCAGGTTGATGGTAAAGCCAAGCAGGTTGAGGAAAAAGAACGTGCCGATGATCGCTACCGGTACAGAAATAGCAGGAATAAGCGTGGAACGGAAATCCTGCAGAAAAAGGAACACCACAAAAAACACGAGTATAAACGCTTCCAGCAGCGTATGCAGTACTTTTCCGATGGAGGCGTTTAAAAAATCATCCGCGTTTTGCAAAATCGCATATTTAACATTCGGAGGGAAAATTTTTGATGCAGCCGAAAGCGCTTTAACGGTTTCCTGTATGACCTGGTGCGCATTGGAGCCCGAGATCTGGGACACGTTGATTGCAACGGCCGGATACCCGTTCAAACTGGTCGTATTAAAATAGTTAAGCGCACCCAGCTCTATTCTGGCGACATCACGCAGGCGCAACAGCCTGCTCCTCGTGGCGGAGCGCACCACGATATTACCGAACTGAGCGGTATCGGTCAATGTGCCCGGATACTTAATTACATATTGGAAAGCCTGGCCTCCACGCTCACCAAACTGGCCGGGCGCGGCCTCAATATTCTGGTCAGCAAGGGCTGCAGTAATATCTGCCGGAACCAGTCCGTAAGATGCCATGACCTCCGTGTTAAGCCATATACGCATGGAATACTCCATCTGACTGGACAATGTCGCGTCAGCAACACCTTTGATCCGCTGAATGACCGGGACAATATTGATCTCGGCATAGTTCTGCAAAAAGGTCTGATCATAGTCAGCGCTGGTGGTGTATATGCCAAACGTAAGCAATGTGCTCGTCTGCATCTTTTGAACGGTAACGCCTGATTTGATCACATCCTGGGGCAGCAGGGAAGTCGCTGTAGATACCGCGTTCTGCACGTTTATGGCAGCAAGGTCCGGATCACTGCCGACAAGAAAACTGACTGTGATATTTGCAGAGCCGTCGTTACCTGCGGTGGAGGTCACGTAATCCATATTTTCTACCCCGTTGATTTGCTGCTCAAGCGGGATAATGACGGTATTTAACACAACATCCGCACTGGCACCGGCATAACTTGCCTGCACCTGTACGGTAGGCGGCGCGATATCAGGGTACTGCGATATCGGCAGGGTCAGCAAGCCAACCACCCCGATGGTAACGATGATGACGGATATCACTGTCGAAAGGACCGGCCGCTCAATAAATTTTTTGAACATGATATGGATATTTACCTAAGGTTCTATAGATTGTCATAGACCGACCGGGCATCGATCAGCTTCGGCTTGATCTGCAGTCCTTCTCTTAAAGAAGCAATACCGTCGACTACAATTTGCTGGCCTGCTTTAAGGCCCTTACCGATCACGTAAAACTCCCCCTCACCTGCCCGGATTGCCAGTTCCTGGGACCTGACCCTGTTGTCTGTATCTAATACATAAACAAAGGTTTTATCCTGTATCTGATAGGTTGATTTCTGCGGTATTAACAGTGCGTTATT
>Ga0247742_10000691_pt1 | contig 26066 bp, 17 predicted proteins | sample UWRJL208509C2_FD_180944 | JGI IMG/M metagenome (GOLD analysis project Ga0247742, IMG submission 180944) | Plant litter microbial communities from Arlington Agricultural Research Station in Wisconsin, United States - UWRJ-L208-509C-2 | ecosystem: Environmental > Terrestrial > Plant litter >... | reverse complement strand
CGACAAACATGAAACCCCGTTCGTGGTGATCGACACCGCGATGATCAGCAAGGCCTATGACGACCTGCGCGCCGGTTTCGAATTCGCCAAGGTCTACTACGCGGTCAAGGCCAACCCGGCCGTCGAAATCATCGACCTGCTCAAAGAGAAAGGCTCGAACTTCGACATCGCCTCGATCTACGAGCTCGATAAAGTGATGAACCAGGGCGTCGGCCCGGATCGCATCAGCTACGGCAACACCATCAAGAAATCCAAAGACATTCGCTACTTCTACGAGAAGGGCGTGCGTCTGTTCTCCACCGACTCCGAAGCCGACTTGCGCAACATCGCCAAGGCTGCGCCGGGCTCCAAAGTCTACGTGCGCATCCTCACCGAAGGCTCGACCACGGCTGACTGGCCGCTGTCACGCAAGTTTGGCTGCCAGACCGACATGGCAATGGACCTGCTGATCCTTGCCCGTGAACTGGGCCTGGTCCCTTACGGCATCTCGTTCCACGTTGGTTCGCAGCAGCGTGACATCAGCGTCTGGGACGCCGCGATCGCTAAAGTGAAAGTGATCTTCGAGCGTCTGAAAGAAGAAGACGGCATCGTTCTCAAGCTGATTAACATGGGCGGCGGCTTCCCGGCCAACTACATCACCCGCACCAACAGCCTGGAAACCTACGCCGAAGAAATTATTCGCTACCTGAAAGAAGACTTCGGTGATGACCTGCCGGAAATCATTCTGGAGCCGGGCCGTTCGTTGATCGCCAACGCCGGTATTCTGGTCAGCGAAGTGGTGTTGGTGTCGCGTAAATCCCGCACTGCTGTCGAGCGTTGGGTGTACACGGATGTGGGCAAGTTCTCAGGCCTGATCGAAACCATGGACGAAGCCATCAAGTTCCCGATCTGGACCGAGAAGAAAGGCGAAGTGGAAGAAGTGGTCATCGCCGGCCCGACCTGCGACAGCGCCGACATCATGTACGAGAACTACAAGTACGGCCTGCCGCTGAACCTGGCCATCGGTGACCGTCTGTACTGGCTGTCGACCGGTGCCTACACCACCAGCTACAGCGCGGTGGAATTCAACGGCTTCCCGCCGCTGAAATCGTTCTACGTTTAACCGCTGCTGGATGTGAAAAAGCCCATGACGTGTCATGGGCTTTTTTGTGCCTGAGATTCCAGCAATCAATATCTCGCCACAGGTTCCGTGCCAGGCTGTTAGCTGGCAACCAAGGCTTTTTGTTGATAGTCAGCGGCCAAGGCGCGAATTCGCGGGTCCGTTGCGCTCCCCAACGACTGCCCCGCCACTCGCAAAAACTTCAGATTCCCGCCCGCCAGGGCCCGACGCAGCCACACCAGCGCTTCTTCTATGCGTCCGTGGCTGGCCAACACCGCGCCATAACTGAATTGCCCGCGAAAGTCTCCGGCCTCGGCGGAGCGGCGATACCAATCGACCGCTGCCACCGGGTCTGCCGGGCAATGCACGCCCTCTTCCAGATAGCGCCCCAGCAGGTTCATCGACTTGGCGTGGCCGAGATATGCCGCGCGGCGATAAAGGGCCAGCGCTTGAGGCTGGTCCTCGGCCACGCCGCGCGCGGTGGCTAGCAGGTTGGCGAGGTTGTACATCGCCCAGTCGAGTCCGGCCTCGGCGGCTTGGCGATAGTGCTGGGCGGCGATGGTTGCGTTGGCGTCGCAGCCCCAGCCGTGTTCATGACAACGGCCGAGCATGTTGCGCGCCATCAGGTGCCCGCGACGGGCGGCGATGTCGAACCAGCGCAAGGCCAGGGGTTGATCCTGTTCGATGCCCTGCCCGTCCAGCAGGATTTGCCCGAGCAAGGCCTGGGCATCGATCAAGCCTTCGCGGGCCGCGATGATAATCGCCTGGGCCGCCCGCGCCGGGCTTTCGTCGAGCATGGCGGTGAGGCGATCACCGTCGAGCACTTCCTCGCGACGGAGCTGGAAGGTCATACCTCGACCCAACGACGCAGCAGGTTGTGATAGGTGCCGGTGAGGCGAATCAGCGAAGGGTGATCGGGCACGTCGCGGGTCAGTTGCTGGATCGCGCCGTCCATCTCGAACAGCAGCGCGCGCTGGCTGTCTTCGCGCACCAGGCTCTGGGTCCAGAAGAACGCGGCATAACGGGCGCCGCGGGTCACGGCATTGACCTTATGCAGGCTGGTGCCGGGGTACAGCACCATGTCCCCAGCGGGCAGCTTCACCTGTTGCGTGCCGAAGGTGTCCTGGATCTCCAGTTCGCCGCCGTCGTAATCCTCCGGGTCGCTGAAGAACAGTGTGGCGGACAGATCGGTGCGTACTCGCTCGACGCTGCCCTTGGGCTGGCGCACGGCGTTGTCGATGTGAAAGTCGAAACTGCCGCCGGCGGTGTAGCAGTTGAGCAGCGGCGGAAAAACCTTGTGTGGTAACGCGGCGGACATAAACTGCGGATTTTTCCACAGCCGTTCGAGCATCGCCGCGCCGATCTCCTGTGCCAGCGGATGGCCTTCGGGCAGTTGCAGGTTGTGCTTGGCCTTGGCCGACTGGAACCCTGCGGTGATCTTGCCATCTGCCCAATCCGCCTGTTCCAGCGCTTCACGAATGCGCTGCACTTCCTCGCGGGAGAACAAACCTGGGATGTGCAGCAACATGGCGGCGATACCTGAAATCAAAGAGTCGCGATGATATTGATTCTTATTGAGCCTGTAAAACCCAAGCGACGAGTGAAACTGTAAAAACCGTAAGGGCTAAATGTAAAGAATGTAAATTCAGTACAAATGCCAATGTTTCTCAATTGATACGAATACTTGTTTACCCTATATTCCGCCGCCTCAAGACCTCGGGGAGGGGAAATCACATGTCACGCCAACAACCACAATTACCGGTCAGCTCACCACGTTTGCTCGCGTCGGCCATCGGTGTCGCCATCACCGCTGGCTCCGCAGGCCACATGGTTTTCGCCGCGGAAAAAACCGACGGCAAAGCGTCGAACAATGCGATTTCCCTGGACGCCACCAGCATCACTGGCGAAGCCCAGGACACCGGCTCCTACCAGGTCGAGAAAGCCCAGTCGCCGAAATACACCGCGCCCCTGGTCGACACCCCGCGCTCGATCACCGTGATCCCGCAACAAGTGCTCAAGGACACCGGCGCGCTGAACATGCAGGACGCACTGCGCACGGTGCCGGGCATCACCTTCGGTGCCGGTGAAGGCGGTAACCCGCAAGGCGATCGGCCATTCATCCGCGGCTTCGACGCGCAAGGCGACACCTACCTCGACGGCGTGCGCGACACCGGCTCCCAGAGCCGCGAGATCTTCGCCGTGGAATCCATCGAAGTCAGCAAGGGCCCGAACTCGGCCATCGGTGGCCGTGGCGCGGCCGGCGGCAGCATCAACCTGGTGAGCAAGAAAGCCCACCTGGGCAACTCGTTCGACGGCGGCTTCACCTGGGGTTCGGACCAGACCCAGCGCTACACCCTGGACGGCAACTATCAGTTCTCCGACAGCGCGGCGGGCCGCTTGAACCTGATGAGCCACGAAAGCAACGTCGCCGGTCGCGACAGCGTCGACTACGACCGTTGGGGCATCGCGCCGTCCCTGGTGTTCGGCCTGGGCACCGATACCCGCGTCAACCTCGACTACTACCACCTCGAGAGCAACGACACCCCGGATTCGGGCGTTCCTTACACGCTGTCGAACCCACGCACCAAGTCCAACCCGGACAAACCTTATTCGGGCGGCAACCACAGCAATTTCTACGGCTTGACCGACCGCGATTTCCGCAAGGGCCGCACCGACACCGCGACCTTCGCCATTGAGCACGACCTGAGCGATTCGCTGACAATCAAGAACACCCTGCGCCACGGCACCAGCATGCAGGACTACATCCTCACCCAGCCGGACGACAGCAAGGGTAACGTCAACAACGGCAGCGTCTGGCGTCGAGCCAACACCCGGGTCAGCAACACCGAGACCACCACCAACCAGACCGATCTGTTCGGCGACTTCTACATCGCTGGCTTCAAGAACAGCTTTTCCACCGGGGTCGAATACACTCGCGAAGAAAGCGAGAAATCCTCGTACAACGTCAACACCGACACCACGCCGCGCACCGCCGCCGCCACCACCAACTGCACCCCGGCGCTGATCGGCGCCGGCAGCGGCTACAACTGCACCTCGCTGTCCAATCCGAGCCCGAACGACCCATGGAGCGGCGCCATCTCGCGCAACTACGCCGGCACCGACACCCAGGCCGACACTTACGCGCTGTACGTGTTCGACACCCTGGAGCTGTCGTCGCAATGGCTGGTCAACATGGGCCTGCGTTACGACCACTTCGACACCGACTACAAGACCTACAACAACGCCGGCACCACCACCGCCAAGGGCAGTGACGTCAGCGAGTTCGTCACCGGTCAGTTCGGCATCGTCTACAAGCCGACCGAAAACGGCAGCATCTATGCGTCCTATGCCACCTCGGCGACGCCTCCGGGCTCGACCCTGGGCGAAGGCCAGGATGGCAACCCGCTGAGCGGCACCACCGACCGCAGCGGCAACGTGTTGAGCAGCGACTTCGAGCCGGAAACCACCAAGAACTACGAGATCGGCACCAAGTGGGACCTGCTCAACGATCGCCTGTCGTTGACCGCGGCCCTGTTCCGCACCGAGAAGGAAAACGCCCGGGTGCAAGTCGACACGACCTCCTATGAGAACGCCGGCAAGACCCGCGTCCAGGGTGTCGAGTTGTCCGCCAGCGGCAAGATCACCGACAAATGGCAAGTGTTCGCCGGTTACGCCTACATGGACAGCGAACAAGTCGACGGCGGCCCGCTGAACCGCGCCACCGACGGTAACCAACTGCCAAACACCCCGGAAAACAGCGCCAGCCTGTGGACCACCTACGCGGTCACTCCGAAGCTGACCCTCGGTGGCGGCGCGTTCTACGTCGACGACGTGTTCGGCAGCGTGGCCAACACCACCATGGTCGACTCCTATGTGCGCTACGACGCCATGGCCAACTACAAGCTGACGAAAAATATCGACCTGCAACTCAACTTGCAGAACCTGACGGACGAAACCTACTACGACAAAGCGTTCTCGACCCACTTCGCCAACCAGGCGCCGGGCCGGACCGCGTTGCTGAGTACCAACTTCCACTTCTGATTGCAGTCTGAAGTCAGGCCCCGTTCATTCACGTGAGCGGGGCTTTTATGCGTAAAAACGAATGCTTCTCGACAAGCCACGGCATAATGCGCGCCGTGACGATTATCTTTTTAGCAAGGCGGTCGATGTGTTGAAGAAAACCCTGTTCCAGCTGCACTGGTTTTTCGGCATCAGCGCCGGGCTGGTGCTGGCCTTGATGGGCATCACCGGGGCCACGGTGTCGTTCGACGACGAGATTCTGCGCGCCCTCAACCCCTCGGTGTTGCAGGTCGAAAAACAGGTCGCCGGCGTCTTGCCCCCCGCCGAACTGGTGGAACACATCGAAGCCGCCTCAGGCAAGAAAGTCGCGATGCTGTGGGTCGAAACCGACAGCGGCAACGCTGCCCGCGTGATCTTCACCCCGCCCCCCGGCGAACGTCGCGGCGAGATGCGCTACTTCGATCCCTACACCGGCGACTTCATGGGCGAAGCCGTTGGCGATGACTTCTTTGGTTTCGTGCTGCAATTGCACCGCTTCCTCGCCGCCGGCGATATCGGTCGGCAGATCACCGGCGCCTGCACCCTGATCCTGGTGTTCTTCTGCCTGTCCGGCCTGTACCTGCGCTGGCCCCGGTTGTGGTTGAGCTGGCGCGCCTGGCTGACCCTCGACTGGAAGAAAAAGGGCCGCAGCTTCAACTGGGACCTGCACTCGGTGGCCGGCACCTGGTGCCTGGTGTTTTACCTGCTGTCGGCGCTGACCGGGTTGTTCTGGTCCTACGAGTGGTACAGCAAGGGCCTGACCCAATTGCTGTCCGATGCGCCGCAAAACGAACGGGTTCGCGGCGGTCGCGGCCCCGCGCCACAAGGTCCGGCACCGAGCGCCGATTACGCGGCGATCTGGAGCAGCATCTACAGCGCCGCCGGGCCGGAACTGTCGGCCTACAACATCCGCATGCCGCCCGTGGCCGGGCAACCGGCGACCGTGTACTACCTGCTCAACTCATCGCCCCACGACCGCGCGCTGAACCAGATCAACCTCGATCCGGCCACCGGCCTGGTCAAAAGCCATGACCGCTACCGCGACAAGAGCCTCAAGTCGCAGTTGCTGACCAGTATCTATGCGTTGCACACCGGCAGTTATTTCGGTTGGGTCGGACGAGTGATCCTGACGCTGACCGCGCTGACCATGCCGCTGTTTTTCGTCACCGGCTGGTTGCTGTACCTCGACCGTCGGCGCAAGAAAAAGCAGATCAAGGATGCCCGCAATGGCCTGGCTCAACCGGGCAGCGATGCGCCGGCCTGGTTGATCGGGTTCGCCAGCCAGAGCGGCTTTGCCGAGCAGCTTGCCTGGCAAACCGCCGGGCAATTACAAGCCGCCGGGCTGCCGGTGAAGGTACAGCCGCTGGCCAGTGTCAGCGAACAGGACCTGAGCAATTCGAGCAATGCCTTGTTCGTGGTCAGCACCTTTGGCGACGGCGAAGCCCCAGACAGCGCTCGCGGTTTCGAGCGTAAAGTGCTGGGCCAGGCATTGAGCCTGGGCAGCCTCAACTACGCGGTGCTAGGCCTCGGCGACCGTCACTATGCGCACTTCTGCGGCTTCGCCCGACGCTTGCATCAATGGCTGGGCGAGCACGGCGGCAAGACCCTGTTCGCCCCGGTCGAAGTCGACAGCGGTGATCCTTACGCCTTGCGCCACTGGCAGCAGCAACTGGGGCAGTTGACTGGCCAAGCGCCGGTGGATACCTGGACCGCGCCGAGCTACGACCATTGGACCCTGACTCATCGCAGCCTGATGAACCCCGACAGCAGCGGCTCGCCGGTGTATCTGCTGGGCTTGCGCGCACCGACCACCAGCAGTTGGCTAGCGGGCGATCTGGTGGAAGTGCTGCCGCGCAACTGCCCGTGGGCGGTGGAACATTTCCTCGATGGCCTGGGTATTGACGGCCGCGCCACGGTCGAACTCGAAGGCCTGACGCAACCGCTGGAACAGGCCCTCACCCGCCGGCACCTGCCGGAAAACCGCAGCCACTTGGTCGGGCTGCATGCCCAGACGCTGCTGGACGCGTTGGTGCCGCTGGCGATGCGCGAATACTCCATCGCCTCGATTGCCGCCGACGGCCTGCTCGAATTGATCGTGCGCCAGGAACTCCACGCCGACGGCAGCCTCGGGGTCGGTTCCGGCTGGCTGACCGAGCACGCACCGCTGGGTTCGGCCATCAGCCTGCGGGTGCGGCGCAACAGCGGCTTCCATTTGCCGGTCGAGCCGGTGCCGATGATCCTGATCGGCAACGGCACCGGCCTCGCCGGTTTGCGCAGCCTGCTCAAGGCGCGCATCGCCGACGGCCAGACACGCAACTGGCTGCTGTTTGGCGAACGTAATCGCGAGCACGACTATCTGTGCCGCGATGAACTGGAAGAGTGGCTGGTGTCCGGTGACCTGGAACGCATCGACCTGGTGTTCTCCCGGGACCAGGCGCAGAAAGTCTACGTCCAGGACCGCTTGCGCGAATCCAGTATCGAACTGAAGAAATGGCTGGCCGATGGCGCAGTGATCTACATCTGCGGCAGTGTGCAGGGCATGGCGTCAGGGGTGGATAAAGTGCTGGCGGAAATGCTCGGCGCCGACGAGGTCGAAGCCTTGATCGAACAAGGCCGCTACCGCCGCGACGTCTATTGACTCACCCAAAAAACCTGTGGGAGCGGGCTTGCCCGCGATTGCATTTTGTCAGTCGCCGTCAATGTTGACTGACACTCCGTCATCGCGGGCAAGCCCGCTCCCACAGGGATGTATGTCAGGCCGGGGAAATCACACCGGCTGCACTTTCTGCTCAAACACCGCCACCCCATCCAGGTCGCGCAGCACCACACTCATCTCGCCGCTCTGCCCGTCGATGTTCACCTCGCCAAAAAACTGGAACCCGGCAAAGGGTGAGGTGTTTTGGGCGGGCGGGGCTTTCTGGAACACCACCTCCGGGCCGAAGGTGTTGTCCAGCGGATTGGGCCCGAAGCTACCGGCGTTCAGCGGCCCGGCGACAAACTCCCAGAACGGTTCGAAATCCTGGAACGCGGCACGGTCCGGGTGGTAGTGATGCACCGCGCAGTAGTGCACATCGGCGGTCAGGAAGACGTAATTGCGTACCTGCTGCGCCCGCAAAAAGCCCAGCAACTCGGCCACTTCCACTTCGCGGCCCTGGGCCGGGCCGGGCTCGCCGTTGGCCACCGCTTCCCAGCGCGGCACGCCAGGGCTGACCTCGCCGTCGGGCACGCCGAGGCCGATGGGCATGTCGGCGGCGATGACTTTCCACTGCGCGCCGGAGTCCTTCAATTCGCGCTTGAGCCAGTCCAGTTGCTCGCGGCCGAGGAAGGGTTTCGCCGCCCCGAGATTGTCATCGTTGGCGCCGCGATAACTGCGCATGTCGAGGACAAACACATCGAGCATCGGCCCGTAACTGAGCTTGCGATAAATCCGCCCGCCGTTGTCGGCGCTCTGCAAGCGCATCGGCGCATATTCCAGCCAGGCCTGCCGCGCGCGACCCACCAAGCTGTGGATATCTTTGCTCTGGTAGCGTTCGTCGAGCTGCTTGCTCGGCGACCAGTTGTTGACCACTTCGTGGTCGTCCCACTGCCAGATCTGCGGCACCTCGGCGTTGAAGCGGCGGATGTTTTCGTCCATCAGGTTGTAGCGGTAATTGCCGCGATACTCGTCGAGGGTTTCCGCGACTTTGCTTTTGGCTTCGCTGGTGATGTTGCGCCACACCCGGCCGCTCTCGGCGGTGAGTTGTGCCGGCACCGGGCCGTCGGCGTAGATGGTGTCGCCGCTGTGGATAAAAAAGTCCGGCAGGCGCAAACGCATGGCTTCGTAGATGCGCATACCGCCGATGTCCGGGTTGATACCGAAACCCTGGCCGACGGTGTCGCCGCTCCACACGAAACGAATGTCGCGCCGGGTCGTGGGCACGCTGCGCAAGTGGCCAAACCACGGCTCGCTGGCGACGCCGGTCTGGGCGTCTTCGAAGTGCACGCGGTAGAAAATTGCCTGGTCGGCGGGCAGGCCGGTGAGCTCGACCCGGGCGGTGAAGTCGGTGCGGGCATCGGCCAGCGCCGAGACGAAACGCCGAGGGTTATTGAACAGGCTGCCGGTGTCCCATTCCACCACCATCCGCGCCGGCCGGTCGCTGCGGCTCCAGACCATCGCCCGGTCGCCGAGCAAGTCGCCGGACTGCACACCATCAGTGAGTTGTGGCCGATCCTTGACCGACGCAATCACCGCCGGCGCCAGCCCCGGCAACAACAGCCCGGCCCCCACCGCTTGCATGACCCGCCGGCGACCGAGGTTGAATGTGCTCATGGTGTTCTCCCTGAAGAAAGGGGAAAACTTAAGCATGTTGGTGTGAACCGGTTGTGACATCCGCCCGATCAAACTGTAGGAGCGAGCCTGCTCGCGAAGGCGGTGTGTCAGCCAATACCTGTATTGAATGATGGACCGTATTCGCGAGCAGGCTCGCTCCCACAGGGGTCAGGCGTTCGCAGGTGCGACGGCCAACTCCACCACCTCAGGCCGTTTGATCACCGCATACACCACCGCCGTCAACAGACTGCCGGCGACAATCGCCAGCAGATACAGCAAAGCATGGTTGATCGCATTCGGAATCAGCATGACGAACAAGCCGCCGTGAGGCGCCATCAGTTTGCAGCCGAAGTACATCGACATCGCGCCAGTCAGCGCACCGCCGGCGATGCTCGCCGGGATCACCCGCAATGGGTCTTTGGCGGCGAACGGAATCGCCCCTTCGGAGATAAAACACAGCCCCAACACGAACGCCGCTTTACCGGCCTCGCGCTCAGTCTGGGCGAACTTGCGCCGGGCGATGAACGTGGCGATGCCCAGGCCAATCGGCGGCACCATGCCGGCGGCCATGGTCGCCGCCATCGGTGCATAACTCTGCGACGCCAGCAGGCCCACGGAGAACGCATAGGCCGCTTTGTTGATCGGCCCGCCGAGGTCGACGCACATCATCCCGCCCAGCAACACCCCGAGCAGAATCGCGTTGGTGGTGCCCATGCTGTCGAGGAAATGCGTCAGTGCGTCGAGCATGCCGGCGACCGGTTTGCCGACCACGTAAATCATCACCAGCCCCGTGAACAAACTGGCGAACAGCGGGATGATCAGGATCGGCTTCAACGCTTCCAGGCTTTGCGGCAGGCGGGCGTAACGGTTGATCGCCTTGGCCGCGTAGCCGGCGAGGAACCCAGCGATGATCCCGCCGATAAACCCGGCGCCCAGGGTGCTGGCCAGCAAGCCGCCGATCATCCCCGGCGCCAGGCCTGGACGGTCGGCGATGGAATAGGCGATGTAGCCCGCCAGCAGCGGCACCATCAACTTGAACGCGGTCTCGCCGCCGATCTGCATCAACGCCGCCGCGAGGGTACCGGGCTCCTTGAACGCGGTGATGCCAAACACAAAGGACAAGGCAATCATCAAGCCGCCGGCCACCACCATCGGCAGCATGAACGACACGCCGGTCAGCAGGTGTTTATAGGCGCCGGTCTTCTCCTGCTTGGCCGGCGCCTTGGCACCCGCTGCCGCCGATTCGACCTGGGCTTCGGCGAGGGCTTTATTCAGGGTCGCCTCGGCTTGCTTGAGGGCGATACCGGTGCCGCAACGGTAGATTTTCTTGCCGGCGAAACGCTCAGTGGCGACTTCGATATCCGCCGCCAACAGCACCACATCGGCCTCGGCAATCGCCGCCGCGCTCAGCGGATTGCGCGCGCCCACCGAGCCTTGGGTTTCCACTTGCAGGTCATAGCCCAAGCGTTGGGCCGCTTGCTGCAAGGCTTCGGCGGCCATGAAGGTGTGGGCGACGCCGGTCGGGCACGCGGTGACCGCCACCAGTTTCGGCGCAGGCCCTGCGGCGACCACCGGCGCATCCGCCGCGACATACACCTCGGCCTCAGTCGCGCCACGGCGCAACACCGCTTCGACATCCTGCAAGGCTTGCGCGGGCGTGCTGCGGAACACCCGTTTGCCGACAAACCGCGACATCTCCACCGGGGCGCTGGTGACCAGCAACACCCATTCCGCCGCTTCGAGGGTGGCCGCCGACAGCTGACGCTCCGGGTGCGCCGCATCGTTGACTTCGACGCTGGTGCTCCAGCCCTGGCGCTGGGCCGCCGCATCGAGCAGGCGGGCGCACAGCACACTGGTGACCATGCCGTTCGGGCAAGCCGTAACAATGGCTAACTTCATGACAATCCCTCTTATTGTTCTGTCAGGGGGCGAATCCGCACACCCTGTTCGAGCGACGCCAGTTGCGCCACATCGTCAATGCCAAAACCGATTTGCGTGACCGCCAGGGCCGCGATCGCGGTGGCGGTGCGCAACGTTTGTTCCGGGGTGTCGGCGCTGAGCAGACCGTGGAGCATGCCGGCCAGTAGCGAATCGCCGGCGCCCACGGTGCTGGCGACGCAGACCTTGGGCGGCGTGGCGTGCAACGCCGAGCCGACGCTGAACCAGTTCACGCCATCAGCGCCGTGGGAAATCACCACGTGCTCGACCCCTTGCCCGTGCAGACGAGCCGCCGCCTCGGCCTGGGCCTTCACCGACACCACCTCGCAACCGAGCGCATCCGCCAGTTCCGCGGTGTTTGGCTTGATCAGCCATGGCCCAGCCTTGAGCGCCGCACGCAAGGCTTCGCCGCTGCTGTCGAGGGCGACGTTCAAGCCCAATGCTTTCAAGCGGCCGATCAAGGCTTGCAGCCACTGCGGGCTCACGCCACGCGGCAAACTGCCGGCGACGACCACCGCGTCATGCCCGGGGGCAATCTGCTCAAGGCGATCGAGCAACGCTTGTTGTGCGGCGGCATCGACCATCGGCCCCGGGCCGTTGACATCGGTGATGCGGCCGTCGCTTTCCGCCAACTTGATGTTGCTGCGGGTTTCCCCGGGCACGCGGATAAAGGCGTCGACAAAACCGCGTTTGGCGAACAGGGTTTCAAACGCTTGCAGGTTGTCTTCGCCGAGAAAACCGCTGACCGTCAGTTGATGGCCGAGGTCCGCCAGCACTTGGGCGACGTTCACCCCTTTGCCGGCGGCGTGGGTGTGCATCTCGTCGCTGCGGTTGACCTGGCCGGGCTCGAGGCGCGCCAGTTCCACTGTCAGGTCCAGCGCCGGGTTGAGGGTCAGAGTCAGGATCTTCGCCATCAGAGCGCCTCCACCAGTGCGCGCACTTCATCCGCGCTGCCCACCGCCAAGGCTTGCTGGGCGAGACGTTGCGCCTGGCTCAGGGTCAATTCGCGGACCCGCGCCTTGACCTCGCCAATGCTGCGCGCCGACACGCTCAACTCGTCGACACCGAGGCCCACCAACACCGGCACCGCCAGCGGGTCCGCCGCCAGTTCGCCGCACACCCCAACCCACTTGCCATGGGCATGGGCGGCGCGCACGGTGATGTCGATCAGTTGCAGCACCGCCGGGTGCAAGCCGTCAGCCTGGGCCGACAACGTCGGGTGGCCACGGTCGATGGCCAGGGTGTATTGCGTCAGGTCGTTGGTGCCGACGCTGAAGAAGTCGACTTCCTTGGCCAGCACCGGGGCGAGCAACGCCGCCGACGGCACTTCGATCATGATCCCCAGTTGCAAATCGGCGACCGGAATCTCCCGGCGCAGGCGCTCGGTCATGTCCCGGGCCTGGCGCCATTCATCGACGTTGCCGACCATGGGAAACATGATCCGCAACGGACGGTTGTCGGCCGCCCGCAGCAAGGCGCGCAACTGCGCTTCCATGATCTGCGGCCGTTGCAGCGTCAGGCGGATGCCGCGCACGCCGAGGAACGGATTCTCCTCTTTGGCGATCGGCCAATACGGCAGCGGTTTGTCGCCTCCGACGTCGAGGGTGCGCACCACCAGCGGCCGCCCGGCGAGGCCGTCGAGCACGCGGCGGTATTCGATTTCCTGAGTGGCTTCGTCCGGCACTTGCGGATGGGCCATGAAAATCAGCTCGGTGCGCAGCAGACCAATGCCCTCGGCGCCCTGCTCCACCGCCAGATGGACCCCGGCACTTTCGCCGATGTTGGCGAACACTTCCACGGCGTGGCCGTCCGTGGTCAATGCCGGTTGATGACGTTGTTCGGCGGCAGCCTTGAGGCGTTGCTCGCGGTTGTCGCGTTCTTCACGGGCCCGTTGCAAGGTCGCTGCGTCGGCGTCCACATGCAGGCGACCGCGCTGGCCATCGACCAACAACGGTGTGCCCGGCGCCAGCAGCAACACGGCCGCACCCGCGCCGACCAGGGCCGGAATGCCCAAGGCTCGGGCGACGATGGCGCTGTGGGCGGTGGCCCCGCCGCGGGCGGTGAGAATCCCGGCGACACGAGCCGGGTCGAGACGGGCGACGTCGGACGGGCCGACCTCATCCATCACCAGAATGTAAGGCTGCTCCGGCTCACTTGGAGTCTCGATACCGCACAGTTGCGCCAGCACCCGCCGACCGATGTCGCGCAGATCCGCCGCTCGCTCGGCGAGCAACGCATCCTGCAAGGATTCCTGTTGCTTGGCCGCCGCTTCGATCACGGCCATCCAGGCCGCTTCCGCGCTCTCTCCTTGTTTGAGGCGTGTGTCGACGTCGTCGGTCAATTCCGGGTCGTCGAGCATTTCCTGGTGGGTGATGAAAATCTCGCGGATCGCCTTGGCCTTGCTGCGCTCGATCAGGCCTTGGATGTCGTCGCGCACGTCGCTCAGCGCCTGCTTCAGGCGTTCGCGCTCGACAGCGGCGGACTCACCGCGCAGCGGATAATCGATGGCTTGCAGCACCTGAATATGCGCCGGGCCGATGGCAATGCCCGGCGCGGCGGCGATGGCCTGGAGCTGGCTGCCGGACGTCGGCGCCAGCAACACTTCGGCGACATCGGCAAAGGTCTCCCGCTGCTGACTGACCGCGGGCAACGGCTCGACTTCTTCGCCGAGGCCTTCCTCAATGGCGGCCAGCAAGGCCGGCAAGGCGTCAGCGGCGATGCTCGGTTCGGCGATGATCTCCAGCACCTGGCCACGACGGGCGCCGAGGCTCAGGAGTTTGCTCAGGCTTTTGACCGACACCGCGCTGTCCTGGCCGTCGACGATGCGCACGCGGATTTCGCCGTCGAAACTTTTCGCCAGTTGCGCCAGGATCTTCGCCGGGCGCGCATGCAAGCCGTGGGCGTTGGCCAGGGCAATGCGTGCACTTGGCCAATCCGCCGGCACCTCACCGCCCAGCACCTCGAGGACTGTGCGACTGCTGGTGGCGCGACCCAATTCGTGGCCACGGCCCTCGATCAACAACGCGCAGAGGCGCTCCAGCAAGGCCTGATGCGCTTCACCGAGACTGGCCAGGCAGAACAAACCGCTGAGCGGCTGGCCGAGGTAACGCATGGGTTTGTCCGGCGTGACGAAGGCCAGGCCCGGGCGCTTGACGGTTTGTTCGCTGTGCAGCCACCACAGGCCATCGCCCAGGGGCAGCGCTTCGACCTGTTGCAACACCGCCGCGAAACCATTGCTCACACAGTCGGCCTGGCGCAACAGGCGAGCGCCGCGCCACACCAGTTCTTCGAAATCATCGGCGGACACGCCCAGGCCGATCATCTGTGCGTCCAGCGCTAGTTCCTGCGGCGCGCCTTGCAGCAACTTCAACAGCGCTTCGGCGGAACTGGCGCGGCGCAACGCCTCGCCCAGGTCGGTTTCGCCAAGTGCGCGGGTCAGCAATTGCAGCAAGCGCAAGTGTTCGTCGGACTTGGCGGCGATGCCGATCGCCAGATAAACGATCTGGCCGTCGCCCCAATCCACGCCATCGGGAAATTGCAGCAGGCGCACACCGGTGGCGAATACGTGGTCGCGGGTTTCAGGGGTGCCGTGGGGGATAGCGATGCCCTGGCCGAGAAAGGTCGAGCCCTGGGCCTCGCGGGCCTGCAAGCCGGCCAGGTAACCCTCGGCGACCAGGCCGTCGGCCACCAGATGCCTGGCCAGCAATTGCAGTGCGGCGGATTTGTCCACGGCCGACTGGCCCATGGAAATCTGCTCCGGAGTGAGCTCGAGCATGCGTTCTCCTGTTTGGCGGGGGCGCCAGGTATTGTTTTGATTGCGTCAGCTTAGCGCTTTGTCAGGCCAAACTCGGGGGTGGTTTCTTGGCAGAACCGTCCTGAGTAGGATAGAACCCTGAAAGTGCGCTTGCTGAAACGTTTAATCTAGAAAGATTCGCACGTTACTCGATAATCTCGCATCCTTGAAGTGCAACTTGTCGCCAGCGCTTCAACCGTGTTCATCTGCCGGGATCAGGTAGGATTGAGCAACCTGTCGGGACCCGCTCGAAATAACAAGGAAATGCCGAGTTGAAACTCAGTGATATCGCCCAACTGGCCGGTGTGTCCGTGACCACCGCCAGCTATGTCATCAATGGCAAGGCCGAACAGCAACGCATCAGCAGCGCCACCGTCGAGCGCGTGCGGGCGGTGGTCGAGCAACATGGCTTCACGCCGAACCCGCAAGCGGCGGGACTGCGCAGCCGCCACACCCGCACCTTGGGCTTCATCCTGCCGGACCTGGAAAACCCCAGCTACGCGCGCATCGCCAAGTTGCTCGAACAAGGCGCCCGGGCGCGCGGCTACCAATTGCTGATCGCCAGTTCCGACGACGCGCCGGACAGCGAACGGCAACTGCTGAAGCTGTTCCGCGCGCGCCGTTGCGACGCGCTGATCGTCGCCAGTTGCCTGCCCGCCGGGGATGACAGTTACCAGCAGTTGCAAGCCAAGGGCACGCCGATCATCGCCATCGACCGGGTGATGGCGCCGGAGCATTTCTGCTCGGTGATCAGCGACGACCGCGAAGCCAGCCTGCACCTGACGCAAAGCCTGCTGGAACCGCAGCTCAAGCAGATCGTGCTGATCGGCGCCCGCCCGGAACTGAGCATCAGCCAGGAACGGGCCGCCGGTTTCCAGCAGGCGCTGGAGGGTTTCAAAGGTGAAATCATCGTCGAACACGGCGAAGCCTTTAGTCGCGATTGCGGCCGGCAGTTGATGGAAGCGCTGTTGCAACGCCTCGGGCATTTGCCGGATGCGCTGGTCACGACCTCCTACGTGTTGCTGCAAGGGGTGTTCGACGCCCTGCATGACTTCCCGTTGAAATCGCGACCGCTGCGCCTCGGCACTTTCGGCGATACGCAGTTGTTGGACTTCCTGCCGCTGCCGGTCAATGCCATGGCCCAGCAGCATCAATTGATCGCCGATAAAGCCTTGGAGCTGGCCTTGGCCGCCATCGAGCAGTCCGACTATCAACCGGGTGTGCAAGCCATTGCCCGGACCTTCAAACAGCGCATCCGCCAGGACTGAACCGTGGAGCTGATCGACACCCACACGCACCTGGACTTTCCGGACTTTGACCCGGACCGCAGCGAGTTGATGGCCGAAAGCCGCGCCCTCGGAGTGCGGCGGATGGTGGTGCTGGGGGTCTATCAGGACAACTGGCAACGGGTCTGGGACCTGGTGCAAGGCGACCCGGATTTGCACGCGGCGTTCGGCCTGCACCCGGTGTATCTGGAACAGCATCGGCCGCAGGACCTGACGGCGCTGGGCGACTGGCTGACGCGCTTGGCCGGCCATCGCCAAGTGTGCGCGGTGGGTGAGATTGGCCTGGATTACTTTATCGAGACCCTGGATCGCGAGCGGCAACAGGCGTTGTTCGAGGCGCAATTGCAACTGGCGCAGGACTTCAACTTGCCCGCACTGATCCATGTACGCCGCAGCCATGCGGCGGTGATTGCCACGCTCAAGCGCTTCAAATTGCCACGGGCCGGGATCATCCACGCGTTCGCCGGCAGTCGCGAGGAAGCCCGGGAATACCTCAAGCTGGGCTTCAAACTGGGCCTTGGCGGCGCCCCGACGTGGCCGCAGGCGTTGCGCATGCACCGGGTGCTGGCGGACTTACCGCTGGAGGCGATCGTGCTGGAAACCGATGCGCCGGACATGGCGCCAGCGATGTTTCCGGGGCAGCGTAATACCCCGGCGCATCTGCCGGCGATTTGTGAGGCGCTGGCGGCGTTGATGAAAGTCACGCCGCAGCGATTGGCGGCGGTCAGCACCGCGAATGCGTCTGAAGTGTTCGGCTGGTAACGCAACCCCTGTGGTATTGGCTAGACCCTGAATGCTCCAATCAACGCCTTCAACTCCACCACCTGCGCGGTCAACGCGCGGCTGGCGTCTTCGGTCTGGTGTGCGCCTTCGGCGGTGCGCTCTCCGGCTCGGTTGATCTCGACAATGTTCTGATCGATATCGTGGGCCACGGCGGTTTGTTGCTCGACGGCGGCGGCGATTTGCTGGTTCTGGTCGACGATCATGCCTACGGCGCCGAGGATGTTTTCCAGCGCTTGCTGGACTTTTTCCGATTGGCTGACGGTGCCGTTGGCCATTTCATGGCTGATGCCCATGGCTTTCACCGCCGCCCCAACCCCACCGTGCAGCTTGGCGATCATCTGCTCGATTTCCTCGGTGGATTGCTGGGTGCGCTTGGCCAGGGTCCGCACCTCGTCAGCCACCACCGCAAACCCACGCCCTTGCTCGCCCGCTCGTGCAGCTTCAATCGCGGCGTTGAGCGCCAGCAGGTTGGTCTGCTCGGCGATGCTCTTGATCACTTCCAGCACGCGGCTGATGGATTGGCTGTCGCTGGCCAATTGGTTGATCACCAACACCGACTGATCGATCTCACTGGCCAGTTGCGCGATGCTGCCCTGCTGCGACTCCACCAGACCACGACCGCTGATGGTCTCGTCGTTGACGCTGTGGGCGCTGCTCACGGCGGCAGCGGCACTGCGGGCGACCTCCAGGGAGGTGGCGGACATCTGGTTCATCGCCGTGGCCACTTGTTCGATCTGGCTGCGTTGACCAGCGACAGCCTGGTTGCTCTGGGCCGACACGCTCTCCACCTGCTCGGCCTGGCGCTCGACCTCACTGACGGTTTGCCCGACCCGCTCGATCAAGTCATGGATCTTCGCCACCGTGCCATTGAACACTTCGCCGAGTTCACCCAATTCATCACGGCTCTCGGCGACGAAGGTCACGGTCATGTCCCCGGCCGCCACTTTGTCCATCATCGCCCCGAGGCGATTCAACGTGGTGCGGGTCGAAGCGTAGAAGCCGCCGTAGAGGTAGCCGATCAGCAGGAACACCGCCGCCATCGCCAGGGCCTGCATGACCATGTGCGTGCGATTCTGCTCCAGCCGTTGCTGCAACTGGGTGCCGAGAAAACTGAGGGTGGCGTCGTTGAGTTGATAAGTCTGCGCCATCAAGCCGCTGACCTGATCGTAGAACTCCAGCCACGGCGCATCGAGAGTGTCGGCCATCACCACCTGCTCTTCGAACAGTTCGCTGGCCTTTTTCAGGCTGGCCTTGCTCGCCTCGGCCTGGCCGCTCAAGGTATCGCGGGCGGCTTTACTAGTGCCCAGCGCGTCCTGCAATTTCAAGCCGTACTCGGCGGAGAGTTTCTCGATTTGTACCAGCAATTCGTCGAAACGGGTGCTGGAGGATGAGTTGAGAAAACCCTGGCCCAAGGATGCCGCGCCCATGGCCCGGCCTTCGCCCAGGGTCTGGGTAATTTGCGGGGTGATGGCGGTGACCAGTTCGCTCAGTTGGCGCATGTCGCTTTGACTGTCACGGCTCAACCCCGCCTGGCTAGCGATGATCTGGCCAAAAATCTGCGCATTGCCCAGCAGCTTGCCGATCAACGCGCTTTTGCTTTGCAGGGAGTTCTCCGTTTGCTGGGCCTGGAACGCGGCGATCATTTCATCGCGCTTGGCGTTGAACAGGCTGATCTGCTCCGGATCGATCGCCATGGCATTGAGCCCTTGCAGCCGTTCCAGCACCTGCTTTTCCAGCGCGGCGATCTTCGATTCGACATCGCCGGCCTTGCCGGATTGACCGAGGCTGACGTCGATCTGCACCAGGTTGTTCAGGGTTTCCAGGTCCCGGCGCAAGGCGAGGCCACTGCCCAACAGGTCAAGGCTTTGCAGTTCGACCTGAGTGCCCTGGAATTCACGATAGGAATCGCGCACCAGGTAGAAGTTGGTCACCAGCATCGGCAGGAAAAACATCACGCTGATCAGGCTGAACTTCATGCCGAAGCTCAGGCGATTCATCAATGCGACGGCGGGATAGAGCAAGCTCTTCACTGGAAGTCCCCCTTGGATATTCTTATTTTTATTGGCAGGCACGCGGAGGCAGCAGATAGCCACTATTCGGTGCTAGTTCTGTATAGCTCAAATCCCAAGGAGTTTTTGTAACTTAAGGTTAACGCGGGAGGGGGATTGGGGCGCGTGGCGCCCGGGCGAGCGCCATACTGAATTTCAACGGACCTAAGGCAACACGGTCCACAGGGCAAAACCCGCATACCAGAGCACGGCGGCCCGCAGCAGCAGTTCCCACAACCGATCGAGGCTGTTGATGCCGTCCGGCCCGGCAATCGGCGCGGGAATTTCACCGGCGGCCAAACCGACTTTGTCGATCAATTGCGCAGCACTGATGTTCCAGTTCAGCAACTCATGGAGCATCACCCGACTGACAGCAACGAAGTTGCCCACCAAGGCAAAACTGGCGGCCAACAAGCGTACCGGCACCCAGTCAAAGGCATGACGCAGTTGCGCCGCACGCTCCACCAGCGGCGCGCTGGTGCCGTGTTCTTGCGCCAGGGCCAGCAGGCGATAACTCAACGCGGCCACCGGGCCGAGGAGGAAGTACCAGAAAATCACCGCAAAGAAACTCTGGTAGGCCTGCCACAGCAAATGCCGCTGCACCTGCTCCAGCAACTGCTCGCCGCTGTCGGCGCAAATATCCAGGTCGCGCTTGGCCACGTGCGCCGCCGCTTGCAGGTCTTCCCGGCGCCAGGCGTCACGAAACGGGCCGAGGCCGCCCAGCAAATCGCCGCGACCGAGGCTGTAAATCACCACCAGCAAATGCACCGGCAAGGCCAGCAAGCCGTAAGCCACCGGCTCCAGCACCACCAGCAACAAGCCGAGCAACGCCACCGGCAGCAACACCAGCAACAGCAAGATCAGCCAAGGACGGTTGGCCAGACGCGGGCTGGCCTCAAGCTTGTGCAGTTCGCGCACCCAGCCGCCGTCACGCTGAAGCCGATGGCGCAGGGCCGAGAACTTCTCGATCCACACCGCCAGCAGTAACACCAGAAAACTCATTGTCCTTCCTCTTTAGCCAAGGCCGCTCGATAGCGCGCCCAGTCAAATGCCGGCCCCGGATCGGTCTTGCGCCCGGGAGCAATATCACTGTGACCACAGATCCGCTGCGGGGTAATCGCCGGGTAGGCCTGTTGCAACTGCCGGGTCAGGTCAGTCAGCACCCGGTACTGGGCGTCGGTAAACGGCAGATCGTCCGTGCCTTCCAGCTCGATACCCACGGAAAAATCATTGCAGGTTTCGCGCCCGTCGAAGCTCGACACGCCCGCATGCCAGGCGCGCTCCCCGCAGGAGACAAACTGGGTCACGGTGCCATCACGCTCGATCAAAAAATGCGCGGACACGCGCAAGTCGGCGATCCCTTCAAAGTAGGGATGCTCCGTGACATCCAGGCGATTCTGGAAAAATTCCTGCACCTTGCCGGTGGCGAATTGCGCCGGCGGCAGGCTGATGTTGTGGATCACCAACAGGGAAACTTCGCCCGAGGGGCGCTCATTGAAGTTGGGCGATGGGCACGCCTGAACGCCCTGACACCACCCGCTCGCGGGGTCCAACTGCATACCGGCTCCTTCAACAACGATGATCTTGGCCCCAGTATGCCGCGAACCGCCCCCACGGCGCGATCACTTGCCGCGTTTGAGTCGGCGCAGATTGCCCAGCACCGACTCCAGGGCCCGGTCGAACAACAGGGTGTCGTCGAGGAGACGCACCGCGCCTCGGCGAAACTCCAGCGCCAGGGCAACGCGGCCGCGTTCCTGGACCTTCATCCCGGTGCGGTCGACGAAGATGTACAGGCCGGTTGCCTGAATGATCGCCGCCAGCTTGCAGCGCAAGCGGTGATCGTCGTCTTCCTGGAACTCGACCCAGCTGCCAAGCCGCAACGCGTCGACCTGCACCAGGCCGAGGTCATCGGCGGGCAGGCGCACCGATGGGCAATCGACGGGCCCCTCATCGGCGTTGAGCAAGACAATGCCATCGACCACTTCGACCATCGGTGCCGCGTCGGGCGTCGGCGAAGACTGATCGCAGAGTTGCAGGTGCAGCACTTCCAGCTCGCTGAAGAATTCACTGGTGGCGAACGGGTCGAACGCGGAACGGTTCAAGCCATCGCGCAACGCCTTGAGCAGGCCCGGCACCAGGGCCAGCAGCCGCAGGCTGTCCTCAGGCGCTTCGTGACGCTGCACACTCCAGATCAGTTGCTCCATGGTCTGCACGTCGGCTTGCCACTCGGCCGATAAGTCGCCGTGTTTCAGGCAGGTCAGCAGCAACACCTGACTCCAGGCCGCGTGCAGAAAGTCGACCACCCGTTGCGGCAGGGCTTTGCCCAGGACCGCCTCGTTCAGCGCACGCTCAACGCGGCGGCGGGCCAGTTCGGTCTTGGCCCGGCCCTCTTCGGCATCGCGGGTGCGCTGTTCAAGTAAATCGCTGCGGCGACGTTCGTCGGTGGTGAACGCGAGGAAATCCGCCAGCAGGTCGGAAAAGATCGCCGGATCATCGACAAATTCGTTGAGCAAGCGTTGCACCACTTGCTCGATGCGCAGGTACAGACTGTCTCGCTGGTGATCGTCGCACTCAGCCCAGCCCAGGGCGGCGCTGGCGATTTCATTGAGCAAGCGTCGGGCCGGGTGATTGCCGCGACTGAAGAAGCTCTTGTCCAGCACCGCGACCTTGAGCATCGGAATCTGCAAGCGGCCGATCAATGCCTTCAACGAGTCGGGCAGGTTGCGATCATCCAGGATGCATTCGAACAGCATGGCGATCAGGTTGATCACATCCTCATCGGCGACCCCGACCACCCGCGACTTGCCGCTCTTGACGCTGACCCGGGTCAGCAATTGCTCGAGCTGGTTGCGCAGGTCGAAATCATCCTGAGCGGCCGGCGCGGGGACGTATTGCTGCAAGTGCGAGAGCAGCCGCAGCAGGTCTCGGGTGGAGATTGGCTGGGCCGGGGCGCTGGCCTCCAGGGTCGGCGCAACACTGCCGCGCACCGGGTGGAGCAGTTCCTGCAACGCGGCGAAGACTTTCTGAACATGGTCATCGAGCGGCGTACCGGCGCGACTGTCGCTGGGCGGCTGCCGGACGCTGGCCGCCGCACGGTCGGTGGCGCGCCGTGCAGGCGCGGCTTTCAGCTCGGGCAACACGCCGGTGGCGATCAGCAATTGATTGGCTTCGGCGTACAACTGGTCGGCGTTGCTGAGCACGTAGCGCTCGAACAACTTGAGGATGATCAACTTGACCTTGATCTCCACCCCGAGATTGCGCCCGGCCTGCAAGAAATACTCACAGAGCCGGCCCGGGCTCATCGGGTTGTGGTCCTCCGCCACTTCCTTGCCGAGCAGCACACTGAGGCGCGCGGTCAGCTGGTCCAGGGCAAAGCCGTCACGACTCAGGACCCGGCCCACCATCGCTTCGACGGCAACGTTGCGCTCCAGCTCATCCCGGGGCAGCGTAGTCGACGTATCGTAGGCCACGGTCTCGGTCAGGCTGGTATGGATGGCGTCGTACTGTGTGAGGCCGACGAAGGCCTCGAAGAAGTGTTCGAGAAACCCGCGCTCGATGTTTTTGCGCTTGAGGCGCAAATCGCGCATGGCTTCGAAGAAGATGTTTTGCTCGATGTCGTTACGCGCCCGGTCGGCCATTTCGAACAACGTGTCGTCGGCGTTATCGAACAGCGCTTGCAGGCCGTGACGCAGTTGCTGCGCGGCCTTGTCGCGCACCTGAAGCAGAATCACAGGCAGGCGGGCGAGCGGCGAATGATTCGCCCGATCCGTAGCGACCTTGTGCAAAGGCACTACATTCCCGTCGTTGTGCATCCAATCCTCCTGGAGCGATGAATCTGCGGTGCGTCGCAAACACGGTACGTCAAAGCCATGACGTCAAACGCAAGGCGGATTATCTTGCAAACAGCGGCCTCTATGCCAGCAGACTCTGTGATCCCACGGCAAATAGACGTTTAACCAAGCCCCGGACTTAGGGCGATGACTGACACCAAGCGACCAGTAGCAGGTTCCAACGGCGTCTGTGGACGGCTGGCGCCTTGGGTTCGCTGGCGCCATGGCCCTATAATCGGGCCACTTTGTTTGTGGAGCCCGTTATGCCGAATCTACGTCTCGCCGACTTGACCGCCGAAATCGAAGCTAACGTGCGCCGCGCGTTGCTCGAAGACATCGGCAGCGGCGACATCACCGCACAACTGATCCCGGCCGAGCGCCTGGCCAAAGCCACCATCATCACCCGCGACGCGGCGGTGATCAGCGGCACGGCCTGGGTAGATGCCGTTTTCCGGCAACTGGACCCGCGCGTCGCCGTGCACTGGCAAGTCCGTGACGGTGAACGCGTGAGCCCCAACCAGGCCCTGTTCCACCTCGAAGGCCCGGCCCGCTCGCTGCTGACCGGCGAACGTTGCGCGTTGAATTTCCTGCAATTGCTCTCTGGGGTGGCGACCCGCGCCCAGCATTTGGCGGATTTCGTCGCCGACACCCAGGTCAAGCTGCTCGACACCCGCAAAACCTTGCCGGGGCTGCGCCTGGCGCAGAAATACGCGGTCACCTGCGGCGGCTGCCACAACCACCGCATCGGCCTCTACGACGCGTTCCTGATCAAGGAAAACCACATCGCCGCCAGCGGTGGCATTGCGCAAGCCATTGCCGCCGCGCACAAGATCGCGCCGGGCAAACCGGTGGAAATCGAAGTGGAAAGCCTGTCGGAACTCAAGGAAGCCTTGGCGGCCGGCGCTGACATCATCATGCTCGACGAACTGAGCCTGGACGACATGCGCGAAGCGGTGCGCCTCAATGGCGGCAAAGCCAAGCTGGAGGCCAGCGGCGGGGTCAACGAGAGTACGTTGCGGCCGATCGCCGAGACCGGGGTGGACTACATCTCGATTGGCTCGATGACCAAGGATGTGAAGGCGGTGGACCTGTCGATGCGCTTGAGCCTCTAACGCGACAGCAAGCTACAAGTCGTGTCCTGGACTTGTAGCTTGCCGCTTGACGCTCGGGACTGCTTTCAAACCACCAGATTATTCATCTCGCAGTACTCGTCCCACTCGACACCCAGCACTTCGGCGGCCTCCTTGTGCAAGGCAAGGCGCGCCTCTTCGAATTCTTCAGGTGTCGAGGTGTACTTGAGCGTCAGCTCCCAGGGCTGCAAGCCCTGCGCTTCGGCTTCATCCTCGAAGGCCCACTGGAGTTGGTCTTTCTGATCGTCGGCCGGCAGGTCCTTGATCTCATCCAGCAGTTGCGCGTTATCGAGCTTGTACTTCTCGAGGGCTTGTTCGTGTCGGGCTTCTTGGGTCAATTCGTTAACCGTCATGTCGTTCTCGCTGATCTGGGAATGGGAAGATGGATCTGGATCATCAAGGATCTCTCTGACGCAGATGTCCGGAGAAGTCCGGTTTATCTGGCCTTCAGAACCATTCGTGGATCATTTGAAAACCGCTGTGGTGCTTGAGCGAGGTCTGAATATAGGACCTTTATCTGACGATTTACAGGCATGGTTAGCTCAACGCTGCAAAAACCTGCTGATCGGTATTCCCCAAGGATTTGTTGCCAACCTCTGGAACAAGATTCGACAATCAAAGTCATAGCGATGTGCCATCGTGGCATTTCACAAGGAACCTCAGTGATGTCCAGCCTTCGCAAACGCGCCTCATCCCTCATCGTCACCAGCATGACCGCCCTGTTGCTCGGTCATACCGCCATGGCCAGTGCGGCCGACAGTGGCATCGAATACAGCTCCGGCGGCGTCTCACCTTCGGACAAAATCACCGCGATCACTTGGTCCTTCGGCACGGACAAGCTGGCCAAGACCAACATCAGCGTCGATGACCTGCAAAAAATGCAAGAAGCCCTCAAGGACCAAGCCAGGCAGATCGAAGAACTGAAGCGCAGCAACGGTAGTAGCTCCAGCTCGAACAGCAGCGAGTTGTCGGATCTCAAGCGAACCGTCAGCGAACAGGACCGGGAATTGAACAACCTCGGCAAGCAGGTGGAAGACCTCAAGCGCAGCAACGGCTCAAGCTCGAGTTCCAGCTCCAGTGAACTGGCGAGCCTCAAGCGCGAGGTCAGCGATCAGGATCGCACCCTGGATCAACTCAAGCGCACGGTCGAGGAATTGAGCAGGAAGGTGAAGTAAAGCAGGAGTGGTGCCCGAGACAGGAATCGAACCTGCGACCTTCGCGTTACGAGTGCGCTGCTCTACCGACTGAGCTACACGGGCGGTGCGCTAAACCTAGCATTGCGTTTGCGCTCCGGCAACTTGTCCGTCGCCGGTTTGCAACAGCCAAAAAAAATCCCCCGCAGCTTTCACTGCGGGGGATTTTTTATAACGCTGAAGCGGTGAGGCCGGAGTAATTAAACGCCCGATGCCTTGGCTGCCGCGACGTCCTTGATGGACAGCTTGATACGGCCGCGGTTGTCCACGTCCAGTACCAGCACTTCCACTTCCTGGCCTTCTTTCAGGATGTCGGTGACTTTCTCAACGCGAGCGTCGCTCAGCATCGAGATGTGCACCAGACCGTCTTTGCCCGGCAGGATGTTGACGAATGCGCCGAAATCGACGATGCGCTCAACCTTGCCGACGTAGATCTTGCCAATCTCGGCCTCAGCGGTGATGCCCAGCACGCGCTGACGTGCAGCTTCCGCAGCTTCCTTGGTTTCGCCGAAGATCTTGATCGAACCGTCGTCTTCGATGTCGATCGAAGCCTTGGTTTCTTCACAGATCGCACGGATGGTCGCGCCACCTTTACCGA
>Ga0247742_10000690_pt1 | contig 26128 bp, 23 predicted proteins | sample UWRJL208509C2_FD_180944 | JGI IMG/M metagenome (GOLD analysis project Ga0247742, IMG submission 180944) | Plant litter microbial communities from Arlington Agricultural Research Station in Wisconsin, United States - UWRJ-L208-509C-2 | ecosystem: Environmental > Terrestrial > Plant litter >... | reverse complement strand
TGGAAGCCGCCTTCGATAATGGCGCGCGCACCGGCCGAGAGGATGGTTCCACCCTCGAGCAGACCCTTCACGTTCGGGTGGTGCTTGAACTGCTGGAAGGCCTCGAACGGCGAGAACTTCGGATCCGGATAGTCGAGGCCGACGACAAAACCGACCGCCACGCGATCCTTGTCCAGGTGATAAAGGAAGCTGCCGCCGTACGTATCGTTGGCCAGCGGCCAGCCGGCGGTATGCACCACCTTGCCTGCCTCACCACGGCCTGGCGGGAGCTGCCACAGCTCCTTGATGCCGATGCCGTAGGTCTGCGGATCGCTGTCCTTGTCCAGGTCGAAGTGCTTGATCAGCGACTTGCTGATATGCCCGCGGCAGCCTTCGGCGAGCACGGTCACCTTCGCGCGAATGTCGATGCCCTCGGTATACCCGGGCTTGTGTGTACCGTCGCGCGCCACACCCATGTCGCCGATGCGTACGCCGTTCACCGCGCCGGACTCGTCGAACAGCGCTTCGGAGGCGGCGTACCCGGGGAACACGTCAACGCCCAGCGCTTCGGCCTGCGGTGCGAGCCATGCGCACAGCGCGCCGAGGCTGACGATCACGTTGCCGTGGTTGTTCATCTGCGGCGGCGTCACCGGCAGCTTGGTGCCGGATGCGTGATCGCGCAGCAGCCAGAACTCGTCCTTGGTCACCGGTACGCACACCGGCGGCGGATTGCTCCGCCACTCAGGCAGCAGGCGATCCAGCGGCGCGGTTTCGATCACGGCGCCGGAGAGGATCTGGGCGCCGATGGTCGAGGCCTTCTCGATCACACAGACCGTGATCTCCGGATTGAGCTGTTTCGTACGCATCGCGAACGCCAGGCCGGCTGGGCCGGCCCCGACGACGACGAGGTCGTATTCCATGGTTTCGCGTTCGCTCATGGCTGGCTCACTCAATCTTGGCTGGCTTCGGGGATCAACCCGGCATTGTCCGGCTTCGCCTGCGCGCGGGCAAATGCTCGTTTCAAACGCCAGGGGTTGCATGAGCTTCACATTGCGCGTTCATAATCGGGCCATGCGCAAGGAGAGTTCATGAATACGATGCCGCCGGTGGCCGACACCGACATGCGCCGCGCCACGTTGCTGCAGATCCTGCACTGGCTGGCGATAGGAAGGGTCCAGCCCCAGGCCCTGTCCGATGTTTACCAGAATGCGATCGAACGCCTGAATCCGCGGATCAACGCCTTTGTTGCCGACTTCAGCGCCTCTCTTATCCAGGAGCAGGCGCTCGCCGCCGATCGCCGCCGCCGCGATGGCGTCATCGGCCGCCTCGACGGCATGCCCATCGCCATCAAGGACAACTTCGACGTGGCCGGCGTTCCGACACGCGCCGGCATGCGGCGTCGCAGCGTAGTACCGCAAGGCGATGCGCACGTCGTGGCGCGTCTGCGTGCGTCCGGCGCTGTCCTGTTGGGTAAGACCAACATGGATGAAGGTGCGCTCGGTCTCACCACCAACAATCCGTTTCATGGCGCAACGCACAATCCGCACCGTCTCGGATACACCGCCGGCGGTTCGTCAGGCGGTGCGGCTGCCGCTGTCGCCTCCGGCATGGCCGTCGCGGCGATCGGCTCGGATACCCTGGGCTCGGTTCGCGTGCCGGCTAGCTACTGCGGCGTCTACGCGCTCAAGCCGACGCACGGCGAGATATCGGCCCGTGGCCTTGTGCCGGCGGCTCGACGCCTCGATGCGGTTGGCCTGCTGGCGCGCGGCGTGGACGACCTTACCGTGCTCCTTCAGACGCTGGCCGGTTACGACGCCGATGACGCGCGCTCGCGCCGCCGCCGTGTGGCGTTCTCGCCGCCGGACTGGGAGCCGGGCAACCTGCGTGCGGGCTTCCTGCCGGATCTGGCCGCCGTCGGCGTCGAGCGTGACGTGATCGACGTGTTCGAGGCTGCGCTGGGCAAGCTCACGGGCGAACTGGGTGAGCGCCGCACGGTCGATTTCTCCGACTGGGACTTTGCCCGCACGCGTCGCGCTGGTCTGCTGCTCATGGAAGCCGAGATGCTCAACACGTTTGCGGCGGAGCTGGCGGATGAGGCCTACCCCGTCTCACCCGGCTTCCGTCACATGGTCGATTTCGCCGCCCGCAAGTCGGCCGCCGACTACGTCGCCGCCGATCGCGTGCTCGACGATGCGACGCTGAAGATGCGCCGCCTGTTTGCCCAGGTGGACGTGCTGGTCATACCCACCACGTCGCAGGGTGCCTTCCCGCTTGACGGGCCGGTGCCAGCTTCGCAGGCGGACCTGTGCAGTTTCGCCAGCCTCGCCGGGTGTCCCGCAGTGAGCATTCCCATGGGCACGCTGCCCAACGGCATGCCGATCGGCATGCAGCTGGTCGGTGCGCGCGGTTCGGATTTGCGGCTGCTGGAGTTGGCGGCGGTGTGCGCGTCGTCGCTGGATGCCGAACCGGTCTATCCGGTCGAGCCTGCCTGAAAACGCCCGAACACATGTAGGAGCCGATTCATCGGCGATCCCGCGGCAGCGGGCCAGGTGGCGGCGAGCACCCATCGCCGATCAATCGGCTCCTACTGAGCATAAGCATGCCGCGCGCCAGCGCGGGCAGATCAGCGCGGCGCGCTACCGGTCTCGAACGTCCACCCCACCACCTCACGCGATACCTTATCCATCGCCCGCCCGAACGCCGCGACCACCTGCGGCACGTCCTTGCCGTCCACCGGTTCGTGGACTTCGAAGCGACGGCTGCCGACGATCTGGTGCTTACGCGTGGCGGAAAGCACGGCGTCATAGCGAATCACCACCTCCGGCTTACCTGCGGCGTATTCAGCCTGGAACGCGGCAAGGCTGCCGCCGAGCTCGAAATCTGCCCCGAGATTGCTTTCGTCCGTGCTCAGTGCGGCGATCCGGCCGCTGTCGCGGAACGCATCCGCCAGGCGGTCGCGGAAAAGGTTGGTCGTCGTGTCGCTCCATCGCGCCCCCGCGTAAACGGTGATCTGGTTCGACTCCGGCACCACGGCGATGCGCACGTTATCGAGCGCACGCGGCGCACCCGGTGCGGCGATACGCAGTGCCCATGTCACCGGCGTGGCCGCGACCGGACGCGCGCCGGGCGCGGCAGGCAGGGTATAGACCTTCGGCGTCTCGGCCTTGGGCAGGATCGAGCACGCCGTCAGCAGCGCAAGGAGCAGCGGAGCGGCGAGGCGGGCACGGTTCATGGTGTGAACTCCTTAACTTTCTCACGGCCGAACAGGTAGCCGCTGGGATTCTCGTCGAGACGACGGGTGATCGACCGCAACGAGGTCAGGGTGTCGCGCAGTTCGCGCAGCGCCGGTGCCAGTTCGCCCAGGCTTGCCGCGCCACCGTTGATGGCGTCGCTGTTGTCGTTGAGCAGGCGATCGACCGACGCCATGGAGTGCTCGAGTGAGGCCATCGCGTGCTGCGCACTTTCCAGCGTCGCCTTGCCCTGGCCTTCGATCAGGCCGTTGGCGTTGTGCACCAGCTTCTGGCTTTCGGCCAGCGTTTCGTTGGCCTGCTTCGTCGCGGTGGCAAGCTGCTTGATGAGCGTGCGGATGTCTTCACGCTCATCGGCGATCACGCCCGTGGTCTGGTCCAGGTGATCCAGCGTGCGCTCGATCCTGTGGACGTTTTCTTTGGAGAGCAGCTCGTTGGCGCGCGCGGCGGCCTGGCTGATATTGGTGATGAGGTCCTGGCCATTGGCCAGGAGCCGGGCGAATGGCGAGGGATCGGCGATGATCACCGGCACTTCACCGTCATGCCCGACCAACAGCGGGCTGCCGGGCGAACCGCCCGACAACTGGATGATCGCCACGCCAGTGACGCCGGTGAGTGCGAGCTTGGCGTGGGTGTCCTTGCGCAGCGGCGTGTCGCCGACCACGCGCACGCGGGCCAGCACGCGACGCGGATCTTCGGGGTCCAGCCGCAGCTGCATCACATCGCCCAACCGGATGCCGTTGTACTGCACGGCGCCGCCCTTCGACAGGCCGGTGACCGCCTCATTGAAGACAATGTCGTAGTAGTTCCACTCCTGGTCCGAATGGGCCTTGGCCAGCCAGACGCCGAAGCCGAGACCGGCCATGACGATGAGGACGGTGAACAGTCCGATCAGGATGTGATGCGCGCGCGTTTCCATGGTGTCAGTCCTTGCCTTTATGGGCGGCGAAGGTGGCCGCGCGACCGCGCGGTCCGTTGAAATAAGCCTGTACCCAGGGATCGTCGGTGCGGGCGACCTCATCGATGGGCGCGGCGGCGAGCACGCGCTTCTGCGACAGCACGGCTACACGGTCGCAGGTGGAGTAGAGCGTGTCGAGATCGTGCGTGACCAGGAACACGGTGAGGCCCAGGGCATTGCGCAGGGTAACGATGAGGCTGTCGAAGGCCGCGGCGCTGATCGGATCCAGGCCGGCGGTCGGTTCGTCGAGGAAGAGGATCTCCGGATCCAGGGCGAGTGCGCGGGCGAGGGCGGCGCGCTTGATCATGCCGCCGGAGAGCTCCGACGGGTACTTTCGACCGGCGTCAACCGGCAGCCCGGCCAGCGCGAGCTTTACGCCCGCGAGGCGCGTCGCATCCATGCGAGGTAAGCCCGCATGCTCGATCAGCGGCAGCGCCACGTTCTCGGCCACGGTCAGCGAAGAGAACAATGCGCCGCTCTGGAACAGCACGCCGAACCGACGCTCCACCTGTGAGCGGCGTTCTTCCGGAAGCGACAGCAGGTTCTCGCCGAAGACGCGCACTTCGCCGGCGATCGGCCTCACCAGGCCGATGATCGTGCGCAACAGCACCGACTTGCCCGTACCCGACCCGCCGACGATGCCGATGATCTCGCCGCGGTAGACATCCAGATCCAGGTTCTCGTGGACGGTCTGCGTGCCGAACCGGTTGATCAGTCCGCGCACTTCGATGACGGTTTCACCCTTCACCAGCCCATCTCCATATAGAAGAGTGCGGCGAGGGCATCGAGCAGGATCACCACGAAGATCGACTGGACCACGGCCGAGGTGGTGTGTTCGCCCACCGACTGCGCACTGCCGGATACCTTGAAGCCTTCCATGCAGCCGATCACCCCGATCATGAAAGCGAACACCGGCGCCTTGGCGATACCCACCAGGAACTGGGTCAGCGACATGTCCTCCTGCAGCATCGACAGGAACATCGACGGGGACATCTTGAGTACCGCCAGGCAGACCACGCCGCCGCCGACGATGCCGGCGATCATGGCGATGAAGGTGAGCAGGGGCAGTGCGATCAGCAGGGCGAGCACGCGTGGCAGCACGAGCAGCTCGACGGGATCGAGGCCGAGCGTGCGGATCGCGTCGATTTCCTCGCGCGCCTTCATCGAACCGATCTGGGCGGTGAACGCGCTGGCGGTGCGACCGGCGAGCAGGATGGCGGTGAGCAGCACGCCGAACTCGCGAAGGAAGGCGAAGCCGATCAGGTCGACGGTGAAGATGCTGGCGCCGTAGCTGGCGAGCGCCGTCGAACCGAGGAAGGCCACCACCGCGCCAACCATGAAGGAGAGCAGGGCCAGGATCGGCACCGCGTCGAGCCCGGTCTGCTCGATGTGGGAAACCAGCGCGGTCATGCGCCAGTGCCTGGGCCTCAGCACGGTGCTGGCGAAACCCTGCAGGGTGATGCCGATGAAGGCCAGCAGCTTTAACGTCTGTTTCCAGAACGAGCCCATGCCCCTGCCGATGCGCTCGAGCAGGACCACGAACCCGGCATCCCTCGGCTTCTTCACACCCTTGCAATACGTGTCGATCGCATCGCCGACGGTCTTCAGCAGGGCCCGGCGCGCGGGTGGCAGCGACTCGTCCTGGGCCAGCGTCTGCGTGCGCCGGCTGCCCAGCATCTCGGCGATGACGAAGGCGCCGGAGGTGTCCATGGCGCCAAGGGCGTGAATGTCCACGTTCACATCGTTGCCCACCGTGCCCGCAAGTTCGTTGGCCCTGGCCTGCAGTTCCATGTAATGGACAAGCGTCCAGTCCCCGGTCAGGGTAAGGCGCGCACCGCCCGCATCGCGGGTGAGGATGGCCGAGCCGGGAGCGGATGGGAGCGTCATGGGCGAAGGCTAGCAGATGCCGATGCTGCGTTTGCGCTTGGCCTGACGGGCTTTGCGGCCCGATAATGCGGGGCTGTTCCCGCCGACATTCCCCTGCAAGGTACGACGATGACCGACAAGACCGAACTCAACGCCTCCCACCGTGAACTCGGTGCCCGCATGGTCGACTTTGGCGGCTGGGATATGCCGATCGCCTATGGCTCGCAGATCGAGGAGCACCACTCGGTGCGCAAGGACGCCGGCATGTTCGACGTCTCGCACATGACCGTGGTCGACCTCACGGGCGAGCGCACCCGCGAGTTCCTCCGCCGCCTGGTCGCCAACAATGTCGACAAGCTCACCAAATCGGGCAAGGCGCTTTACACCTGCATGCTCGACGAAACCGGCGGCGTGATCGACGACCTCATCGTCTACTTCCTGCGCGAGGACTTCTTCCGCCTGGTGGTCAACGCCGCCACGCGCGCGAAGGACCTGGCATGGATCGAAAAGCAGGCCGCCGCCTTCGGCATCACCGTGCGCGAGCGGCCGGAGTTCGGCATGGTCGCCGTGCAGGGGCCCAACGCGCGCGAGAAGCTGATCGGCCTGCTGCCGGAGGATATCCGCGAGAAGGCGCGCAAGCTCGGCAAGTTCGCCGCCATGGAATGTGAAGGCCCGAACGGCATGCCGCTGTTCCTGGCCCGCACCGGCTACACGGGCGAGGACGGCTTCGAAGTGGTCGTGCCGAACACGCGCGTGGTCGAACTGTGGAATCTCCTGCGCGACGCCGGTGTCGCCCCGGCCGGGCTCGGTGCGCGTGACACGCTCCGCCTGGAAGCCGGTATGAATCTCTATGGCCAGGACATGGATGAGACCGTCACTCCCTGGGAGGCTTCGCTCGCCTGGACCATCTCCCTCGACGAGGGTCGCGACTTCATCGGCCGCGAGGCGCTCGAGAAGCAGAAGGCCGCCGGTGTACCCACCGTGATGGTTGGCCTGGTCATGGACGAGAAGGGCGTGCTCCGTCACGGCCAGAAGGTGCTTGCGGCCAACGGTGAAGGCGAAATCCTTTCGGGCGGGTTCGCGCCGACCCTCGGTAAGTCGGTGGCCTTCGCGCGGCTGCCCGCCGGCGAGCATGGCGATGTCCGCGTCGACATCCGCGGCCGTGAGGTGCCGGTGCGCGTGGTCAAGTTCCCCTTTGTCCGCGACGGCCAGCCAATGCCGGGCATTGTCGAGGGATGATCCGCGTTACACATATATATATGTATGTGTCGAGAGAAGAGGGGCGGCCGGGAGGCCGCCCCTCTTCGTTTGTTGAAGGTCGAAGGGCTCAGCAGTTCTTCACCTCGTAAGGCACGAGGACAATCCGGGCGTTATCGCGTGCACCGGACAATGGCTTCTCGTCGGTGCCATAGTTGCCGCCGCGTTCGATCACGTAGAACGAATCGATGTAATCGTTTGAGTTCGTGAACCACTGCTCGGGCATCGCCTTCAGGACCTGGTCGGCGATCTTGGTTACGCCGGTCACGATGAGGGCCGGCGGTGCCTCCGGTGCGATCAGCACGGAAAGGTCACCCACGGCCGCGATCACCGATTCGGCGAGTGCCTTGAAGTTAGTGTTGCCGTCTTCCTCGAATAACTGCACGTTGACGTAGTTGCTGCCGTAGTCGGTCCAGTTGATGAGATCCATGCCGGGGGTGTACCAACGCTTGTCGCGGTCCAGCCAGGGCATATCCTTGGTAATGACCTGTGCCTTGCCATCGGGACCGATGCCCGACACGATGGCGAAGACGTCGGCGTCGCCCTCGATGTCCGGCTCCTGGTCATTCGTCAGGTAAATGCTCTTGAGCAGGGTGAGCTGCTCGACGGGGCGGTCGGCGACGGGGAGAGCGGACAGCGCACTGGGGCGCGGCCCGCGCCGCTGGAGTTGGTGGCTGTTGCCCTGAAGCGCCGCATTCATCACGCCGACACCGGCGCGCAGCGCCGCGCTGCTGTCCGATTCAACGATCAGCATGGGCACCGAAGGCACCGCGTTCATGTCATAGCGATGCTCTACACCGGCCGTGTCGAATGCGACCACCTGCTTGGTCCCCGAAATCGGATCGCGACTGATCGTGGCAGTCCAGAAGTCCGCCGCTGCCGGTAGCGGGCGTGTCACATCGGCGCCGTAGACGCGCACGCCGATCATGGCGTCGAGTGCACCAGTGAGGCCACGCAGTTCGATGGCCTGCCGTTCCAGGTCGCGCAACTGGGAGACCTCGTCGGTGCTGGCCGGGGTGTGGACGTCGCGAAGGACATCGGCAAGGGATGCCTTACCCTTGACCAGGTGCTCCTGCAGGGCGCTGTCGAAGGCCGGGTCGGCCGTGAGGGTTGCCACGCCACGGGCGAGCTCCTCGCGGGCTTCGTCGATCGTGCCGATGTCCCTTGCCATGAGGGAAGTAGGTGCCACGGCAAGCGCGAACGCCGTGCCGAGCAGGCGGGTCGTGAGAATCCGATTCATGGTGTGCTCCAGTTCGAGGGAGAGGGCCTGCGCCTTATAAGGGGAAGGGCAACGCCGTCGCGGTGTCGGGAATTCCCTAGGCGCGAGATCAAATTAGCGCGCGTGGAAAGCGGTGCGATGCAGGGGGAACCGCCCGCGCCGTGTCAGCGATTGCCCCGCAGCGACGCTTTCCCAGACCGCGCATCCCGGTACAATTGACCGGCGCACCACCCAGCCCCGGCCCCGATACAACGAGGATCTCCCCATGAGCGACAAAGAAATTCCCGGCGACCTGAAATTCCAGAAGACCCACGAGTGGGTGCGCGTCGAGCAGGACGGCACGGTCACCGTCGGTATCTCCGACCACGCACAGTCTGCGTTGGGCGATCTCGTCTACGTCGAACTGCCGGAAATCGGTGCGAGCGTCCAGGCTGGCAGCGGCGTTGCCGTCGTCGAGTCGGTCAAGGCCGCCTCCGACATCTACGCGCCGGTCTCGGGCGAAGTCATCGCCGTGAACGAGGTCCTCAGCGACAAGCCGGAAACGATCAACGAAGATGCATACGGCGAAGGCTGGATCTTCAAGTTGAAGCTCGACGACAAGTCCGAACTCGACGGTTTGTTGACTGCCGACGAGTACGCCGAGATCGCCGAGAACGACGACCACTGATCCGGTTCGGCACGTTCGATTCTCATGCCGGTCGTCCTCGACCGGCATTTTTTTGTCCCGAACGGCCCTTCGGCGAAATTTTTTTTCACCCTCAGTAGCGCTCCGTTCATCCGCGAAATCGACCCCGACAGGTCGTGTCGGACGGCGCCTATTTTCTTGCCGGTCGTCGTGTGCCATCGGCTCATTGTTCGTGGCGACGAACGAAAAAACATCTTTATTTAAGCTATTTGCTGAACCGTTTCTCTGCGCGAGTGTTTTTTATTTTGGAAGTCCATTAGCTTTCGGACGTCCCGGATAACCCCTCACTGCGGCCCTCGAGAGGTCACCGACGGAAGAGGTATGCACCCGCAAGGTCTTCAATTCATAGCCAAAGTTTATTGACAGCGGATATGTTCAGGAATAGCTTTTGCACCAATTGACGGGGAACCCGATATGGAATTAGGAAAATTCATCAGGCCGTACGTCGAGCACGGCAACAAAGCGGGAGCGGTTCGCAAGATCACTGTGTCCATTCCGCTTCACGTGCTTCGACTGCTTTCCGATGAACGTACTCGCCGCCAGGTGAACAATTTAAGGCACGCAACGAACAGCGATCTGCTGGTTGAAGCGTTCCTTCATGCTTTTACTGGGCAACCACTGCCAACTGATGAGGAGCTGAGACGAACCATGGCCACTGCCAAGAAATCCACTGCCAAGAAGTCCGCCGCCAAAAAGGCGTCGAAGAAGTCCACCGTGAAGAAGACCGCCGCGCGCAAGTCGCCGGCAAAGAAGGCCTCGACCCGTAAGGTCGCGGTCAAGAAGGCTGCGACCCGCAAGTCGCCGGCCAAGAAGGCTGCTGTCAAGAAGGTCGCCCGCAAGGCTTCCGTCAAGAAGGTTGCCGCCAAGAAGGCTGTCAAGAAGGCCGTCAAGAAGGCTTCCGTAAAGAAGACGGCGCGCAAGTCGGCACCGCGCAAGGCCGCCGCTCCGCGTAAGGCTGCTTCCAAGAAGGTTGCCGCCGCCAAGGTCGTTCGCGCGACCAAGGCTGCCAAGCCGGCTAAGGCACCGCGTGCCGCCAAGGCCCCGAAGGCCGCTAAGTAATAAGCGTTACCCGACAATAAGAAAGCTTGTTACGAATTATCTCCCCGCGGTGCCCAGCGCGGGGAGACACTTCGAAACCTTGACCCCGGCCTTGCCGGGGTTATTCATTTCTGGGGCGCGGTTTCTTGCCCCCGGAAAACCTCCTAGGTCGCCGCGCTGGATTCACGCGGCCATTACGGTTACCTTGTCGCCACATCGCGCTGCGGAGGACGGGGGGTCCTCCGCGTCAAGCCATCAGGGGGCGCGCGCTATGCGGAGTCCGCTTTCGACCGCCATGGATAATCGCCAACGCATTCCTTCGCGCCATTTCGCGCGCGGCGCCGTCAATCCCGTGACACTTACTGTCCTCGCCATCGTTTTGGCGCTGGCTGTCGCGGCCTGGTTCCTAATCATCAAGCCTTATCGCGACGCCAATGCCGGCGTCACGCCGGTAACCGCCGCGGCGACGAAGCCGGGCGCAACCCGCGACACCCCGGCCAACGTCGATGCCCTCAGCGTCGACCAGCTCCTGGCCGAGGCTCGCACGGCGATGAACGAGCAGCGCCTCGTCGCGCCCTCGGGCAACAATGCCTTCGAGTTCTATATGAAGGTGCTGCAGAAGCAGCCGGGTAACCCCGTCGCCGCCGACGCACTGCGTGAGACCTTCTCGTACGGTGCCGCCGCGACCGAGCAGACGATCAACCAGCGGGACTTCAACGAAGCCCAGCGCGAGATCGATCTCCTTGCCAAGGCCGACCCCGAGAACTACACGCTGACCATCCTGCGTTCCAAGCTCGATGCCCAGCGCAAGACGCTCGACCGTGAGCAGCAGCAGGCGCTCGATTCGCAGAAGGCTCAGCAGCTGGCTCAGCAGAACGCCGCCAACGCGGCCAAGTTGCAGGCCGAGCAGCAGGCCGCGGCTGCCCTCGAGGCGCAGCGCCAGCAGGCCGCGCGTGAACAGGCCGCGCGTGTCGCGCAGCAGCAGCCCGCGGCAGCGGCAGCACCCGCCGCGGCGGCACCGCGTCCCGCGGCCCGCGCGGCGACGGACGAGTCCATCAGCGAAGCCGTGTTGATCCGCCAGGTGAACCCGCGTTACCCGACGGCTGCCATGCGTGCGAACCAGGAAGGCTGGGTCGATGTCGAGATGACCGTGGGTGCCGACGGCACCGTCGGCAACGTCTCGGTCGTCGACGCACAGCCCAAGCACGTCTTCGACCGCTCGGCGATCGACGCGGTGAGCAAGTGGGAGTTCAAACCCGCCACGCGAAATGGCGAGGCCATATCCGTCACGCTCCGCCGACGATTGCAGTTCAATCTCGGCAGGTAAGAACACAACGGCCCCGCAAGGGGCCGTTTTTTTTTGCTGCGTCACGCATTAAGGGGCCGGGGCACTCCGGGCCAATGCGAAAGCGGTCGCTTGTGCCCGGTTACCGAACACCTTCCTCGCGCCTGTGGCTCTGCGCCGAGACGCCCAAGCCCACCGCGGAGCATCAAGGTTTCTTTTTCTTCGTGGTCTTCGTGGTCTTCGTCGACTTGGCCGGTGCAGCCTTCTTCGAAGTGGCGGTCTTTTTCGTCGTGGCCGCTTTCCTGGTCGGCGCGGCGGCAGGCGCGGTATGAGCCGAGCCTTCCACGCCGGCCCAGTCCACGTGGTTCAGGCCCAGGAGATCGTCGAAGACCATCGGCATCAGGCCGGCGGGGATCGGGCCTGCACCATTCCACAGGGTGACCACGCCCGCGTGGTACTTGGGGAAGAAGCCGATCATCGTGCGGTAGCCGGAGACGGCGCCTGCGTGGAAGATCAGGTCTTCGTTGGCGTACTTGAAGACACGCCACCCCAGCGCGTAGTGCGCGTCGGTGACGCGAGCACGGCGCCAGGGCAGGGAGTGCACTTCGGAGGGCGTCGCGACTTCGGGTGCGTGCAGGACGTCCAGGGAGGGCGTGGGCAGCACGTCCGGACGACCGCCCATCTGTGCCATCAGCCACTGCTCCATGTCGCGCAGGCTGGCGTTGACGCCGGCGGCGGGGGCGACGCGGTAGTAGCTGTCGTTGGGCTCGTAGGGAATCCAGTTATGCGGGCCGCCGCGGTGCGGTCGCGCCCAGCTCTTGCTCGCCTCGAGGGCGTCGCGGCCGTAGCTGGCGGTAGTCATGCCCAGCGGCGCGAAGATACGGCGCTCCACCTGGCGAAAGAAATAATCGCCGGTGGTGGCGTAGATCACGTCGCCGATCATGCTGAAGGCGACGTTCTGGTAGCCGTAGCAGGCGCCCACCTTGCAGGACAGGTCCACCTCGTCGAGCTTGCGCACGAGTTCCTCGTACGGCATGTCGGCTTCGAGCATGTTGTCGTAGGTGTTGCGCGGCAGGCCGAGGCGCTGGCCGAGGATGTCGCGGACCGTAGCCTGCTGTGCGGCCTGCATGTCCTTGAGCTTGAAGTAGGGGATGGTGTCGATCAGCTTGGTGTCCCAGCTGAGGAAGCCTTCACGCACGAGCACCGCGGTGACGCCGGTCGCAAAGGCTTTCGACAACGAGGCCAGGCGGAAGACGGTCTCCGGTGTGGCGGGTTCCTTCGTTTTCGCATTGGCGTATCCGAAAGCCCGCTCGTACACGACCCTGTCGTCCACGATGACCGCCGTGACGAGGGCAGGCGCGGCATCGCGTGCCTCGGCGGCGTCGAGCCAGCGCTTGTAGTCCTCGACCGTTTGCTTGATGCGCTCGGGCGGCAACTTGACGGATTCAGGGTCGGCATGAACCACCGGCGGCTTCTGCGGCGGCGGTGGTGCGGCCATGGCGAAGGGAGCGGCGATGGCGCAGGCAAAAGCGCAAGCGAGCAGGGAAGCGGAACGAAACGACATGCTTATCTCGCGGGTCGAGGCGTGGGGACACGCCGCGGGAAGGGGGGACGTCAGCGCGCTGATCGTCATCCGGGTCATTGTCTTTTACTTAGGGTCCGGGGACAACGCATGGGAGTTGCCGAATGTGGGAGCCGATTCATCGGCGATTCCAGGGTGAGCGAGGGCGTCGCCGCTGAAGCGGCTCCCGCCAGGGCTGCGGCGTGCTCGCCGCGGCGCAGCAATCGGCGTGCTAGGCTTTCGCCAGCTCCCACCGGATCGAAGTCGGCCACCTGTGAATACACGTCGACCCGCCGCCATGGGCGAGGGCATGACCCTCGCCCTCTCGGTCATCGCCTTCTTCTTCGTGATGACCTCCTATTACGTGATCCGACCGGTCCGCGACCAGCTGGTGGGCGCCGCGGGGTCGTCCTCGCTGCCGGCGTTCTACGCCATCGTACTGGTGGTGATGCTTGCGCTCACCCCCGTGTTCGGCTGGCTGGTCTCGCGTTTCCCGCGCAAGCGCGTGCTGCTGGGCAGCTACCTGTTCTTCGCCGCCTGCCTGATCGGATTCATCCCCGCCTTCATCGCCCAGGATCGCATCGGCGCCGTGGCGCTCGGCCGAGTGTTTTTCGTGTGGGTGAGCGTATTCAACCTGTTCGTCGTGTCGCTCTTCTGGAGCTTCATGGCGGACATCTACCGCAGCGTGCAGGCGCGGCTGATGTTTCCGTTCATCGCGTTCGGTGGCATGGCGGGTGCCCTTGCCGGGCCTCTGCTGACGTCCCTGCTCGTCGCGCGGATCGGCGTGCCCGCCCTGCTGGTCGTGTCGGCGACGACGCTGTTGATCGCCCTGGGCCTGCTGCTGGCCCTGTTGACAGGAGGGACGGCTAACGACACGAGCGGCGGTGCCCCGGTGGGCGGGTCGTTGCTGGATGGCGCGAAGGCGGCCTTCGCCCAACCCTTCCTGCGCTACATGGCCATCCTGATGCTGCTCAGCGACGGCATCGCCACGCTGGCGTACGCCCTGATGGCTGATTACACGAAGGTGCACTACCCCGGTATTGCCGCGCGCACGGCGTTCTATGCGGACCTTGATCTTGCGATCAACGGCTTCGGCGCGTTACTGCAGCTCACCATCACGCCGCTGATTCTCCGCGGGCTGGGTGCCCTGTGGGCCATGGTGCTGCCCACGCTCGTCAATTTCGTCCTGCTGGCCCTGCTGGGTATCTACGGGCCTGCCGATATCGCCGTGTTCGGGTCGGTGGTGTCTCTGCTGACCATTGTTCAGGTCGGTACGCGCGGCATGACCTACGGCATGACCAAGCCCGCCTCCGACGCGCTGTACACGCGCATGCCGCGCGAGGCGCGGTACAAGGGAAAGAACTTCATCGAGACCACGGTGTGGCGCTTTGGCGACCTGCTGGTCACATGGAGCCTCACCGCGTTGCGTGGGGTGGGCATCGGTATCGCCGGCCTCGGCCTGATCAGCGCGGCGCTCTGTGGCGTGGCCATCATCGTGGCCCGTCGTGCAGCGACATCGCCCGACCTCCTGCCGGAGTCGGGCGCGAAGGACACCTAGCTGGTGATGTAGCTCTCGAGCTGGTTGATCGTCTGCTTCTGCTCGGAGATTACGGCCTTGACCAGGTCGCCGATGGAAATCACGCCGACGACGCGGTCGCCGTCGAGAACCGGCAGATGGCGCAGGCGACTATCCGTGCACAGGCGCATGCACTCATCCACCGTGGCGCTGGTCGATACCGTGATGACGGTTGGCGTCATGATGTCGGCCACCGGGGTATCGCGAGAGGACCTGTCCTTGAGGATGACCTTGCGGGCGTAGTCGCGCTCGGAAACGATCCCGACCAGTTCACTGCCTTTGATGACCACCAGCGCGCCGACGTTCTTCTCCGCCATCTGGCGGATGGCGTCGTAGACCGGCGCGTCGGGCGCCACCGCGTAGACTTCCTTGCCCTTGGATTCAAGGAGATGCTTGACCTGCTGCATGCTCGACTCTCCGGGTGGAGGCGGCGCGTCGCCGCGATGACGCAGTGTAGCGCCGCTTACGGCCCCGGGGGGTCATGCTCAGGTGAAAGGCGGCTCGTCGCCGTGGCGGGATTCCACGTAGTAGAGCGGGCGACGTTTGGTCTCGGCGTAGGTACGGCCGACGTATTCGCCGATAACGCCCAAGGCGAGAAGCTGGATACCGCCGAGGAACAGGATCACCACCATCAAGGTCGGATAGCCTCGCACGGGATCGCCAAAGAGCAGCACCTTGAGCAGTACCCAGAGGCCGTAGACGAAGGCGAGGACCGCGGCCGAGAGGCCCACCCACGTGGCAACGCGCAGGGGTGCGGCCGAAAACGAGGTAATGCCTTCGATGGCGAGATTGCCCAGGCGCCAGTAATTCCACTTGGTGGTGCCGGCATAGCGGGCGTCGCGGTGGTAGGTCACGGCGGTCTGCCGGTAGCCGATCCAGGCGAACAGGCCCTTCATGAATCGCTGCCGCTCGCGCAGGCCGCCCAGGGCCGCCACCGCGCGGCGTGAGAGCAGGCGGAAGTCTCCCGTGTCGCGCGGCAGCGGTGTGTCCGAGAGGCGCTCCATGACGCGATAGAACGCGGCGGAGGTGAACTTCTTCAGCCGTGTTTCGCCGTCGCGTTCGCCGCGTGTCGCATAGACCACGTCGAAGCCCTCGCGCCAGCGCGCGACGAGGTCGGCAATGAGTTCGGGAGGGTCCTGGAGGTCGGCGTCGATGACGACCACGGCGTCGGCATCAGCAGCGTCCAGGCCTGCCGTCATGGCGGCTTCCTTGCCGAAATTACGCGACAGTCGCAGCGCGGTGGCGCGTGCGTCGGCGGCCGTGATCACGCCGAGTTTCTGCCAGGTGTCGTCGCTGCTTCCGTCATCGACGTAGATCACGCGCGACGTGGCACCGATCCGGTCGAGCACCGCACCGAGCCGCGCGTGGAACGCGTCGATGACGTCGCTTTCGTTGAAAGCGGGAACGACGATGGCCAGTGAGAACGTCATGACGATCCTTCAGCGAACCCTGCCGGCGACAGGCGCGGGACGGGTGAGGTAGGCGGGGCCACCGAGCTGCCCCATCTGCTGTGCGATCCACGCGGTGCGCCTCTGCACGTAGGCACTGGGCGCGTCCACGCGGAAACGCCGCGGATTCGGCAGCACGGCCGCGAGGCGTGCTGCCTGGGTCACGCCCAGTCGATCGGGCGCGGTGCGGTAGAACACGTCGCTGGCTGCGCCAACCCCGTAAACGCCGTTGCCGAGCTCGACGATGTTCATATAGACCTCGAGAATCCGGCGCTTCGGCCAGGTCGCCTCGATCAGCACGGTGAAATACGCCTCCAGGCCCTTGCGTATGAAGCTGCGGCCGTTCCACAGGAAGAGATTCTTCGCCACCTGTTGACTGATGGTGCTGGCACCGCGCAGGCGCTTGCCTTCGTCCGAGGCATCGATCGCATCCTGGATCGCGTCGATGTCGAAACCGTGGTGGAACGGAAATTTCTGGTCTTCACCAGCGACCATCGCCAGGCCGACCTCGGGCGAGACGGCGTCCGACGGCACCCAGCGATGGCGAAACGTGAAGTCGGGCTCGCGCGTGACGAAGGCCTCGACGCGGCGCTCCATCATCATGGCGCTGGTCCACGGCGGGACGAAGCGCAACACGAGCACGACCAGCCACGACAGGGCGAACCAGGCAAGGATGACCAGGCCGAGTAAGCGGGCGATACGAACGGGCAGCGAGCGGGGCGTCGGGCTCATGGCAGCGCTGTGGCGGAGGATGGCGCAGTATAGGGGGCCCGCGCGTGCCGGGCTTGTCGGCATGCCGGGATGGCCCCATCTTTCGTCGGATCACCAGGAGGCCACCGTGACCGATTCGATCGTCGAGACCCTGTCATCCGAAGACGTGCTGCACCGCTTCATGCTCGAGAAAGCGGGCGTGCGTGGTGTGCTCGTGCGCCTCGGCGCCAGCTGGCGCGAAATCGCTTCACGTGGCGACTACCCCACGGACATTCGAAACACGCTGGGTGAAGCCGCGGCGGCGAGCGCGCTTCTTACAGGAAACATCAAGTTCGACGGATCGCTTTCGCTGGAATTCAAGAGCGAGGGCGCACTGCGCCTGCTCTTCGCCGAGTGCACCGACAAGGGGCACCTGCGCGGCCTGGCCCGGTACGACGCCGATGCGATGCCCTCGGCCCTGCACCTGAACGAACTTCCGAACGCGTTGCTTGCCATCACCATCGGGCAGGTGGACCGCGGTCGCTACCAGGGCGTGGTGGATCTGGACGAGCCGTCGATCGCGAAGGCGCTGGAGAACTACTTCGAGCGCTCGGAGCAGTTGCCGGCCCGGATCCTGCTGGCGGCGAACGCCGAGCATGCGGTCGGGCTGATGCTCCAGCCGATCGCGGGTGAAGGCGGTCACAGCGCGGCCGAGGATGACGACGACGCCTGGGCGCGCGTCGGGATGCTCACCGACACCCTGAGCAGCTCGGAGATGCTGTCGATCCTGCCCGAAGAATTGCTCTACCGGCTATATCACGAAGAGACGGTAAGCGTGTACGAGGCGAAGGGCCTTGCCTTCGGCTGCACGTGCTCGCAGGAGCGCGTGGAAGGCATGCTTCGTGCGCTGGGCCGGACCGAGGTGGAGGCGACCCTGGACGATCGCGACGGCGAAATCGAAGTGGTCTGCGAGTTCTGCGCCACGCGTTATGTGTTCGACCGCGTCGACGCCGAACGCCTGCTCACGCAGGTGGAAACCCCGCCTTCCCCCTCGACCCTTCAGTAAAAGCGCTGCTCTCTGTAGGAGCCGATTCATCGGCGAAAACCCGTTCGCGACAACTTCCAGGTCTCGCCATGCAGGGATCGCCGATGAATCGGCTCCTACAAGAGCCCTCCTGTTACGCGTCCAGGGACAACGGCGCGGCGAGCCACTTGCTCGCCGGCTGGGGCTGAGCGAACAGGAAGCCCTGGCCGAAGCGACAGCCGATGCGACGCAGGGCACGCATCTGCGACTCGGTTTCGATGCCTTCGGCGATGACCTGCATGCGCAGCGAATTGGCCAGCGCCTGGATGGCCCGGACGACCGCTGTGCTGTGCGCGTCGGTGTCGGTGTCTTCGGACGGCAGTTCGATCACGAACGAGCGGTCGATCTTCAGTGTCTCGATCGGGTACTGGTGCAGGTAGCTCAATGACGAGTACCCGGTGCCGAAATCGTCCAGCGCGATGCCCACGCCGTGATCACGCAGGTTCTCAAGGATGCGTTTGACCTGAGCCGGGTTCTCAAGCAGGGCGCGCTCCGTGACTTCCACGCGCACGCAGCGCGCAGGCACGCCGTGTTCGGCGAACAGGTCGAGCAGGCGCTGGTCGAGATCCGGCGAGCGGAAGTGGCTGCCCGAGACATTGATGCTGACGAAGCCTTCGTCGCGCGTGAGGGCGCGCACCTGGCGGGCAACCTGTTCGAAGATCTGCCAGTCGATGGCCTCCGAGCAGCCGGTGTCCTCGGCCACGGAGAGGAAATCCCCGGGCGGCAGCAGGCCGCGCTCCGGATGGCGCCAGCGCAGCAGGGCCTCGTAGCCGACCACGCGGCTGTCTTCGAGGTCCACGATGGGCTGGTAGAAGGGCACGAATTCGTTACGCGTGAGCGCGCGGCGCAGATCGCCCTCGAGCTCGAGCAGGGATAGCGCTTCGCGACGCAGGCGATCGTCGAACACGGCGGCACGGTGGCGACCTTCGTCCTTCGCGCGGTACATGGCCGAATCGGCGTCGCGCAGCAATTCCTCGGGGCGCGTGTATTCGGGCGTCGGCAGCGCGATGCCGATCGACGCGGAGGTGAAGATTTCCTTCGCACCCAGGCGGAACGGCGTCTGCAGCTGCGCAATGATGCGCTCGGCGATATGCGTGGCCGCTTGCGGATCGGTGATGCCTTCCACGAGCACGGCGAACTCGTCACCGCCTAGGCGTGCGACGACATCGCGCGTCTTCAGGCACGCGCGCACACGGCCACCCACCTGGAACAACAGGTCGTCGCCCACCAGATGGCCGACCGAATCGTTGATGACCTTGAAACGGTCAAGATCGATGAAGAGCACCGCGAAAAGGTCTGCCGGATTCTCGCGGTAGTGATTCAGTGCCTGCTCGAGGCGCTGCAATAGCAGCGTGCGGTTGGGCAGGCCGGTGAGCGAGTCGTGCAGGGTTTCGTACTTGAGCCGCCGTTCGACGCGCTCGCGTTCGGCAATCTGTTCGCGAAGGTCGCGGTTGGCCAGGGCTAATGCACGCGTGCGTTCCGTCACCCGGCGCTCGAGGCTGGCATAGGCCTGCTTGAGCGACTCGGTGGTGTACTTGCGCTGCAGCGCGTTGGCGATGTGGTAGCTGACGAAAGTCAGCAGCTCCTGGTCGCGTGCACTGTAGGTGTGCTCGGGCGAGTAGCTCTGTACCGCCAGCACGCCCATCGATTTTTCGTTCCAGATGAGCGGCACGCCAAGCCAGTGCAGCGAGCGTGCGCCACTGGTGGAAAGCACCTGGTCGCGATTGAGCCGGTCGATTTCCTCGCGGTCGGCGAGCAGGGCCTTGCCGTTCCGCAGGACGAACTCGGTGAGCCCGCGGCCGAGTTCGCGTGGCTCGCGCGAGCCGTCGAGTTCATCGACCGAATAAGGGAAAGTCAGCTTGTTCTGGTCTTCGGAGAGCAGCGCGATATAAAAGTTGCGCGCGTACAGAAGGCCGCCGATGACGCGATGCACGGCGGCGTAGAAGTTCTCGATGCTGTCCGACGTGTTCGCCAGTTCGGCGATCCGGAACAGTGCGGCCTGCAGGCGCTCGCCGCGCTGGCGCTGCAGAACCTGCTGGCGGAGGACACGATTGGCTTCACGCAGCGCGGCCGTGCGCGTGGTGACGCGGCGCTCGAGTTCTTCGTGCGCCTGGCGCCGTTCGAGTGCCGTCTGCACATGCTGGGCTACGTAGGTCAGCAGCTCGCGATCGTTCTGCGTGTAGCGCGTGTCGTCGCGATAGCTCTGCACGACCAGGGCGCCCACCACGTCGTCGCCGCGCTTCATCGGCACGCCGAGCCAGTCGTCGCTCGGCGGACCGATCGACACGCGGGGGCCGGGGAGGTTCTTCTCCAGCTCCGTGCTCGCACCCATCAGCGACTTGCCGCCTTGCAGGACGTGCCAGGTCAGCGAGTTCTCGATGGCGTCGATAGGGCGGATGCCTTCCGGATCCGGGATGTCCGGATCCAGCGAGTCGACGAAGTAGGGGAAGCGCACCGTGCGGTTCTGAGCATCGAACAGCACGATGAAGAAGTTCTCGGCATACATGAGGCTGCCCACGATGCCGTGGAGTGCGCTCATCATGTCGTTCATGTTGTGCTCGGCGCCCGCCTGTTCGGCAATGGCATAGAGCGCGCGCTGAAGTCGCTCGGCCAGCGCCAGCCGGGAGATTGCCTCGTAAAGATTGGCGGTCTCGGCCAGCTGTCTGAGGCGGACCGAAGCGAGCCGACCGAGCCAGTCGATCAGATCTGCCGATTCGGCGGCTCCGGCTTCGTCGGTATGCAGTTCGAGCACGCGCTCGGTCTGCGGGTCGATGCCCAGCTCAACCACCGTATGGCCGTTTGACCTGATCTCGTCGGCGTCGCGCCAGGCCACGCGGGCGCCCGGCATCAAGTGACGGGCGAAGGCCTCGCCCTCGCTACGGACCACGTCAGCCTCGGCCGCCCGCAGCAACCGCTCGACAGCCTCATACAACGGCATACTTTCACCGTGGCCGGGCGCCTTCAGGGAGGGGCTTTGGGTAGGAGCGATAGTCATCGCCTGGCGAAGGTTCCGGTCTGGTTCGGGTCAGTCTATATGCGTTAAGGCGGGCGCGCGATGGGCGCGGAACCCCGGTCTCAAGGGCCTTGCGCCAGTGCGCGACGATTCCCCCTGATGGTCATAAACGGCAGGCGACCTGATTCCTGAAGGACGCCCAGCGGGGTGTTAGTAAAACGTAAAACGCGATACACTGACTTCGTTCTCGCGAGGCTGAAGCGGGACCTCGGGGATTTCAGCCACCTGCCGATAATGATGAACATGCGCAGATCCTTTCTCACCTTGCTACTGCTGATGCCGCTCGTCGCGGCAGGGCAAGTTGCGCCGGTGGGTTCGGACGCCACGGCAAACCGGTTGCTTGGCCAGCAACCCGACGCCTACGCCCAGGATGCGCAGGGCTCGGTGCCGCTCTGGCGTGCCCCGGACGGTCGCATGCTCGCCCTCAAGGCCGATGATCGTACCGATGCCACCCAGCCGCTTGCCTTGCATGCGGTGGATGCCGGCCCGTTCCTTTCCAGCGGCCTGCAGTACGACCTCGGGCCGCACATGCAGGCCCACGCCAACATCACCGGCCAGGGTTGGATCAACTCCGTGGAATCCTGCGGGGCTTCCGCCACGGCCCGCGGCGATCTCTGCAATTCGCCCGGCGCGCCGCCGCGCATCGTCGGCAGTGAGGTCGGCGCGACCTACCGCGGCACCGGCTACAGCCTCGGTCTCGGCGTCGGCTCCAGCCGTCCCACCGGTACGGGTGCTGCCTTGCCTCGCGTGCTTCCCGGCCTGGCCACGGCCTCCGGCCTGCCGATCACCGCCCTGTCGTCCAGCACCGAATTCAACGCGCACGGCAGGGTCGACCTGGGCGCGCGCAGCGGCATCGATCTGGGTGCCAGCATCGGTCGTATTCGTCTCACACCGGGCAACCTGCTCGGTATCGGTTCGGTCGACCAGAAAGCGCTGAGCTTCGGCGTCGACCGCGGCCCGCTGTCGGGCCTGATTACCGGCCGCACGATGCAGCCCGAAGCGACGGCCATCAACCAGATCAATGGCGATCGTCGCTGGAGCGCCATCGATCTTGGCGTCACCTGGCGCCTGCCCTGGCGCGGCGAACTTTCCGTCGGCGCCCAGAATGTCTGGTCCTCGGGCAATGCGCCGAACAGCCCCGCCGGCCCCGAACCCGACCAGTCGCGAACCCCCTACGTCCAGTACCACCAGGACCTATAAAAAAGCCGCCTTCAAGGCGGCTTTTTTTTGTGTGTGTGGGAGCCGCTTCAGCGGCGAAGGGCCGGTCGCTTAGCGACCCTGCCCACGTAGCTTCACATCGCCGCTGAAGGACTCGACATGGATGTGCCCTTCGCCGCCGCCGATGACGGCCTTGAGTTGCTTGCCGGGGCCGTCTTCGCCGCTGGACGGCGAGCCGAAATCGCTGCGGATGCTGCCGCTGAATGTGGAGGCATCCACCTTGGCGGAAACGCCGGACGGAAGCTGGAGCTGGACATCGCCGCTCATCGAGTCGACGTCGATCTTGCCGTCACGCGACGGGCCGCCGCTGATCTGCGTGTCACCGGAGACCGTGCTGAAGTTGGCCTGCTTCCAGGGACCGCCACCGATCGTCATGCGGCCGGACACGGTCTGCGCTTCAATGCGTTCGGTCACGCTGGGCGCGGTGATATCGCCCGAGACCGTCTGCAGGTCGGCCTTGACCGCGCTGCCGGCGAGATCGATCGTTCCGCTGACGGTCTGCATATTGATGTCGGGCGAGCGCAGGTTGCCGCGGATGCGACCGCTGACCGAATTGATCTCGACCTTGCCGCCGTCGAGGCCGTCGATGCTGACCGGTGCACTGACGACGTTGATCTCGACGCTGACGGCCTTGGGGACGCGCACGTTGAGCACGGTGGGCTGCATGCGCGTGTCGCTGCCCCAGCTGAACATGGAATGCTCTTTCGAGTCGCTGTCCACGTGGATTTCCACGTTGCCGTCGCTGCCTTCGATCTCCAGCGGACGCGCGCCGTCGCCGAGCGTGCCGGAGACCTGGATCTGGTTCTTGTCCCAGGCGGTCACGGTGACCTCGCCCTTGACGTTGTCGATGCTGACCTTGGCATTGGGCCGGATGTCTTTCGACAGGTTGATCGGGGTGGAGGCGAGCGCCTGCCCGATCGAGAGCGCCAGCAGCAGGGGAGTGACATAGAGCGTTTTCATGAGTGGGGTCCTGGCTGATCGCATGTTAGCCGGCTTGCTTTTCGAGGTTACGCAGACGGTCGCGCTGGCGTTCGGTCTTCAGCAGCAAGCGCTGCAGGGCGGCCGAATCGGGGGAGTCCTGCATGGCCTGGGTCAGCTCCATGCGCGCGGCGTCGAGTTCTACCGCGGCTCCGGAGAGGCGCGGGTCGGTTGGTTTCCAGTGGCTTTCGCTGGCAAGGGCGTCACTGCCGGTAGGTGCGACCAGATGAAGTCCGATGCTGCCGCCGAGCAGGGCCACGCCGGCAATGGCGGCGGCCATCAGCCAGGGCTGAGCGCGTCGGTGGCGCGGGGCCACGGCGACAGGCGCCTCGTCGAGACGGGCTTCGATGCCGGCCCACAGGTCGCGACGGGGCGCGACCGGCCGGTTGAGGGAGCGCATCTGGCGCAGGTATTCAAGTTCGTTCATGGCTTATCTCCCAGTGCGCGGCGGAGCAGTCCGCGTGCACGGTGTAACTGCGCTTTCGAGGAACCGACCGCCATCCCGAGTTCAAGGGCGATCTCCTCATGTTTCCAACCTTCCACGTCGTACAGGATCAGCACGGCACGGGCTCTCGGCGGCAATGCCGAAATAGCTTTTTCCAGCTCGTCGCGCTCCACGGCGCGGACGGGATTATCGAGGTCGGCGATGTCCGGAAGATGTTCATCGTCGACGATGCTGACGGGGTCGGCGTTGCGGGCACGTATGGACATGAGTGCCACGTTTACCGCCAACCGGTATACCCAGGTGCCGAACGCGCTCTCGAAGCGGAAGCCGTCGAGCTTCTGCCAGGCGCGGATGAAGGCTTCCTGGGTCAGGTCTTCCGCCCGGGCATGATCGAAGGCAGCCAGGCGAAGGATGGCGCCATAGACCCGGTCCGAATGCTTGCGGTAGAGCGTCTCGAACGCCTTCCGGTCGCCGCCGACGGCAGCGCGCACCACATCGTCATCGGACGTGGCAACAGGCAGCTCAGGCTGCATGAAGGAGGTGGCGGCGAGGCATAGTGCATTCATCTTGCCAGCTTGGATGCCGGCAAGGGGAGAAGCGTTTAAGGGCGGGGTGCCACACCAGCTGGCAGGCACCCCGGTAGGAGCCGATTTATCGGCGATCCCGCGGCAGCGGGCAGGGGTGCGGCTAGCACCCATTCGCCGATGAATCGGCTCCTACAGGAGCAAGAGCACAATCAGGCGACGTGGGTCGCCCGACGCTCCACGGCCGCTTCCAGGGCTTTACTCACGCGCAGGCGCTCGGCCTTCAGGCGTTCGGGCATACGCGCACCGAAGCCATCGAGGTACAGGCCGATGGCATTGAGCTCTTCGGTCCAGCCTTCGACGTCGACGTGGAGTAGCTCGTCGAGGGCGCCCGGCTTCAGGACGAGCCCTTCGGCATTGAGCTCACCCCTGGCCGGAACCACCCCGATCGGGGTTTCCACGCCCTGGGCCTTGCCGGCCACGCGCTGGATCATCCAGTCGAGTACCCGGAGGTTCTCGCCGTAACCGGGCCACATGAAGCGGCCGTCGGTGTCCTTGCGGAACCAGTTCACGTGGAAGATCCGCGGCAGCTTCGCGCCGGGCTTGTCGAAGGATAGCCAATGCGCGAAGTAGTCGGCGAAGTTGTAGCCGCAGAACGGCTTCATCGCCATGGAGTCGCGACGGAGCACGCCGACCGCACCGGTCGCGGCAGCCGTGGTTTCCGAACCCATGGCTGCGCCGACGAGCACGCCGTGCGCCCAGTCCTTCGCCTCGAACACCAGCGGCACCAGCGACGGACGACGACCACCGAAGACGATGGCGGAGATCGGCACACCGGCGGCTTCCTCGGATTCCGGCGCCCAGCTCGGGCACTGCTTCGCGCTGACCGTGAAGCGGGAATTCGGATGGGCGGCGGGGCCGTTGGCCGGATCGTACGGACGCCCCTGCCAGTCGGTCACCGGTTCGCCTTCACCCAGGCCTTCCCACCACGGACGCGCGTCCGCGGTGACGGCAACGTTGGTGAAGATGGCATCCCTGCCAAGGGTGGCCAGGGCGGTCGGGTTGGTATTCGCACCCGTACCCGGCGCGACACCGAAGTAGCCCGCTTCGGGGTTGATGGCCCAGAGGCGGCCGTCTTCACCTGGCGTCATCCAGCAGATGTCGTCGCCAACGGTCCAGACCTTCCAGCCTGCCTTCAGGTAGCCCTCGGTCGGAATGAGCATGGCCAGGTTGGTCTTGCCACAGGCCGACGGGAACGCCGCGGCGATGTAGTGCTTTTCGCCCTGAGGATTCTCGATGCCGACGATGAGCATGTGTTCGGCCAGCCAGCCCTCGCGACGGGCCTGGTGGCTGGCGATGCGCAGTGCATGGCACTTCTTGCCAAGCAGGGCGTTGCCGCCGTAGCCGGAGCCGATCGACTTGATCGACAGCTCTTCGGGGAAATGCATGATGAAGCGACGCTCGGGATCGAGGTCGCCGGTCGAGTGCAGGCCTTTCACGAACTGGCCTTCGCGCTCGATACGCGCCAGGGCCGGGGCGCCCATGCGCGTCATGATGCGCATATTGGCGACGACGTAGGGGCTGTCGGTGATCTCGACGCCACAACGCGAAAGCGGTGAATCGATCGGGCCCATGCAATACGGAATGACGTACAGGGTGCGGCCACGCATGGCCCCTGCAAACAGGGCGTCGATCTTCGCGTGCGCCTCGGCCGGTGCCATCCAGTGGTTGTTCGGGCCAGCCTCTTCTTCCTCCGGTGTGCAGACGAAGGTCAGGTGCTCGACGCGAGCGACGTCCGACGGATGCGAGCGATGCAGGTAACTGCGGGGGTTGGTCTCCTCGTTGAGCGGGAGGAGATCGCCACTGGCAAGCATCGTCTGGACGAGTTCCGCGTATTCCGCGTCGGAGCCGTCACACCAGCGAACGGAAGTGGGCTCCGTCAGTCGGGCGACATCGTCAACCCATCGATTCAATGTTTCCAGGGAACTTCCGTACGAACGCATCCGTTGTGGTCTCCAGTTAAACGCTGTGGAGACAGTAGTTTGCGAGCGTTGGT
>Ga0247742_10000689_pt1 | contig 26134 bp, 26 predicted proteins | sample UWRJL208509C2_FD_180944 | JGI IMG/M metagenome (GOLD analysis project Ga0247742, IMG submission 180944) | Plant litter microbial communities from Arlington Agricultural Research Station in Wisconsin, United States - UWRJ-L208-509C-2 | ecosystem: Environmental > Terrestrial > Plant litter >... | reverse complement strand
CCAGCGACGAAGTCAACGCGATTGCCCAAAAACGTTTCATGCACCCTGCTTCCCGGCCACTGCCAGATCATCGAGCTTCGTTTGAACCACACCGCGCTGCGGTGCGCTGTCGCCCATCGCGGCGATCGCCGCCTGATAGGCTTTGCGTGCGTCGTCGTGGCGTCCAAGCTTGACCAGCGCATCGCCACGGAGTTCCTGTGCGATCGCGGCGAACGACTTGCCCTGGATGGCGTCGAGCGTCGCGATGGCTTCTTCTGCCTTGCCCTGGGCGTACTTCAGCTGCGCAATGCGCAGCTCGACCAGGGATTTGAGCGTTTCGTCCTTGGCATGGGCCTTGGCCCATTCCAGGTCGCCACCGACCTTGTCCAGCTGACCGGCCAGCAGGTTGCGCTGGGCACGTTCACCGGCGGCGAAGACCGACCAGGCGGTATCCGAGTAGTCCTTCAGCAGGCCCTCGGTGCGCACGTCGATTTCGGTGGTCTTGTTTTGGGTAACGGCTAGCTGCAAGGCCGCGTACTCACCGGCGGCGGCCTGCTCATGACCCGCCCGGTGGGACTTCCACTGCTGCCAGCCGAAGATCAGTACCAGGCCAAGCACGATGCCCACGAGGATGGACACGCCATTCTTGCGAAGCCATTGCTGGACTCGCTCGCCCTGCTCGTAATCGTCGTATACGTCGAAAGACATGCAATCACCCACTGCGCTCCGCGCAGCCAAACTTTGGAGGGAACGAGCCCACACCGGCCATCGGCGATGGAGCGGCATGGATCAATAGGTAAGGATAACCGAAAGCGCAGGCCGGCGGGCCCGCGCGAACACGCTACGGTCGCGGGAACCGGTCAGTACGAGACCGGTGCCGCCTTGCCGTCGTGGATATCGACGCGGAAGCGAGCCACGTTGGCACGACGGAAGGTGTCGATCTCCACCGGCTGGCCGTCGATCGTGGCCTGGGCGCCCGCGGCATTGCCGATGCGGACGTCGAGGGTCTTGTCGCTGCGATAGGACTTCTGCGTACCGGCCGGCAGGATGCCGTATTCGAGACGCGAACCATCCGAGGCAGTGACCTCGACCCAGCTCGCCGAAGGCAGGCTGAGGGTGAGGCCGTGCGCGCCCACGCCATTGTTGGCGGGATCCGTTGCCGAGGGAGGCGCCGTGGCAGTCACCAGGGGCGATTTGGAGGCGCTGTGGTCGAGCGGCGGGAACATGGCCATCGAGGCGAGCAGCGGCTGCTGATCCTCGGCGCGAGACTCGGCCGCCGGAGCCGGCTTGTTTTCCGTCGTAGTGGCAACAAGGCCACTCGACGAAGCCGGCGCGGGGGCGTCCTGCTGTGCCACCGGAGCGGCATCCAGCGGTGCGAGACGGGCCATGTCGCGGTCGAGCGTGCCACGCACGCCCAGCCACACCATCGGAACCACGATAACGGCCGTGAGGACGACATAGGTCGCCGCGGTCACGTAGCGCTCGAGCAGGTAGCGCGAGTGCGAAACGCCACCGGTGACCACGAGATCGGGCTGGCGGGGCGTCATGCGGGCGAGCTCGACCTGGATAGCTTCCTCGTCGACGCCCACGTAACGGCCGTACTTGGTCAGATAGCCGGCCAGGTAGACCTGGTAGTCGATACCACCGTACTCACCGGCTTCGAGCTGGCGAACCAGGCGCGTCGGCAGGCGCAGCGCCTGGCCGCAGGCCTCGACGGTGTAGCCCCGCGCTTCGCGGGCCGCACGCAGGCGCGACCCAAAGCCCGGGTCCGCGACGTGATCGATGAGCACGCGGCTGGCTTCATTGGCGTTTGCCTCGGTCTGCGGGTCCATGGCTTCCTCCCTGGGTGCATGTGGCTCGATGCCTGCGAACAAGTCCTGCTCGCGACCGTCCCGACCAGATGAATTCGAATTCGAAGATACTGGAGTCATTGACGTGCGGTGGCTTCGAGTGCGCGCGCGGGTTCCGAATCCGGGAACTTTTCGCGCAAGCGTTTGGCGTAATCCTGGGCGGCCTCCCCGTCGCCCAGACGGAGCTCGATATCGTGACCGAGCTTCAAAGCGGTCGGACTCGGCTGACCCTGCGCCTCTAAGCGCTGCAGGAAAGCACGAGCCCTGAAAGCATCGTTCTTAAGGTACAACACGTTCGCCATCTGATACAGAGCATCGGCGTTGTTGGAATTACGGTCCAGCGCTTTCCGGAAGTAAACCTCGGCGCCGTCGTAATCCTTCGAACCCAGCAGGCACGTGCCGGCATTGGTCATGGCGAGGTCCGGGGTCTCATAGAACGGGTCGGCAAGCGCCCGATCGAAATAAACCCTGGATTCCCCCGCCCGGCCCTGCTTGCACAGGAATACGGCCAGATTGTTGTTGAGCGAGCCCTTTTTCGGATCCAGCTCCACCGCCCTGCGGTAATTCAGCTCGGCATTGACCGGATCGTTGATCTTTTCATAAAGCACGCCGAGCACGGTGCGGGCCGGCGCGTAGTTCGGGTCGAACTGGATGGCTTGCTGCAGTTTCTCCATGGCGCCCTTGAGGTCGCCCTGCTGCATGTAACGCTGCCCGAGTTCGGTGTGAACCTCGGCCCCCTTGGCCTTTTCGTCGGCGGCCGTCGTGGGCTTCAACCCCGACTGCCCGCCAACGCAGCCCGCGCACGCAAACGCGAGCGCAGCCACCATCCCCCACCGCTCAAGCCGCATTCACCACTCCCTCTTCGAGTTTCTTGCGGAATTCCGCCTGACGACGAGTGCGATCCACGACCTGTCCCTTCAGCTGACCACACGCGGCGTCGATGTCGTCACCGCGCGTGCGGCGCAGCATGGTGAGAACGCCGGCATTGAGCAACTGGGTCTGGAAGGCGCGGATCTCGTCCGGACCCGAACGCTCGAAACGCGTCCCCGGAAACGGGTTGAACGGAATCAGGTTGACCTTGTTGACGCCCGGCAACCGGCGCATGAACTTGATCAGCTGACGCGCATGCTCGGGCTTGTCGTTCACGCCCTTCATGAGCGTGTATTCAAAGGTGATCGTCGTACGCGGCGCGCGGTTGATGTAGCGCTCGCACGCGGCAGCCAGCTCGGCCAGCGGGTAACGCTTGTTGAGCGGCACCAGTTCGGTACGCAGCTCATCGTTCGCCGCATGCAGCGACACCGCCAGCGATACATCGCTCTCGACCGACAGCTTGTCGATCATCGGCACGAGACCGGCGGTGGACAGCGTGACACGCTTGCCGGCCAGGCCGAAACCCAGGTCGTCGCGCATCAGGCTCATGGCCTTGACCACGTTGTCGAAGTTCAGCAGCGGCTCGCCCATGCCCATCATCACCACGTTGGTGATGCGGCGCTGCTGGTGCGGCACGTTGCCGAGGTGTTTGGCCGCGACCCATACCTGGCCGATGATCTCGGCGGTGGACAGGTTGCGGGAAAAGCCCTGCGTTGCCGTGGAACAGAACTGGCAGTTCAGGGCGCAGCCGACCTGGGACGACACGCACAGCGTGCCGCGGGTCGGCTCCGGGATATAGACGGTCTCGATGGCGTTGCCGCCATCCATGCCGAGCAGCCATTTCTGCGTGCCGTCGACCGCGGTCTTTTCGAACGCGGTCTTCGGTGGGCCGACGTAGCAACTGGCACTCAGCTTTTCACGCAACGCCTTGCCGACATCGGTCATGTTCTCGAAATCGCTTTCGAGACGGTGGTAAATCCACTTCATGACCTGCTCGGCGCGATACGGCTTCTCGCCGAGCTCCGCGAAGAAATCGCGGAGTCCCTTGCGATCGAAATCGAGCAGGTTGACCTTGTCAGCAGGGGTGTTCACGGCGTTACTCAGTGCGAAACGACGTCCGAGTCGTTGAAGAAATACTTGATCTCGATGGCGGCGTTCTCGAGCGAATCCGAGCCATGCACGGCGTTCGCGTCGATCGAGTCGGCGAAGTCGGCACGGATCGTGCCCTTCTCGGCGTCCTTCGGATTGGTGGCGCCCATCAGGTCGCGGTTCTTGAGAACAGCGCCTTCGCCTTCGAGCGCCTGGATCATCACCGGGCCGGAGATCATGAAGGCGACGAGGTCGTTGAAGAAACCGCGCTCCTTATGAACAGCATAGAAGCCTTCGGCCTCTTCCTTGGTCAGCTGCTTCATCTTCGCGGCGACGATCTTGAGACCGGCCTTCTCGAAGCGGGAGAGGATTTCGCCGATGACGTTCTTCTTGACAGCGTCGGGCTTGATGATCGAAAGGGTGCGCTCCAGCGCCATACGGATGCTCCGGGGTTGGAAAAATGAAAGGACGATGTTGCCAGCGCCTCTGGGGACGCCTGGTGAAAGTTTGGGGCTAAAGCCGTCGCGAATGACGGACTTAGCTCACGAAATCTTGACAGATTCTAGCTCAATCGCAAGCTGATTGCAGCGATGTGCGGTCGCAGATTGACCCGCCCAAGCGCCCAGGCGTATTCTCAAACGATCGTTTGATTCAAACCACCCGCCTCCGGAGTCGCCGACATGACGAGCGCACCCTACGCGTCCCGCGAACGCAGCACCAAGGAGCGCATCCTGGGGGCTGCCGAGGCCCTTTTCGCCACCCACGGCTTCGCCGGGGCCTCGCTGCGCCAGGTCACGGCGGCCGCCCGGGTCAACCTGGCGGCGGTGAACTACCACTTTGGTTCCAAGGATAAGCTCATCGAGGAGGTGTTCCGACGCCGCCTGGACGAGCTGAACACCCGTCGCCTGGCCGCCCTCACCCGGGTCGCGGGCCAGGAAGACACCTCCCTGGAGGATGTCCTTGACGCCTATATCCGGCCCGCACTGGACCTGTCCCGCAATGACGGCGGCGGCGCGGCCTTCGTCCGCGTCCTGGCCCGGGCCTACGCCGAGCACAACGAGACCCTGCGCAAGTTCCTGTCGGAGAACTATGGCCATGTGCTTCGCCAGTTCGCCGGTGAGTTCGCCCGGCTGCTGCCGGGGCTGGCCAAGGAAGAGATCTACTGGCGCCTGGACATCGTCACCGGCGCCCTGACCTACGCCATGGCCGACTTCGGCGTCATCCAGCGCAAGAGTGATGTCGACGAGCGCGACCACCGGGAAACCGCCGCCGACCACCTGATCCGCTTCGCGGCCGCCGGCCTGCGCAACCCTTCCGTTTCGAACTCCACGGCCACGCGCTGACCGCGGACGATCCTCAGCACCATCGGAGAACACAATGACCGCAACACCGTTACGCATTCGCAAGGCCGCGGTACTCGGCGCCGGCGTCATGGGCGCGCAGATTGCCGCGCATCTGACGAACGCCAACGTGGAAACCGTGCTTTTCGACCTTCCGTCCAAGGAAGGCCCCAAGAGCGGTATCGTCCTGAAGGCCATCGCCAACCTGGCCAAGCTCTCGCCGGCGCCGCTGGCCGACAAGGGCCTGGCTGCCGCGATCATCCCGGCCAACTACGAAGACGACCTCGGCCTGCTGGCCGATGTGGACCTGGTGATCGAAGCGATCGCCGAGCGGATGGACTGGAAGCTCGACCTCTACCAGAAGATCGCGCCGCACGTGTCCGCAACCGCCGTGCTGGCCAGCAACACCTCGGGCCTGTCGATCAACGGCCTGGCCGAGGCACTGCCGGAAGAAATGCGCCACCGTTTCACGGGCGTCCATTTCTTCAACCCGCCGCGTTACATGCACCTGGTCGAGCTGATCCCGACCCGCCTGACCGAAAAGGGCGTGCTGGAGGGCCTCGAGGCCTTCCTCACGACGACGCTCGGCAAGGGCGTCGTGTACGCCAAGGACACCCCGAACTTCATCGGCAACCGCATCGGCGTGTTCTCGATGCTCTCCACCATGCATCACACCGAGAAGTTCGGCCTGGGCTTCGACACCGTCGACGCGCTGACCGGCCCGGCCATTGGCCGCCCGAAGAGCGCCACCTACCGCACCGCCGACGTGGTGGGCCTGGACACCCTCGCGCACGTGGTCAAGACCATGGGCGATACCCTGCCCGACGATCCGTGGCACAGCTACTTCCAGCCGCCGGTGTGGCTGAAGGGCCTGATCGACAAGGGCGCTTTGGGCCAGAAGACCGGCGCCGGCTTCTACCGCAAGGCCGGCAAGGACATCGTGGTCCTCGACCTGCAGAAGCAGGATTACCGAGTGTCCGAGCAGAAGGCCTCCGACGAAGTCAGCGCCATCCTCGCTATCAAGGATCCCGCCGAGAAGTTCGCGAAACTGCGTGCCTCGTCGGACCCGCAGGCGCAGTTCCTCTGGGCCGTGTTCCGCGACCTGTTCCATTACACCGCCTACCACCTGGCCGATATCGCCGAGACCGCGCGTGACGTCGACTTCGCCATCCGTTGGGGCTACGGCTGGAAGCTCGGTCCCTTCGAGATCTGGCAGTCGGCTGGCTGGCAGCAGATCGCCGGCTGGATCGCCGAGGATATCGCCGCCGGCAAGACCATGAGCAGCGCGCCCCTGCCCGCCTGGGTCACCGACGGCCGCACCGGCGTGCACGGCAAGGCGGGCTCGTACTCGGCCGGCGCCAACGCCGAGAAGCCGCGTTCCACGCACCCTGTGTACAAGCGCCAGGCGTTCCCGGATCCGATCCTTGGCGAGAAGTTCGACCAGGGCACCACCGTCTGGGAAAACGACGGCGTTCGCCTGTGGACCAGCGGCGACGATGTCGGCGTGATTTCCTTCAAGACCAAGATGCACACGGTGAACGACCACGTGCTCGACGGTATCCAGCACGCGATCGGCCTGGCCGAGCAGCAGTTCCGCGGTGTCGTGCTCTGGCAGCCATCTGAGCCGTTCTCCGCTGGTGCGGACCTGAAGGGCGCGCTGGGCTTGCTCCAGGCCGGCAAGCTGGCCGAGTTCGAAGCCATGGTGGCGAACTTCCAGGCCACCAGCATGCGCATCAAATACTCGCTGGTGCCGGTGGTAGCCGCCGTGCGCGGTCTCGCCCTCGGTGGCGGCTGCGAGTTCCAGATGCATTCGGCGCGCACCGTCGCGGCGCTGGAAAGCTACATCGGCCTCGTCGAGGCCGGCGTAGGCCTGCTGCCCGCCGGTGGCGGCCTGAAGGAATTCGCCGTGCGTGCCTGGCAGGCGAATCCGGAAGACCCGTTCGAATACCTCAAGAAGATCTTCGAGACCGTCGCGATGGCGAAGGTGTCGACCAGCGCGATCGAGGCCAAGTCCCTTGGGCTCCTGCGCAAGGACGACATCATCGTATTCAACTCGTATGAAGTGCTGCATGTCGCCAAGGCCCAGGCGATCGCACTGGCCGAGTCCGGTTACCGTCCGCCGATGCCGGCGCGCGCGATCACGGCCGCCGGCGACACGTCCACGGCGACCTTCAAGGCCTCGCTGGCGAACATGGCCGAGGGCTACTTCGCTTCGCCGCACGACATCGACATCGCCAGCCGCATCGCCGACACCCTCTCGGGCGGCCGGATCGAACGCGGCTCGCCGGTGGACGAAACCTGGCTGCTCGCGCTCGAGCGTCGCCACTTCGTCGAGCTGGCGCAGACCGAAAAGACCCAGGCACGTATCGCGCACACGATGACGACGGGGAAGCCGCTGCGTAACTGACGCGCCACGCGCTCTTACGCATCCGACTTTCCCACTTAAAGGAACCACCCCATGAGCAAGCAAGTGCAAGACGCCTACATCGTCGCCGCCACCCGCACTCCGGTCGGCAAGGCGCCGCGCGGCGTGTTCCGCAACACCCGTCCGGACGACCTGCTCGCGCACGTCATTCGTGCCGTGATCGAACAGGCCCCGGGCATCGATCCGGCCCTGATTAGCGATGCCATCATCGGCTGCGCCATGCCGGAGGCCGAGCAAGGCATGAACGTCGCACGTATCGGCGTGCTGCTGGCCGGCCTGCCGGAACAGGTGCCGGGCGTCACCATCAATCGATTCTGTTCGTCAGGCGTTCAGGCCATCGCCATGGCCGCCGACCGCATCCGCCTGGGTGAAGCCGACCTCATGCTGGCCGGCGGTACCGAGTCGATGAGCATGGTGCCGATGATGGGCCACAAGATCGCCATGAACCCGGCGATCTTCGAGAACGACGAGAACCGTGCCATCGCCTTTGGCATGGGCATCACGGCCGAGAAGGTCGCCGAACGCTGGAAGGTCAGCCGCGAGGACCAGGACCGCTTCGCCCTGCAGTCGCACGAGCGCGCCTTCGCGGCCATCGCCGCTGGAGAATTCAAGGACGAGATCACCCCGTTCCAGCTCGACGATCGTTACCCGGACCTGCTCAACCACAGCATCCGCGAAGACCGCCGCATCATCGACACCGATGAAGGTCCGCGCAAGGACACCACGTTCGAGGTGTTGAGCAAGCTGCGCCCTGTGTTCCGTAACGGCCAGTTCGGTGGCTCGGTCACCGCCGGCAACTCCTCGCAGATGTCCGACGGCGCCGGCGCCCTGCTGATCGCCAGCGAAAAGGCGATCAAGGATTACGGCCTGACCCCGCTGGCCCGCTTCGTCGGCTTCTCCGTGGCCGGCGTCGCGCCGGACATCATGGGCATCGGCCCGAAGGAAGCGATTCCCAAGGCGCTCAAGCAGACCGGCATTACCCAGGACCAGCTGGACTGGATCGAACTCAACGAAGCCTTTGCCGCCCAGGCGCTGGCGGTCATTCGCGACCTCGGTCTCGACCCGTCCAAGGTCAACCCGCTCGGCGGCGCCATCGCCCTCGGTCACCCGCTGGGTGCCACCGGCGCCATCCGCGCCGCCACGCTGATCCACGGCCTGCGCCGTCGCAAACAGAAGTACGGCATGGTGACCATGTGCATCGGCACCGGCATGGGCGCCGCGGGTATTTTCGAGGCGCTGTAAGGTTCCTTGAGGCAAAACAGGCCCCGGGTAATACCGGGGTTTTTTTTGAGAGCCCGATTTCACCTGCCCTGGCATATTCTTCGGCCCATGCACGGCATCCATACCATCGACACCGGCTTTGGCCGACCGACGTTCGACGCTGCCTACCTCGTGGTGGAACGCGGCCGCGGCGCCTTCATCGACAGCGGCACCACGCATTCACTGCCGCGGTTTCTCGACACGATCAAAGCCGCTGACCTCGAGCCGAAAGACATCGATTGGGTCATCCTCACGCACGTGCACCTGGACCACGCCGGCGGCGCGGGTCAGCTGATGAAGCATCTGCCCTACGCGAAGCTCGCCGTGCATCCGCGTGGTGCCCGGCACATGATCGATCCCTCCGCCCTGATTGCGGGCGCAGCCGGCGTCTACGGCGAAGAGGAAGTCCGACGCAGTTACGGCGAAATAACCGCCGTGCCTGCCGAGCGTGTCGTCGAAGCAGGCGATGGCTTCGTCGTCGACCTCGCCGGACGCGCCCTGCTCTGCCTGGATACGCCGGGCCATGCGCGCCATCACATCGCCATCCACGACGATCGCTCCAACGCGTTCTTCACCGGGGACATCTTCGGCCTGTCCTACCGCGAGTTCGATTCGCCCGGCGGCGCCTTTATCATTCCTACCACGTCGCCCGTGCAGTTCGAACCGGACGCGGCACATCATTCGATCGACCGCATGCTCGGCTACGAGCCCGAAGCGATGTACCTCACGCACTACGGCCGCGTGACGGAGGTCGCGCGCCTTGCGCATGACCTGCACGAGACGATCGATGCCATGGTGGCGATCGCGAAACGACATGTGAGCGGCACGGATCGCCAACAGCGCATCGAAGCCGATTTTGCCGATCTGTACGTGGGCCGGGCGCAGCACCAGGGCGTCACCATGAACCGGGATGAGATCGTAAAGCTGTTAAAGATCGACATCCGCCTGAATGCCCAGGGCATCCTGGTCTGGCTGGACCGGGGCTCGCACTGAGACTTAGCGTTCCGTGAAAGAGCCTCAGCCTTCCAGCCGCGACTTGAACCAGTCGGATAACTCCGCCTTCCAATAGGCCCCCTGTGCGGCCAGATACCCGAACGGCCGATGCACCGGGTCCAGCCCGAATGACGCGTATGCTTCAAGCGTCGAGTGGCCGCCTGCGATCGCTTCCGCCAGGGCCTCGCCCGCCGCACAGGTCGGAGCCAGGCCGTGGCCACCGAAAGCCTGCGCGTACCACAGGCCATTGCCATGTGTCCCTACCTGGGGCATTTCGTGCCGTGCATAGCTCATCAGGCCCGACCACGCGTGCTCGACCTGGACCCCTTTGAGCGAAGGAAAGACACGCTCCAGGTCGCGCTTCAGCAAGCGCTTGACGGCCCCCGGCGAGCGATCGCGAATCGATATCCGGCCGCCCCAGAGCAGGCGGGTGTCCTGCAGGGGCCGGTAATAGTCGAAAGCGAACCGCGTGTCGTAAATCGCGGCACGCGTACGCAGACACGTGGCTAGCCTGTCGCCCAACGGCTCGGTCACCATGACATAGGTGGCGATGGGCAAGACGGCACGGTCTATGCGGCGGTCGAGACCGGCAAGATAGCCACCGCAGGCCAGAACCACCTGCGAGGTTTCGATCTCCGCGTCGCCCACCCGCAGGATCCAGCGCGGGCCGTGCCGCTCGAGCATCCGCACACGCGAACCTTCGTGGATTGAGATGCCGACCGCCTCGGCCGCGCGCGCCAGTCCGCGCGCATAGGCGAGCGGATCGATGTGCAGCGCGTTCCGTTCGTAGAGACCGTCGTGGTAACGCTCGCTGTGCACGAACTCGTGCATGGCATCGGCGGGAATCCATTGCCAGTCGGCGCCATAGCGCTCGGCGAGCAGGCGTTGGCGTGAGCGCAGCACGCCGGCATCCCGGAACCAGTTGGCCCAGACGACCCCGGCGTCCACCGCATCGCAGTCGATCGACAGGACCTTGATGCGTTCACGAATCAGGTTTACCGCGTCGACGGTGCGGCCATAGAGGTCCCTCGCCCGTTCGGGTCCGGCCCGCTCCAGCAACGCCTTCTCGCCAAGCGAGTAACCGGCAAAGACAAGACCGCCGTTGCGCCCGGAAGCACCGAAGCCGATCGATTTCGATTCGAGCAACACGATGTCCCGCACACCGCGCGCGGCGAGACCGAGCGCCGTGTTCAGCCCCGCAAACCCGCCACCCACGACCACGACCGAGGCTTCGCGCCGGCCTTCGGGTGGCGGGCGAAGCGGTGGCGCGGGTACGCGATCGTGATACCACGACGGCATAGACGGGAGATCCTCAGGAGGGAGGATGAGTTTTACGGCAGTGCGCGAACGGGTGGAAGTACCGAAGTGCTGCAGCCACCGTGCCCGGTAGGAGCCGATTCATCGGCTCCTGCAGTTAAGATGTGCAAACGTCCTGACGGTGCCCTGCCATGAGCCTGCTTCCCCCCATCGACCTGAAACGCTGGATCGACGAGAACCGCGCGCTGCTCAAGCCGCCAGTGGGGAACAAATGCATCGTCGATGGCGATTTCATCATCATGATCGTGGGCGGTCCGAATGCACGAACCGACTACCACTACGACGAAGGCCCGGAGTTCTTCTACCAGCTCGAAGGCGAGATGGTGCTCAAGGTGCAGGACAACGACACGGCCCGGGACATCCCTATCCGCGCGGGCGAGATTTTCTACCTGCCTGCGCGCACGCCGCATTCGCCCCAGCGCATGCCCGACTCGATCGGGCTGGTGGTCGAGCGCCGCCGCATCGCAGGAGAGCGCGACGGGCTGCTCTGGTTCTGCGAGAACTGCAACCACAAGCTCTACGAGGAATACTTCGTTCTCGGCAGCATCGAATCCGACTTTCCGCCCGTCTTCGAGAAATTCTACCGCTCACTCGAAGCGCGAACCTGCAAGCAATGCGGCACAGTGCACCCGGCGCCGGCGAAATACGCCGACTGATGTCGCACTTTCCTGTAGGAGCCGATTCATCGGCGATTGGGTGCCGGAGGCAACCTGGCCCGCTGCCGCGGGATCGCCGATGAATCGGCTCCTACACGGGCGGGCGGTGGCGAGTGGCCAGCGCGCGGTGGCAACTGGTCAGCCATTTGCCGGCCATGCGGCGTAGCGAGATGTCCGCTGTGGGATCGGCCGCCAGTTCCGCGATGGGACGCCATGCGAGGTCCAGTGATTCTTCGTTCACCGTGAACACTTCGCTGCCTCGGGCGACGACGACGTAACGCACGTCGTAATGCCAGTGTTCGGGTTCGTCTCGGCGTGCGGGAATGACGTGCAGGTCCACGTCGAAGATGTCCGGTAGCACCTCAAGGTCGGCCAACCCGGACTCCTCCTGCGCCTCGCGGAGCGCGACGTTCGGCAGCTCCGCATCACCGTCGGCGTGGCCGCCCAGCTGGAGCCAACGCTGCAGCTTGCGATGGTGCATCAGCAGGACCCGCTCGCCGTCGGCGCTTACCAGCCACGCCGAGCCTGTGAAATGCCCGGCCTGCGTTTCGCGATGAAACGGACGCGGCTCGCTGCGAAGCCAGTCGTGGAACCTGGCCACGTCGGGCTCGCCAGGAAAGCGACTCGCATAACGCACGAATGCGTTAAACAGGGTCGGGTACGGATGATCCATGGCGAGGGCTCGGATGACAGGCGCGGAATTCTCGCACGTCTTTTTCAGACAAGTCCGATGTCGGTCGCTGGCATCACCTGCCTAGGATGGTCTCCCTCGCACATGACGTGCGCTGGCCATCCGCAGCATCGGCTGCATTCGCAAGGAAAAGCGCATGTCACCCCGTCGTATTCTCACCGCCGCCCTGGTCGTCGGCACCGCACCCACCGCGGCCCTGGCTGCACCGGACCACGCTGAAGCCAACTTCACCGGTCCCCTTGTCACACCCGCAGTCAACACGCTTCCCGCCAACAGGGTCAACGTCGAGCCCTACCTCATTCATACCAATATCCGTGGCTGGTACGACGGCGACCGTAACCGTCATGCCGAGAAGCCGACGGTTCGCCAATGGCAGGTTGCCGTGCCCGTCATATACGGCCTCACCGACAACATCTCGGTGCAGCTGACGCTCAACGCCACGCGGACTTCGGTGGGCGGGCAACACAGCGACGGCCTGCGCATGGCCGATTCGGCGCTTCGCGTACAGGCCCGTCTCAAGGCGCCCGAAGCCGACGGCACGGGGCTCGTCCTTGCCGCCTCGATCACGCAGCGACTGCCCACGGGCCAGTATCACCACCTCAATACCAATCCGCTCAACGGCGTCGGCACCGGCGAGATGCGCACCACCCTGGCCGTGGGCGCCCAGCAGTTCCACTGGCTGAGCAATGGTCACGCCCTGCGCTGGCGCGGCCAGCTGGCTTGGAGCCCCTCTCCCGGTCGCGTCGCCCTGCGTGGCCCCAGCGTCTACACGACCCCGGTGGGTTTCCAGGGTCACGCACGCTCCGGGCAGGCCTGGAACGCGTCGGTGGCGGCCGAGTACGTGCTCAATGCCCGCTGGGTGCTCGTCGGCGAGGGAATCTGGAACCGCAGCAGCGGCACCCGACTCGATGGACGGGCAAGCGGTCACGGGACCTATACCGACCCTTCGGGTCATAGCGTCAGCCTCGCACCGGCTGTGGAGTACCACTTCAGCCCCACGGTCGGCTTGATCGCCGGCGTCCAGTTCAGCGTCGGCGGCCGCAACGCCACCGACTTTGTTGCACCGCAAGTCGCGCTGAACATGGTCTTCTGACCACTGCGCAGTGCCCGAGCACAACCGCCGCAAGTCATGGTCGACATCCGCAACTCCTGTGTGCAATGCGTTGGCGTGCCTCGCAATGCAACTTGTACGGCCTTGCCCCGCTGGGCTATGGTGCCGTGCCAGCGCTTCAGGGCAGCTGCGTGTCCACCGTACATCACGCGGCGGTCCCAATAATAAAAGGCAACATTCCGGCAGTAGGGGAGACACATGTTGAAACACCTGTTCGCGACGCATCCCATCGAGGCCGCGCCGCACGTAGACGCTGGTGAACACATTGAAACCGGCGCTCACGCCAATAGCGGCGAGCTCAAGCGGGTACTTACCGCAAAACACCTGGTTCTTCTTGGTGTCGGCGCCGTCATCGGCGCAGGTATCTTCGTCATCACCGGCCAGGCCGCCGCACTTCACGCTGGCCCCGCACTGGTCATCAGCTTCCTCATCGCCGGTTTCGCCTGCGCCCTTGCAGGCCTGTGCTACGCCGAATTCGCGGCCATGCTTCCGGTTTCCGGCAGCGCCTACTCTTATTCGTACGCCACGCTCGGCGAGTACGTCGCCTGGTTCGTCGGCTGGAACCTCGTTCTCGAATACCTCTTCGCGGCTGCCACCGTCGCCGCGGGCTGGTCGGGCTACTTCAACGAAATGCTCGGGATGATCGGCCATCTGGCCGGGACCGACCTCGCGCTGCCCGTCGAACTCGCCTCGGCGCCGTTCAAGTTCGTCGAGGGCCACATCCAGGCCACCGGCACGCTGATCAACCTGCCGGCCGTGGTCATCATCGCTGCGCTGTCGGGCCTGTGCTACGTCGGTATCACGCAGTCGGCCTTCGTCAACTCGATCATCGTGACGATCAAGGTGACCGTGATCCTGCTGTTCCTGGCCTTCGCCATCCAGGTCATCAACCCGGCCAACTGGCATCCGTTCATTCCGCCGTCCGAAGGTCCCGGCACGTTCGGTTGGGGCGGTGTCTTCCGCGCCGCAACCATCGTGTTCTTCTCCTATGTCGGCTTCGACGCGGTTTCCACCGCGGCCGGTGAAGCGAAGAATCCGCAGCGAGACATGCCGATCGGCATCCTCGGCTCGCTGGCCCTCTGCACGGTGCTGTACATCGCCGTGGCCCTGGTCCTCACCGGTATCGCCCCGTTCCGCATGCTCAACACGCCGGAGCCGGTCGCCACCGCGCTGGGTCTGTATCCGCAGCTGTCGTGGCTGAAGGCGCTGGTCATCCTCGGTGCGATCACGGGCCTGTCCTCGGTCATCCTGGTGATGCTCATGGGCCTGCCGCGCATCTTCTTCTCGATGGCGAAAGATGGCCTGCTCCCGCAGACCATGGCCAAGGTGCACCCGAAGTTCCGCACGCCTTACATCGGCACCATCATCGTCGGTGTCGCGGCGGCTGCCATGGCTGGCCTGTTCCCGGTCAGCGTGCTCGGTGAACTGGTCTCGATGGGCACCCTGCTCGCCTTCGCCACGGTCTGCATCGGCGTGCTGATCCTGCGCTACACCCGTCCGGACCTGAAGCGCAGCTTCCGCGTGCCGTTCGTGTGGCCGATCACCATCATCGGCGCGCTGGCCTGCGTCTATCTGTTCTGGCAGGCCTTCGAAGAGCATTGGCGCCTGATGCTTGGCTGGATCGTCATCGGCCAGGCCATCTACTTCGGCTACGGCTACGCGCACAGCAAGCTGCGCAAGTCGCTCGGCTGATAGAAACAAACCGGGAAAGGCCGGCGGTCACCCGCCGGCCTTTCCTTTTGCGACTATTCTTCCCACGTCACTTCTTCCCGGGCCGTCCATGCTCAAGCAGTTACTCGCCAAGAAAGCTCCCCAGGCCGAACCCGACGACGCCCACGGCCCTGCCCTGCGCCGTACCCTCGGTCCCTGGGGCCTGACGGCACTGGGCATCGGCGCGGTCATCGGTGGCGGTATCTTTGTCATCACGGGCGTCGCAGCCGCCGACCATGCCGGCCCTGCGATCATCCTGTCCTTCATCCTCGCCGCCATCTGCAGCCTGTTCACCGCGCTGTGCTACGCCGAGTTCGCCTCGATGATTCCTATCTCGGGCAGTGCGTATTCCTACGCCTACGCCACGCTCGGCGAAGGCGCCGCATGGTTCATCGGCTGGAACCTGGTCCTCGAATACGGTGTATCCGCCTCCGCCGTCGCCGTCAGCTGGACCGGATACTTCGTCAGTCTGCTCGATCACGTCGGTATCCATATTCCGCCCGCGCTGACCAATGCGCCGCTCGACTACGTCGACGGGCATCTGGTCGCCACCGGCGCCCTGTTCAACCTGCCTGCTGTCGGCATCACGCTGGCGCTGACCTGGCTCTGCTATGTCGGCATCAGGGAATCCACCGGCATCAACATGGCCATGGTGGCACTGAAGGTCGCGCTGATCCTCATCGTGATCATCGTCGGCGCACAGCATATCGACACGGCCAACTGGCATCCGTTCATCCCTGAAAACCAGGGTGGCTTCAAGTACGGCTGGTCTGGCGTGCTGCGCGGCGCGGCGCTGGTTTTCTTCGCATATATCGGCTTCGAGGCAACATCGACAGCAGCGCAGGAATCGAAAAATCCGCAACGCGACATGCCGATCGGAACGCTCGCTTCGCTCGCTATCTGCACCGTGCTGTACATCGCCATGGCCGCCGTACTGACGGGCCTGGTGCCGTTCGGGCAACTCGGGACCGACGAGCCCGTCGTCACGGCGATCCGCAGCCATCCTGAGCTCGGCTGGTTGCGTGGCGTCGTCGAAGTCGGCGCACTGATCGGCCTGTCGTCCGTCGTGCTTGTGATGATCATCGCGCAGCCCCGCATCTTCATGATCATGGGTCGCGACGGCCTGCTGCCGAAGGTCTTCACGACGATCCATCCGAAGTACCGCACGCCACATCTGAATACGGTGATCACCGGCGTGGGCATCGCGATTCTCGCCGCAGTCTTCCCGCTCAACATCCTCGGCGATCTCGTATCGATGGGCACGCTCGTCGCCTTCTGCGCGGTGTGCGGCGGCGTGCTGATCCTGCGCTTCACGGCGCCCGAACTGCCGCGCACATTCCGCGTGCCGTGGGTGTGGTTCACATGCATCGCGGGCATCGTCAGCTGCATCGGCCTGCTCTGCTTCATGAACTGGTACAACTGGGCGTTGATGGGCGTCTGGACTGTCGTTGGCATGACGCTTTACACGGCCTACGGCTACCGACATAGCAAGCTGCGCAACGCCGCCTAAGCCCCAGCCGATGCCTCGTTAAAACCTCGCTAACCACGCGAGGTTTTTTCGTTAAATGGCTGTTTTTGCGAAATAATGCGCAAAAAGTCGAGTGTCATTCAACTGCCATTGGCCGGTCGCGCCCGGAGGGGAGTATGATCCCGGTTCCGTGGGTAAATCACTTGGCAGTGGGCCCCGGATTGCCGCTCAGCGCGTCAGGCGAGTCAGCTCCTCGGCCTGGCGCGCCTGAGCTGCATTTTGCGTCTCACATGAATATTTCGGATAAAAAAGGCCAGCCCCAGGGCTGGCCTTTCTGTGCGAGCCGGCTGCGCCGGCGATGGGGTCGAGGCAGCCTGGCTATCCCCGCTGAAGCGGCTCCCACAGGGAGCCTGCAGGCTTTACCTCAGATCATGACGGCGTGGGAAATGCACCAGCCCTTGCTGGCGACGGCCTTGCCAGGGAACAGCTGGCACGGGCCCCAGGCGGCAGCGGCCTTGCCCTGGTAGAAGTTGCAGTTCATGCAGGCGTCGCCGGGAGTCTTCTTGCCAGCAGCCTTGCTGCCGTCCTCGGTGTACTTCAGGGCCGAGGCAGTCGGATCGGAGGGTGACAGGTGCGGCAGGTCCTGGGCCCTGGCCATGCGCGGCAGGGTGCCGAGTACCGATGCGACGGCGACACCGCCGGCGGCGACCTTGAGGAAACGGCGGCGCCCCTCAATATTCTTATCGTTTTCCGACATGGGTGAACCTCAGTCGATGGTGGGCCGGCTTGTATCGTTCGCCGGTTCTGCCGAAATCGTACCTGTTCATGAAAAAAGGAATGGTTCCCATTATCGCGGGGGCCGGTTTCCACCCCGTGGTATATTCGCTCCCTGTTTGGACGTCCAAATCACCATGCCGAAGATTCTTTCCCACGTCGATCCCGCCCTGCTGGCCGAGCGCGCCGATGCCATCGCCGATGCCGCACGCGAGCTAGCGGCTTTTGGCTGGACGCCCGCGACGAGCAGCAATTTCTCGATGCGCATCGACGACGAGCTGGCCGCCATCACCATCTCGGGGCGCGACAAGGGACGCCTCGGCCGCGACGACATCATGGTCGTCGACATGGAAGGCAAGGCCGTCGGCCCGGACAACCGGCCTTCGGCCGAAACGGGTCTCCACACCCAGATCTATCGCCGATTCCCGCAGGCCAACGTGGTGCTCCACACCCATTCGCGCACCCAGAGCGTCGCTTCGCGACTCTTTGCCGCGGAAGGCCGGGTCCGCCTGGAAGGATGGGAGCTGCAGAAGGCGATTTCCGGCTACACCACGCATGAAAGCGTGCTCGACATCCCTGTTTTCCCCAACACACAGCACATGCCCGAACTGGAGGCACAGGTAGACGCCTGGATCGACAGTGGCAAGCCGCTGTATGCCTATCTGATCAATGGCCACGGCATTTATACCTGGGGCCGCGACATGGCCGAAACACGCCGCCATCTCGAGGCCCTGGAATTCCTGCTGGGCTGCGAACTCGACCTGAGGAGGCTTTCCCCATGAGCCGTCTGCGTATTTACGACGACAACCAGCACGACAAACCGGTAGCGGTCCACACCGTACACGCCGACATCGCCGCCGCTCTCAAAGCGGTGGGCGTGCGCTTCGAAGCGTGGGAGGCGACGCAGGACATTGCGCCTGGCGCCACCCAGGATGAGGTCATCGCCGCCTATCGTGCGGACATCGACCGCCTGATGGCTGAGAACGGCTACCAGTCGGTGGACGTCATCAGTCTCAAGCCCGACAACCCGGATCGCGCCACCTTCCGCCAGAAGTTCCTGAACGAGCATACGCACAGCGAAGACGAAGTTCGCTTCTTCGTCGCTGGCGCTGGCCAGTTCACCCTGCATATCGACGGCCGCGTCTACGAAGTGCTCTGCGAAAAGGGCGACCTGATCGGCGTGCCTGATGGCACCCCGCACTGGTTCGACATGAGCGAATCGCCCTACTTCGTGGCCATCCGCCTGTTCACCAATACCGAAGGCTGGGTGGCGAGCTTCACCGGCGAGGACATCGCCGAGCGATTCCCGCGCATGAGTCCGCATCCTTCGGCCAAGGCGTCCACCGCCGCCTGACCCGGCGACCCCCCGCTCAGGCGCGCACCACGTCTTCGACTACCTCGCGGATGACCCGCGCGAGGTAGTCGACTGCCTCCGGCGTGCCCACGCCACGATCCAGCAGATGAATGCCTGTCGACGGCAAGGCCGGCAAACCCCAGGCTTCGCGTGCGGGTTTCAGACCCGCCGGCACGTGGAGGGCGGTCCGCGGCACGACGCCGAGCCCTGCCTCCGCCGCAGCCCATAGCGCAGACACGCTGCTGCTGGACAGGGCGATGCGCCACGCGCGCCCTTCGCGATCGAGTGATTCGATTGCGCCCGTACGAAAGGTGCACGGCGGATCGAGCACCAGCAACGGAAGCGGCTCGTCCGGCACGAGCTCCAGCGATGGATGGGCGAACCAGCTCACGGGCATCGTCGCCAACGGCGGATCCTCGCGCCCCGGCATGCCGCGAAAAGCCAGAGCGAGGTCCAGCTCGTCCGCCAGGACGGCGCTTGCCAGCCGTTCGCTGCGATCCACCCTAAGGTCCAGCCGCAATGACGCATGGGCGCGACCGAAGCGTGCGAGGGCCTCGGTCAGCCAGCTTTCCGCGAAATCCTGGGTCATGCCGAAGCGCAGCGCCCCTCGCAATCCGGTTGCCGCGACCGCAAGGACGGCCTCGTCATTGAGTGCAAGTAGGCGTCGCGCGTAGCCGACCAGCAGCTCACCTTCCTCGGTCAGCGCCTGCGTGCGCCCCGTCTTGCGAAAGAGGGGTTTGCCGACCCGCTCCTCGAGGGCTCGCAGCTGCAGGCTGATGGCACCCGGCGTGCGGTGCAGCTGCCGGGCGGCCTTGCCGAAGCCGTGAAGATCGACCGCCACCACGAGGGTTCGCAACGCCGAAAGGTCGAGAAGCATACGTTAGCCTTGCTAATGCTTTCGTTTGGAATGTTTCGATTTTACCGCATTGTCCGTCGGTCTACGCTCAAAGCCATCTTCCCTCCGGGCAGCGCCATGATCGCGATGCAATACCGCTTCGACTTCCCCGATGGGATGGACATGACGTCCATCCACCGTCGCGTCATCGAGAAAGGGCCGGGCTTCGACGGGCTTCCGGGACTCGAGCAGAAAGCCTTCATGATCTCCGATGCGGCGCTGGGTCAGGCCAACCGGTACGCACCGTTCTACCTCTGGCGGTCGGCTACCGGCATGCGCGAGTTCCTCCTTTCTGACGCGTTCGCGGCGCTGTGCGACGCGTTCGGACGACCCGAGGTCGTCACCTGGACCGTGCTGCGGTTTCGCAGCTTCGATACAAGCCGTGCTCCCTGCTATGCGACCCAGCGGACGACACCTGTCGCACCCGGAACGAGCTCCGAGTCACTTCGTGGGCACACGCTCGCCGCCGCGCATCCGCATCCGGGCCTGCACTCGTCGCTGGTCGCCATCGATCCGCGAAGCTGGGCCCTGACCCGAGTCCTTCTCTGGCACACGCAGCCTGCACCCGAGCCGGGCGTCGACGCCTGGCACGTGCCTTACCTGGCCACCCGCCGATGAAATTCATCCTCGCCTTGCTCGCCTTTTCGGTCGCATCCATGCAAAGCCGCGCCGAGGCGCCGCCAGCCAACGTCGGGCGCCATGCGTCGACCCCGGCCAACCGCGCCGCCATCGCCGCGCTGCTGGATCGCTACACCCAGTGCGTCACGGCCAGTGACGAAGCAGGCTTTCGCGCACTGCTCCTCAAGATCGCCAGCGAGTTCTTCACCGTGCGGGACCTGCGCTGACGGCACGGGCATTTCGCGTCCACGTCGCGTCGTTTATCCTGCGGAATCTCCCCCGCTCCGCAGGTATGCCCCCTCATGTCCGATATCCGCGCCGTCCTCACCGATATCGAGGGCACCACCAGCTCGATCGACTTCGTCAAGGACGTGCTGTTTCCGTACGCCCGTAAGCATCTGCCGGCCTACGTCGAGACGCATACGGACGAAGCCGAGGTTCAACACTGGCTTTCCGAAGCGGCGAAAGAGGCTGGCATCATCGAAACCTCACGCGGCGAGATCATCGACCTGCTGGTCCGCTGGATCGATGAAGACCGCAAGTCCACCGCGCTGAAGGCCTTGCAGGGCCTGATCTGGCGCGAAGGTTACGAGTCCGGCGTCTTCACCTCCCACATGTATCCGGAAGTGGCGGCACGCCTGCGGGCATGGCACGAGCAGGGTCTCAAGCTGTATGTCTATTCCTCGGGCTCGGTCGCCGCGCAGAAGCTGTTATTCGGTTTCACCGAGATGGGCGACCTGACTCCGCTGTTCTCCGGCTACTTCGATACCCAGACCGGACACAAGCGGGAGACGGAGTCGTACCGCAAGATCGCCGAAGCCATCGGCCTGCCGCCCGGGCAGGTGCTGTTCCTTTCCGATATCCGCGAGGAACTGGATGCCGCGCGCGATGCCGGCATGCGTACGACCCAGCTTGTCCGCCCGCCGCAGGCGCTGACGGACGCTGGCCATCCTGCCGTGGCGGACTTCGATGCCATCACACCTTGATCCACGTCGGCGGACGCCGATTTACGTTCTAGGGGCTTTCATCGCCGGCTGCCTGATCACGCTGGGCGTGCTGCACTCCGACCTGGGCCCGATCACGACATCCCATGAGCACGTCGTTGCGATGCCAGTGGCGCATTCCGGCACGACCGCCGCGCCTCCCGCCCCGGCCACTATCAGCAGTTCCGTCGACGACGCATCGGTAGACGTCGACTCTGGCGACTGGCCGAACGACGCGCCGACGCCGGAGCAGGTATTCGCGGCCCAACCGGAAGCCTTGCACAAGGCAATCGCCGCGCTGGCGCCACGCACGCCCGGCAAGCCTAACGTTTACGCCGTGGCATTCGGCGGCGACGGCTCGCAGGACGTGTTCCGCAACGAGGTCGAGTACGTCGACGCCCTCGTAAGCAAGCGCTTCGCCAGTCCTGGACACACGCTGGTGCTGGAGAACAATCCCGCCACCCTCGTGACGCGCCCCCTGGCGAGCTGGACCAATCTCGAAGGCGGGATCGACGCGTTGGCCAAGGTCATGGATCCACGCGAGGACATCCTCGTCGTGTACCTCGCCACGCACGGCGGAAGCGACCATTCGCTCCTGGTCGACATGGACCCGATTCCCCTCGACCAGCTCGATCCCGAAGGGCTTGCGCAGATCCTGTCCAGGCACGCCTTCCGCTGGAAAGTCGTCGTGGTCAACGCCTGCTACTCGGGCGGTTTCATCCCGAAACTGAGCGGCCCGGGAAGCCTGGTGTTGACTTCGGCCCGCAACGACCGGACATCGTTCGGTTGCGGCGTCGACTCGGACATCACCTACTTCGGTCGCGCGTGGCTCGTCGATGGGCTGAACGCGACACCAGATTTCGTCGAGGCATTCGGCAAGGCGAAAACGGAGATCGCTTCCTGGGAAAAGAAGGATGCGCTCGAGGCGTCCGAGCCGCAGATCGCCGTCGGCGACGGGATCGAGGACAAGCTGGCGACCTGGCGTAAGGGGCTGAAGGCGGGGCCTGCCGTACCCTTCGAACCGGCGAAATAAACCTGTGGAAGCCGGCTATGCCGGCGATCCCGCGGCAGCGGGCCATGCGGCCGCTAGCACCCTGTCGCCGATGAATCGGCCCCCACATTAAGCCGGTGCATCAGGCTGAGGTGTCGAGCGAAAAACGGTCGGCGTCCATCCATGCGGGGAACCGCTCGCGGTGAGCCTTCAGCGGTGCGGGATCCAGCACCACGGTGACCACCTGTTCCTGCGTGCCCAGTTCGACCAGCGCCTCGCCGACGGGATCGATGACGCCGCTGTCGCCGGCGTAAGGCAGGTCGTTGCCGTCCACGCCGACGCGGTTCACGCCGATGACGTAGGCGAGGTTTTCGATCGCACGTGCACGCAGCAGGGTCCGCCATGGCTGGCGACGCGGTGCCGGCCAGTTAGCGACGAACAGGGCGAGGTCGTAGTCCATGCCACCGGCGGCTTCTTCGCGGCGACCATTGCGCAGCCACACCTGGAAGCGCAGGTCGTAGCAGACCTGCGGGAGGATGCGCCAACCCTTCAGTTCGACGATGAGCCGCTCGTTGCCGCCGCCATACCGCGTATGTTCGCCCGCCATGCGGAACAGGTGGCGCTTGTCGTAATAGGCCAGCGAACCGTCCGGCGACGCCCAGATAAGACGGTTGAACACCGTGTCGCCTTCGCGAATCACCAGGCTGCCGGTGAGCGTGGCGTTCACCTCCGTGGCGAGGGCGCGCATCCACGCCACGCCGATGCCATCCATCGTCTCGGCGTTGGCGAGGGTGTCGTTCGTGAACCCGGAAAGGAAGGTCTCGGGCAGGACGATCAGGTCGCTGGCCGCGGCGCCGCGCACCAGCGCGCCGTAGTAATCGCGGTTACCGGCCGCGTCGTGCCAGCGCGTCGCGCCCTGTACGAGGGAAACGGTCAGAGTTTGCACAGCAGCTCCGCAGCGGCTTCCATGGTGGCGTCGTTCTTGGCGAAGCACAGACGGACCAGCCGCGTATCCGGCGCGCTTTCATAGAACGGGCTCAGCGGGATCGCGGCCACGCCGCCCTCGCGAACGAGCCACTCGCTGAAGTTGATGTCGTCCAGATCGCGGATGGCGCTGTAATCGACCAGCTGGAAATAGCCACCCGGCACATCCAGCAGCTTGAGGCGCGACGGCGCGATCAACTCGCGGAAACGATCGCGCTTGGCCTGGTAGAACGCCGGAAGTTCGAGGTAATGCTCAGGGGTGGACTCGAGGAACTCGGCGAATGCCCACTGCGCCGGACTGAACGTGCAGAACGTCAGGTACTGGTGCACTTTGCGGAACTCGGCGGTAAGCGCCTTGGGCGCAACGGCGTAGCCGACTTTCCAGCCCGTGCAATGGTAGGTCTTGCCGAACGACGAAACCACGATGCTGCGCGTGGAGAGTTCCTCGTGGCGCAGCACGCTCTGGTGCTCCGCCCCGTCGAAGACGATGTGCTCATAGACCTCGTCGGACAGCACGACGATGTTCGTGTCGCGCACGATGGCCGCCAGTTCGTCGAGATCCGCCCGCGAGAGCACCGCCCCGGACGGATTGTGCGGCGAATTGATCAGGATCATGCGTGTCTTCGGCGTCACCGCCTCGCGCACGCGCTGCCAGTCAATGGCGAAGGTGGGCAGCGTCAGCGGAATATGCACCGCCGTCGCACCTTGCAGCTCGATCGCCGGTTCGTAGCTGTCGTAACAGGGGTCGAAAACGATGACCTCCTCCCCTGCCCTGACCACGGCGGCGATGGCGGAGAACAGCGCTTCCGTCGCGCCCGACGTTACCGTCACCTCGGTGTCCGGACTGACCCGGTGGCCATACAGGCGCTCGGTCTTCGCGGCGATCTGCTCGCGCAGCTTCGCAATACCGACACCCGGAGCGTACTGGTTCTTGCCCTCGGCCATGGCTCGCGTGATCGCTTCGCGCAAGGGCTCGGGCGGCTCGAAATCGGGAAAGCCCTGGCCCAGGTTAACCGCCTTGTGTTCCAGCGCGAGCTGGCTCATGACGCTGAAGATGGTCGTGCCGACCTTGGGAAGCTTGGTTTCGAGCTGCATCGAACGCCCTTACTCGTTTGGACGGCCAAACGTGGCCGAAGGGCTCGATCCTAACATGCGAGCCATCGTGATCGCCCCTGCCTGGCTGGGATCGGCAGCCACCTTGTCGCAGTCCTTGTGGAATTCGGCCTGTGCCTTGGGCAGGCGGTCGGCGAGGAAGTCCACGAAACTGCGGATGGCCGGCAGCAGGCCGCGGCGGCTCGGGTAGACAAAATGGAGCGTGCCCTGGGCCGTGGTGTACTCGGGCAGGACCCACTCCAGGTCGCCGCTGGAGATCAACGGGCCGCAGTAATCTTCCGGCAACAGGGCCACGCCACAGCACTGCACGGCCGCCGCGATCAACATGGAGAAGTCGCCACTGACCAGACGCGGCTTGACCTCGACGGCCGCTTTCTTGCCACGGGAGTCGACCAGTTCCCATACCTGCGCGCCTTCGTGCTCGTACATCGACAAGGCAGGAAGTGCCGCCAGTTCGTCGAGGGTCTTCGGGCGGCCGTTGCTGTCGAGGAATTTCGGGCTGGCGACCAGCAGGTTGCGCGCGTAGCCGATGCTGCGCAGGACCAGGGTTGCGTCCGTATCCAGCTTCTCGCGCACGCGGATCGCCACGTCGAAGGCTTCGCCGATGACATCGACACGGCGATTGGTCGCGGTCACCCGCACCTGCACCTTGGGATGCTCGAGCAGGAAGGCCGGCAGCATCGGCCCGAGCACGTTCTGGGCGAGCGAAACCGGACAGCTTACCCTTACGATGCCGCGCGGTTCGGTGCGTAGCTCGTCCACGGCGTCCTGCGCGGCGCGTGCTTCTTCCAGTACGGCGCGGCAATGGGCGTAGAAGCGCTCTCCGATCTCGGTCACCACGAAGCGGCGGGTGGTGCGCTGGAGCAGACGTACGCCCAGGCGCTCCTCGAGCTGGGCGATGCGTTTGCTCAGGCGGGACTTGGGAATGCCCAAGGCGCGGCCGGCGGCCGAGAACCCCCCGTGTTCGACCACGGAGGCGAAGAAGTACAGATCGTTGAGGTCCTGCAGCGCGCCTTCCATCGGAAATCCGTCGTTTCTGATTCGAAACAATGAGTCTACTCCAGGCGGGCTAATCAGGCGATTGTCGCCGGCGTAGAGTCCTCTCCGTCCCGCACCTCGCGGTCTACGACTGAGGAAAACCCATGAAACTCCTGCATCTCGATGCCAGTGCGCTTGGCGCCTATTCCGTTTCCCGCGGTCTGACGGCTGCCGTCGTGGCAGAGTTCGTCAAGAACCACCCGGGCGTCGAAGTCACCTACCGTGACCTGCACGCCGCCCCGCTCGGCCATTGGGGCCTTCCTGCTGGCGAGAACGATCCCGCGGCCGCCGAAGGCGCTGCGGTGCTTGAAGAATTCCTCGCCGCCGATGTCGTCGTCATCGGCGCGCCGATGTACAACTTCGGCATCACCAGCTCGCTCAAGGCCTGGATCGACCGCATCGCCGTCGCCGGCAAGACCTTCCAGTACACCTCGGCCGGTCCCGAGGGCCTGGCAGGTGGCAAGCGCGTGATCATCGCTTCCTCGCGTGGCGGCGTGTACAGCCTTCCGGGTTCGCCGGCCGCTGGTATGGATTTCCAGGAGCCCTACCTGCGCGCGGTGTTCGCCTTCCTCGGTGTCACCGACATCGAGTTCGTCCGCGCCGAGGGTGTCGCCATGAGCGACGA
>Ga0247742_10000686_pt1 | contig 26178 bp, 34 predicted proteins | sample UWRJL208509C2_FD_180944 | JGI IMG/M metagenome (GOLD analysis project Ga0247742, IMG submission 180944) | Plant litter microbial communities from Arlington Agricultural Research Station in Wisconsin, United States - UWRJ-L208-509C-2 | ecosystem: Environmental > Terrestrial > Plant litter >... | reverse complement strand
GGGGGGCGGGATGCATCGGCAGACAACCGGCACCCGCCAACTCAAGTGCAAAAAATATCCAAGGGTCGAAGAGGTAGTGACGTATAGGCTCAACATCTCTTATCGAAGAAGAGAACTTCCCTCTCTAGATTCCTGGATCGAAAATCACACTACCTAAGCAGTACCAATGGAAAGGCATTCACACTGCGCAGGTATGACAGCCGCAGGCGGCTTTTCCTTTCTATTTAACATTTTTCGACCTGCGGAATATCCTCTGAACATCCTCTTAACTTTAATCCACGTACTTTACCTGAAGGATTTGCTCCTTTGGATCCTCCACTAGATGAGTCCGATATTTGCAATTTCTCGGAGTTGAATGGTCTTCAGCATCTGAGGGTGCAATTTTAGCGATGCCAGAAGGTGCTCAGAGTGAAGATGTCGATCATATTTCCAGAATCAGGGCATATTTTGCGGAGAATATTGAGAACTGGTATCATTTTGCCAATGGTCCCCGTGGGCGGGACCCTGGGAATGGTGACCTCCATCTCGTCATTGGAACGGACAAGGCAACGTCATGGGGAATGGCGGCATTCAGTAATGAGATGGGACATGCGTCGCAACCAACGGAATAATTAATTACTGCAAGGGGGATTCGTGTGGAGCATTCCATTACATGATTTTTTAGACACAAACAAGTCTGATATAAAAAAAGTGAGTGGAAGGGTCTGATACTCCAGCGATTTTCTCATTCTTTTTTCTACCGACAGATAATTTGCGGATCCACTGAGAGATGAGGGCATCCAAGTGCCCGTATTGTAAAATTATATTCACTACGGCGAACACCCTTGGAAGACACGTTAGGGCAAACCAACAATGTCTGCAACTGCGAATACCACTGCGACTCGAAAGCGCCGAACGGCAAAGCAATTGAGAGAGAGGATCATCCTGAAGTTTGATCAACCTACGTGCATATAACGGGGGTCAGGAGCGCTTCTCTATACTGTATATGCCAATACATTCCTCCTCTTCACTTGACCCTTAGCACTAGGCAATCGTGTTGCGTTTTCATCGGGTAGATGATACACTTTGAGTATATTTCCCGTACCAGAGCAAGACAAAATACTACAGGACAATACACCTACTGCCATCCATCACTAGCATTTCGTACCAATATCCGCGCGTTATTCACAAACGCGCGTATAAGCTCATCAAATGCGCTACGCTCCTGTTCTGGCACATTTGGATCGTTTCGTTTGATAGCAGTGGCAAGCAGAAGTTCTGGGCGTGCAATCTCAATTTCAAGTTCATGAAGAATTTGAGGCTGGAATTGAAGTTTCCTCGTCAGCGTATGTACATCTTGGCCAAGAGGAAGAACATACAGGTACATTGGGTGATGTAGTTTGTTTGACCTGGGTCAGGTCAATCTTGAACTCTTCATGCGAATAGCTCAGACGATCTTTTTTTCGTGAATGCGTCGTTGATCCAATTGGGTGTGGCACTGGGAAGATGTAAGGAACGAAGGGCGTTGACGAAGGGTTTACTTACTTGGAACCTCGAGATTGACGCTAACCCTCCAGTCTGCCTCTCTTTTGGGACTGTATACGTTCAGATCCCCGAGACGTATCTTCCGCATCGTTTCCACCACCGTGCTAGTGTCCTCGTCTCGTGTAACTCGGATCTTCTCATTTCCTTCACCTGGGTAAAATGTGTCGACCAGATGAAGGTGGCTGTAATCCACCTGACTGCCAATATGAGATGGTTGTGAAGAAGCCGTTTTGAGGCCGTTCAGGAGGTTGTTAAAGTGCCGGTGTTGGTTCTACGAGACGAAGAGTTAGGTTATTCGAGGAGCGATAAGTGATGGACGTACAACTGACATGTTGGATTCAAACCGCGAGTCTGTCAGGTTTGGCGCAATTACTGCAGCCATGAACCGTAGGAATGACAAGCAGCAGGAGATAAAAGGTAGATGTTTTCAAATCAATTAGCCCATTCAGACAAAAGATGCAAGCAGCAAGATGTACTTGTTTCTACAAGGACGGGCAGCGATAGTCTCTGTCCAGTCGCGCGGTCACGCAGAATCCCAATCTTGGCCTCAACTTCGACCTTACCACTAGGTATATCCGGGCGCGTCATGATCATATGGTGCACAAAGTCGGCTATTTCTTTAATGAATTCATCCAATGGCTCTACGCCAAGGATTGAGAGCGACAGAGGTGGCAGTTGGCCAGAAGCTGAGCCCATTGATGACCTTCGTGCGTGTCCGTTGGGTCCTTCTCGTTGCGGTGGCGATGGGTCGCGTCTAACACGCTTCATGGGCGGCGACGATGATGAAGATGTTTGCATGTGGTTAACTCGAAGTGTAAGGGAATAACGCGGTCCAGGTGTTCGTTACCTAATCATCAAGTTCTTTCACCTCTTTATGTAAGCAGAGTCCAGGGTCGTTTGTTGATCCACCATCCTACAAGCAGCCAGTGAAAGAGGAGGAATATGTCACGTACAAGGGATCTTCCACATTCTGTCGAGAAGATGCGGACAACTGGTGGATGTTTGTGGTCGTCGTATATCGTCGTTGCGCCAATATGGTTCTAGGGTCTCGACAATATTAGACAGCGCAGGTTTAACGACGAAACCCGGTGAGGCGTCTCGATCTCGCAGTCCTTAATCCCCATCCACATACCTTTCCCTTCGTCGTTGGCTCTGACACGTTCTCAGTTCTGTCTGGTAAATTTTTGGAAGATGGAAACCGCTCACGGTGCTTGAACGGCCAGCTAGTAGTCGTATGGGCCCTTCTCGTTATGGTGGCGACTCGGATGAGTCGCGTGTGGCGGCGGCGAAGGACGGTAGCGATTATGTAGACGTAGACAAAATTCTCAGGCAACTCAAAAATTTCTCCAAGACCAGTGGGCAAATGCCAAGGGAAGAATCTCTACCCAATCTAAACGATTGTACAATCGGAACCAGTAACGCTAGGTAGTACTATACTTCATACTACGAAGAACAAAACGTGCCCCCATAAAACGTCAATTTCTACGTTTTAGGGTCAAGAATGGGATCGCTGGGCGGCTCAATGGAAGGGTGATAAGAGTTCTCCAAACGAGGTCCCATAGGGTGGGAGGGGGACCTGTCTCGTTGGAATCGAGGACGATTGCTCTCAGACAGGCGCCCAATGCCAAGGCATCCTTTTCGTTGATGCCGGGAACGGATTTCAAGGCTGAATTATGCGGGTGAGCTGATCATGAAATCCAAAGTATGTGTCTGTTGTTGCACTTACTCGGACTGCACCCTCGTTACGCGCTCTATGTCTTGCACCAATCCAGTGCAGTGAGAATGACCATTGTCGCCAGGGAACTTGATCACTTGAGTGTAAGACCCAAGTATGTGACCTACACGAGTTTCTCCGGTGCCCACCGCCTTGTTGATGAAAGTCGACTTGCCAGAGCCCGTAGACCCCGTAACGACGAACTGTGTGTCGGAGGGCGCAAGCGGGTAAGAGTCACGCTCCTGAGATTCTAATTGCAGGCATTCTGGTCGCGAGGTAGATGATTCAGACCCTGAGGAGTATTGAGATGGGATGTGCAAGTGTGGATCCTATATCAGGACGATGAACACAATGTGTTGTTGTAAATGGAAATTTTCGCACCTTCCGCATCGTTAAACGCAAAACACCTTGAATGGCAATCAGTATGGCAAGGGAAAGAGGGTGGTAAGATAAAATGTACCATTTTCAAACACAATGTTATTTTCAGATAAAACTTGTTTGAGTAACGAATTGTCGTCCAAGGTGCCTTCATGAGCTGGATCCACAAATGATGACCATGCAGCGTCGTCTGATATTACGAGCCTTGCGTTGGGAACCTAGAGGTAGCGAGCTGTGTTAATTACCGTAATAATAGTCCGAAGAGATCCTAACCTTTCGCATAAGTATTCGGTTGAGTCGGTCCGCGGGATGGATGTCCTGTTTGCAATGGTCAATCTCTTGACATGTATAGAGTAGGCGCACTTACGATGGCTACCCGAGGGCCGCTGATCAGTAATGTATCCTCACAAAATCCGTCTAATGTAGACTTCTCCTCCGAATCAGCTTTTTGGCATGACCTGTCGGTAGTATGAAAGCGACTGGAGGATGGAGTGTGACCACCGCCTTCTGGGTTGGATCCACCCGATGCATTGGAATGAGGTAGCCTGGAGTCATTTCTATGGTCAAGCGATGGCATGCTGTCATCAAGGTGTGGCGTGTTAAGTTCTTCGCAGAGCTTCTGCCAGCTCTCAGTGCCGAGCGTCGCGTTGAGAGTACGAATGAAAAGACTCTGATTGAGATATTTGCCACCAGGTAGTGGTGTCGTGTCGTCAACTCTCATAGCTGCGACTTCCTCGGGCTCAGGACCAGCTCGAGCTTCCACTTCGCCTGAATAGTCCCAAGTATATGTGCCCATTGTACTCTCGCTGGATTGTTGTCGAGGCTGGAAGAGGAGTTCACAATGTGTCGGCCCCGACGCGCTGTCGCTATTGCTAAAAGTAGCCATGCCCCAAGACGTTGACTTGTCGTGCCCAACCACTACTCGAAGGTCTCCATTCCTAGCCTCACATCCGAGAACTCCATTGACGAACCGATACCAGTTGTCGATGTTTGCCTCCACATAGGCACTGAAATGGGCCATATTCTGTAGATCCCGAGATTCAGCTCCTGCCGGAATAGCCAGAATAGCGCCTTCCGGTGCTGAGGATCGGAAAGACATCCCTCTAGAGTAGAAAAATAGTCGAATTAACAAGCGAAAATGAAAGTGTTGGGGAGGGCTCACGAGGACGATTCACTACGACACCTGTCGACTGAGCCACTCGTAAGATAACTTCTTGGTTTCAACTCGAAGAATTTTTGGATGTGGAGAGGGTCCAGGTTTAAGGGCTGAAACCCTTCGGGCAACCTGCGAGGATTGATGGGGTCCGAGGCAGGTCGACAGAAGTTGAAAAGGAAAGAAAATGCGCCGGAGGGAGTTATGATACCGACATCTCCAATGCTGACGCCTTGGCGCTGATACTGCACGGGAAGGCTGCTGTTGGGTTCGGGAATATAAAGTGGGAAACCTCTCTTCTTCTTTAAGAGGTGCTGGGTATATACGTCGCTATCCCTTCGAGGGGGCAAGTCGAAAGCATCCAGAGTCGTCGTGTGTCCGGGTCTGCAGTGTGGAGACGATCTGTTTACCCCGGTATGACCATTTCCAGGCGCATATTGTTCCTAGTTTGAGAGAACTCATTAAGAAGGGGTCGGTGTATTTGATAGAACAACAACACACAATTCTTAAGCCGGATGCACGTTGGTTGTGCTCGGATTCCCCTGCACCATGTATGAGTTGAATCTTGCCAGTGATCAGGGGATTTCGACAAGATCTCACCATTTATATTTATGTTCAACGTTGTTCGATGACCTGCAGTCGCTGTGAAATGACCACCACTAATCGCCACATTTTTCGCGGAGTGAAAGATGCCTTGGCCCTTCGTCGGAGGGGTGCGGAATTGGGAGCGTGGATAACGAGACGAAGGACTGAAGGGCGGGCTGTTGCCAGTGTAAGCTGCCCGCGCCGCTCCTCGACAGTCCTGCGTGCGGAGATGCCTCCATTGACGGGAACTCCGTACGGTTGGAACCTAAGACGAGCAATGTTTAGCTACAATAGTACAGCCATAAAGAGGCCAAGAGATTCGTACATGGTCGATACATACAGACCGATCTACTGGCATCTTTCCTTGATGACAAGCTTGGATATGTGACCTGAATCGATGCGAGAAGAGGGATGTTGGATCAAAGAATAGGATGCGGGTGCGGACAGTCCGTTATACATGAAGACTGCTCTGGGAGTTTATATTGTGTATTGGTGGTGCTTCTTTCTACCCATGGCAGTGTCATGACACCGGAGGCATGCCTTGAGGCAGGTTGTTTTATCACGGTTATCATGGTTGTCTCGAGGGACTTGGGGTTGCACAAGGTAATTCAGACCCCTTTGGTCAAACAAGCCAATCAGAACGTTTTATTTGCACAGCCTTCGGTGCCTTCTTACCCGAGACTCTCCCAACGGAGTAGTGGGATTGGGTCTACCTCGGATGTTGACGATCCGACAGTGAGACGGCTGAAATTGAATTACTTTGTGAGCGAATATTCAACTGTCTAAGTTTGAAGTCGATTGTTATTGCTAAGTGCACCAACGACATTCCACTTTACAGGGATAATAACCTGCGCTAAAATCGCACTTCCTATGATAATTTTCAAATTGTTTCGAGAATAGCTTTGGTCTTGATACGAGCATTGTCTGCATTTCATGGTTTCCTTCAGCCAGAGAGAGAAGTAGGACTTCGTCCCGGTAAAGATCGTCGTCGAATACTTCCACTTCTTCCAGTAATAATTTGACAACAGAGGTATTTCCTTCTTTCACAGCATGGTGTAAAGGCGTGTATCCTTGGCTATCCCTTGCATAGACTGTATGACGATCATGGGCGGCGTGGAATGGACATTGCTTATCCAGCTCCTCCGTTTCCTCGCTTTCGTTGGTGAACGAGCGGAGCAGATTAGCAGCCAATATCATCTTGATGATATCGACGCTACCCGAATGAGCTGCCCAATGCAGTGGCGTCCTCCCCTCGCTATCACAAGCGCTTATGAGTTGCCGAAGGCTGTATGTGGTTTGAGAGTTGTACGTGGGTTTGGGGAAGCTCTGCGTTTTCAATATGATCGCAGTCGTGGATGGGTCGCCCCACTTGCACGCAATGTGCAACGGGGTCATTCCTTCATCGTCCCCCAAGGTGACGTCCACTGGTCCAGCGTCAGCAGTGGATTCAGGATCGACACCGGCAACGGATAGTTTAAGAACAGCGCTGATTAATTCTGAGTCGAGCCAGTCCCAGTAATCGTGCTGCACCCCCGTATATATTGGCGGGGTCCCAGCCTCCGGTGGCCCATCTGGTAGGGCTCCTTGTGCTATAAGCTCTTCAACGGCCGCAGTGTTCTCCAGATCAATAGCAACTTCCAACGGCGTTTCCCCAGCATTGTCCAATGCCAAAGCATCCGCACCATTTTCAACGAGTAGAAGAATGGTGTCCGCTGTGCTGCCTCGGAAGTCCACCTCAGAGCGTGCGACACAGTGGAGGACGGTTCCGCCAAATAACGACGGATGCTGCGTCCGCCGGTTAGGGTTTGCACCTTCTGCAACTAACGCTAACAGACCATCTAGGTAAATGCGTGGGGTATTCCGCAGAGCCATCTCCATCGCTGCATCGAGGACAGCTTGAGGGATCTCGCCACTATTAAATGTTCGAGCGGCTTCTAAAACTTCAAGCGTCCACTCTCCAGCGTCAGCCGTGCATTTTACGCTCGCCGCGAGAGGCTGATAGGGAGAGTTGAACGACAAGACAGGATGGGCGCCCTCCTTGAGGAGCATGGTGACGATATTCTTTGCGGCTGGGTCGTATTTGCGGTTGAAGGCAGTGAGAAGATGGGTGGTGTGGTGCGTGTGTGCGTTGATATCTGCACCACGGGCCAGGAGTAGGGGTATAATAACAAGGCTTTCTTCGCTGCGCCGGTTGCAGGCCTCAGTGAGAGGCGTAGAGCTCATCCTTCCGCGTACACCTTCTGCAGATCCATCCAATTCGATTTTTCCACGAAGATCGACTTTTGCACCACGTTTGAGCAACAGTTCGACCTCCTTGAGATCACTACGCGAGACTGCCCACCACAAGGGTGTGTGGCCAAACTTGTCGATGGTGTTGACATCCGCACCGGCATCGAGTAAAACCTCCAACGTTGGGAGGAGGGTATCACTGTGTTTGCTTGCGGCATGGTGTAGAACTGTCTGCCCGTTTGAGTCGGCAGAGTTGATGGTGAGCCCTGCACCATTGTCTAAGAGCAGTGAAACGAGCTGTTGGTCAACAAAATGGTTGCATGTCCAAGAAAGGGCGGAACGGGCGTTGCTGCAGGTGGCGTTTGCGTCAGCTCCGTAATGGAGGAGGCGGCTAATCATGCGAGTCTCGGCGTCAGTGTGAGGCCGTCGTTGACTAAGGCAGGTTACGAGTGCTTCGTTGAGCTGGGTTTTATCATAAAAAACAGCCGGGTGGAGTGAGGCATGATGCTGGAGGAGAATGTGTGCGATGTCGAAGTAACCCTTCAAGAAGCAGAAAGAAAGTAGATGAGTGGGGCGTTGAGGTTGGGTTTCTTCAGCGGCATTCAACTCCAGGTTGAGAAGATCCAAGCCAGGGTGTTTCGATATCAATATCTTCGTGACTTGAACATGCCCATGATAAATCGCCCACTCCCAGAGCAACTCGAATCTTCCTTCGCCCGACTTCGGTCGACCCAGATCTAATTCGTAGTGAAAGAGAAGTAGCGCCATTTCTTCGCCATTTCCCTTGAAACAGGTCAATGCCAAAATAGCTTGTACATCTGGCTGTTTGAGCGCCTTGAGAGCTGGCTGTACCATCTCCGTAACCACACCCTGCACGAGTCGTCTTGATACATAGGCCAATACTGATTTTGAACGTAGGCATGCGAGAACAAATCTCTGTAAAACACGGCCTTCAAAGTATGAGCTGCGGGAGAGGCAGTGAAGGGGAACATATATTACAGCAATGCTCCAGAGGTTGTATTGATGAGGGAGCAGGGTGCTTACATCACATATAATCGCGTTGAAGATATTCTCAACCTGAATGGAGAGAACGAAGAAGTGCAACGCGTCAGGTGTGGCTGGAGGGAGGTAGAACTGGAGAATGACAAGTGTGACAAAGGCCAGGACGACAAGGGTGCTTCTAGGTTGACCGAATACCTTCCGGACGAAGGCATCAGAATCAGCATGTCTTCCGTTCGAGATGTATGCGCCGCACTGCAACAGCGTTTGAAGAACAACCTCGTTTCCATAAGAGATTGCGGTATGGATAAGTAAGTGCCCGTCTTCATCAACCTCGTTAGGGTTGGCACCAGTGTTCCAAAGTGAGACTGCTTCATTCGTAAGCCCACGTTTGATGAAGGATGACACTGTATCTTTTCGATCCATCTAGATGGCATTTGTGAGCAATGTGCCGCCGTTCAATATTGAAAACCCAATCAAGGACGTACGTCGGTACCATCGTTGGTAGAGATTGTACCCTTGCCATTTAAGAGAGGGACATGGAATGGGAAGATGCGAGACGGCATACTAGGTGTATCGAGGTGACGAAGAATCACAGCACCGTTCGCTAAGGTGTCGCAATCAACAATCGAGTGCGACTAATGTACGGGGGTCAGATGAAGGCCCTCGACTAAGGACGTCGAATCCTACCAAAAGTCGACGAGGCTAAGTATACTGCCCATTTATGGTATGCGTTCCGGACATCTGACTCTCAACTGGAAGAAAAGAGGGATCTGTCACCCGTCGGGCAATGCCTAGGTACATCCAGCTGAATTAGAAAGATAAGGTGGACTGCGAATGATTGACATTAACGTACATTTGTATGGCTGCACTCCACAATATCCTCTGCAGGTATGACAGACTCGGATTGATGCTGTGCAATGCACAGTGCAATCCAGATGGACATCATCCCAGAGCAAAGCTAGAAAAGTATCGGGCCGGGGCGGGACGCCGGTTCCGCACGCTTATTTGGTTCCAAACGCAAAGTCAAACAGCCGAAACTTTTCCCGACGCGCTCATCGTTCTCGACACTCTGCACATCCTCAAAATGTGTCCGCAGGCCGTTACAGCAGCGACGCGACACTCGGTATGGCGGTTCCAAACCGCCCCGCGCATTACGCGCAAGCTTCGTCGGCATCCAAAGACTGGTCTTCCCCAACCTCACGTCAACATCATCACACGCGAGTTCGCGCCGTGTCGCCTCGAAGACCACTACCACAGTACCCTCAAAGACGACCTCATGTACATGACATACACTCATGAAGCCGGGGAGCGTAAAGCCCCGCGCCAAATCCGACTCAAATTCGACCCCAACGATCCATACACCAAACATCGGCACAACCCGCCTGTTGGAGGCTCTCAGATTGGCAAGAAGCCCGCTCCTCCGTCGACCCCAGAGAACGTCATAAGGCTGGAGAAGATTCAGCTGCATACGATGGTGAAGGAGTCCGTGCAAAACAAGAGCAACCTACTCGGTGCCCTCATGCAGATGAAGGCGCTAACTGGCGAGAATTTCCAAGGCGGAGGTCGACACGCTGTCCAAGGTGTGCAACTTGTACGGGGAAAGAAGTCGGTTGGAGGTTGGCTACGACCTGGCATTCCCGTCGGTGTCAAGGTTGACTTGAAGGGCCAGAGCATGTACGACTTCCTAGGCACACTGGTCGAATTTGTTCTTCCTCGACTACGCGACTTCAACGGAGTTATCCTTCCTCCCTCGTCATCGTCCGTCAACACCCCGAGCGCTGTCTCAGGAGTCGTCTCATTCGGTCTCCCAGCACAGGCTATCATGTTCTTCCCACAAATTGAGGTCAACGTCGATGCTTACCCCAGATTGTATGGAATGCATATACATTTCATCACAAACGCGACAGGTATTGGTGCACAAGACAAAGCTAGAGCATTGGTCTCCGGGTTCCAGGTGCCGTTCCTCCGGAGATAGCATAATCTGTAAGTTCTTCATGTCGGCCGCCCCTATCTAGAACTCAAACCTCATTCGTCTTTGCAGACAAATATTATCCCTCGTTACTTTTGCCGAATATAATATTAATCATAATCATCCAACCCGGGGAAACATCTGAGAGATACTGAAATTATGCCAATGAATGTGGTGGTAATGGTACGTGCATAGTTCAAAACGATCGAAAGCAGTTAGAGTTGTGCGAGAGAGAAGACGATATACTATGAAAGGAAAGGTTGTGTTTGCAGAGAAAAGGAGAGGGAGACTTGTGAAATGTATGAGGCATTCGGAATGACGAACCTGCGTTGACCAGAAACGCAGGTCAAAGCCCGTGGCTTTATTTCCAACCGGGGGAGGCATTTCCATTGTTCGCGTTTTGCCAAGGGATATCACCCAGTCTCTGTCTTGAAGTTGCGGATGCCGGTCGCGTCGATCCTGAGGCAAGACGGGTTTTACTTGTTCCTCCAGTGCCCGAAACATCCCTCGTGTTCAACCTAGGAAGGATCCCATCGTTATTCACATTGACGCTCCCGAGGACGGTTGTGCTGGCCTCTGAGGCTGCTCTTCTCAACCTCTTAGGTGCCAAACCGCTGGCCTTTGGTTGTGACGGCCCCCCACCGCTGCTACTGCCAGTTGGCTGAGATGAAAGGGAGTTGAGGTCCATTGAGCCGCTACCGCCAGTCTTTGCCCTCGTATGTCCTCCTCCGTTCGACGTCGCAGGTTTCAAGGCCGGTTTGAGCGCTGGGACAATTTCCCTGGCCAACTCCCTGACCAACACAGCGCCATCGCCGCCACCTCTGCTAAGCTTCTCGACCACACCCAACAATCCGTACCTTTCCACCAGCATGGCCTTGTTCGGATGGACATCACACACTCCTCTGAGTATCCTGAGGAGATTGAGTCGCACAACAGCCTTGCTATTCTGTCCGAGCCTGTCGATGATTCGCTTAAAGAAGGCAGAAGATTTGGATATGGCGGTCGTGATTGTCGTCGAAATGCGGGTAATCTTCAAGAAGGGATCGAGGAGGTTTTCGAACGAGTTGGCTTTGCTTGAGACGAAGCACTTGAGGAGCGCATCAATGGCATCGGGTTTAAGAAGTTGGTCTTCCACACGCGCCGTCTCGTCTTGTAGCCATGAAAGGATACTTTCCATGGCAGAAACTTGGAAGTACGGATCGCCAAGGAGGCTGGTGTACATGGAAAGACCATCGTGTTGCCAGAGCAGCGTACGGCATGACTTACCAGCTGATGCAAGGTCGCAAAGAATAGGCAACGCAAATTGTTTGAGAGGAGAGGAAGTTTCGATAACTCGTTTGAGGGATGGGATAATGCCAGCTTGGGCAGCCTCCTCTTGTCGCGACTTGTTGAGGCGACAAAGATTGTAGCATGTTTGGAACACATGGTTTGAGATTTCCTGTCGTCAACATGATTTTAGACTAGCATCTTGCCGCTTAGGTGGTAGGACTTACGGTACTATGAGGGCCAGTTGACTGTTCATCGAGAATTCGAATAAGGATTTCCAGAGCGTTCGCATTTTGAAGAACCTCGAGCATAGTGGCATTCATAGAGAGGTGTTTAACAGCCTTGAGCATCTGAACAAGGCACTCTGGTTCGAGCAGCTCGCAAGCGCGCAGTAGACCTACATGAAATTAGCACCTGTACTCGAAAAGATCAATGAACAAGGACTTACGTCTCACGACCTTTCTTGTACCCAACGCATTCCGTACATGAATATCTGACTGCGACACCTGCGAAAAAACCAATAAGATCTGAATGACTTTCATCTTCGTCTCTTGAGTCGGAGTATCTCTAATGGCCATAACGTTGAGCAATGCAGCAGACAGAGGATCTAAAAGCCCTTCGCGGATGAACATCCGGCAGAAATCGTTCTTTGTGGTTGGACTTTGGAGTTCAAACACATTGCCGATGCCATTGAGTGCATGCTCGACAAGTTCAGTTTGTTCACTATAGTCTTCATCCAGTAGGTCCACTAGAACTTTGAGCCCTCGACACCTAAGCCACAAACAGAATGAGTATTCTGAACCGATAGAAGGAAGTAAGCAAACACTCACGAAATGAACATCTGAAGGGTCAATACTGAGGTATGACACAGCAGTCGGATGAAGTGAGAGGCTTCCAGTCTGCATTCTGAAGGATATTTCTTCGAGGTAAATTCTAAGCAGAAAAATCAGGATATGACTGAATGTCTAGGACAAATATGACGGACCCATCATCACGGGGATGCCACTGCACATCGGAATGGTCATTCAGTATTGCCTCTCCATCTGGCGAGCAACGACATACCCAATTAGACAGAAACTTTCCAAAAACCCAAGGTCTTCTGTAACGAGCTGAAGTGCAATGCATACCTTAGCAGTGCAACTAACCAGTCAAGCCGATAAATAAACGCACAAGATTGATGATTTGCAGGAGCTTCATGATCACGTCTCTTGAGCACCTTCCTTCGAGCACTTCTAGTATTGCCAGCATCCCATGAGATGACACGAGTTGGGTCTGCATCTCTGGATTCTCATCGATTATATCGAGCTAAACAAAAAGGCTGAGTTGAAGGACAATTGGAAGTAGAGCAGAAGGACGTACCAGTTGATCACAAGCATCTCTCAACTGGAAATCAGGAGCTGAGGGTGACAACTCGTCGATAAGCTGATTGACTGTGTTGCAGAGTCTTGCATATTTGTCCCTTTGGAGGTTAGCTTCAAGGTCATCTTCTGAGAAGCCCTCATCAATCTGCACAGGACTCATTTAGATACCAGAGCTAGGGAATGTAGACATGACCTACCTCGGCGAAAGGATCTTCCTCGTCAGAATCGTCTCCGAGCTGATTAAAGACATGTGTGAGTCCAAGAAAGGGATGTGGGAACTCATAGCTCACCCAAGACTTATTCGACAGCCGTGTATTGAGCTGCAGCGTCTGCATCGGATGCTCGGTAGCTAGGCAAAGAAAGGTGAGCCCAGTTATCTTGTTAAAGGAAAAATAAAATTACAAGTAGCATTTGGTTTCCCGAATACGTCTTCATAATCCTCCTCATCGTCCTCCGCGTACTTTCCGAACTCGGCTTGATTCTGTACTTTCTTCGCCTCGGCCTTACCAAATGAACCCGCCAAAGAACCTGAGCGTACGTGCCCTCCCGAAGTAGCAGAGACGGGCGTCACGGCTCCAGACCCAGCTGATGTTCCCCAAGACCCGCGAGGAGAAAGAGACGGCCGGGATGTCTTTCTTGTAAGCCCTGGAAGTGGCGCAGAGAGGGGACCGAGTCCCATGGCTGAGACGGCGGGTGAGGAAGTGGAAGCAAGACCGATAGTCTTGATGTCGTCTGGATGGAAGAGACCGCGCCGGACAGAATTTTTCATCTACAAATATGAAATTGGGTATTAGTTCAGGATTGAGGCCATGGGATTTCGGCTCTGATTTGCACAAAAGCAAGAGCTGCTGAAGCAACGAAACATACCTTGAAATCAGCGACTTTCTCTTGCAGCCAAGCTTCGTCTTCTTCTGTGGCCAAATCTGAATAATCTTCAACTATTGGTTGTATATCTGATGATGGTGCTTGTGCCAAAGGTGCGTTGTGATGACCTGGGCTACGGGTTGTGGGTCGGATCGTTTGCGCGTTGTCCTCAATCTCGTGTTTCTCTTCCTCCAAAGTCGTTTTTTCGAGAGCTTGAGAATAAAATGAATATTTAGATTCAGAGTGGCGATGCCACGTGTATGCGTACCCTGTAATTTCGTGAATGAGATGCCCTCCTCAAAGTCGTCGTCCCAATTGTCCGTCTGCTCTTCTGGCTGTTGTAATGCCACGAAGGAAAGCGGTTGGATCTTCTCGACCAGGTTCATGCCCGATCCTTTGCTTGGAAGGCCACCGGACTTGGTAGCTGGTAGAACGCCTCCGTGATTCGCTTTCCATACAGAAGCACCTGCAGAAGGATGCAACGAGCTACCAAGAGTGGGTAAAAGCGACGTGGATGCTTGAAGTACTTCTGCAGGACCAGCTCGTGATTGCTGTGTAGGTGAACTTGGCCGTGGATTTCGGGAAGGGAGTTTGCTAGGTTTCGAAGGTGCTGTATTAAAAGGTCAAATCAGCTCAATCACTGAGAAGCCTGTAGTACTCACATTTCAGCGCTTCATTCCACTCCTGCACCTTCAAGACAGCCTCGTCATAATTATAATTCGAATGTCTCTTCTTCTCCCCACCCTGCGTGTCTCCTGCGGAAGCCGTACTCTTCTCCGCTTTCTCGCCAGGTGCGCCAGACCCCACACCAGCGGTCGGACCTCCACTTGGTCTGTTATCTCTCCCATCCATCTGTCTGCGTGCCGACACCATCCATGGGTGCCTAAGCAACTTCTTGCCTGATATTCGAAGATTCGAGTCTTTCTGGAAGCAGTGGTAAAGGAAGTCTTTGACGATCGGCGATGCTCCTTCAGGTATAGGAGGGCAGTCATCTTGTACAATGCGGAAAAGAGCAGGCATAGGATCGAGGGTATGGTATGGAGGATGGCCTTCCAGTAGTTCGATGACGACACATCCCACACTCCTAGGGAACATATTCGCATTGCAATGCTGGAAATTGGGCACAAACGTACCAGATATCTGAGGCAGTCGTCGCACCAGATTGCTCGATAACTTCTGGGGCCACTGTTCAAAGGAAGGCATTCAACATCGTTCAGCTTGACGCGTCGGAACACGAGTCACGTACTCCAATAGGGACTCCCAACCACCGCTCCGTCAGTCACACCCCCTGTCCTCGCAGCCACGCCAAAGTCTGCCAACTTGACCGTCCCATCTTTGTTTGTGAGGATATTCGCGCCTTTGATGTCTCGATGGATGACTCCCTGGTCGTGCAGATATACAAGACCCTCTAGCACTTGAGATATGTAAACGGCGACTAGGTTTTCAGGGAACTTTCCAAAACGTTTGGAGATGTTATGTAGGGAGCCATTCTCGCAGAATCTGCTCACCGATGAGTTTGAAGTTGGACCAAACGTGCGTGGGCACTCACTCAAGTATGATGTAGAGGAACTCTTTGGTCTTGACAAAACCCTTGTACTTGACGATATTGGGATGCTAAGGAGGAGTTGGGTGGACAAAAAAGACGCGTAACTCCTCGAAACTTACATTCAGGTTCTTGAGAAGGTCGATCTCGGACTGAAGCAATAAATGAGTGGAGGAGTAAACCCAAGGCGCGTATGCCACTCACCATGATCTCTCCGAGCTCGCTCTTTGGAATATTGCTCAATTGTATCTCCTTAACCGCAACCGTCTCGCCGGTCGCCCAGTTCAGCGCTCCTGAAGTAAAGGCATGCGTCAAGCGCCGATCGTCCTCTGTAGATCACGACCCACTGTAGACCTGGCCAAATGCTCCCTTTCCCAACGAGTCTCCAAGTTGCTATCGTCCGCATTCAGTAAGTCTTGGATGTTATAGCAGCAGCGGGGAGACTAACATAGTCATTGAGGGACTTTGAACTTCCTGGTTTGGTTCCCGAAGTCGATGCTGGCCTCGAGGTTGACATGGTTCTTGGTTCTCTGTTGAAGACTTTCTGTTGGGCGTTGGTCCTCAGCACGGCACCCTTATATATAGAAGATGACGGTGATAGAAAGAGAGAGAATATGCGCGTTCAGTCGCGTCCTGCGCAGACTACAGTGGTGCACATGGAGGCGGGAGGAAACCAATTGGGGCAACCCTGAAATGTCCGTCCTTTGCTCCCTCCCTTGACCCGTGCCAGATGTTTCCTTCTCTCACATTCTCGAGTCATTTCGCAGTACTCGTATGCCACAATGCACAGCTGGCCTCGATCTTGAATTGGGACAATTAGTGCTCGGATGTTGTACTGTGCCATAGGAACCAAGGCGCGTTTACACCCACAACCCTGACGGCGAGCATTTTGTGCCACTACTACAGTGATTCAGGCCTCAGGCGTCATCGAAACGGCTACCGAGTGCCAGGTGATCTCAGACGCCCGTCACCAGTTTTGTAGCGCAAGCCGCACACGCTTCTCGTGCCAAAGGTACTCCTCCAGCGTTCTCAATCGAAGCCTGCGGCTGCTGCGCCCATGTACTGTTCTAAGCTCTGTCCGAAAACCACTTGACTATGACCTCTAACTACCGCCTCTCGCACTGTCTTTTGGCGTTTTGCTTTCATTTGCACCCAGTGACCAGTAAGTAATGATCTGGGAGTACCAAAGCAATCGAACGAAGACCCTACGACTCTGAGATAGAGATGGAAACCTTGCCTTCTTCACACTGAGGCAATAGCTGACCGATATATATCCAGACTTCAGAGCATCCACTTCGTGGCTCAATTTCAGAATGAATTGGCGTCTACTGGAATCAGAGTTCTCAACGAATGGGTGATGGTAAAGCCCCGCTAGTCTTTGGCCAAACGAAAGCCAACCGGGAGATCCAGCTACCCACGTGCCTTCGCCACTTCCTGCAAAGTGATACCGGTATGAGATGGACTTCGCTTCCATAGTGGCAACTGATATCATCTCCAGAACCCCACCGTCTCAGACTCAACTTTAAAGCATCAGTTCTACAAAAGTTATCAAAGCATAGTGGAGTCCCTAGCATGTACATCTACAACAAGAAGCAGAGCGATGGCGACGAAGGCCTAAATTTAACGTCATCAATCTAAATAAATGACCGAAAGCAATACACTGGTACATACAACTTAGGAAAGGAGCAAGAAAGAAGAAATAATATCATCCCTACTACGAAGGTGGACGCCAACTCGTCTCATCAATAGTTTGTAGCCCAATGGAGCCGTACGTATGCGAATGCGATGGCGAACTCGGATCTCTCGCCGATTCTCTCGTTCTCTCCTGATCTGACCTGGTTGAGTTGGATCTGTCCCACTGCGAACTCTCCTGTGAGATTGTGCTGAGCCTCATTTGTTTCGGGGTGGCAATTGTGATCGCATTTAGCCCTTTTCCACCATGCTTATAGCTTCCCCCATTGCCGTTCGCGGCTCGACTGAGGTTCGACATGGGTATAGGAACACCAAAGTCGATGCTGTCCACCGTGGAGGTCTGGTTGAATCCAGGTGCGACGATCTTGATGCCTGGTGTGATATCCAATTGACTGCGTTGTGTGAACATGCTGGGTAGTTCGGGTCGAACGACCGTATCTTTCACTTTGCGCACAGATTTTTTGAGGTTAAGGGTAATTCGAGACATCATGGTCACCTAAAGAACACTTGTGAGCCTGGGAGTGGGAATTCAATAGGATCCACTTACTGTTAATCTATAGATATCACAATTAATACATATTGTGAGTATGGAGGTCGTCTTGAAGCCGATGAATGACTTACAACAGCTCGAGCTGTGCAGTGATGTTCTTGAGACCAGGTGGCGCCGCAATGATCATAATGGTCAAAACAGCCGTTACAGCAAAAATAGCACTGTTCAGTGATCAATGACGATACTCCACTGACCATGCAGCGACTCACCTGTAGTAGATCAGACCGTCCTCCAACAATCGTTTCATCACATATGCCGTATTCCGATTCTTCAAAGATGGTATCGTCCTTGCTACTGTCAGTCCAAGCACGACAGTATCGTATAGGAGAGGTAACCAAGCAGATGAGGCCGCAAGGACACTTCTGTTCTCAGAAATCGCGTTTAGAAATTTAATGGGAAAGTGCTGCGATTGTTCGACTCACATATCTGGGTCGAAAATCATCGTGCAAGCTAAGCACCGAGATTTTAGGTCAGATATCTGAAAGTCTTTCTGAACGAGCTGGAAACATACCAAGAACACCGGACATCTCATTATGTACCACTGCCACGCCTTTCGTTAGCAGAAAAGCGTTCATGCATAGTTGGAAGAGGAAGAGGAACGCGACAGTTCCTAGAATAAGATACTGTCGATAGTAGAGTGCATATACCCGAAGGAACATCATCAGAGCTAGGCGAACAAAGATGAAGCTTAGATTTAGCTACGAGAGAGAGGTGTGCGTGGTGCTCACCGACGATATTAATTCCGATCACAGTCATAGATCCCTCGAACCGGATAAAACGACTACATGTCTGACATACACAACAGAGATTGAGGACCTTGTACATTTCGTGTCGGTTCGAGGCTTACCTCTGGTGTCCACACAGGCGACAGATATGCTACAAGAAACAGGCTCAGGCAGACGCCACACACTTTCTTGAAAGTATTACACACCGAAAAGATTGACGATGAATCCCAACGGTGTCAGATACCGATTCTATTATATAGTAAGCGCCAAATCAGCCACGGCGCCTAACCAACCACGTACTATCAGAAATAGAGTCCCCACTGGAGATTGGTTTAGATCATTCATTCTCCGAGCAGCGAAACGTGTACTCACATAACCCCTTCTTCCCTTTCCAGATATACTCCACCTCTGTTTGGAATGTATCAATGTGATCCCATATCAGCAGCGTGAAACTGGCAAATCCCATGTACTGCAGGGTAAGAAGGAAACAGGTTAGCTGCGGCCAGTTAGATCAGAGTCAGAAAGACAATGGCGTACGTTCGTTCGGTACCTTCATGTCAAATCCAATGGCAAAAGTTAGACACGTGAAGCCAACAACAGGCATACAAAGTACGCACATGGCCGACAGATCGTCAATGACGGAAGGGATATCCTGGTCTCCGAAATAGGGCGCCATGCTCGCACAGATCGACAGATACTTCGACGAAGGTGGTCCACTGCTGGTTGTTCTGGCCAAAGAACAGAGGGGAAACAAGTTGGCAGGTAGTCCACACGTGTGACGACAGTGCTTCCGATTTCTAATCAAAAGTCCGAGCCCTGCACTACAAAAGGAGGATATATATGAGCTCTGAGTGAGGACAGGCCACGCCCGTCTAATCGAGAGAAAATCAAGGCTGCAGGGCCTCAGGCGGACTGAAATCAGGGATGTTTTGAGGTTAGTGAAATAGAGGAAGGGTATATATACCACACTGTTGTGTTACATCCAACAGGATGGCTGAATTCTCCACCCAATTCAGTACACAATCAGAGAACGCTTCCAATGTTCATTGCCTCATTTTTCCATCAACAAAACAGTTCCAGGCTCTATCCCAACCATCAGAGCGGGAAGCTTCTCTCTAGTTCTCTCTCTCCACACTATTCCATGGCCACAGTGTCCAATCCGTGTAAATGCCAGCCGCTGGTCTATGAATCACCACCCAATCCGATGGAGGCCGCCCAAAGATTGTCGAGCTCCAAGGCTCTCGTGCAACTCGGACATTGTCGGCCAACCAATAGGAAAATAGGAAAAGGGAGTGAGAATTGAATGACAGACTGACCTATTCGTGCAGACACAATGACCAGAAGGAAGGAGCAAACCGCCAGGACGGAGCGGGTCATCGACCTAGGTCAACGAGAATAGAAGACAGAAGCCATAACTCGGTGACAAAACCAGGAAGATTCGTGCCGTGAAGCGCGAAAAACCACATATTGGATGTCGTCACACGGAAACGGGTATTTATGGACTCAACTGCGGTAACATCGGACTCCGCTGCTGCTTTAGGCAAATAACATTTATCGCCGTCCGTCGACGTCGAGAGTCTCCATTGTCCAGGGTTGCGTCGGTGATAACCAGGAATGAGGTTGCAGATCAATTTAAGAGATCGCAATATTCATTTAGTTGAGGAAAATGACATCGACGGGAGACACAACACCCCGCAGTAAACCAAGTTACCTGAAGTCAACCAGTGATTCCACAGGGCAGAAAAATTTACTGGTATTTGCTGATTGAGATGTGCAAGAAAATATGATAATATTATTAGTCTTTCACATAAAATAAAAATCCGTTACTCTTATGAAGTTATCTTCGTTGTTTGAGATCGATATGTTGGTTTTGCACTACAGGTCTCCATCTCAATAGTAAAATGCCAGGGAATTCTTGCAGATGCCCCCGAGGCAAGAGGTCCGAGTTGTCGAAGATGTAAGTAGAATAACCAGTTCATAATGATACGTCTCGAGAGAACCTCCAAAGTGTAGGACAATCGGTAGAACATTCGACGCGAGGATCACTCGCTCTCTGCCGATATACATCATCACGAAAGGACCTGTAAGAGCAAAACTCAGTATTTTGAGGAGAATGTGAGAATAAAACAAACTTACAGCTAATAGCACAATAGCCACTACAACAGCCAAGATCAACATCAAACACGCCGCCCTCTTGCCCGCTCTACGCTGGTACTCGGCTGCGGTCGTTAACTCCTGGGACGCAGCACCCGTATCCACAGCCACAGAGGATATGTTAAGTTCGATATTGTCTGTGTATAACCCAATGAGAATCAACCCAACCCACATGATTTAGCAGAGACACACACCAATCATACCACCTTGCTGGTTAACCAGCGTTCCGAGGTCATGAAAAATCTCAGAAAGTTCATGGATACCCGTTTCAATCTCTCGAATTTCGGCCTCCCGCTCTTGGATGAGCGACTCCTGGTACGCCAATTCATGGGGTGACAACTGAGCCTGAAGAATTTGAGCTTGTCTTTGCTCTTGTGCAGATGGTTCGGGCTCGTTAGGATTTCTGTAAACGAGGACAGCATGAGTTTGCGTTGTGGCGCGAACAGGCACGTAATGACATCACGCACGATGGGTAGTTGTGTTCATCATCTACAGCAAGCTTGACGCCTTGCACGACCGTCCGCTGCCGCTCTGCGCTAACTTGCTGCGCACGTTGGAAAGCGACCAAAGACATTTGCAAGTCGTGAGAGGTCTTCTGAAGAGCCGTCTTCTGGTGTGGCTGAAGGAAGTCAAACAATGATTAGCTTCGAGAGCCGGTGGTTCGACGAGGGGTGCTCACTAGGGAAGCTTGCAATGCAGAAAGCTTCTTCAAGTCCTCGGAGCCTCTCTTCGCCATTGCGCGAGTCGTCTCGGTTAGATCATGCCTATTGTCAACTCAATTAGCAAAGCGACCAGATACCCAAGAAATAGCGTACAAGCTCTTCCTCAGAGCAGCAGAGTCCTTCTGCGTGCCGAGTTGGTCCACCAGCTTCAAGATACCCTGCACATTGGCATTCATCTTGAACACTTGCAACGATAGCGACGACTGCAGGCTTTGGAACGCATTGTCTTCGCGCGACTGCGGTGTTGACGAGGAAGGTCCTCGAGAGGGGTGGCCTGTGCCAGCTTCAATATCTTGGAAGCTCATGGCCTGTTTGGAGATGATATATCCAGGGCGATGGTATCGCGAATGTGTGGTGGAGGAGGGCAAGTGGCAGGCGGGACTCTCTGGGGCCGAAGCCGCAGTGCTCACGACGAGTCACGTTACCTACTTAGTTACCCGATTTGGTGCACTGAAGTCTGGATCGTCACCTGTTCAGTGTTCAACAATTCCGAAGCGCTCATACTCATTGCTCATCAGTCGCCATGAGGCTTAGAGTCAACACTAGCACCACTTTACATCATGATGAAAGGAAAGACTTCGAGAATTAGTTATACATCATATATGGCCGTGAATGCAAGCAGAAGATCCTAGGCTAATGTGAAGGCTATTTGTACAATATTCTTCTAATCCCGAAAGCGCTTGTATGTGGCATGAGAAGACCTATTGCATATGTGAGAGCAAACTACATGGAAAGAAACATAGGATAAGTTAAGATTGTCCATGGAATGGATAGGAAAGCCAAGCTTAAACAGCATCCGCTGCAGGCTTCGGTCGATACTTGACGATCCAAGGATGCTTCTGTACATCAGTGAGAGGCAGACGTTTCTGAGGGTCATAGCGTAGTAACTATTTGAATTGGTATAGTTAGTAATGAAATCAACATCAATCCCAGTAGGACACCTTACTCTCGTAACCAGGTCTTTCACTTCTTCTGAAAGATGTACCTCCTTGTCATCAAACTTGAGGTCAACTTTCGCAATGCGGCGGTAGGTATCTGTGAAGCGCAGACGTCAGAATTGACAAAAAATTGCGATTGAGTTAGGAACAGGCTTACTATTGACGCTATTTCGGTCTTCGAAAGGAGGGTAACCGCAAACGAACTCATAGGTCAAAACACCGAGAGCCCAATAGTCGACTTTTTCGCTATGTTCCTTACCTTCTACCATCTCGGGAGGCAAGTAGTCGAGAGTTCCGCAGAGTGTCATCCTCCTGTTCCCTGGAGCATGCACACTCCATCCGAAGTCTGCAATCTTCAGTTCGCCGTTGATCCCGAGTAACAGGTTCTCCGGCTTGATATCTCGATGAATGACGTGTTTCGTGTGCAGGTAGTGAAGGGCATCAGCCATCTGGTCGATGTATCGGGAGCTGCGACGTTCAGAGAATCTTCCAAGCTTTGAAAGTTGCCTGTACAGTTCTCCTTTCCCCGCAAACTCGAGCATGAGGAAGATCCGCTTCTCGTCATGGAAGTACCCATACAGACGGAGAACGTTGGGGTGACGTAGGTTCTGTTGGATTTCAATTTCTCGTCGGATCTGCTTTTCGACTTTCGATTGGACGATTTCGGATTTATAAAGGGTTTTGAGGGCGACAATGTACTTGGGCTCTGACTTTGTCCGCACCATGTACACCCGGCCAAATTTCCCTTTGCCTAGAGGACGGCCCATGTCAAAGTCGTGCAAGGTCCACTCGCGGGTAGGGTATTTCCTGACAGCATCTTCAGCACATAGTTGGTGGTGTCAGGATAAGTGGCACACCTTGAGACACTTGAATCCAGAGCGAGTTCCTCTGCTGCCTCTCCGTAAATTCGCTCTCCTCGCTTCTCGTTATCAATCTCAAGACCTCCATCGTACTTTCCTATGTCAATTGAAGATTGACTGCCATGTCCGGGTTTAGATGAGGTCGATGGTTGTGCGTTGGTGTGATTTGGTGTAGGGTTTCGCAGGGAGGATGGGTTCGCAGGTTTATTAGAGGCGTTCGTGAATGGGTTCGGGGCAGCAAATTTGGTGAGGAGCTTCGTTACGTTCGGCTGTGCTGGTGGTTTCGCAGCTGGGGGGCGGATGGAAGACGATCCAGGAGTTGGCTTTTTGTTTGTTATCTCCATGGCTGCAATCTGCCGTGTAACTGATCCAACGGAGGCCATGGTATTTGCGGGTAAGGTCTGGTAATTTAATGATTATGTCTAATTCTGATAGTCAGATACACAACCTCCATACTAACAGCCAATGACTTACATCGCTTTGAACTCGTCGCAGTCTCGTGTCGATCAGCCTGGCGAGCAGCGTTTAAAGGTAAGAACTTTGATAGTGAACAAGAACGGTGTCGCTGTAATGAAAGGTCGCAAGTCAGACGAGCAAGGACTCGGAAGAGGAGGCAGGACTTGGTCAAGGATCAAGATGCAACATTGCCGCAACGCGGTTTCGAACATGCGGTCATGTGATCGTGCTTCCAGGCCAAATCGGGCCGCATGGCACCGTCGTGTAGATTTCCTTCACTGTCTCCTCAAGCACCAAGGATCTGATATACTTATAGTTTTGCATCAACCTCCGAAGATCTTAGTGGAACGTAAGTCTAAATTTTGAAGGTACCATTGATGTTTAATCTGTTGAATGCTCGGAATTAAAGGGTTATTATTGAAGGAAGCAAGTTTGACTCGGGACGCAAGGAGGATCTCACTACCAGAAAGTCTAAGGGTCCGACAACTCCAACGAAGCCCACTACTTAAGATTCACAACCCTGGAGAAATATCTTGTCTGCATTTAGGATCTTATCCGGAAGAAGTCTGTTCAGCTCCCTTCCTGGATTCTTTGCGTACCCAGCGCAGTCTCGGGCGCCTATAAACGCAGCACGCAAAATATGGTGCAGCATTGGTCGCACCTGTTTTTCGAGCCTCTTTAAACCTCCTTCATCGGCATGTCGATAATCCTTGTCGTTAAATATCCGAATCGCCTGTTCGCACTGTCTGGGGGTGAGGATGTCGAGTCTCCTGTTTAGGACGGCGCTACCCGCCAACGGTCGAGTCGCAGAACTGTCCGTCTTCTCTTTGATCATATATGCGAGTGCGTTGATGGTTGCTCGTATGTCCTTGAGGTCCTGCTCATCCCAGCTCATGTGCAAGAAATTATTCTCGATGACTTCCTTCACGCGTGTCATTGACTGCCAGAATACTGCACCCCTTTTGTCGATTGAGTTGCCGGCGACGTCCATGTATACCGGGACGGGAGACAAATTCAAGAGGCCAACGGCGATAATCCACCCTCCGCGCCTTAAAGAGTCCTTGTCGGGAATCATAATAGAAGGCGCGAGTGGCTTGCCATCGTAATAGAGTTTCTCTCGATAGAACGGGGGGTAGTGGTTGATAAGATGCCGTAGGTCGCGATGGTAAGATTGTGATTGTGAAGAGAGGAATCTGATTCCAAAACTTTGTAGGTGACATGTACCACCAAGGGTCCAGAGTTGTCATCCGGCTTCGACTTGATTTCGATTTGAATATTATCCTGGGCAAACTTCTTCGGCGGTGGTCCAGCAAGCTGTAAAATGTTGGGGGGTTTGTAGTTGGAGTTGAGTGCGCAAAGGATGAAAGCGAGTAAAACCTCTCGATCGACGCAGAGATAATTGCCTCGCATTGGGAGTTGGCTGGGCTTCATCACCGTACCAACAGCAGCGCGATTACAAAATCTCAGAAACGAGGAACTCCAACACTTTTCTCCAGGTTCGTGTTGGGAATGAGGCAGCCATGGTCCATCGCACTGGTGAAGGCACCAATCAGAAGTGGCTAACAACTGTTCCCACTTGATATAGCCACACTGGCCATCCAGCGGTCGCACCTTCGCCCATAATCCACGAACTGTAGGCCGGAAAACCTTCACCCAGTGCTCGGGCACGACTAACCAAAGGAATCCAAGGGCAACTGCAACCTGGATCATGCCCCAGTCTGCGGGCATGGTTGTATGTGAGGAGCAGGGGTCACTGGACAGATCTCTTTTATTCGCTGCAGCCCGTCACAGCTGTTTGCATTTGGGAGTTTTCTGACATGCACCTGAAAAGCACAGCCAGTGCAGCACAGGTAATAAAACCCTCTTATCTTAGAGGCACTCGGCGGCGGCGATTTAGCCTTTTGAGCAACAACGGGATTGAATAAAAGGCTGTGGTCCAATGAGCTTTGAATTGATATTATCACCTTTTCCCGTCCATACCCTGACATCCAGCTTTCGCGTAAACTGCGAGAGAGCGCGAAATAACTACTACTTATATGAAGATCAGCGTACAAGTATCTACTATCTTATACTGCAGCTAGCCTACCCATGCCAGCCCTCCTCTGAACAAATTAGTTCCCATCGTGTTCAAGCATCGTTCATATACGCTTCAATTTGTATGGAGTAACTAGGAATCGAGGCCATCACTCCCGTGCATTATGTAGCAAACACCGTTTTACGGGGCCGTGAAGAAAGTACGATCCTTGACCTTTTCAAGAATGGTGCCGATGTCCAGGACCATCGTACACCATTGCATATCGCGGTCAAAGTGAGGAGCTGAATACCTTTGGATGTGCTCATGGTACAAAATGCTGAGGTCGACATTGAAGAAATACACCACTCTGTCGGAAAAATCGAGATTAGCATATATCATCATACATGAACACATCTGCACATATAAGCTCATCAGCTTTTCGGGCGGCTTATAAGGTTCAAGAATAACCTATATCGGGG
>Ga0247742_10000685_pt1 | contig 26204 bp, 22 predicted proteins | sample UWRJL208509C2_FD_180944 | JGI IMG/M metagenome (GOLD analysis project Ga0247742, IMG submission 180944) | Plant litter microbial communities from Arlington Agricultural Research Station in Wisconsin, United States - UWRJ-L208-509C-2 | ecosystem: Environmental > Terrestrial > Plant litter >... | reverse complement strand
CGAGTCCATCTCAGATTACCGCCCATCTCCCTGTCTTCTCCCATGCTGCCACACATCAATCTTTTCGAGCAATTTCTGCCGTCCTCTCAAAGCGGCGTCCTCTCGGGACACTTCCACTCCATCAATGCATCATTTCCCGCCTCGTCAAGTCGGATACGTTGCATCGACCCTCCCTCTTGTCTCGTCGGCTATCGCGAGCGGCATCCACCCTCACATTTTCGAGCTCCATTCATCTCTGTCTTCGAGCAGCGCCTATCCTAGCTCCTTCGAGTTTGCAACCACCCCACTCTTTCGGGCTGCATCCATACCCTCGTCGTTCGTTCGAGTTACAACCACACCCCTCGCTGTTTCGAGCTGCACCCACCCTCACGCTCGTCCGAGCTGCATCCACACACCCTCATCGCTCGTTTGAGCTGCGACCATATCCTTGCCTTGTCAAATCACATCCACCCTCACGCTTGTCCAAGCCGTATCCACAACCTCACTCCTGTCGAGCTCTGTTTCCTATTTGAATGGCATACACCATCACTCGTCCCTTATATCCACCATCACATTTTGAGTTGCATCCGCGGTCCACTCTTTTGAACTGTCACCCCGCCCCTGCAACCACTCCCTTCTTTTCGAGCCATGGCTACATCCACCCTTATTTTACAAGCTACATCCACCATCCGCTTCTTTGAGCTACAGTCATCTTCACTCCTTTGAGCTCCATTCACTTTCTCTCATCCGAGATGCATCCACCCTCACTCTTGCGAGCTACGCCCCCTGTCACTCCCTGCCTTTTTGAGCTATAACTGCCCTGCTCTTTCGAGTTGCATCCGCCTCTACTGTATCTCCTTTTTACCCTCTCCAAACCGCATTCATCTAGGCTGCCTGACAGCATGCCCATCCTCTCGACTATGGACGCCTTTCGCTTCTACAAGCACAGTCCACGACCGCCCTTCGAGGATCACCCTCTGTCACTCTTCTGAGCTGCGCCAAGCCTCATTTGCGTACAAGCTATCTTCGCCGCCTGATCCTCTTCAAGCCGCACCCATCCTAGTGCCCATCACTATACCTTTCGCCTTAATCTCCTTCGAGCTGTGTCTCCAAACAGCATTCACCCTGCTCCCCACTTGCGTTAACCCATGCCCTCCCAGTTGCATCCATACCTACAACTTCATCTACAGTGGCCTCTTGGGTCTGCATTCAGCCTCATTATATCTTGATCACCTCCACCTGTATCCGCCCCACTCTTCCTGGGCTTTGCCCACCTCATGATACCATACTATATCCTCCTCAGCAGCAAGCACTCCCTTTTTTGTTCACCTTCAATCGTCATAAACCATCATACTCTCGGTTTGCATCCACCGTCACATCTCTCAAGTGCGATACTTTTAGGTTTCCATCTGCACATGAGCCAGAGCTCCTTGGGTTCCGAAGAACCCTGATGTGCCCACAAGCTATGCTCACGACCACTTTGTCAAGCCTCATCCACACCTCGCTTTCGAACTGTGTCCACTCTGGTCTTTCGAGTTGCGCCTAGGAATTCCTCACATCTCCTCCAACCTTCACTATCATTAATATATCTTCTTAAATTGGTTTTCCTCACATACATTTTCATTCATCTGCATCTCCGCCCTCCCCATTTTTCGGCCTCATTCAGTCTAGAAAATAGTGCCAACGACTCGAAGAGCCAATCTACAAATAGTGCCTTTTAACATCCTCGGCGAAAACCATGATTCTATTGAGGACACTGGATCGGCGAATGCGGGACCTGCTGCCGCGAGGTGGGACAAAGAAGAGACAAAATTATTGTGAAGTCTGCTTTGCGGCCCAGCACCGCAAAGGCTCCTGGGAAACACATACGTCCAAGGCGTTAACGGGAAAAAAGGACAAGAAGGGGAATGGAGGCTCCTCTACTGGTGAAGGAGCTGGCAAACCAGTGCGTGAAGAAACTTCTGTCTCATGCGTAGGCTGACCCTGATATTCATTTCTAGATGAAAGTCGATGGATCGGATGGTAGCGAAGACTCTGATGACGAGGACTGGGAGCGCGTTGTTCCCGGAACGTCTGTCGAAATCATCGGCGCTGGAGCCAAGGCTGGCCAGCGAATTTGGGGTCAGGTGTTACAATATACGGTCCGATGCTGGATTCGGCACCTGGCCATAGTCAATTGCATGTCGTGAGGTGTGGACAGCGCGCCCGGTGCACGTCTTCGTCCATTTCTCGTCTTTCAAAATCAAAATCCTGGACCTATGCCCCTCTCGAATTCAAATCCTAGAACTCTGCATCCGTTCCCAATCCAAATCATACGCTCGAGACCTGGGTTGTATGACCGGGCTGTCGTTTGAACCTAAATCCAACGACCCAACTGCGGAACACCAAGCCAATGTCGATATTGTTATCAGCGTCTGTGTTCCCATCTGCGTCAACTTCGATGTCGACGTCTACCAAATGGTCGGGGCAGATGGGGCGTTTTAGCAGGTAGTCATCGCAAGCGATGAACATCGAGTACTGAACCTTGAACCGTGTTGCTGCCATTTTGGGAAATCATGGATGAAGTAGGATGGATCCGATGCCCTAGTAGGCGGGAGGGTGAACGCAGTCGGCGGGTTGCCATGCTGGTTTGGGTCTTAGAGGCCTAAGTCAAGATTGTCAGATTTTGGCTTTAAATGCGAGGACGTGGGATGAGATGAACCTAAAGATACCTCGATCCCTTGAGGTTGGCCAGAGTAACAGAGTACGTTGTGTTCTGAACCGTACCAGTGTCGATGGTTCGATGCAGATTTGAATAATAAGTTGTATACCTCGTCATGCATCGTGAGTCTGACGATCAGAGTCCGACGATAGCCCGTAAAGTGGCCAACTAAGCCTCTCATGGGACAGGACGCGAGAAGCCACGCATGTTAGGTTTCAGTAGCGCTGACACTGGTAAAAGGCCGAGGGGATGGAGGCCACGGGAGTGGACCCATTGGCAGTGAGTAGAGCCTTAGGAACGCGATTGGTGAAGAGAGATCCATGGATCCATGGATTCCGGATTGTGGACCGTGGTAAGAGAGGTAGTTGGAGGACGACGGTAGTCTCCTTTAGGATCAACAAATGACACTCGATTGATGTAGGACGATGGGGGTTTCGGGGCAAGCTAGTCGGCTGTGATGATCGTGAATGGGCGCAATTCGAGGAAGCGACATTTAAACGGGAGTGGCGATGAGAGGAGGACACGAGAAACGGGGACCCCGATGCAGAGAAACTCGAGGAAGCAGTAGTGCATTGGCTCACGCGCCTACAGACATTGCAAAATTGAATATCAAAAGGGAGCTGGCGATGGACTATTGAGGATGGTCAGTATCGAGCGTAGAAAAGCGGAAGAGGACAAGACAAAATTTTCCTTCCTTCAAGACAGGCAGAATCGAGAATATCAGACGAGCTCGAGTTGTTTCGTGTGGTCCAACGTCGATGAGGGTGACAATCGCGAAAGTGGCCGGACAATCCGGTCCGGATCTCATCTGCCGAGCTCCTCGCTGCTACTCAAACTGTGAGTCTGTGAAAGCAGGACCAACGCTCTATCACGTTCCTCCAGTCCAACGACACTCTCGGAAATACGGACCACATCAACAATGGAACACCCAGAATTACGAGTGCTAGGCCTACCTCAACGCAAGATAGACTTTGCACCAGCAGAGGTCTGACTACTTCGCGACAATGGAGGCGTACAGAGGTCGGGACGATGATGGTGTGGGCTGCCATTTGTCCCTCTTCGCTGAGAGTACCCGACCAGCGTCAAGACCTTCAACATCAACTTCACGTTTATCCTCCAAAACCAATTCATCTTAAAGTGGCTCATCTTCCGCTCCTTTTGCCTTCCACGCTTCGTCCCATGCTCAAATCTCAAATCTCAACCCTACTCTCTTCTCGTGATCTTGCCCCACAAGAGCTGCACCTCACCCATCTGACAAAACATATGCACTTTCTTTACAGGCGCACATCCACAACAGCGCATCCCAACATCCGAATAAAAAACGACGAAAAAAGGGACATTGGGTAGTCACTTATCCAAAGGCTCGTCGTCAACCTCGACATCTGTCGCCTACTTTAATCTTGGCAGGGGAGGTTGAAGTTAGGATATTGGACCGACGATGTCTGCGACAATTGAATTCGCCGTTGGGGCTACCTTACGTTCGAGAGCGGGCTCGGGCTATGTAACGTCGCAGTTCTCAAAGTCGCTCGATTTCCTCGATATTTTCAAATCACTCTGTGTCAACTTCAATCGCTCATTCGAGACAGCGTAGTCGAGTACATCTATTTCTCGTCTGTGCTGACAAGTCAGGCCTGAAATGCCCTTCACAAATGCTTGCCACTGCCGCTATTGAACTCCTTCGACCTCAATGCCAGCTCCTCTCAGGGCCCTCTGAGCCTTGCGCAGTAAATCCACCGCACTGCTTTGAAGCGGCCAGATATTCGTCCATATTCGGCATCTTTTCCCTTTTCGAGCGTTGTTGAAATCAGCGCACTGCAGTCTGCAGGACCCCCGAATATATATATATATATCGCTGTATAGAGTAGTTAGATATTAAAGACTCGCTGAATGAGAAAACAACTGTGGGTCAACTTGATCATGACGTAGTACATATCCACTCACATCAGAAGAAACACTTCTCCTGTCGTAGTGAAGAGCTACTAGACGATGTCCCGTGCTTCGCACGGGGATTTTTGGTAAGAATACTTGGTAAAAGTCTGCCAATCGCCTTCACCCCGCCGCGTCGCATTCGCTCCATGGGGGTCTGAGCGGCTCGCTTGAGAGGAGAACTACAATTCTTTACCATATTTGGTGAGAAAGAACCCGTTCCTAGTAATGATATAGATATACAGTAGTGACTCCTCAATACCACATAATATCTCGGTGTACAATGGAAAGTCTACCAAAGGGATGCTACCAAACCAAGTGGAACTTAGGATAGGTCGTTGATGCGCATGTACTCTTCGACGTCGGATGGATCTGCATGACGCTGATTCCGAGAATAGAAAGGGTTCATTTGAATGGGGTTAGCATGTCCACTGAGGAAGAGATATCAGGGCATATACCTTGTAATAATCGAGAACTGCGTCTCGAGCGGGTCGAATGATGACATCGTTCCACCCATCCGAAGTCCACTTTGAATGAAAATTTTGTTGCCGTTCCCAGTGCGAAGTATGGTCTTCTGGAAGGAAGATACATTTCATAATGACATCAGACTTGCATGCTAGAGGAAGCACGTGGGTGATGCAGAGCAGAGCTGAAAGGGTTTTAGAATGGGCCTTCTTCCCCCAATCATCGGCTCCATGAAATACATCAGAACTCCGACAGAGGCTAGAAGAAAGTTGTCGATCAGTATGTGAAATAAAAGAATGTGGTACCTAATACTTACCTCGAGAAGTCGGACTTCAGATAGTTGTCTATAAAATGCTCAGCAACCATTGCATAATGCTTCCCTGTGAGTTCAAATCTCTGCCGTTCGAGATGCAGAGTAACTAGTTCCTTTATAATCTGCCGAAGTCGCTGTTTTATGCCACGGAAAATGTTGAGAGGAAACTCCGAAGCGGGATTTGATGCCTCAACTTGAAGACGATGAGAGTAGTGCGCCTCGTATACCAGCAAAGTCAACCTTCTGTCTGGGCTAGTCTTTTGGAAAGATTTGAAGCAGACAGCCGAGAGGTCGGAGATGAGATGAGGGAGTTGCTCCTCAAGGTTCTGGCATTAGTTGGTAACTGTTTCGCCACAATGTAAACAATCGCGGCTCACTGGTTTGTGTAGCATCTCAATAATTGAAGAGGATAACCACCAAACAATGTCAGGCCTTCTGTGTAACTCACAGACTTGGTTCAGAAATGGCTTACTTGGCTGTGCAGCATCTCGATGATGCTCGACGCTAGCTCCCAGAAGTCGAGAGTGTACTCATACATTTCACAAACTCTGTAGAGACTCTGAAATGATAGTCGACTCAGTTCCTGTTGAAGTCGAGGGGTATAGATTGGGCCGGCAGTGATGCAGGATATGATGATGCCGCAGTAATGCTCGCAATCTGGAATAGAACATGTTGAGTATCAGCACTTGATTGATCTACTTCTGAAAGGGCAGAAATGTCACCTTTTCTGTTAAGGACGTGCTGATGCATATGGCGCAGTCCAAGAGCTACACTGTCGCCTAGAACGGATTCTCGACAGAGGTAGAAGCGACAAGATCGAAAGGGATCAAGAAGGAAGTCCGATAGCGAGGCGTGTAAGATAGATATGTGGCGGTTTACATCATATCCAATGACGGATGCAAGCTGACTTAGGCAGGCCTTTGTTTCGCCAGGTTTCCAGAAGAGCCAATCATCTATTGATCGGATCTGCCGTATACTGAACAACAATGGGTTGACAACGAGCAAGATTCCAAGAACCTCTTTAACTGCCTCGATGTCGTTGACATTAGAGAGTACATGGCGATAAAGGGAGTTCAGCTCCGCATACGGCATATCCTTCTCACCCTTGGGAGGCTGCAGGCGACGAATGATATCCAGACGATGGTGTGGAAGCTGATGAGGGTCTCCACCAATATACTTGATTGTCGTTGATGCAAATATGAATTGGCCGGATGATTTCCGGGTTAGTTCACGAAGAACATCAGTGGAGGGCCAGGAAGATGGAATGCAAGAAGCAAGGGGGTGTTCGTGTCTGATCTCGTCGAACGAGTCATTCAGAAATCGATAGATATCTTCATCGGAGGAGTATTCGTCGGATAGAGCGAGCCTTGATACATCAGCCTGGATAGAGGAGGAATTAAACGTGGACTGGAGGTAGACTTCCGGCCGGCTGGCAATTAGGATACGGATACGGAGTGGAAAGTGTTTGAATGCAGCTGCCAGCGACTTCACGAGCCCAGATTGTATGTCGGTTCCATGACACTCATCCAGGCCGTCGAGAATGATAACAAATGGGGAGTATTTGAAGTCGAATCCGGTGGAATGGAGGCACCGTAGAGGTTCAATAATGAGCTTAGCGAGCTGGACATCCACAGACTGGTGGAAAATCATGGGGTCGGCGTCCACGGCAGCTTCAATGTGCGAGCGAGATGCTGGAATTGTACGAGCAATTTGGTAGGCGATTGTGGCAACAAATCGTGAGATATCGCTTCGCATCGGTGCTGTTCTCCAGAAGAAAAAAGTTGCCAGAAGATATCCATACTTCTCGCATATTTCAGCGAGTGAATGTGCGATTGCCGACTTTCCGGCTCCAGCGGCCCCGTAGAGCCATAGGATCAAGGCATCCAAGTCGATCTCGCCTTTGATCCAGTTGATCAACCTGGTTATAACGGCGACACGGGTGTTAGGATGACATTTGGGCGCGTCGAGTCGTTGACGTTCGAGAGAGTTGTAGGTAGCGCATATTGCAGAGTTCTCGCCAAGAATGCGAAATCCTTTATTGTTGGGTATTGGTAAACCTAAGAATCGAGAATGCTGCCCTTACGAACCTGTGTTGCCTTGAACATGGATATGTGTATTGATTTGACTATCGGAAATATTGGTGCGTTTGGCATTGTTTAAAAACGACACTAATATCCGCAGTGAGTATGCAGAATATAGATAACAGACCCCAACGCACCTGTGGGATAGTTGTAGTAGACATGATTCTGCTCAGCAGATGTGCTTCCACGGTTCCCCCAACGTAGTCGCCTAAACATCCTGTATAGATAGCGTTCATCAGCTAGGAACCAATCTGTACAAACAATGAAATGACTGAACAGAGATTGGTGTAACAAGTGCGTCCACAATAGATGGGAGAGAGAAAATGGACGGGTACTTGCCGTTTCAACCGTCAACGTCCTCGTGGACTAATACAGCAGCCAGCTTGCATCTGCAGGCTTAGAATTAGAACACATGGTGTTCGTCGGGGAATTCCGAGACTGGTAAGCCGGATGTTCAACCGGAGGTGTAAGTCACTTCGTTACATAGGTCACAGCGTAGTATGAAAAGTTTTGAGGACCTCGAGAACCGAGGCCCGAGGGTAGATGCCATTCCTTTAGGTTTAGTTTTTCGTAGCCGCGTCAGAGACGCGTTGCTTGACGCGACTTTATACTGGCTTCGTGCTCTGAAATTCTACTAATTAACACTGGCCTGTCCACTAGTATATACACGTATAAGAATCATTACGATGTAAGAGGTAGCTACGAAACTATTAAATGTAAATTAGCTGAGACACAGGATATATTGGTGTAAATAGTTGGTCAACTGTTGAGCTGCCAAGTGGAAGTGCGTATTGTCAGAGCATGCTCGAAAAACGATGGCCTTCCATCTTGTCCAGATAGGTAACTTGAACCAAGGAGTTTTTGCCATCTGTTAAGTGACATCGTTGCAAGTGTAATCGCATGGTTTGAGAGCCCTATGCGTCCGACATCGTGACAATGAAGAAGGCAGTTTGGGTCACGTGGCATGATCCAAATTGTCGAAGATGGACTGAGCAGTGAGATCGCGCCTTTCGCGAGTTGGAGGACGTTAGAGCACGACGAATCTGGAAAGATGTCGGATAACTCAGGGAGGTCGCTATTCCGGTTCCCATTTTTCTGGAGTCTGACGTTTGCAAGACAAAATGGGCGAGAATGGCGGGATGTTATAGGCAACCTATGGAGATCGTAGTTGTGGACTGAACTTGGAAGAGACGTCTATAGTTTGCAGGCGAAATTGTCAGATTTAGTGTGAGAATAGAGTAAGAAGGGGTACTGACCTCAGGCTCTCGAGACTCGATAGTAGGAACTCCACTTTCCAACGACCAATGGCCAACTCACCCAGGCAAGTCCCAGCCGCCTCGGCCAACCGCCAACCACGTCAGCCCACATCTCCGCCCAAGTCCCAATTCGAACGCAGATCCTTTAGAATGCGATTCCGAATCCGAATCCGCAGCCTCTGCCTTCCTTCCCTTCCGAACCCTAGATCCCTGCTCAGCGCCTCCGTCTCTTCAAAATCGAAATCCTGGACCTATGCCTTTGTCGAACTCAAATCCTAGAATTCTCCATCCCTTCCAAATCCAAATCATACGCTCGAGACCTGAGCTGTATGACCGGGTTGTTGTTTTGAACCTATGTCCAATGACCCGACTGTGGAACACCAGGCCAATGTCGATATTATTATCAGCGTCTGTGTTGTCATCTGCGTCAGCTCCGACGTCGACGTCGACCAGATGATCGGGGCAGACGGAGCGTTGTAGCCGGTGGTGGTCATCGCAAGCGATGAACATCGAGTACCAAATCTTGAATTGTCTTGCTGCAACACGGTACATCCGTTTAGGAAAATCATGGACGAGGTAGGATGAGTCCGATGACCTAGTAGGCGGGAGGGTAAAAGCAGGCGGTGGGATGCCATGCTCCGAGATTTGGGTCGTAGAGGCCTAAGTCAAGATTATTAGATTTTGGCTGTAATTGTGAGGACTGGATGAGACGAACCTAAGTATACCTCGATCCCTTGAGGTTGGCCAGAGTAACAGAGTACGTTGCGTTCCGAGTCGTACCGATGAGTCGATGGAGACTTGGATAATAGGTTGTATACCTCGTCATGCATCGTGTGTCTGACGATCCGAGTCTGACGATAGCCCGTAAAGTGGTTAACTAAGCCTCTCATGGGATAGGGCGCGAGAAGCCACGCATGTTAGGTCTTAGTAGCGCCGACGCTGGTAAAAGGCCGAGGAGGATGGAGGCCATGGGAGTGGACCCATTGGCTCAAAAACGCGGTTGGTGAATGGCAATGAGAGGGGGACAAAAAACACGAGGACCTCGACGTAGACGAAATGCAGAGGAGCTCGAGGAAGCGGTCGTGCATTGGCCCACGTGCCTGCGGACATTGATATTGAACATTGAAAAGACTATTGAGGATTGTCGGTATCGAGTGTAGAAAAGAGGAAAAGGACAACTTGAAGACGAACTTGAGGCCGGCCGCCGCATTGAGGCGTAGTCAGGCCCGGCGGCCCGTAAATCAAAAACTTGGTTTCTTCTCGTCACCACTTCCAGAGTCCTTCTTCGTTCTCATGACTTTCAAAGACCATGAAGGATTGCATGCCGCTCAAAATATAGCTAGAAGGTGACATTGGGTACCAGCGTAAGTTTTGTTGTTCAACTTTCCTCCTGCACGCGGCTAACAACTGTACTCAGGCCTTGCCTTCACGCTTTGGTGTTCGCTGACTCGGATAGGCGGCATTCACCTCCTGCGTGTCTATCAATACCATGTCCGCCTCGACTTTTTGGCGACTCCAATTGAAATACCGCAACCATTGCCACCGTTTACTTTCGTGCTTGCTGCAGAGTACCAAACGGACGCCGCGTACCCCGCTGTCCAATATAACGCATATACGTCACCTCTGCCTTCGGTCTCTTCGAACACAATCAGTCAGACTCGTGTCTACCATCAGAGCGACACATTGGTTCCTTCAGTAGTTCAATCAGAAACTACGCAACAGCGCTCCGTCCTCCGTGCGTCCCTACTACACCACACCGTGTTCTTCTCCGTGTCTCTCATGCTACATCGACCAGTAGCTGCATCTATAATTCCACTCGGCTCTCGTTCGAATCTGCTTGGGGAACGACACCTACCCTTCGTACCGAACTCATGTCCGAGCCCTCGAAGCTGAGGACGACCACGATATTCCATCCTACATCAATACAAGACAGGTGCATCGCCTGGAGACCAGGATACATCCACACGCACAGAGTTGGGAGAACAAGCTATGGAAGGACATCAACGTCTAGAGCATACATAGGGTGGGATGGGTTGGAGTTGCGAGAACTCTGCCATCTCCTTCATCCTTGTATTTATGCAGATCTCCTCTCGCCCCATCCAATCCCACACCGCCGTCAGTGCCCCTTCATCGCCGAGCATATCCACCACCAGTCGACGAGACGCCCGGACTGTCGACGTCAACTTTTGTCAGTGAGCTCGACAACGTGGAAAGGTCCTGTGAAATAGGGATCCGCGCTGCTCGTTTCTGAAGAAATCGGCGATGGCTGTGTCGTCGTTGGTCGGTAGGGCGGCGAAGACGAAGTGAAGCATTTGAAAGAAAGCACCGGAAGAACCAATGCATTGACAATGGTTGAAGTACTTATCCATGAAGTGTTAGGAAGAGCGCTAGACCGCCTGACGGAAGGCTTTGGAAGCTTCGGAAATCTGTCTATATTTGGTATCTTTTGCCATTCTGCGAAAGGCAGAAACGCATATGGGGGATATGGAGTGATAACGAGTCGGACCTTGGATTGACGGCGGGTTACGGGGAGGACGACAACGACGACGGATCAAATCAGGCGACTTCCAAGCCCGCGGGCCTAGGAAATCAAGATGTTCTCAGATTCGAACCTTCCTTGAGCCTTTCTCGCCTCACTTCTCATACCTTCCTCGCTTCTCCTAAGAACTGCACTCAATCCTCAAATAAGACGCCGCCATCGTCATCCTCTACGGCTCCATAATCTCGTCCTCAGTCATCGATGCACACCCACAAACGTACACCCAAAAAAACGAACGTTGGACAGCATACACGATCAGCCTTCGTCTGTGGCCCACGATCGGGTCAAGCGTCGAGTCTGGTGCTGGATTTAGCATCTGGCTATAGTCAAGTCAACCTCAAGTACACACTCCGTGAAGTGTTGAAACCATTGGTCGTATCCGTCCATTTCTCATCGGACATCTGCTCGTACTAGGCCCACCCGTATATTGTTCAGCAAAAAAACTTAAACGGGCACGAATGGCCTCAACCTACGTGAAAGGTGTAGCTCTAAGTATATGATTTGGAAGACTGAGGAACTGCTGGCAGGTCCGTGCTATTTCGTACACTTTCATTCATCGTCTCTGAGACTTGGGAATTCAAGGACAGTACAGATTCTGTGGTTCGGCATGGATATCATAGGGAGTATAACACAGCTCGAAGGCGACGAAGGATGAACAGGAAGGACTCACTGGACATTCTCTCGGTTCGAGTTGAACACGACAGTCTGTTCACACCCCCAGATATTGGTCCATGGATGCGTTGGGAGAATCTATATTCCGTCACCAAAAGCTGATCGGAAATGTGCGTTTGTTTGTTTGATACTCGAGATCAACAGGAACTTAATCGACCTCCCACAGCTTTATCGAGTGAGGGTCGGAGGGATGAGGAGAGCATCGCGATGACGATGTCTGCGAGTTGTCGCTGGGCAGGAGGAGTAGAATAAACTGGGCAGGAGGAGTAGAATAAACGTCGCGAGACTATGGGAATCTCGAATTACAGGTTTGTAGGCTCGATCTCAATTTCGAAGGTGCAGAATATCTGACCGATTGGCTTGCAGAACTAGCTATTGGTATCGTGAGCTATCGTTGTAACTTGTAGGAAAGCGCATGAACTAAATCGGCTCACTGGTTCGAGATGAGGTGTGATAAACACATGCACGCATATCGTCGTCCGACTTGCCGTCTGAGGTGAGGCAATTAAGCAAGAAAGGGCGACCAAAGAAGCTGGCTATCGGCTACATCGTGGGGCTTTACCTTCATTGTCAGGGGGCATAGTACAAGTGTATTCAAATGTCACTTGGGGGTTAGGCTCTCGACGCTCAATGGCAAATGCTCATCCATTCTTCTCAGAGTCCGCCTTGAGGCAAACAACTGCCCTAGTGCGAAGCCCCGAACATTCGACTCTATTTGGTATCTTTGCCCATTGCAATTTCTTTGAAATTAGGGCACCACATTAGATTGAAAAATGTGTGTATATTTCGTTGTACTTGTTACTGATACTGTACTATTACGACTGAATGTTCACGCCAGTATGTTACACGTTACACCTATTGTTCACTGGGCAGGATGAAGTTACCGAACAGGAAATTTATCAGTTCGAACTGGCTGGCCAATCAGATTGCTGGCTGAACAAGTCTCCGTCGGTGAAATTAGGCAGAACAGCTTGCCGTCGCGTGGCGCGCCTACCACTTCCATTTAAAATTTCTGCCCCTTCGAGCGAAAAAATCAGGTTTTAAGAGACCATTTCGTGAAGTATTCACTCGGGCGTCACGTTACATATGTCAATATTGTTCAGTTTTCACACCTTGGTGTTACAATTGACATGAAGCGGATCGGTGTCTTCTCTACCCCGACTGCCAGGTTCCGTACGCTTGAAAACATTCAAGGTCGAGTACAGTTTCAACCCTATTGTTGCTCACTATTACACTCCTTGACTATACTTGCCAGTCTTTCATCGCACATATGGCTTCATCAAACATGGTCCCAGGCCCGGAAGATGAGGACATGCGAAGTCAAGTAAGCACTTCTTCTCTTATTATGCAATATATTAGGCCTCATTTCTAGTGCATAGGATGAAAGTGGTAATGATGATCGAGGAGCAAAGTTTAAGTCCATGTCGCAAGCACGGTTACAACTCATGCAATCCAAGACCGTCTGGGATGAAGCGAGAACCTTCCGCATCCGTTTCGATACGTCTCAAGATCGGAGTGATATAGACAATGCCATCTCTCTCTACAGGAAGGCTCTCGACCTCCATCCTCCATCCCATCCCAAACATGATGTATCCCTCGAGTGGCTTGGGTACACGTTGTATATCAGGTTCAAGCAATATGGAGAGTTTGATGATATGCAGGAAGTGATTGCGTTGCAAAGACAAATTTTGGAGCTTCGTTCTTCTTCACATCCCCTGCACTCCGAATCCCTCAGCGAACTTGGTCAATTGCTCTCCACCTGCTTCAAAAGATATGGCAAGGTTGAGGACCTTGAGGAAGCGATCAGATTGCACAGAGAGGTGCTGGAGCTCTACCATGCAGACCATCCCTGCCGGTCCAGCAGTCTCGATAATCTTGCGAATTCGGTTCAAGCCCGATTCGAGCGGCTCGGCAAGCTCGAGGACCTTGATGAAGCGACTGTACTGTCCAGAGAAGCATTGGAGCTTCGCCCCCCAGGTCATCCCAGCCGTTCCTATAGTCTCAACAGCCTTGGGTATCTGGTTCAAATCCGATTCGAGCAACTCGGCAAGCTTGAGGACCTCGAGGAAGCGATTGCACTGCAAAGAGAAGCTTTGGAGCTTTACCCTCCAGGCCATCCCCTCCGTTCCAGCAGTCTCAACAGCCTTGCGAATACAGTTCAAACCCGATTCGAGCAGCTTGGTAGGCACGAGGACCTTGAGGAGGCCACCGTACTGCACGGAGAAGCATTGGAGCTTTGCCCCCCAGGTCATCCCCTCCGTTCCACCAGTCTCAACAGTCTTGCGAATTCGGTTCGAACTCGATTTGACCAATTCGGCAAGCTCGAGGATCTTGAGAAAGCCATTGTATTGCAGAGAGAAGCATTGGAGCTTTTCCCTCCAGGTCATCCTGACCGTTCCTATAGTCTCAATAATCTTGCGAATACAATTCAAACCCGATTCCAACAGCTTGGCAAACTTGAGGACCTTGAGGAGGCCGTTATGCTACACGAACAGGCACTAGAGCTCTGCCCCCCAGGTCACCCCCTCCGATCCAGCAGTCTCAGCAATCTTGCAAATTCAGTTCAAATCCGATTCAACCAACTCGGCAGGCTGGAAGACCTTGAGGCAGCCACTGTACTGCATAGAGAAGCATTAGATCTTCGCCCCTCAAGTCATTTCCTCCGTTCCAGTAGTGTCAACAACCTTGCAAATACAGTTCGAACCCGATTCGAGCGGCTCGGCAAGCTTGAAGACCTCGAGGAAGCTGCTGTACTGCACAGAGAAGCGTTAGAGCTTTGCCCTCCAGGTCACCCCCTCCGTCCCAACAGTCTCAACAGCCTTGGGAATACAGTTCAAGCCCTATTCGAGCAGCTTGGTAGACTGGAGGACCTTGAGGAGGCTGCTATGCTGCTCAGAGAAGCATTGGAGCTTTGCCCTCCAGGCCATCCCCTCCGTTCCTACAGTCTCAATAACCTTGCAAGTACAGTTCAAATACGATTTGAGCACCTCAGAAAGCTTGAGGACCTCGAGGAAGCGACTGCACTGCACAGAGAAGCATTGGAGCTTCGGCCCCCAGGCCATCCCCTCCGTTCCAGCAGTCTCAACAATCTTGCGAATATGGTTGAAACTCGATACAAGCAGCTCGGAAAGCTCGAAGACCTCAAGGAGGCCACTGTACTGCACGGAGAAGCATTGGAGCTTCGCCCCCCAGGTCATCCTGATCGTTCCTACAGTCTCAACAATCTTGCTATTATGGTCCAAACCCGATTCGAGCAGCTCGGCAAGCTTGAAGACCTTGAGGAAGCTGCTTTACTGCACAGAGAAGCTTTGGAGCTTCGCCCTCCAGGTCATCCCCTCCGTTCCTGTAGTCTCAACAACCTTGCAAGGACGATTCGAACCCGATTCGAGCACCTCAGCAAGCTCGGGGACCTTGAAGAAGCTACTATATTGGTGAGAGAAGCATCGCAGCTATGCCCACCAGGTCATCCAAGTCATTCCACGTTCCTCACAGCCTTTGCCAATATATTCCTCATAAGGTTTGAACACCTTGGTGGGCTTGAAAATCTTGAGCAAGCAATGTCTTTCTATGCCAAAGCTACTCATAGCACTGCACAACCCTCCCTTTTACAATCATTTTATTGTGCGACAGCATGGGCTTTTCATGCCAATAAACATCGACATCCTTCTGCAATTGAAGCCTATTACGCTGCCTTGAGTGCACTTCCTCAGCTAGCTGCTCTCAGCCTTGATATCAAAACGCGGCAAGCTGCTTTGCCTCCTGGAAGCAATGGATTAGCACGGGAAGCATCAAGGTGTGCCATTCAGAATGGAAATCTAGAGAAAGCAGTAGAGTTTATCGAGACTGGTCGGAGTGTCTTTTGGTCTCAAATCCTTCGACTCCGCTCGCCTGTTGACAAGCTTCGTGATGTTGCTCCGCAGTTGGCGGATGCGCTCATCAGAGTCTCCACTGAACTGGATGAGGCATCACATCGTGTTTCGGATATTGAAAACCCCAGCAATAGCCAGAAGATTGTCATCGAACGGGAAAGGTCACGTCTCCAGCGCTTGAACATGGAGCGGTCCAACACCCTTGACGCAATCCGACATCTACCAGCATTCACGGACTTCCTCCTACCACGGCGTTTAGCAACATTCAAGAGAGCTGCGAATACATCTCCGGTTGTTTTTCTAGTCGCCAATCATGAAGGAAGTGACTGCCTTATTATGACCTCCACAAATTTCCAACACATCCGACTCCCAGATTTACCGACGAGGACTCTGCAAAAACACGTTCGACTCTTGTCGCGGACATCTACAGGAAAGCGAGCGTTGCGCTCATTCACAGAGGGGTTCGACGACATCTCAGAGACATTATCTCCCGTCTTTGACAACCTGATGTGCAATGCGTCGACACGGGAGTCAGAGCTTGATCCAGATGAAGGAACGGATGGTCCTCCAGAGCCAGGGGTGTATCGCAGTGGATATGGCAAGATCTCATCAGACACTGCCTTCAAGGAGGTTCTCGAAGTCCTTTGGGATGAGATAGTGAAGCCGGTTATTGAAATTCTACATCTTCAGGTATGTGGTTCAACTTTTTGTGCAGACCGGCGACTCATATCAATGTACTTAGAAGTCCGAAGGTCCCCTACCGACAATGTATTGGTGTCCGACTGGGCCATTCGCTTTCCTCCCCATCCATGCAGCAGGCCGATATGGGACCAACATCAATTGCGCCTCCCAGTACTTCATTTCCTCATATATACCCACCCTTGACCCATTGCTTGTTGATGACCTTCCGGAATCCATGGATCCATTCAGTATGCTGTCCGTCATTCAATCTCTGGGTGTTAAGAAAGTGGACCATGCTGGTTTATCCCACTCTCTTCCCCCTCTTCCATCCACAGAAACGGAGCTGTATAATATTCGAAAGCACGTCCCACCCGGATCTCTAGTCGCCTTGGGAGCTTCTGGCGCAGCCACCTCGATAGAAGTTGTTGAATCCCACATGCCGAAATCGTCCATCGTTCATTTTGCGTGCCATGGGACCCAGAACCAGGCCAATCCTCTGGAGAGTGGATTACACATTAATGGCGGAGTCCTCACTATCGCAAGGATTATTAAGCAGCCACTGCCTAACGGCTCACTTGCCTTCCTTAGCGCCTGTAGCACAGCGATGGGACTTGACGAGCTGCCTGACGAAGCTATGAGCTTGGGAGCATGCCTTCTTTATTCTGGCTTCCGACGTGTAGTTGCAACAATGTGGTGAGTTTTCATTCTGTCTCATGCCAGGCGTTGCCTCACAAACACCCCTGTAGGCGAATTTGTGACGACGATGGACCTGTGGTTGCTGATTCTTTCTACGAAGAGCTCTTCCGAGGTGCCGACGGTAAGCCGGATACTCGACCGGATATGACCAGGTCAGCTCTTGCACTCCATCTTGCAGTTGACAAGCTGCGGTTGTCTGGCGTCCCGTTCCATCGCTGGGTTCCTTTCATTCACATGGGGAAGTAATCTGATTAGTTTGCGGCTTGCCTTCTTTTGCGCCACTTATACTATTGCATGTACGATCGAGTTTGTATCTGAGTCGAGTAAACAGAGATTCATGTTTCCATTGCGAGGTATAGATAAAGTCGTCCTGTATATCATTCAACCTAGGCTACTTCACTGCTGTGTAGAATTAAGATGATATGGCGCCAGAACGCATTGCCCTCAGTCAAGCGGTTAAATGTCTACCTGAACGCGCGAGAATGAGGCTGGCATCATTATAAGATGCTCGTTGTAGCACTATAAGCCCATCGATCTGGCGTGAGCGAATGGCGTTCGTTAAATTATTGACACGATGGGCGAGGTGGATATCACGCGCTAAACCAATTCTTCACCAGTGCTCGTTGGGTATGCGATATGACCGTGTTCCATTTACAAGGATATGAACTGACATAGTCGCAATCCCTGCCAAGTGTTGTTTGTACTTGGGAAGATCATTGACGAGGTGGGATGCGTCAGATGAACTAGTAGGTGAGAGGATGAAAGCTGAAGGAGGTGGGATACCACGCTGCGAGATTTTGGTCGTACTAGTAGAGGCCTAAGTCAAGATTATCACACATTGGGTTTCAATATGAGAACGTGGGATGAGACGAACCTTGAGGTTGGCCAGAGTAACAGAGTACATCGCGTTCCAACCCATACCGGTGTCGACGGCTTAACGCAGAGTCGGACAATAGATTGTATCTGCGCCAGTATTGATGATGGTAAAATCAGCCCACGACCACCTGTTGGAAGGGAGGCATTTGCGCTACAACAGCTGTGCTCCAAATTTCTCCCCTGGTTCCCTTCGCCAATAGTGCAACTCCCTTTCGGTATCACTGCCTTTAGGCACATGAGCCCCGCTTCCTTGAGGTCCTCTGCATTTCGTCGGTATCGAGGTTCTCGCGTCTCGCGTCCCACTCATTTGCCATTCCCGGGTGCCGACCAGCTTGGCCCGAAACGCTCTCATGGACCGTCTGAGTCTGGTCGTCAGACACAAAGAGTTTCGAGGTGGCGGGATGATCATGGTGATGTCTGGCCTGAGCATCCCTTTTCCGAGGGCGGAGGTAAGTCAGAAGGATCGAGACTATCGTAGGCTCGGGGTGCTGCTTGTGTGGGCAGGCCACGGAGCCATGCAGGTTCGTCGGTATTCATCAAGGGATTAGAGGCCTCTTGAGGATTGTCAGTATTGAGTGTAGAAGATAATGAGAGAACAAGACGAACTTGGAAGTTCCTCCCTCAGGACAGGCGGGATCGAGGATATGGACGAGCTCGAGTTGTGTCGCATGGTCCAACGTTGGTTAGACTTGTGACCAGCCGAGAACGTGCAGCTCCAGAACAATTCAGAAATGCACTCGGGTTCTTCGAGCCTTCCAAGGCTCAAGCTCAAGAGGGATCGGTCACCGGGCTAGGTGACGGTGACAATCACGAAGTGGCCCAAGGAGTGAGAAGGATTCGTATTTGACGGGATTCGTGGGGTTGGTCTCCAAGAACATATTGACCCGAACAGAAAGGTGAGGCCAGCAGCCGCAACAGAGTCGGTAGGAACGAGGGAAGGAATCGTCATTGATGCATTGATGCGTTGACGGATCATTGGCTCTGGCTGCGACTTTCTTCCCACCACCACATCCAGTCCTTCTTCTCACGACTTTCAAAGACCATTGCATACCGCGATGATGGGTTGACTCTGGAGACATGAACCCCCGTTCGAACCATAGCTAGGAGGTGGCGTTAGGTATCAGAAGTGGTTTCAATTTTCGAGGTGGGTTTCGTTATTCAATATTCAGCCTTCACCCTGCACTTGGCTAACCACTCGGTTCTCCGGTGCTTAGATCTGAGACCTCGCCTCCACAAGCTGGTCTTCGCTGATAGGCGACGTTCACTTCCTGCGCGTCTATCGATGCCATGTCCACCTAGCTCTTCGACGACCCCAACTGCAATACCGCAGCCACCACCACGATTTACTCTCGCTCCGTGCTTGCTGCTGAATACCAGACGGACGCCGCGCAACCTGATGTCCAATGCGCCGTCCTCTAATCTTCACCTCGCTTGCGCCAGTCATGACGCATATACGACGCCTCTGCCCTCTGTCCAATCGGTCAGACTCATGCATAGCACCAGATCGACACGTTGGTTCCTTCTCCAATAACCCAACCAGAAAACTACTCCCCCCTCTGCGCGCCCTCCTACACCGTATTCTTCTGTGTGTCTCATGCTACACCAGCCAGTAGCTTCATCCCTCATTCCACTCTGCTCTCGTTCGGATCTGCTCGCAAAACGGCGCTTACCCTTTGCACCAAATCCGTGTCGAAACCTTCGAAACTGAAACGTCCTCGACACCAGACGACACAGCACCCTACATCGACACGAAATGGGATGGGCCTCGACAGTGCAGGAAGAAGTTAAGGCGACGGAGGTGCCTTACCTGGAAACCAAGACCCAGCCGTACGCAGAGAATCGGGATCGCAAACTGCGGAAGGATATCGACCGTCTCTAGAGCACTCATAGAGTGGGATGGAATGGAGTTCAAAGAACTCTGCTATTTATTTCATCCTCGTGTTCGTGCGGGCGGTCTCTTCTCACTTTACCTCGTCCATCCCGTCCAACACCACTGTCGGGACCTCTTCCTGACCGAGAATATCCTCCAATGGTCGACGAGACATCCGAACCTTCGATACCAACGCCAACACCGACCTCGTAATCTCCGCCATCCCATCCAAATACGAATGAGCGTATACGCACCTTCCGCGCACATCTAGGGCTCGACAACTTCGATTTGGTCATGGGGGTCATTTTGATGAACGCCACAGGAGCAGCCAACCTGTCGTCGTCTACCGTGATGGTCGAATACGTTGACAGTGCTTGAAGACGACGACAGTGTTTTGGCACCAATACCATTGACACCTACGACGACGAAGGTGCTCCAGCTGTTCTCACTGACGCGCATTGTAAACCCCTGGAATTCGAGAAAAACTGCGTTCGGATCGATATTTGGAATACCGTGCCCGAGTTTACTTCCGGCTCGTCGAATGTTATACTTATCCTCGTCGTCGGTCTCGTGCAAAGCTCGAGCTCGAGCCGCCTCTTCTGTTGGCAGCATTTGAGAGGATGGCGGGCATAGAAGCTTATAGGTTCGTAGTCAACCTTGGATTTAGACCGTTATCTTATGCGACGTTCCACCGTCACAGATACCCTCAACATCCAGTTCCTCTGCTCCAGCTCCACTCGCATATTTAGAACCGGAATCAACGTAGCTTGAACCTCACACACCCGATGGAGATATAACGCATGTGCTATCCAATTCAAGGGTACGAACTGCAACACAACGAAGAGTGTTATCTGGCAGTTACGAACAGAGTCGGTCACAGTTCTAACGGATAAATGTGTGCCGTAACGGTGCGTTTACTTCTAAGTCAAAGGCTAATATTGGGAGGTGCTGACTTGCGTTCAAGGCAGGTTCATATTGTTTGTGGACCATACATAGGTCGTCGTCGTCGTGGTCTGGGATTCTAAGACGATGCCGGGTCTATCACGGCTCAAGTCAATGAAGCGATTCAGAGACCGAGATTTATGCTGGGCAGTCAGAAGGCCAGGTTTTGTACGCGCCGAGATATTCCAATGTGGGGGTGTGTTTAGTGTCCATGAAACTAAAAGTCAAGGTACGTCTATTCGCCTCCCGAGATGAACAAGATCTTTAATTAAGTCACTGTAATTACCCCCGTTTTACACGGGTTTTTGGGCGGCAACGACCTCTGTAAAACCAGCCCAAATGAGATTGTTTGGGGATTGATTCGTTCGGCGAGGCTCCTAACTTACGACCGGTGCGAGATACAAAGTCCAAGGGACGCAAGCGGAGAAGGATATCTATTTCAGGGTCAGGTTGACAGGTGAAGCTCAAGTCAGTCATTGAGTACTTCACCGTTCGAAGAGCAGGTAAGAGAGCTACATACTTCTGAGTCCTATGTAAATTACAGTATGTATTACAGTATGTTCAGATATCATAGGCTGCGCGCAGCGCGGTTTTCCAAACTCAATATTATTGTTGTACTTCGCATTACAGATTCCATGCCTGCTCTCACATACAGTACTGTCATTGCCCTTGCTTGACCCTGTGTCTGACACAAGTTGCTCTTGGCAAACAGACATCGGTTCCGTCAGCCTACCAGAATACACCTACTCGTCAAATTTGACGGCTCTTGCAGCATCTCACCACCCTCTAATCTAACCAATATTGATCTTTCAACTTCATTGTTAAACTAGTACATGGCTATTCATAAAGTAGTGTACATTGGATGTCCAGTAGGGATCCACCCGGCAGTTCATGTCAAGTTTACGTACTGAGGACGCATCACGGCGATCAGGATTTAGCACAAGCGCCTAAAAAATGCCACATTATGCTGGTAATAAATGTGCCTATCGTTAAAACGAAGTAAAACTGAGCATTTTAGTGTAAAACCCTCAAAATAAGATGCTTTAGTAGACTTATTCTGCCAAAGCGAGCTTATGCGGGGTGGTTTCAAGAGTCGGCAGCTAACAGTGAATTTTCTTATGGTCACCCGCAACTTACAATCCCTCCATCTTGACTGGCTTCTATAAACTCATACTATTCTCATTCAATGAAATCATTCAATTACTGCGTAAGGGGAATGTCAGAAAGAGTAAAAACGACTTTGTATGCGGCGCGACGCGACGAACGCGCTGTCTAAATTTGGGTTTACGGCACGTGGGTGACTGCTGCTAGGGTTGAATTAGGAGAACTTGAGGGGTGAGGGACCAATCTACCTCGTCACCGCATCAGCATGTATAGTCCAACAACTATTCACTTACCACCATACTCCAATGGGTCGTAAACCCTCTCCTACTCGCTCAAAGCCAAAGAATCCACGAGCCAGGCGCAGATCACCCTCACCCGAGTCAGACTCAGACCTTGAAGATTTGGCAGGGGTGCGCGATGCTTGCTTGAAACAATATGGCAAGTCAGAGAATACCCGAAAGGCGTATGCAGGACATATAGCTCGTGGCAAGAAGTGGATTGCCTCCCAAGTTGCAAAGGCGCAAAGAAAGGGTGTAGATTCTTGGGAGGAAATTCCGCTTTCTGCACTCAAGGTTGTATTCGAAAACCCACCCAGCCGTTACACAGCAAAGGCCCTCCAACTCCATCTTGTACATAGGTGTTTTAGAGAGCACAGATCAAAGAGCACGGCAGAGGGAGTACAAGGAGCGTTCGCTGAGTACTGGGACACAATGTGAGTACAATTGTAAATTTCTGGCGACAAAAACTCACCATGGTGTTCTCCCTAGGAGCGATCAGGTTTATGCAGGCGAATACTCTTTCGACTCAACAACAGGCATTGTTCGAGGCTGCCCAGCACGGGCCCCACTTGTACGCGAGATGATGAAGACCATTAAAAATAGGTCCGTTACAAAAGCAGGTGCGACACGACAACACGCAGAGGCAATGTCAATTGAAGACCTACGATCTATGATGGAATGGTCGGAGGCTGCATGCCCTAATGAATGGTTTGGCCGTGAACCTTCGGACTTTGCTATGATGAAGTTAATGAACACTCACGGCTTTATGCGAGCCTTCGCAACAACAGGATTTAATCTATTTACAAGGTGAGTAACATATGCTGTGTATTAGGTGTAACAGATATCTCACTCTAAAAAATGATCCAGAAATTTTGAGACGGCAACGATACAGTTCAGTGATCTTACATTCAACTGTCGAGGTGCAGCACCGCATTATTTGCCTCATTTCTGTGTACGACTTGAGGAGCGAAAGGGATGGCAGAAGCAAGCTGGCTACGAGGGGCCGCGATCAGGTATGTCGCAATGCGATGGACTTGTGTAATCACAACTAATGATCAAAAAAAAGGGCATGAGTATGAAATCTATCCGCAGCCAGAGGTACCAGAAATGGACATGGATACTCACCTTCGGCGGTGGCTTCAATATCTTGAGTCTCGGCTGGGTCGCACTCTTGAACCCGACGATTATATCTTTCCCCGAGTAGCTATCAATGGCGCCATCCACCCAAAAGAAGCAGTATCCTACGACCTCGTTCAACAGCTGCTTCGTGACTTCACTCAGGGTGCAGGGCTGTCCTGTATCTATACAACACATTGCTTCAGACGCGGTGGAGCACAATACCGGTTCATGTACGCACCAACAGGAAAGCGTTGGTCATTGACCAAGGTACGATGGTGGGGTGGTTGGGCTATCGGAGAGAATGTGAGTCACCTCATGAGCAGGGCCAATATGAAAGCTTACCGTCTATGAATAGGTCGATACACTAGTCAAATACCTGGCGAACTCGTTACAAAGCTACGAGAGCGGCCACTCAGATGCAATGTGTCCAATACCACGAGATGCGCAGTCCTCGTTCATGGGAGAGGCATCGCTTATGCAGCCGGCATCTGTCGAAGATCTTCGTCAGATGACTCTTATTGTGCGACAACATTTAGATGCTTCAGTAATACGGATAACGCAGAATCTGTCGCACCTCCAGAATGTTCAAGGGCTGGCAGCGCCTCACTCCAATACACAACCATATGGCCAACACTCGCTTACCCTTCTCAACGCTATCCCACCATACCATGCAGCCTCAACATGCCATGCAATCCGGAAATTACTTCAACACCTCATCCCACCCCAACGGCCGTTTAAACATAGGCCATACAAACCCATGGTTCCCTCCGTCCAGCACAGCGCCCCACTCGCAATCCGTTCTGAACATTGCCCCGTTTGCGAACTCTGGGGTGCCAGCCTATGGAAACAATCAGTCAGATCAAAATCAACATCGAGGAGCAACGACGAGAGGATCTCACGGTAGGCAGCATCACGTACCAGCTGCTGGAGCTGCCATTCCTTATATTAAGAATGGTCCAAACGCTTGGAAGGAGGCCATTAACCAATGGGAGAAAGGCGGCCGTAATTTGACGTGTGCGCTGAAGGATTGGAGAGAGGAGTGGTACACTGGCGCAATGAAGAGATCTACAGCATCCAGACGAGCACAACGGAAGTTGATTGCTGAGGAATATCAACGGTAAGCTTCGAAATATACGCCGAACGTTGTAACGAGACACTTACAGTTGCAATAGACTGGACCGGGACGAAGGAGCCTTTCTCGAATTATACCCCGAGGCCACTCGAGGTATTAAGGCACTCCTCGAAGCTATCCGAAAACAGCACACTAAAACGCGCCGGCGTAGCAAGAATGGTTCGCCTGCTGAACGTGACCACCAGAACCATGAGAACAGTGAGGAGATGAGCAGCTAGTTGACTTACAAAGGTCATTCCATTATCCCACCATGTACTTCCTACATGCAGCAGGCAGTGATTCCCTCCAGTTCTCGCATAGCCTCTCGTAGCACCACCAGCGAGCGCTCGAATTTGAACCTTTGGCAGTACAGAAGTCGGCAGCTCAGGTAGTCATGTCAGTAGGTGTATGCTGCTTCGTATCGAGTTGCCTAGAGTTGCCTAAGGAGGTGGCCTAGTTTTCGTCAGACCCATCTGGGGAGGAGAGAGAAACCCACAATGAGGTATACGGAGGGCCAGCGAGCAAGCGAGGCGACAGAAAGGAAGCAAGGGAGAACAAACGAGCGTGTACGCGGCGTGTTCGCGATGATCAACAAGGAAATCCGGCGAGCCGGAGCTATATTTGGAAAGACTACCATATCAGGTGGACAGGGCCATCGCCAAACAAAAGGGCGGGCTCGGCTACCAAGCCATGTGACCTCATCGATCGAGCCAAGCGACGCCCGGCACCGCGGCACCCACTGAGACCCCCGTAAAACCTTCAGCATAAGTTATCCTTGTCATAGTTGTGTACCCAACGTTATGATTGTCTCGGGTAGATGAGGGGTTTGGGGAGGCCAGTCACAGGCGCAGCATTTGGTGTTACTCGAACGGTGGATAGTCTCAGGCTGTCGAGATCTTCATAGAGCAGCTGATGATTATGGGCGAGTAGACGAACAAATCGTACCTCTAACTTGTGGATGTTGATAATAGACCGGTTGTTGTTCAAGTTAGCGATATCTCGGTTCTCAATTTCGAGTGCCAATTTTCGTTCCTTTCCATGGACTTCGCCTCTTACGATTGAATATCAGTCGTCCACAGTCGGTTTGAGAGTGGAAGGTGATAGATGGCGGGAATGTGTTACATAACCTTGCTGGCTTATTTGGTGGCCCGGGCACTGGACCTGGACCTGAACAGTATTCGATAGTCAACTCACATACACCTTTCCTTGGTTCACGAGCACCTCAAGACGCACGATTGTCAGCACGGCATCTATTTCATTTATTGACGGCAAGCGCTGCACGAAGCGATGCAATATGAAGCTTCAGCATGAAGACCTGTGGACTTGTCTGGGGGTCACGTGAACATGTCTGTTCCAAACCACCATCAACAAAAACCAAAACGCGACCGGTCACCGCCGGGTCCGCCTGACCAACGGGACCAAGCCGCGTCTACACCAGCACCAAGGACCAAGTCACCCCACACCGACAAAATCATCAAGAGGAGCAGGACCGATGGAACCTACTCACCACAACCAGCACCCCGGGATGTACCACCTCCCATACTGCCGACACATACCAAGACAAACCCAACTAAGCTGCCCCTTGCAGCGGGCAAACCCCGTCCCACAACCAACCTGAACCCCGTGTCGCCACCATTTGTGCCGGCGGGCCTCCTGGTCGTCCTGAACGCCCAGCTCGACGCTCTCATGACGATTGTGTCGCAAATTACGAGACTCTCAACACTCG
>Ga0247742_10000684_pt1 | contig 26258 bp, 28 predicted proteins | sample UWRJL208509C2_FD_180944 | JGI IMG/M metagenome (GOLD analysis project Ga0247742, IMG submission 180944) | Plant litter microbial communities from Arlington Agricultural Research Station in Wisconsin, United States - UWRJ-L208-509C-2 | ecosystem: Environmental > Terrestrial > Plant litter >... | reverse complement strand
ACGCCGACCTTTCCATGACGCACACCCCTGCGAACATCGTGGGCATGGGCCACAACTACTTCGACCGCCCTGTGAACCCGGCGCCAGGAGACAACCGTCAGGCCATGCATTTGGCCCACGGTGGTGTCGAGGATTACCCGAACTACTACGCGGGCTGGGCCGTCGCCGTCATCGGCTCGGAAGAACGTGCCGCCGCACACGGCCGAGGTCGCGCGCCGCAAATTCAGATCAACATGGCCCATGCCGCGCTTAGCGAGTCCATGATGGAACAGGCCGGGCTCAACCTCGCGCCAGCCAAGCAAGCGGTCCCATATCTGGACAGCAGCACGCAGCCAGCCACGGCGCATCGGTTCGACCATACGGCCGATGGACCGCATCAATATCAGTCGGTTCCCATCGCACCAGCGCGACTGGACGACGCCAACCATCCCGACCATGCGTTCTTCAACCAAGTGCGTTCGCAGGTGATCGACCTCGACCGAAGCCTGGGCCGAGAGCCGGACCAGCACACCGACCAACTCTCGTCCGCCCTGACCGTGCAGGCGCGCGCCGATGGGATGCACTACGTCACCTTGATGGCGCTCTCCACAGATGGAGAGCGGCTATGGGCGGTGCAAACGCCGCATGGCCGAAACGACCGCTTGTTTGACCTGCGCACGAGCGTGCCCACGGCCGAAGCTATGACGCCAATGCACGAAAGTGCGGCGAAATGGCCCGAGGCGATGCAGCAGTTTCAGGACATTCAACAGCAAAAAACGATGAGCGAGAACCAGAGCCAACAGGTCGCGCAGGACCAAGCGCAAGCTCAAGGGCAAGCACAAGGCCCAGTGATGACACACGGCGGACCGACGCGGTAGCGGACTGAACGCGCCCATGAACTCGCACACGCGGCCAGAGCGATCGCCGCGATCAGACAAATAAATATTCTTATCAGTGCCTCTTGGTAGTTAGAGCCAAGGGCATGGAACACCTTGGATCTGCTCTGCGTGTGGGAGAAGTCGTTCCAGTCCGTCCCAGGACGAGGGGATAGCCGTAGGAGCTTCCGGAGACGCGAAACCCACTTCCTCCAGCGTGAAATTCATTCGACCGAAATTGCAGGCTGCACAAGCCACCAGCATGTTCTCGAGTTCATTCGTACCACCGCGCGCATGAGGCAAGAGGTGGTCGTACTGAAGCCACATCACCTGAAACGCGGCGTGTTGATCGATATTCCTCTTACCCCAAGGCAGCCCCTGCGGATAAGCCTTATTAAGGTACCGCCGAACCTCCCGCCGTATAACCGGGGTACCGCATAGGCGACAATGATGGCCGTCGCGCTCAATTAGTAAACGTTTCACTTTGGCATCAGGCATGCGGTTTGCAGTGCGGTCACCTCGTTCAACCGTTACCGGTGCGCCATCCACCGTTCTGAAATGGACGTGCGGACTGGCCTTTCCCCAAATGCTCTCCAGCCAGTCGCGTAGGGCTGGCATATCGGCAGCTTTGATCAGGGATTCCGCAAGACCACCGTCGCCGCGAAGGTGCGCCATTGCGGCGTTGCTCAGCAGCTCCGCAGCTTTCTCAATCTCGGGTATGTGCGGACGGAAGGAACGCCTACCAATGGGAGGCTCTGTACCAGGTTTTTCTTCAACTTTCATACGCTGCCTTCGCAACGTCTCCACACGCCCGTTCGATTCGCGAACGAGACTGAGCGCTTAGCCTCCTGACGCCAAACATCTTGGCTACCTCGGAGGTACGATCGTTACCCTTCGCAGCGCGTGCGGCCGAACGCAGTTCCTCCATGGGAATCTCTTCGATAGACCTTCCGTCGGCCGCGCCAGAAGGCTCTCGATAGGTATTCCACGAATCGACGTCTTCCGCACTTAGCCAGACGAAGGTGCCGTCCGCAGCGTCCGGCGTGAAGTGGTGATGCAACTCGGCCACATCGAGTACGCGCTCTCGAATGAGTCGCCCGGCACGCTGGAAGCCGTGGAAGCGCGCGATACGTTGAACGAGAAGCGTGTCGAGCATCGGAGCCTCACGTTCCAGCACAACGCCGATAAGTGCCCTAAGGGTCTCATCATAGCCGCCGACGTAGAAATCTTCCGGCATCAGCGTCAGTGGGAAGGCGGCAAGATCCGTGACCGTGTAAACAGCCCGACGTGGAACGTCCAGGTGGGCGGCCGCGGCCGCGTAGCGCACCTCGGTCGCATTCACCTCCTCCGGGCTCGACACCGAGATCTTCAAGGCAGGTTCGTCACCGGCATCCTCCTCTAGACCCGCGGCTTCGATAGCCGACTCTGGCGCGACAGCATCAACGACAATGCCTGGCGCAGCTCCAAGCGCGTCGTGCGTTTTAACTGCGGCAGCCGCGGCTTCGGCCTCAGCCCGCGATTTCGAAAGCAAATCGACAATCGCCACATGAAGGCGACCAAGCGCTCCTTCCTTGTCCACCCACCACTCGGTCGACCAGACCCTAAGTAGCTTCCACCCCAAACCCTGCAAGATGCCGCTGCGCACCTGATCCCGGTCACGCGCGGTGGCCGCACTGTGATAAGTGGCGCCATCGCACTCGACACCGACTAGGTAATCTCCCGGTCGGTGCGGGTGAACGATGCCAAGGTCGATACGGAAGCGAGACACGCCGATCTGAGGCACTACTTGCCACCCCTTGGAGCGAAGTCCTTGGGCAACATATTCCTCCAGCGGCGACTCAAAGCCCCCGACCGAGCCGCGAACGGCTTCTGCCAGGGCACGCGGGCCGCGTTGTGCGAACTCGATGAAGTGTTTCAGGTCAGCCACCGCCCGGGCAGATGTGCGATTGAGATCGATCATGGATGCATCGAATGACGTAAAGACGAGCATCTCGCGCCGGGCGCGTGTCGCAGCAACGTTCAGTCGTCGCCAACCACCTTCCCTGTTCAAAGGCCCGAAGTTCATCGACATCACGTTCGCGCCGGGATCGGTAGGTCCATAGCCGATGCCAAGGATGATGAGGTCACGTTCGTCGCCCTGGACCGTCTCCAGATTCTTCACGACGACGGGTTCGGGAAGCTCCTGCTGGAAGTGTTTTTCGATCTCCGGGTGCCGTTGTCGGGCGACATCCAGGAGGTCGTTGACGAGCTTCTGCTGCTCCGAGTTCAAGGTAATGATGCCAATAGATTGCCCTGACGCAATAAAAGCAGGGTCCATCAACCGGCGGACCGTCTCTGCGACGATAGCCTCAGCCTCTCGCTGGTTATTCCTTCCCTTGCCTTTGGCGTAGACGCCTTCAACGCGTCGCCACTCGACGGCGCTCGCACGGGTCTCTGCAGCCGGGAACGTGATCAACTCACTGTCGTAGTACTGATGGTTCGAGAACGCGATCAGGCTCTCGTGCCGGCTCCGGTAGTGCCAGGTCAACCGGTGACTGCGGATCCCGGCGCCGAGGCATTCATCCAGAATACTCTCCAGATCCTCCTCCGTGTCCTCATCGCCCGCGCTGGCGGCGCGATTGAAGAAGCTGGTGGGAGGCATCTGCTTAGGATCACCCGCGATGACCACCTGCCGCCCGCGTGCGATCGAGCCAATAGCGTCCCACGGCGCAATTTGCGAGGCCTCATCGAAGATGACCAAATCGAACAGCGCCTGATCCGCTGGGAGGTACTGCGCGATAGACAACGGGCTCATGAGCATGCATGGCGCGAGCTTCGCCATGGCGTCGCCCATCTCCGACGCTAGTTGCCGGATTGGTTTATGCCTCCGTGACTTCTGCAGCTCATGCTTGAAAACACCGTAGCCGCCCGACTTCGGAACATCGTTCTTGTCCGGAAGTACCCCACTGAGTCGCGCCCGGATGTATCGAACGCTCAACTTCGCCACGTAGTCCTCGAGACGCCGATAGGCCTCGATTTCGCTGGCGTGTTCCGCTGGGACGAAACCGCGCAACAGCGGTTCTGCGTCGATAGCACCACTTGCGAACCACCGCGCATAGGCGGCTTCGAAGACGTCCGATGCTCGCTCGCTCGCAGCGGCGTCGATCTCTGCGAGCTCGACAATCGGTCGAAGGCCGAGCGTCACTGCTTCCTCCCGGACCCGACACCAGTCACACCAACCCTTGAGTTGCTTCTCCTGAGCTATGACAGCGCGACACGTGGCGCGCAGCGTGTCAAGGTCGGCATACGGATCGATCTCGGAGCCGGAGAGCGCGGCGAACTTACCAATTGCCTCATTAAGCTGCTCGAGCGTCGTCATGAGGTGATTTGCGGCGTTAACGACATTGCCCTCCGAACCCAGCATCTCGTTACCGTCGACGAGCAAGGCACCGGCGGCCTTCTTCAGTTCGACCAGATGCTCCGGCGACTTGGCGAGAGCTACGAGGCTGCTACGAATGTTCCCGCCGAGTTCCAGTGCGGATTGCAGCTTTGTAGTATCGGTCGCCAGTCCCGCCCAGCCGGGCATGCTCTGCATGTCCGACTGCAACGCCTCCAGGTCGACCAATGCCTGACGCATGGAAGCGAGTTTGGGCAGATCGCTCTCCACGTCAGGGAGCGAGCCGGCCCCGCCTGCGCTTGCCAGAGACTTCGCAACGCGCTTACGTGCAAGCGTGGCGAGGAACCAGAACTTACTTCCCGCATCCTTCCACTGCGTCTCAAGTTGCGGAAGGTCAATGCGGCGGACTGCCTCCGCAGCATAGCGTGAGGATAACGAGGCCTCGGTGTCTTTGTAGGACTTGATGAGGCTGAATGCCTTCTTGCACGCTTCCTGCTGGGCGTTGAACGAAACTGAGAAAACGAAGCGAAGATCGACGCCGTACGCACTAGTAAGCAAACGCGTAAACGCCAGCAGCAACGTAACGCCACCGGATTCGGCAACCTCCACAGGAAGCTTCGTCGCCCCGACGGTACGCTGCACATCGGCCCGGCACGCGTCGATCGCTCCGGCCAAGGTGTGAGCGCTCAGGACGATGGAGTCCTGCCACCCGTTGGACCACTCCCCTTTCTTCAGAAGCGCGAATTCGTTCGCATGGGCCACTGCAGGCCGATTCAGGTCGATGCGCTGTGCGACGGATCGCAAGCGAACCAACATCTCGGCGTGGTGTTGTGTTGCAGAGGGCCAGTCAAGCCTGGGCGTAGCTACCGTCACGTCGCGCACGGCTCGGCCGATAGCCTCATGGATGCTCAGACCGTTCGGCGCACGGCGATGCAGGGCGGCGACCAGTCCGTTCAACCTGTCGCGAAGCGCTTTCACCTTGGCCGCTTCCGTACCCCACTCCGCCTTGGAAAGAGTGGCCCGGGTATCCCACGCGCGCTCGAGCTGTTTCAAGACCTCGACCTTGGACGCTTTACTCGAATGGAGCTCCAGGCAGAACTCGCCGAGCCCGCGCTCCTCAAGACGACGCTTCACCACATCCAGCGCGGCCATTTTTTCGGCCACGAAGAGAACCCGCCGGCCAAGCGCGAGATTGTGCGCGATCATGTTCGCGATGGTCTGCGACTTGCCTGTACCTGGAGGCCCGTCCAGAACGAAGCTATGACCGGCGGCCGAGGCGACCACCGCTGCGACCTGGGAGGAATCCGCCGGCAGAGGCATGAAGAGCTCAGAAGGGTCGACCGTTGCGTCGAGCCTCTCCGGGCGGGGGAACTCGCCGGCTGAATCGAAGCTCTCACTGACACTGCCACTTCGTGCCTCAAGCAGGTGCTTAACGACGGGACTCGCTAGAAGCTGGACCGACCTGTCGGACAAGTCCTTCCACATCAGATACTTTGAGAACGAGAAGGTCCCAAGAACGAGGTCGGGGGTAACTTCGAAGCCGGGTACGTCGCGCACGGCACGACGGACGGTGTTCCAGATGCCCGTAACGTCGATGCCACTCTCATCCGAAGGCAGTTCTCCCGACAAGCCTGGAATGGTCAGTTCGAAATCATGCCGGAGCAGCTCGAGAAGTGTCAGGTTGAACCGTGGCTCATCGTCCAGCATCGTCATCACGACGCCGGAGAGCGCGCTCTTACGTTCCAGCTTGACCGGTACGAGGATCAGCGGCGCCCAGTACGCCTTCGGATCGTCGGAGGACTTTTTCCATTTGAGAAATCCAATCGCGAGGAAGAGCGTGTTTGCCCCGCCTTCGTCGATGTCACTCCGGGCCTTGCGATAGAGGTCCACCAACGCAGCTTCCAGTTTGACCTTCTCCAGCGTCGCCAGGACCTCGGAACGCTCTAAGGCGCTGCGGGCGTACTCGTCGCGAAGATTCTCCCGATTCTGCTGCTCGTAGAGTGCCGAATCGCGACCGCCCGCTTCCAGGTTCGGCATGGAAACGATCCGGATCCGCTTACCCTCGGAGAGCTTGTCCTCCAGAAGCGCAGGGTCGGGACAAACCAGCCGGATGGCCTTGGCGCTCTCAGGGACATGCAGGAGCCGATTTCGAGTCGTCAGGTCGAGGAGCTTGCGTCGCCAAAGGTCCAGCTTGCCCGCCGGGGTGTCCGGTTCAACCGTCATCTCGACATCGAAGCCCGGCAGGAAGGGCGCGGCTTCAAGGGCTTCGGAGGCCGGCGGGCCTTCATCAGCCGCTTTGGCGCCTGGATCTGCCCTTCCCGAAGCCAACGCCAAGGGACGGATGCGCTGCATCCGCGCGCGGCGAATATCAACGGCCATGACGAAATCTTCGTCAGTGACTTTACGCACGGCATCCTCAACAGCGATGCTGAAGCCCGGAGTATGGGCCTGGGTCGCCAACGTAGTCTCGAAAACCACCAGTTCCTTCAGTTCGATGCGCTTTCTGACGGAGGAAGCATCGTCCGTCACAAGGCTCGAGAACTCCTGCGGTTGAAGCCATGCGCCAACGAAAGCATGGCCCTTTGTAAGAAGGACCAGAGGGTTCAGCCCCGTCTGCTCGATGGCTGCGGCGAACAGAAGTGCCGTGTCCAGGCATGTAGCGACACCGCCTTCGAGCACAATCGAAGGCGTTCTGACCTTCTGGCCCTGGGTTTCAAAGCTGGCCGGAGGTAACGCGTAGCTTAACTTCAGTCCGCAAACCGCGGACCAGATGGCTGATACCAGCTCCCACGTTCGGGTCCGGGAGCGCCCTTCGTAACCGTCAATGGCGTCCTTCTTGCCGGCGCGGCGGAGGACATTCGACGTCGACTTCAGTACTCGGTCGACTGCCGGATCGTTTGGCAGCACGAACGCGGCAAGGAGATCGGGCATTGAACCGGCGCCGCCCCATTGGTTCTTCGCGAGAAGCTCGATGGGAAAGGTCTGGCTCGCCAGGACGGTGCCTGCATGAACGAGGCGGATCGTGACAGCGGCAACGAGGCTCTCGACAATGTCGTGGAGAAACGCGGGCGACAGCTTGATGTCCGCATCGGGGATCCTAAGGCTGTCGCCGGGGCCGAGGCGATCTAGCCGCCAGGTCTTTGGTTCAAGGAACGGCAGGTCGGCCGAGAGCTCGAGAAGGAGGTTAGTGAAATCAGCCTCTCCCGAGTTGGTCACCGATAGGTCCCGCAGGAGCGGGACCGAGTTCTGGTGAGAGGCAAAGCCCGTCTTCGCTGAGACGGTGGCTTCGATAGTGATTTCCATAGGCCCTATGGTTCTGCGTGCTGACTAGAGGGGCATCTTATTCCCACAGGCATGGCGCTGCGAGGGTCATTCGGGCGAAATGGCCAGCAACTGCGCCGTGTACGTTTTCGGCATAACTTTCCTCGGGCCTGGATTCAACGCGGATATCGCAAACATGTCCCCTTGACGACACTCGAGCAGCGGCGTGCCATGACGTTGCTACCTCCACAGCCACAACGTCGATGTTCTCCGGAGCGTCATCAGGGCCCGCCAAGGCTTAGCGACGCCTGGCCCGCTGGACCCACTGGCGGCCGGTCGAAAGTAGCCTACACAAGCTGGGTGGCTTTGGTAACGAAGTCCAAGGAATGACCCCTTCTCAGCGTTCCCTGTCTTTCGTGCCTGTGGGCGGGTCACAGGGCGTCACACGACGAACCTGGTCGACTGCGAGGGTGACCGTGTCCTCATCGAGGTGCCGCTTGACCTGATAGCCGTCCATCTGTACTACGAGATCGAGATTGTCGCTGATATCCAGCGACGTCGACGACGCGATAGATTTCCAGTCGTCGGGGTCGACTTTTTTTGATGCTATCAACCGAACGCATTTGCCACCGCCCGGAGCGGTGGTCCGGTACACGGGAGTGGCAAGCCTGGCCGCCAACGGAGGCACCATGAGTGGCGCGGCGGCTAGGCCGAGCACAACGAATGGCAGAATTTTGAGGGCGTCCCGATTCAGCCGGCGCCTCATAATACGGCTGAATGCATACTGTGCCGAAATTGAACAGATACAGAGCACCAGAAAAATAGCCCAGCATGCGGCCTCCGACACGTCCGGGTAACGTTTTGCGAGGTCAAAGACACCCTGCCCCAAGCCCACCACGACCCAGCACTGGATAATGGTCGCCCACACTATTAACACGTTAGAAAGCACTGCGCCGCCACCCTTTATGCCAACGCGTGTTCGCACCCGGCGGAGTGACTGGATACTCAACAGGCAGGCGATCGCAAGAGCACTGACAAAGACAACACCCGAGGCCCAATCGGTCCCGGTCATCAGCTTGTTGCACGCCGCCACGATGGCCACGACGGCAAGCTGGGATGCAATCCAGGCGCGGGAGAGATCGTCGGTGCGAAATGGGTTGCGCACACGGCCGGCGTGCGTGAATCTGTGCCCGTCAATCAGTCGGCGCCCGTGAATGTCGACCTCCATCCACATCGCCATGGACGGGCCTAGCAGGTAGATCGAGAGGGACAGGGTCGCAAGAACGACCATGCCAAATAGAATTGGCAAGCTACCCAGAGCCGTGGCCGATCCTATCGAAACCGGTATAGCGTAAACGTGCCTGAACTCAAACCAGTATCCGCCAGATATGACGAAGGCACCTGCACCGAGAATCGCCCAGATTTTCGCAAGGCCCTCTATCGATTCGACCAAAAGTGCGGAACGTGACACTTTCTTATCCGCACATCGTTGCAGCCATTCCTTGTAGATCGCCACATTTACTCCATGGATTAGAAAAAGTTGCGGGTCAGTCCCGCTTGCGACAGCCACAGCCCTATGATTCTTCGGCGGCAAACTGAGCGCGTCTGCAGTCAAGGTGCGTGGCTTCGCCCGGACCTCAAACACAACTCTATTGCACTTGCGCGTGGCGGCACCGTCATTGGCCTGCACCCGGTAGGACGATGTTTTTTTCGCCCTGGATTCTGTTGCACAAGCTGGCGGCGTTCTTCTGGCGTCAAATCCGCGAGCGTCCGAAAACGACAAGGCATTGTTTGGCATATTCTCGCCGCGTACTGCCTCCAGCTGAGCAATTCTGGATGACGTGGCCCGCGACCCAGTTGAATTTCGCCCTGTCCGTTCGGTCAACATACTCAAAGTACGAAGATGGGAACTTCCGTACTCCTTTACAACAGCCTCATCGTCGAAGCTGGTTTTCTCCCAATTGTGCGCGAATTGATTGCGAATTCTTGCCAGACATTTGATGGCCAAAAGCTATCATCTGTGACGAGCGCCAGGGCCGAGGCAAGATTGGCACGCTGCGCGAGTGGACTAAGGACTCCGCTTATGGGATCAAGCAGAGCCCCCACGCGCTTCGTCCGGAAAAAACGCCAACAGCGTCTTCGTCAGTTGTTCTTCAATGAAGGACACGATGGTCAGGACCGCACCACGCGACGACTCGGTCTCCGCCTCTTTGATGAAGCGCAGATTGGACGCAATATCCGCATCGGCCTCCGAAAGAGACACGAAGCCAAATGGTTCCGCGAGTTTCGATTTGCTCATCGTAGTTCTCGATAGATGATTCTTTGTGATTCTGAAGGCAGCGCGGCATCCCCAGGGATTGCCGGTTGCCCTGACGGATCCAGCGCAGTTGGACGGACAGACGCGGCATGTCCTTTTTTCCTGGGCCGGCTGGCACAGCGTATATCGGCTGATGCTGAATCGACTTTAGCCAGTGTGAGCCGACTGCCGCGCCAGTCCCTGACGATTCGGTCGACGGCTTGCCGGTCAGTGCGTAGGTGAAGTCTGCTTCCGGGGTCACCCCATCGCCATAGGTGACCTTGGTGACCCTGTGGAAGGCCGGAACGGGAAAGCCACGCCGCCACATCTCGCGAAGGACAAGGAGACTCTTGCCGGTCGTTTCGTTGCTGGCACTGACGGCAGCGAGGCGCACCAGCGTGCGTAACCTGTCGCGCTCGGTGGGGCGTGAAAGGGCGGGGTCAATGTGAAGCCAGGTGAGGACGGATCGGGTAAACGGGTTCAAGTTGGCAAGCGCGATCTTGACACCGGGGTCGGTGGAATCGAACGCGTTGGGGGGATTGGGCTGGGCGGGCATGGGCGGGTCTCCGGATGGGGTTTGGGGGGTGGTTTCACAGAGTGGGTTCCGTCATCGAAACGAACCCTGTTGAAGCGCAACCTGTTGATCCCCGCCCTTTTCACATCCGGTATATACGTGAAATTGCACTGGTTTTTTCATCTGCTTTCACACCCCGCACCTGTGTCCCGGACCGCCCCCTGACACGGCCAACGCAACTGGTTTCTTGGACACGCGCGGACATGCGAACATGCGGCGACTGGAAAGGGAGAACCGGCATGACGCACCTTCTCGATGTCACCGCTGACGACATCGCAAAGCTCAACGATGCGGACCTGCGCACGGTCGTTGCCCGCCTGTGCCTCGCCGAACTTGGCAGCCAGGGCCTGCCGTTGTCGGGCGTTACCGCGGGCGGCCACCAGGACGCCGCCGATGGCGGACTCGACGTGCGCGTCGACTGTGCGACCGATTTGCCAGAGCCCGATTTCGTGCCAAGAAAGCTGACCGGAATCCCCGATCCTCCTCCCAGCTAACTAATCTTCCATTTCTTCAGACCGACGTATTCAAATCTGACTTTGTAGTTAACGTCGAATCGACGATAAACAGGAATACGCCTTCAGGCTTACAATGAGCCGCAAGGAGTTCATTTGCTCGCATCGACGCATCTCTAAAGAAGCTCGCGCGCTTCGAGACATCAACAATTTCGACGCCATCCGGGCGCACAAACGATGCCTTGGATTCCGCGACCGTCCCGGATGCGGACAACCGCAAGTAGCCGTTTGTCCAATCGGGATACGCTCGCCGCAGAAGACGCGTGAATCTCCTCGCGGTATCGACAAGCAGGGATGTTGTCTCCTCGCTTTCCATCTACGCACCCCCAGAGAACGCGTCTACAAAATCTTTCTCCAGGCGCTCATGCCAGGAATCGAGCAGACCCAACTGTAGGGTTGCATCCGCGTCACCATCTTCGATGGTACCCACGTATGTGTCATCGAGCTCAAATCCGCAACACAGACCATAATCTTTCGACGTGCGCCTGACCGCTTCGACCACGGTGCGAACTTCGGAGAGAAACACAGCGTCGACGTCGTCAGGTAGAGCCACGGGCCCGAGGGCGGAACAGATTTCCAGCTCGCCACCAAGAGTATCTATACGAAGGTCGCCTTCGCGGGAATGGTACATCTCAAATACGTCGATCGTTCTCGGCGGACCCAGCAGCCAATCTCTCGATCTCTCCAGTCCGCTGACGAGTCCGACCATGGTATCTCTGGAGGATGCATCGCGGCCCTGCACCAGGAAAAAAAGGAGCCTCTGCCTGGGATGGGTATCCAGCGCTGCCATCGTCACGGTCATCCCTCTTGGGTGAAATTGTGGCCAGGCGCCACTCTTTCGACATGTCCGAAGATACTGCACACCCGATTTGGCTCCAACCCTTGTCCCAGGCAAACGGCAGCTGGATGACCTGCACCGGCCGGCCAATCCTACGCAGCAGTCACCGGGGAAAACGGGACGCTGGCGTTCCGCTGCCGCCCTCCCCCAGCCGCTGCTCCAGCGTCCTGCCGAACCGGCCCAGATTCGAGTTGCAGGCATGCAGCCAGTCGACGAGTTGCAGGCCATCGAGGCGGATGAGACCACTCTCGACTTGCGATACGTACGGCTGGGAGACGCTGGCAACTGAGCCGGCTCGGCCAGGACCGGGATGCTCTCTCGTACAGGTGCGATATCCTGTCCGGAAAGACCGCCAACGGACGGGCCATGACCAAGCTTCCTGACTCCATCATCGTCATCAACCTCGACCGTGCGACGGACCGCTGGACGCGCGTGCAGCAATCCCACGCTAAGCACCTGGGCGACCGCGTTGCCCTTGAACGACTGCCAGCAATAGACACGAACATGGTTGAGGGAACGCGCACGCCGGGCACCCTCAGTGCGCCGGAGAAGGGTTTCCTGCTGAGCCATCTCCGGGCCTTTGAAATGCTGGCAGCGCGAGGGTGCGCCCCGTCTTATAGCGCAAAAGGCCGCGAATCACGGCTGGAAACCCACGAGGACGGTTTCGTCCAACGTTCGTTGAGGCCCAGGTCGGTGCTTATGACCTGCCAGACCGCAAACTTCGCCAGAAAGCGGTAGACCAGGCCGTATCCGATGGCGGGATACCTTGCACGGCCCACACATTTACCTGCCTTCTTCCGAGTTCACCTACGACGCACCCAGGGCAGCATCCACCGGAATGGCCCGGACATCGCGCCAGATGTTGCGCCAGAGGCATAACCGCCCACTATCTTCCTGCGGGGCCCAGTACCTCGACCGAAGTTGCATCAAGCAGCTCCAAAGCGAGGTTGCGACAAGCCGCAAGACGGATAAATGCGCCCTTCTCGCTTGCGTCGATTCGAACGACTCCTGTGACCTTTACAAGTCGGCCGTCAAGGGTCGTCGCTTTGCCCGACAGTACGTCGTAGTTCGTCAACGACATACATTTTCGGGTTTCCCAGTTTTCGTGATCATTCCACGTCACCCACAGGTTCTGATCCTCATGACGGAGAGATACCCACGCGTAAAACGTGAGTCTTTTTCCGTTGTACAGGTTGGGGTGCGCGAGAACATCTTCCATACGCGTGGTCGCCCCCTGACTTCCAACGGCAGGGATGGAGCACGAAAACAACAAGAGTGATGCTGTCAGTAGTGACGCTTGTGCTCGCATCGTTAATTCTCCGGACTCGAAAAGTCGGGCCCAAGCTGCTGCTTGTCCAAACTTTCCTGAAGCGCAGCCGATTCATGTGCCGACATACGACCCTCCAACATCTGGAACTGAAGTCTGCCATTTACTCAAGCGCGCAACTTACGCCAGTGACAAGACTGCTGTGTCCAACGTGTATGACATGGACGAATACGCGTGGGCAGCGGCGTCGACGAGGGAGTCAAACATGACAATCGCGGCCTCATCGACAAATCGCTGCCGTTCCCCTTCAGTCGTGAATCCCAGGATCGCGAGATCGGCGTCCCTATCGCCTATGAACATCCAGGACCTGCCTTCTGGGATGACAATGAAGCGATGCGACGCGTCGTAGACCGAAAAAAAGCCTTTCCATTTGTTTCCATCAGTCAGGAACTCTTCGACTTCCGAGACCTCGTCATCGCCTGTCGCCGTCAGTCCGTAGAACCCAGACTCGTCAAAATACTTCAACGGGTCAGGAATCGTGAAGAACATTGCAAAGCGCTGAAGACCGTTTTGCCGAGACCAATGCCCGACAGCCTTCATCACCTCCGGAGTGAACAATGCCACATAGTCGACGAAGGCAAGATATTTCAGAGAAGCGCCGAGGGATGTCTCGAAGGGCAGGCTGACGTAGTCCGTAGAAAGCTCAACCCATCGTTTCAACTCGCTCAAGTCTTTAATCGGCAGCATGTCGCATCCTGACGGTTCGGATGCCCGCACCCGGCGCGCTCAGTCTTCTGCGCCACGTACTCGCCGGTGATCACGTGGCGTCAAACGCGACCCCCTTTTCTGACCGTCGGCGATGAGCGTGATCGGTTCATGCCAGCCGTATCAGAACTCGCAAAGACCGCAGCCCTCACGCCTTGGTGCGCCCGGTCTCATATCGCAAGAGGCCGCCAGTCTGCATGTCGGCCAGGACGTCTGCGAACTGTTGCGACTTATCGGCAGAAACACTGAGTGCGAGCAGATTTTCTGACGACCATTCCATGATAGGACCTTCCGTTTCGATGCGCTCAAGCGCTGCCTCCCGGCGGTCTGGTGCCACATCCCCGAACCATACGCGATACGTCCACTGCCCTGACGGCTTCGGAATCCGGAGAATGCTGCGGTTGGCGTCTACGACTACCTCATCTCCCAGAGAAAGGTCGTGGGCGAAAAAGGGAATACAGCACAGTACAAAGCGGGTATCGCTCAGCCTCTCCCACCATAGCTGTTCCCAATGACGCTCGTCGCCTTCGCCTTCGATAGGCACCCGAAAAATGAAGTTCGACCGCGTCCGCCAAACCGGGTCTGCATGCATCGCGACGTAGTCCCCGGGCTGGTAGCTCATGGCGGGGTCGACGCCCACCCACGTGGGGCAGGGAGCCTCAGCGCCATGGCCTTGCTTTGCAGTGCCGCGCCGTGCCGCGCCGTGCCAGCACAAGTTTGGCTCACGGCTCCGGGTCCGTTGTCAGATCCCATGCCCACGCGTAGTTCGTGAAAAAAATCAAGCCGTCTTACTCTCTGAGCCAAAGCACAAAAGCGCAAGGTCTGCATCGCGGTCTCCAATAAACATCTACTCGGCACCCTATGCGACATCTCCTCGTTGGCACCAGTGCATCGCCAAGACCATGGTCGATTAGCTTCGATGTGGCGAAAGAAACAGCATCAGAAAAATGACGACAGGCCAAAGCCAGAGCATCACTCTCGCTATCCAGATGCGCCACTGCAAAGAACCGGGGTATCCGGCTTTTGGGAGATTCATGTTAAGCATGATATGGATGATTGCGGTCGAATCACGGCTCGAAACCCACCAAGACGGCCTCCTCCAACGCCCGTTGAAGTCGGGGTCGCTGTCCATGACCCGGGAGACTGTATCCCTTGCCAGAAAATAGTAGATGAGGCCGTATCCAATGGCGAGGAATGTGAGTTGTGCGGCCGACATGTTTCGTTCTCCTGTTCTGGCTCACAGCGTAGGTAAGTCGCGACGGCCCGACGTCCCCCCGCCATCAGTAGCGGTCCGATCTTGAGTTCAGGATTAATGTAGCTGTTTCGCGTAGGCAGCGGGAGTCAGTCCGCCCAGTGCCTTCTTCGGTCGCTCCTCGTTGTATTCCCGTCCCCAGCTCTCGATCTCGGTTCGAGCATGTAGAAGGCTGGGAAACCAATGTTCGTTGAGGCATTCATCGCGAAGTCTTCCGTTGAACGATTCGATGTAGGCATTCTGGTCCGGCTTGCCAGGCTCGATCAGGCGCAGCTGTACGCCGCGTTCGTGCGCCCATGCGACCATGGCCTTGCCGCAAAACTCTTTTCCGTTGTCGCTGCGAATGACTTTCGGCAGCCCCCGAGTGACGGCCAGGCGATCCATGACACGCGTTACGCCGATACCTGAGATCGCCCGCTCAATCTCGATGGCGACAGCCTCATGCGTGGCGTCATCGACGATCGTCAGGCACTTCAGAACACGCCCCTCGGCGGTGCGGTCGAAGACGAAATCGATGGACCAAACCTCGTTCGCGGCCGCGGGCCGTAGCAGTGGCTGCCTTTCGGCCGGAGGCACCTTTTTCCTTTTGCGCCGGCGCACCTGCAGGTTCGCCTCTTGGTACAGGTGCTCAACTCGCTTGTAATTGACCATCTGTCCGGCTTGGCGGAGTTTCGGGTAGATCATGCCGACGCCGTAGCGCTTATGGCGATTTGCCAGCGCGCAGATCGTCTCGCGCAGCTTGACGTTGGAGTCGGGCCGCGGCTTGTATCGGTAAGCGCTTGCGCTCATGCCGGCGATCGCCAGCGACCGGCGCTCACTCAGTTCCTTGCCGATCAGATAGCGCACCAGTTCGCGCCGGTCCGGTGCGCTCACCATTTTTTTCTCAGAGCTTCCCCTTGGTGACCTCATTTTCCAGAAGCTGCTCGGCCAGCAGCTTCTTAAGGCGGCTGTTCTCCGACTCCAGGTCCTTCAACCGCTTAGCCTCGGGCACGCTCATGCCGCCGAACTTGCTTCGCCACAGGTAGTACGAGGCCTCGCTGAAGCCGTGCTTGCGGCACAGATCCTTGACCGGCATGCTGGCCTCCGCTTCACGCAGGAAACCAATGATCTGCTCTTCGGAAAAACGCTTCTTCACGTCCAATCTCCTTCTCGTGGGGGATTGAACTCGAAACCGGGGCGCTACTCAAATCCGGGGGGGCGTCGCACTGCAGTCCCCCCTTCACCAGGTAGCGAAGGACGCTGAGGCCGAGTTCCTCCATCGCACGGATGCACCGGTCAAAAAGCCCAAGCGCGTTGTCGTTATCAACAACGACATCATCCACCGCTTCCACACGGTCAAGACGGATGAGGAAATCCAGGCGCACTTTGCGCCCCCGCCCGAAGAAGAGCTGGGCATCGTCGCACCCGGTCATGCGGACTTCGGCGAAGACCCCTTTGAGCGGAAGGTCCGGCAGGCGGTCGCCGCCCATCTCGCAGCGCTTGGTCTTGGCGGACCCAACATTCCTGCAAACGTCAGGGCTCCCATTGCGGTCTCGCACCACGTCACCGGCGGGTACCCGGTGGGTCGCAAGACCAACCAGCATGTGCGCCTTGCCACAGACGTGGCGTGGGCTGAACCTGCGGACGGAAGCAAGCCCCTGTCATCCCGGATTGACCGCTACATGCGTTACATCAAGTCCAAGGACCTGGTTTACAGCTACCTGATGGAGCACGAGACGGCGTTCGACATCCTGCTGGCCGTTATCGGTGACAAGCCGTGCATGGAGGTGTCGGTCGATGACATGGACGACGTGGTTGCGGCCATCGGTGGTCTTCCCGCCCACTGGTCCAAGAAGCCCGAGTACCGTGACCTGTCCATCACAGAGGCGGTGGCCAAAGCCAGCCGTCTGGATGGCGCAAAGCGGATGCTCAACAGCCAGCAGCGCGCGGTGACCGTGTTGCGCACGTTTTTCATCTGGCTCGAAACCCGTGGCGAAGCGCGCCCCGGACTCTTGCTTGGTGTGCGCCTGTTCCAGGCCGACCGGGACTTTGGCGGCCAGCGGGACTGGTTTGACCGCGAAGAGCTTGCCATCTTGCTCGACCCGAAGAAAGAAGCCCGCTTTTACGCACCCTGGCAGACGTGGCTGCTGCGCCTTGGTCTTTTTGCCGGCATGCGCCAGCGCGAAATCATGCAGCTGGAAACGACGGACATCCAGAACGTTGACGGCATCTGGTGCATCGACATTGCAGGCGACGGCAAGGCCAAGCGGGTCAAGAACAAGTGCTCCCGGCGCAAGATGCCCATCCACGACGCGCTCATCAAGGCGGGCTTTCTCGAGTACGTCGACCAGGCACGTACAGCCGGCGTCACGCGCCTGTTTCCGGATCTGCAAATGCGAAAGACCGGGCTCGGCAAGAAGGTGACGAACTGGTTTACCATTTTTGTCCGCAAGACCTGCCAGATTGAAGCGCGCACCAAGACCTTCCACAGTCTCCGGCACAGTTTTGCAACCCTTGCCGAGCGCTCGGAACTGCGGGACGAGCACATCATGAAGTTGCTGGGGCACAACTGGGGCAACACGGTGCTGCGGAAGGTCTACACGCAGGAGCTGGACCTGCGGGAAAAGCACACCCTGCTCCACCGCATCAACTTTCCCGCCATCAAGATGAGTGGGCATCACGCGGACCGTTATGCGCGGTATTTCCGCATCGCCTATGCTGACCAGACCCGGAAGGCCCGGATTGATGCGGCGTATGGGGTGGCCCCGTCGCGTGCAAATCCCCCGGGCGGCGTAAAGGTCGACGACAGACTTTTCAAGCCGGAACAACAGCGAGGTTCACCATGAAGCCGTACCCACCGTCACCGCTCCCAGCAATGGGGGCGGTGTTTTTGTTTAGGGAGGCATCCCTGCGCGTATCCCCGATTACGCTCCAATTACTTGCGCAGTGCCAACCGGCTCACGGAGTTTTGCCTGTCAGACTTCCCCTACAGACGCGCCGGCGCAGTTGGCATACGGTTCGCCTTGAGCGCCCGCCGATCACTGGAGGCGGAAACATCCTTGCCACCCCCTCGAGGTCGGGGCTGGCTCTGCAGTGGGCGGCGGCATCGGGGTGCGTCGCCGGCTCGTCGCCCACTGGATTGGCGGTTCAAACGGCGCGTACGCAAAGCCACCTGAGAACGCCTACGACGAAGACAGCCCAAAAGCCCCGGCAAGCCTGGTGCGGCGGAGGGCTTCGAAGACCCCCAAGGGCGGGGAAAGCTGGGTGAAGAACCCGAATCCTGGCGCAGTTGGGTCGGCGAACGGACGGCTAGACTCCACGGGACGCGTAGCAACGATGAGCCAGGCCAGTAGATTCTTGGGGGCTTGCGCTGGCTTCCCGTCGTCACTAAGAGAAAATCGAGTCGTGGAAGAATGGGATCAAAAGCGCCACAAATGGGGAAATTAGCAGTGACGATGATGATTCAGGGCTTGCCGTCACCGCCAGCCCAAGGCGACCATATATTCCCCAAGCGTTGAGGCTGACTCATGGAAGACCGCCAAGCCCATCCCGATGTCATCAACGTCTTGAGATACACCCTGGATTTCGAGTCGGACGTGATGGCGGCGTTCGACGGTCAGACCACCGACGGCACGTCGAGGTCTAAGCTCACGACAATTTTTCTCGGCCTCGCGCACGAGCACTGGCTGGGTCTTCGTGTGCTGATGGCGGAAGGATTGAGTCACTCGGCCATCGGCCTTCTGCGATTGCAGTTTGAAGCAACCCTGAAAGGCTTCTGGGTCCAGTTCGCGGCCACCGACCACTGGATTGAGAAAGCCGGCGTCATCCGCGAGGTCAATGGCCATCTCGTCGAACCGGAGCTCCCCAAGGTTGGGGAGATGCTCAAGGACGTCGAGCGGACGGCACCACCAAAGGCTTTTTCGCTTCTGGACCAGTTCAAGACCATCGCCTGGCGGCAGCTCAATTCCTACGTGCACGGCGGCATGCACGCACTGGCCAACCTCGGTGGGGAAATCCCGGCCCACTTCCTTGTGCAAATCGTGACCAACGCCAATGGCATCTACGGTCTGGCGACCACCCTTGTGGGGTCCCTGTCGACCGACCCGCAGTGTGTGCATCGGGCGGTCGCCGTGCAGTTTGCGCATCCGGAGTGCCTGCCGCCGTTTACGAATGGGCCGAAATCGGAAGTCTAACGTCGGCGACGTCGGCACTAAAGGAGTGGAGGTGCACACTCAGACACCGTCGCGAATCTCCGAGGCGCCCAGCTCTCGACAACTCACCGAACATTGCGCCAGCTCGAATCTCATCGCTGTCGCGTGCCAGCTTCAAACGTGATTGAGGCTTTGTACTTGGGATCCTCTCCAAGGAAGATTCTCCCCCGAGACTTCTCATCCGCAATGCGCAACTGATTCCGTGCGACTTCCATATCGCCTCTCTCAAACGCCACCTTCCCAACAAGAAACTCTGCCTCTCCCAAGTCCTGGCGCTGCCGGTTATACGCTGGCGCAAGCAACGCCCATCGCCACGCTTCGTCCAAATCGCCAACTTGCATGGCAATTTTTACTGCGTATTCAAGCAGGAGGTACGAATTTGGCGTGTCTGTTTTGGGTTCTGGAATCGAGTCCCAAATCTCACCGATCCTGAGTAATCCTCCCGGATAGTCGCCACGGTTGTACAGCTCGCCAACACCTCCGAGCTGCATCATAACGTCAGCCATATCGCCTGCCTTACTGTCGAATGGATCAGACAAAATATAAGAGACATTGGAGAGAGCCCTACCGTGGCATGGTATCTCAGCCCATCTATCAGACCGGCGGTCTTAAATTCGACTCTCGCTACAGAACACGAAGGTCATCGAGCTCCACGACTGCACCGGTATCGAAGGTAATTAGCTCAAGTTTCCCGTCGCTTCCGAACTCGAGCCGGAGTGTGCACCCCTCCCGCGTATACAGCGCCCAGGGATTTATCTGCCCGAAGAGTGTCGGACCATCGCCGCCGCCGGCGGCCTCGGGAGTGCCTAACACAGCGATAGCGTCCGGTTCTGTTGTCGACGCGGACAACGAGAAGGGCAGCCTCCCAGAATACGCAGCGTATCCGTCCCGAGGCTTCAGGAATACATGAACATGACTGAGGACACCCGCTCGAAACCCGCACTCGACCCCAGACGCAATAAACCCATAGTAGGACGTGGCGCCTGTGGCATCCACATCCTGCCCCGGTCCTTCGTCAACTGTCGCGACGGTCCCCACAGCGCTCACAAGGCGACCGAAGGCAATTGAAGACGCCGTCTGTCCGAGCGCAGCCAACGAGACGGTCCAGATGTCACTCATTCTACAATTCCCAGAAGTCGATGACGGGCGACGACCTCGCTTGCCACCGCGTCGACGTCAGATGTTGAGTCCCCCTATTATCAGGTTTCGTCGGAGAAGGGCAGTATCGCGAGCGACTGCATCAGGTACGTTGGCCGCATAAGTCCGAATCTGAGCCGGGGTAGCGCGGCCGCCATTAGTCCGCCTACCCTGATAGCCGTCCGCATCTGTTGCTGTACCCCCCTCCCCTCACGCGGTAGTTCAGCGGACCCGTCCGCTTCACCTCAGAGAAACCTGCATTCGTAGGATTTGATGTGGCCTTCGTGTACAGACCCGCCACATACTCTTCAACGCTCAGGGCTGTCGCTTTTCGGAACAAAAAAATCGCTCAATGCTGGCTTTTTTTGCGTATGAAAGTCTTCAACCAGCGCATGACCGATTCCAAATTTTCGCAATTTTTCGAGAGCTTTCTCGGACACGACAAGACGATGATCGGATGCGAGGCCAAAGTCATCACTTCCAGCAACGCCCTGCACCTGCAACCAACGAAATTTCGGCAGCACCCGACCGGGGAACATAGCATCAAATTCTGGCGTTGTAGAAGTCTCCACTTCTGAAAAGCGCAGGCCTGTATAGGAATCTTTTTCCAGCCTGCTAGCCGTGTCTGCGCAAATAATGAAACAGGGAAAGCTTTCTAGGAGCACATCGCCAAGCCAACCCGAAAACTGGTAGTACAACTTGCTGACCAGCGGCGGATGCGTCGTTGTGTCGAGCACCGTAGCCTTCCCAAGCTCGCCCGCGACTTCCGGCTCAAGAAAAAAGTAATTCATATGCGATTGACCTGCCAGCAGGTTGATTTGGCCGCCGTAATTCGTATCAGCTACTGTTGCTTTCTGCAACATTTGCTCCCGCGTCGCGCTTGTCTTTTGGCGGTATCACTGATTCCACTCGCGGCGTATCTGACTCAAGCGAAGATCAGAGTTAATTCATTTGAGATGCCGCGTAAATTTTCGGCGCAAGCGGCGAACGTACTCCAACAGGCACCCCGGAATTCAACTGGTAGGGCGAACCGGCGGGATAGATTGGCGACTGGAGACGATAGGACTGAGTCGGCGTCGTGACGGTCACACCGCCACGACCGACCCCGATGGACACGTCGCTTGCCGCCCGTGCCACACCGCCGAGCACCGCCCCCGTGAGGACCGACGTACCAAACTCCGTGCCCGAGAAGCGCCGGTTGCCGGCTTGCCCGCTGGTTGCGGCATAGGTGTTGAGCTGACCCGCCTGCACCGTGGCGTCGAGTGCACCGCCAGCGACACCTCCCGCGATGGCTGAGCCGGCAACACCCGTACCCAGGCGAGTCGTCACGGCCCCGGCGGCACCACCGTAAATTCCCACCGCCGCGACAGACACGGTGGCGTCGATGAGCGTCGCCTTGTGGTAGTTGTCCTGCGACACCTGGCCGCCCTCCACATCGGCAAGGCGCGCGTCATTGCGCTTGACGAAGCCGACGCTGGCGACGTTCCATGCTTCATAAAAAGCTGTTTCTTGCATAACCGAGTCCATCGATTACGTCAGTCTTGCCCGCTCTGATGTTGGCATCGACGGAAGTCGGGTCGATGCCGAGGTATGAGCTGACCGAATCAGCCGCTGCCGGATGATAGCCATCCGCGGACTGGAACGCTGAGTTGCTCGAGTCAACTGCCGCCTGCTGCGGTACTTCCCACGCGGGTGTCGTCAACGAAGGGCCGAATCCCCATCTCACCACCACACTAGCACTGAACGGGTCAATTTTCTGCCTCAACTCAGCGGGCGTCGGCGCGCCAAGCGCGTAGGTACTGGCACGCCTTCCATCGAACTCGACAATCTGAAATATCTGCCTAATTGATGACAGCCCTCCCAGAATGGCTAGCGGGAACAATCGACGTAGGCACAGACGATATCGGTAGATAGGCCATGCTCAGTGCAAGATCGACAATTTCTTCGTCCGTCATCGAATCAGGATTTTCCGCGATAAGCGAGTAAGCCTGGATCGGGTCAGGGCAACCGGAACAGAAATCCTCCACTGCTTGCTCTAACTCTTCTTGGGTCAGACCGTATCGTTTTGGATTTGAGATACGGTTCATAATATCCAACAAGCGAACCCTTGTTAAAAGCCTTGTACTCATTGCTTCTCTCCCGCGAATGTGGCGCGATCACATCGCGCTACTTTAATAGTGGATGGGCGATGGGCGGACTTTGTCACGTCGCACGGCGCGAGGAAACTACACGCCATCTGGCCCGACGCCCGCAACAGCCAGCGGCGCTGCGGCCCTTCTAGGGCATCGCCTCGAGCCGCTTTTCCAGCGCCCTGCCGAACCGGCCAAGGTCCGAGTCGCAGGCATGCACCCAGTCGACCAGTTGCAAGCCATCGAGCCGGATGAGACCGCTCTCGACTTGCGACACGTACGGTTGTGACACGCCAGCGGCCTCAGCGAGCTCGGCCTGAGTGAGCTTTGCCTTCGTGCGCGTCTCGATGAGCAGCTGCAGCAGGACGGGACGCCGTTGATCGTGAGCGGAACTGCCTTTGGGCATGAGGGCTCCTGATGGGGTGTGTATCTGGATTCATCCTGGCGCCCGTGTGAGACCCGTCAATCGGGCAATAGGCCGCATCGCCAAGCGAATTCGGCAGGAAGCCTGATGGGCATTGCCCGACAACAAGCCAACGGTTGAGGTCGCAACTAGTTGGACGGAACGACTCATGGGACGGTGCCTGCGCGTCTTACCAGAGCCTCTTTGAGCCCAACCACGACATACCTGAGTCCAAATCAGGGCCCCGCGTCAATCTTGGGTATTGTCACCGTTGTTTCCATCACCTCCGAAAAGCAACCTGGTTTAGGGTCGAGCTTGAGCCTCCAGGAAACCGCGACATCCGACTTTGTCAGCACCGATTCCAGGTCAGGGAAGATTGACGCCAGATCGAAGTCCCACACGAACTTTTTCCCGGCTCGAATTTTGATTGGCGCGACGCCTGGTGTCACCAACGGTACCAGTGTACGCAAAGACCGGTTGGTATCTTTCTCGACTGCACTCAATCGAAGCAAGTCTGACTCGAAGTAAAATGCGGTGAGGTCGACTGCAGCGTCCGTTGGATTGGCTACGGTGAATACGATCTTGTGGCTTCCATCAGTCTTGATCAATGAAGCATTTGCAGGCAAGGAAGTGCAGACAACAAGGCCGTCGGTGGCAGCGGCCTCGCTGGTCAAGGCGCTAAAGAGCAATGGCAACAGGAGAGATGCAAAACGAGCGTTTCTGATTGTCGAGAGATTCATGATTGTCTTTATCCGCGAAAGATGTTGTTCATACCACTCACCTATGGAGACGGGTTTGGTTGCGTAGGTGGTTCGTTCTTCCCGGGGTCGTTCGCATCGTCGATTATTTTCTGTTTTTCGTCTCGATACTCGGTCATCTGCTTTTCGCGAATTTCGATTTGGGTCTTCTCTCTTTGGTTCCGCAGCTTGTTCTTTTCCGTCTTGAGATAGTCGAGTTCCACACTGGTGGCTCGAACTTCCGCTTTAGACCCGTCGAGCACACCGTCGATCTTTATCTGCTGATCGGCCGGCGCGTCTTTCAGGATGCCACAGGTTTGGTCGCAATTTATGTAGAAGTCCGACTGGTGAGTGCCTTCGTGTCGGGTAAGGCCCTCAAGAACTACGCGTCCCATGTTGTCGGCGTTTCCAAGGTGCAATCTGATTCCTCCTTTTCCATCGGTCACGATGGTATTGATTTTTGGATGGTCCAACGGGACTAGTCTGTACGTTTCTCGGCCATCGGGGTCTATGTTCAGGACGGGATTGTTGTCTGCGTAAGTGAACCGGTTGAATTCGAAGACGTCGCCGGTGCCCGCCTGGGCGGGGTCGACGCTCAAGAAACGTCCGACAAGCGGGTCGTAATACCGCGCCTGCATGTACACCAGATCCGTGTCGGCCTCGTTGACGTGACCGGTGTAACCAGGGCCAGGTGTCGGCGTGCCCATTGCCTGCGCGCCGTATGGCCTGTAATCGGACGTCGTCAGGATGCTTCCGGAGGCATCTGCCGTCGCCAGTGGGGTCCCTTGCGGATTGGTGTAGTAGTAAGTAACGGTCGCCGCTGCCACGGTCGACTCGCACTGCAGGACAAGTAATGCGAACAGGACGAAGACTGTTGCTGCCTTCATGTGACGTTCTCTCCATTCCTGGCAGGTTTCCGAATTCGCCCCAGTGCTCCGCGTAGCCGTTGCACGAATTGCAAGGAATGTCCAAGTCACCATTTTCGTCCTGCAATGTCCTCCGCCTATACCATGACGGTCCTCGCCCTGCCGGAATCCCAGGTGCTGAACGCGAAGCCCCACCGTCACATCGCTGTTTCTACGTCGGGGTCCGTCGGCCGCGTTGGCAAATGCGCCAGCGAGCGCGGAGAGCATCTTCAGGATCGCCTTACGGAACGCCAGGTGCCTCGCCCGCGACCCTACCAGCGAAGTGCGCATGCGGTGCCGTCTTATTCTTGTAGAGAGGTTTTTGACCATAACTGTCGTCTGCCTTTGACATCGAGTTTGAAGGCTTCTCCAACGTTCTGGCCGAAGTCCCCGAAATGGTTAAGCGAGCCTGTCATCTACCGTGCCCCCCCGCGACAGCCTGCGCTTGGTGGTACGAGCTCGCGCCACCGGACCATCCGGGGGCGCGAGGCAGACACATCATGGATTCGCCGTGACCGAAGGACTCCACCCAGAGCAACCCGACGCGTTGCAGGCGCGCACGACGTAGGTCAGGTGTGCTCCCACGTCCTGCAGGTTGCTGTAAAACAACTCCGCCCCACCATAGATGGATATGTTGTTTTCCAGCACCTCGTATCGCGTCGCGTACGGTTGCGCTGCCCAGACGACCCTCACGGTTCGCTTGTCACGGTTGACCACATTCACGGTTGCAGTCGGACGTGCCGGCGTCGGTGGAACGTTCGACACGGTGACCGCGACCTGATTGCTCCAGTTCGTGCACGCCGAAGCGTTGCAACCCTGGACAAGGTAGTAGTAAGTGCCGTTGGCCCTCCCGGCAGTCGACCAGGACTGTGACGCCGAGTACTGGACTGCCGTCCAGCCGGCTCCGTTGACGTTCTCGAGCAGGTTGTAGACCGTTGCCCCCGGAGACGCCGACCAATTCAGGCCGTACGCACCATTGGTGCTCGTCCCACCACCGTTGAGGGTCGGAGGTGTGGTGGGCGGCAGCAGAACGGACACGGGCGCACTTGTCGTGTATCCGCTACAGCCATTGGCGTTGCAGGCCCGCACGCGATAGTACCAACCCGCCGACACACCCTCATTGACAGTCGTCGAGGTCGCCCCGCCGGCATAGACTTCGGTCCAGGCGCCGGTGTAGGTGTGCTCAAGACGATAGACGGTCGCATAAGGCGCCGCCGGCCAGCTGACAGGTACAGCGCCCGTCGAAGTCCCGGGCACCGTGATGCCGGACGGAGCTGGCGGAATGTGCGCGACGGTGACGGTGTTTGACGCCGTAGGGTCCCCGCAACCAATCGCGTTGCAACCCCGCGCACGAAACGTGTAGGTCCCGTCCGCTGGGTTGCTGACGGTCGCCGCCCTCGCCGTTCCGGTGTAGGCGGCCGTCCATGTTGCACTGCCGTTGTACTGCTGCTCGAGCTTGTAGCTCGTGGTGTTCGCCGTCGCAGACCAGTTCACGGAAATGGTCGCAAGGTCCCCCGACAGTGCCGCACTTGTCGACGCAGGCGGCACCGGTGCCCGAACAGACGCCGGCATGTTGAACGTCCCGGAGCCGGTGAGCTGGGCATCTGCGCCCCCGGTGATGGAAACGCCGGTCACGTACAGGGGCTTGCCAGCGTGGGCAATGCGGTCTGCCTCGGCAAAAGTGATGTTGAAACGGTACGCACTGCCCGTCGAGTGGCATTGCGACTGCAGGGCCGCCTCACTGGCCAGGTTGGCGTGGTAC
>Ga0247742_10000683_pt1 | contig 26258 bp, 17 predicted proteins | sample UWRJL208509C2_FD_180944 | JGI IMG/M metagenome (GOLD analysis project Ga0247742, IMG submission 180944) | Plant litter microbial communities from Arlington Agricultural Research Station in Wisconsin, United States - UWRJ-L208-509C-2 | ecosystem: Environmental > Terrestrial > Plant litter >... | reverse complement strand
GGCTTTTCGAGCCGGGTCTCGATCAGGCTGTTTAGCCATGCAAGCGACGAGTCGATTTCATAGCGACCCTTGGCGACTCCCTCCGTCGTCTCGAACGTCACTTTGTAGTCCGGATAGTTGTTGAGCTGGATGTTCAGCACGCGATCGAGCCCGGGTGCGTTCACGGCATAAGCAAGGCTTCCCTCGTAGGTCGTCTTGAACACGCCTGGCTTCGTGGAGAAATCGAAGGAAACCTTGCCGGGCTTACTCGTGACGTGCCTGACGAGGTCGCCGATGCTGTCTCGCGCGCAGCCGTTGTTGTAGCAACCCGATCCGTCTTCCTGACGGATGTTGTTCTGGTAATCGTGATTGCCGAGGCCCAGGTGTACGTTTTCGCCGAGGATGGGTAGTAATCGCGCCATGACGCTGCGCTCGCTTCCGTGTCCGTACGCGGTGAGGTCGCCGTTGATGAATACCGGAATGTCTTCGCCTGGTCGTGCCGCTCGATACGCCGCAATGCTCGTGTATTGCTCGGTGATCAGCGCTTCGGATCGGCGATCGCGTTCGCTGTCGCTCTCCGGCTCACCCCTGTCCGTGCGATCGGTCCACGGATACTGAGGGTCCGAGGTGACGATCATCGTCCGGACTTCGGCGGCGGCGTTCGCGGCGAAGGCGAGGGCGCCGATGGTGATCGCCAGGGTGAGGGCGTGGCGGGTGAAGGGTTTCGATGTCACGTTCTATCTTCCTTGTGTCGGGGCAGATGCATGCGAACGTCCGGTTCGCAACGACAGGTTAGACGCATGGCAAGCCGGTGCCTGTAGGACGACGCCAGGGGTTGTCCCGGCTCAGGCTGACAGCAGCCCGCGGCGTGCACCGCCGTGTTTTTTCGATAGCCCATAGAAAAAGCGCGCGCCCTGTCAGGGGCACGCGCTCTGGTGGTCGGTCATGCGGCGAAGGCGCCTATGCAGGCGAGCCAATCGCCTACATTGCTTGTCGGATCAAACCCCGAGCAGGCGCGCCGTGGCGTTGGCTTTGATCACGTCGGTCATCGCTTTGGCGACGTTGATGTTGCCGGCGATGATGTTGCCACTCTCGGGCAGACCCTCGCGGCCGGCAAAGTCGCCGTAGATACCGCCGGCTTCGCGCACGAGCAGGGCACCCGCCGCGATGTCCCAGATGTTGAGCGCCGGCTCGAAGAAGCCGTCGACGCGCCCGGACGCCACGTAGGCGAGGTCCAGTGCCGCCGAGCCCATGCGACGGATATCTTCGGCCTCGGTCAGCAGGGCCGCCGTCATCGCCAGCTGCGATTCGAGGTGGTTGCGGGCGCGGTACGGGTAGCCGGTAGCGATGAGCGCGCCGGACAGTCCCTCACGCTTGCCCACGCGGATGCGGCGATCGTTGAGGTAGGCGCCGTCGCCCTTGCTGGCGGTGAAGAGCTCATCGCGCAGGGGGTCGAAGACCACGCCGTAGACCGGCTCGCCCTTCTCGACCAGGGCGATGGAGACGCAGAAATGGGGAATGCCACGCAGGTAATTGTGCGTGCCATCGAGGGGATCGATGACCCAGGTCAGCGGCCCCTTGCCGATCTGCCCCGATTCCTCGCCCAGGATGGCGTGGGTGGGGTAGGCGCGGCGAAGCTCCTTCACGATCTCGGCTTCGGCGAGGCGATCGACTTCGGAAGCGAAGTCCATGCGCTGCTTTTCGACGACCGCGAGGCCTTCGAGGCGATTCATGTAGCGCAGGATGATGTTTCCAGCGGAGCGCGCGGCGCGCGCCGCAACGTTGACGGCGGGTCTGGGCATGGGGATCGACTTGGTAAAAGAACAGGTGAGCGCGGTCGGGCCGCGTCGGTCGGGCAGTTTAACACTGCCTTGCGGCTCACCCAAGTCATTGCCGTTGTAGACTTTCCGGTCCTCCCGTTCAGCCTGTCCAAGCCATGGCCCTTTCCGAGCTCAACGACCGCCTCCGTTTCGTCCTCGTCCGTACCTCGCATTCGGGCAATATCGGCTCGGCGGCGCGCGCCATGCGCACCATGGGCTTCGACCAGCTGACCCTGGTGGCACCCCATCGCTTCCCCGATCCGGAGGCCACGGCGCTGGCGGCCGGCGCGGACGATGTGCTCGGCAAAGCGTCCCTCCAGGAGGATCTGGTGGCCGGACTGGCCGGCACGACCTTTGCCCTGGGCCTCTCGGCACGTCGGCGCGGGGTCAACATCCCGGAGCTGGACCCCCGCGAAGGCGTGGCCCAGGCACTGGCCGCCGCCCGGCGGGGCGAGCAGGTCGCCCTGGTTTTCGGTAATGAACGCACCGGCCTGGAGAACGACGAGCTCTCCCGTTGCCACGCCATGATCCGCATCCCCAGCGTGGACGATTTCAGCTCGCTCAACCTGTCACAGGCGGTCCAGGTCGTGGCCTACGAACTGCGCACGGCCCTGCTGGCCGACGAGGCCAGGGCCCCGGAGGTCGCGCCAGACCCCGACGAAGTCCCGGCCGACGCGGAGCAGCTCGAGCGATTCTTCACCCATCTGGGCCAGACCCTCGACGACATCGAGTTTCACAAAGGCCGCTCGCCGGTCACGATCATGTTGAAGCTGCGCAAGCTCTTCCTCCGAGCCCGCCCGGAACTGCGCGAACTCCGCATCCTCCACGGCATCCTCGCCGATGCCCAGCGCATGGCGGAGATCGCGCACAGGAAAGACTGATTCCTGCGGGAGCCGCTTCAGCGGCGAATGGCGTTGTCGCGTCTTCGCTCCGTTGGCTTTTCGCCGCTGAAGCGGCTCCCACAAAAGCGGGCTGCGGCTAGAACAGATCGCGAACGAGCCCGACCAGCGCACGACTGAAAGTGGCCGAGGCGATAACGACAATGAGGGTAGCCGTCCACACGGCAACCAGCAGCGCTCCGTCACGCTCGACCAGGGCGAACGCGAAGGCGATCAGCATGCCGCCGAAGACGTAGTTGGTGAACGGGATCGGCAGGGCGAGCAGGATGCCGATGAGGATCATGATCGCGCCGGAAACGAAGGTGAAGGGGCGTTGCGTGAGCCGTTGCAGGCGGGGCTTGCATACCATTTCGAGGCGGCGGGTGATCGGCTGGGCGCGATCGAGGAAACGTAGCAGGCCTTCGCGTGACATCGTGCGTCGACGCAGGAAGCCCGGGATCCAGGGATGCTCGAGGCCGACCAGCATCTCCAGTCCAAGCGCGATCACCAGCACGCCCATGATCCCGCCGATACCCAGCGGTACCGGGATGAAGTTGGGAATGGCAAGCAGGAGCAGCAGGAAGCCGAAAGCCCGGCGCCGCAACGGTTCGAGCAGGGCCTCGATGGAAATCCGCTCCACGGGGCTGGCCAGCAGCGCTGCACGGAGCAGGGCGGTGGTCTTTTCTTCGCGCGCTTCGTTGGTGGTCATGGACCGACGATCGCCGGCCGCGCTTGAACCGCGGCTTTATGCTCAGCCCTGCGCCAGCGCTTCGTTCTCGCCGACCACGCTGACAAGGAGTTTGTCGATGCGGGCGCCGTCCATATCCAGCACTTCGAAACGGATACCCTGCCAGACGAACGACTCGCCGGCATGCGGGATGTGCCCGAAGTTGGTCGTGACCATGCCAGCGGCCGTCCGGAAATCATGTTCTTCCTCGTTGGGCAGGCGGTCGATCTGCAGCAGTTCGCGCAAGTCGTCGGCAGGCAGTGCGCCATCGACAAGCCAGCTGCCGTCCTCGCGACGGATGATGGGGCCGTCGTGCGTGGTGTCGTCGGTAGAGGGCGCGGTGGCACCGACAACGGCCGAGAGCAGGTCGTTGAGGGTGACCAGGCCTTCGATGTCACCGTACTCGTCCACGGCCAGGGCAAGCTGGGTGTCGGCGTCGCGAAAGGATTCGAGCAGGTCCAGGGCGCGCGCCGTCGCCGGCACGAAAAGCGGGCGGGAGATGTGCTTGAAGAGGTCCACTTCGCCTCGCTGCAAGGTCCCGAACAGCGATTTCACTTCGACGGTGCCGATGACCTCGCTCTCGTCGCGGCGATAGACCGGGTAGCGCGAGTAAGGCGTCTCGCGCAGGACCTCGAGGTTGTCCTCCTGCGACGCATTCATGTCGAGCCAGGCGATCTTCATCCGTGGTGTCATTACTGAGCCCACCGTACGGTCGCCGAGGCGAAGCACGCGGTTGACCATGTTGCGTTCGTCGAGGTCGAGGATCCCCTGTTCGGCGCTTTCCGCCACGAGCAACCGGATCTCTTCTTCCGTGGCCGCCGAGGCATCGCCGCGGCGCAGGCGGAGCACGTGCAGGATGCCGCTGGAGAGATGGTTGAGCAGCCAGACCATCGGCAGGGTGATCCGCGAGATGACCAGCATGGGCATGGCGATCTGCGAGGCGATGCGTTCCGGCGCGGTCAGCGCGGCGCGTTTGGGCACCAGTTCGCCGATGACGATCTGCACCAGCGACATCAGCAGGAAGCCGAGGAGCCAGCCGATGATTTTCGCGTACGGCTCAAGCCAGGCGGGCTCGCCGTCGTGGAGCAGGGCGGTGAACTGCGCGCCGAGCGTGTCGCCCGCCACGGCGCCGGTCACCAGGATGATCAGGGTCATGCCGACCTGCACGGTCGACAGGAAGCGCTCCGGCGACTCGGCCAGACGCAGTGCCGCCCCGGCCCGGCGACTGGTCCGCGCCATCTGCTTGAGGCGGCTCTTGCGCGAGGCCACGACGGACATCTCGGACAGCGCGAAGAACGCGTTGCCGAGGGAAAGGAGGAGGACGAGCAGGATTTCGGAGAGCATTGGGGGGATATATATCAGAGGAGGGGTGTTTAGGGCTTGAGGGGGCATGGCTTCGCCGCTTTGTGGGGTTTTCGCCGCTGAAGCGGCTCCCACATTTCCTTATCCGGTAACATAACGGTCACAAATCCCCCAGGTTCCTCCAGGCGACCCCATGTTTTCACTCCAGACGATGTTCGGTAAGGGCGACAAGTTCTATGGCCTGCTCGAGGCCAGCGCGGAAGCCGCCCGCGAAAGCGCCAAGGCAATGCATGAGCTGGTTACCCAGACCGACCGTACCCCGATCATGGCCGCTTTCAGCACCGCGCGCGCTCGAGAGAAGGCCTTGCACGGCCAGATCGGCGAAGAACTGGTCAACACCTTCGTGACCGCCCTGGACCGCGAAGACATCGAAGCGCTGAACTCCGCGCTGTACAAGATTCCCAAGACCATCGAGAAATTCGCGGAGCGCTACGTGATCGTCGCCGAGCGTCTCCAGGGCATCGATTTCGGCCAGCGGGCGGCTCTGCTCGAGCGTTCGGCCGAGGTGGTCGTCGCCATGATCGGCCAGCTGCGCCTGGGCCTGAAGATCGACCCGGTGAAGAAGCTGCGCGACCAGTTGCAGGCGCTGGAATCGGAAGCCGACAGGCTCCTGCTCGATCCCTATCGCACGCTCTACGCGGAAGGTACCGACCCACTGCGCGCCATTCTCGCCAAGGATCTCTTCGAACTGGTCGAAAAGGCGGTGGACAAGTGCCGCGATGTGGGCAACGTCGTCTATTCCATCGTGCTCAAGAACTCCTGAGGGCGGCCGTCCCATGAGCATGGTCATCGCGGTCGTCCTGATCGCCCTCGCGTTCACCTATATCAACGGTTTCCACGACACGGCGAACTCCATCGCCACCGTCGTCGCGACCAAGGTACTCACGCCTGGCCAGGCCGTCCTGCTGGCGGCGGTCACCAACCTGGCAGGCGCCCTGTGGGGCACCGCCGTGGCGGCGACGATCGCCTCCGGGCTGATCGACACCGGCGTGGTGGACGTGGGCTCGCAGTTGCTGATCAGCGCGCTGCTCGGCGCCACCATCTGGAATCTCATCACGTGGTGGATGGGCCTGCCGTCCAGCTCCAGCCACGCCCTGGTCGGCGGTCTCTGCGGCGCGGCGCTCGCTGCCTCCGACGGCAACCTGCACTCGATCATCTGGTGGCAGGGTGGTGCGCACTGGTGGCTGGGCAAGGGCGTCATGCCCAAGGTCATCCTGCCGATGATCGTCTCGCCCTTCCTCGGCTTCGTCATCGGCTACCTGCTGATGGGGGGGCTGTACGCGCTGCTCGGCTTTTTCTCGAGCCGCAAGGGCCCCCTGCGCCGTTTCGGGCGCACGCCTTTCGTCAACAGCTTCTTCGGCAAGGCACAGATCGTCTCGGCCAGCGCGATGGGCCTGTCCCACGGCATGAACGATGCTCAGAAGAGCATGGGCATCATCGCCCTGGCCCTGGCCGGTGCCACGGCGGCGGGCCACTTCGACCACCTGCCGACGATCCTGCACTTCCTGCGTATTCCGCACGACCCGGCGGCGCCCGGTGGCTTCCCGATCCCGGTCTGGGTCAAGGTGGTTTGCGCCCTGACCATGGCCGCGGGTACCGCGGGCGGCGGTTGGCGCATCATCAAGACGCTGGGTCACAAGATGGTCAAGCTGCACCCGATCAACGGCTTTGCGGCCGAAGGCAGCTCGGCCGCGGTGATCCTCACCGCGTCCATGCTCGGCGTGCCGGTGTCGACCACGCACAACGTGTCGGCGTCGATCATGGGCGTGGGCGCGGCCAAGCGCTGGAACGCCATTCGCTGGTCCGTCGTGGAGCGCATGGTCTGGGCCTGGATCCTGACCCTGCCCATCACGGCGGGCATCGGCTACGGCCTGGTCAAACTCAGCCGGCTGTTCTTCTGACTCAGAGGGCGTCGGCTTCGCCGTTGACGACTTGCTCGAGCTGGTCGCCGGTCGCGCCCAGTTCTTCGATCAGACGAGCGAGTTCACGCTCGTCCAGGTAGTCATACGGGCGGTTCTCGCACAGGTGAAGGTAGGGCGAGCCGTCGAGGTCTGCCTCGGCGAGGTATCCGGTGCGCTGCTCCCAGTTGAAGCGTAGGCAGCGCCGCGCGTCCACGCCGGCGAGCGGGCCGATCGGGGTCGACAGGCGCAGGAAGCGCAGACCTTCGGAATCTTCGAGCTCGGCCAGGTAGATGCCCTGGTGGCGCCCGTCGGGCAGCTCCAGATCGAAGCTGATGACGTAGGGCTCATTCTGGCGGAGCTTGTGGACGCCGCCGACATGGGAGCGGATTGCCTCGAAGTGTCGCATGGCCGTGGGTAAGGTCCGTCACTGGGGAGGGTCGATGGTACGCTCCCTGCCGTTTCCAGACATGCATGAAACGACCATGACCGATGAACTCGACGACGATGAGGCCCGTGCGCTCCGCGCGACGCGAATCATCGAAGCGGTGGCAGCGATTCCCCGCGGCCGCGTCGCCAGCTATGGCGCCATCGCTGCACGCGCCGGCTACCCAGGGCGCGCTCGCCTGATCGGCCGGGTGCTCGGTGATGCACCGAACCGTCTCGACCTTCCCTGGCACCGGGTGCTTCGGGCCGACGGACGGATTGGCATACCGGCCGGGACGCAGGGCTTTCGTGAACAGTGTCGACGGCTCAAGGCGGAAGGGGTCACCGTGAAGGATGGTCGGGTGCCGATGAGCGCCTTCGGCCTTGACCACGACCTGGACCGCGCCATCTGGGGCTGACGCGGCAATCCCCTCAGCGGTACGTGACCTCGACCACCTGCCAGGCGGCGGAAAGGTCCCGTTGCAGCGCATAGGCCAATAGCGAGGCGCGAATCTGGCGCCGTGCCGACGCCATGTCGAGTGGACGGACGATGGCATCCACCCGGTGCCCGGGCGGACAATCGAGTGTGCCGTCCTGTAGGGGGCAACCCTGCTCGATGATGCTGCCGGCAAAGACGATACGGCCGCTTTCAGCGTGGACCCACGGGGCGCCTGCCATCAGGGAGCAGGCGAGACAGGAAACGACGAGACATCGATTTTTCATATGCCTTCTCCACCGAAGGACACGAACGGCCGATGGGCTGCGGATGCTGGGCCCGGCTCCATTACCTGCTCCAACGCTCCGAAAGAACATCGCTTTCATCCCAAATCGGAGTAGGCCCACAGCTTGTTCAGCTGTCAGTGCGTAACGGATGAAAGCGCCGGTTTGTTAGCATGGCGGCATGCAGTCCCAGGCCCACGATCTCCTTCATTCCGTTTTTGGTTACCCCGAGTTCCGCGGCCAGCAGCAGGCCATCGTCGAGGAGGTCGCCAACGGCGGCGACGCCCTCGTCCTAATGCCTACGGGCGGCGGCAAGTCGTTGTGTTTCCAGATTCCCGCGCTGATGCGCCATGGCACCGGCATCGTCGTCTCGCCGCTCATCGCCCTCATGCAAGACCAGGTCGACGCACTGACCGAAGCCGGCGTCCGCGCCCGCTACCTCAACTCCAGCCTCGACTCGGCCACCCAGCGCGAGGTGGAAGAGCTGCTCCTCGCCGGCGACCTGGACATGCTCTATGTCGCGCCCGAGCGTCTCCTCACCGGCCGCTTCCTTGGCTTGCTCGACCGTATCCCGATTGCCTTGTTCGCCATCGACGAGGCGCACTGCGTCTCCCAGTGGGGTCACGACTTCCGCCCCGAATACCGCGAACTGGCGATCCTCCACGAGCGCTTCCCCGAGGTGCCGCGCATCGCGCTCACCGCTACGGCGGACGACCGCACGCGCGAGGAAATCGTCGAGAGGCTTGGCTTGCATGCGGCTCGCCGTTTCGTCTCCAGCTTCGACCGTCCCAACATCCGTTACCGCGTCGCACCCCGGCAGAACGCCCGACGACAGCTGCTCGACTTTCTCGATGCACACCGCGGTGAAGCTGGCATCGTGTATTGCCTGAGCCGCCGCAAGGTCGACGAGACGGCGGCGTGGCTGGTCGAGGCAGGCGTCGAAGCCTTGCCGTATCACGCCGGTCTGGATGGCGACGTGCGCACGCGGCACCAGCAGCGTTTCCTTCGTGAGGATGCCGTGGTGATGGTGGCCACGGTCGCCTTCGGCATGGGCATCGACAAACCCGATGTGCGCTTCGTCGCGCACCTGGACCTTCCGCGCAGCATGGAGGGCTATTACCAGGAGACCGGCCGTGCCGGTCGCGACGGATTGCCGGCCGAAGCCTGGATGGTCTACGGCCTGGGCGACGTCGTCACCATGAGCCAGATGATTTCGCAGTCTGAGGCCGGTGACGATCGCAAACGGATCGAACGCCTCAAGCTCGACTCCCTGCTCGGCTTTGCCGAGGCCACGCGCTGCCGCCGGCAGCTGCTGCTCGAGGCATTCGCCGAGGTTTATCCGCAACCTTGCGGTAACTGCGACAACTGCCTGGTTCCCCCGACGACATGGGATGCCACCCTCGCCGCGCAGAAGGCCATGTCCTGCATCTATCGCAGCGGCCAGCGCTACGGCGCGGGTCATCTCATCGAGATCCTTCGCGGCGAAGCCGGTGAGCGCGTGCGCGACCTGCGTCATGACCAGCTCACCGTGTTCGGCGTCGGCGCGGACATGGATGCCACGCAGTGGCGGTCGGTGTTTCGCCAGTTGCTGGCTGCCGGCCTTATCGAAGCCGATCCCGAGGGTTACGGCACGCTGCGCTTGTCACCGACCAGCGGTCCCGTGCTGAAGGGCGAACGCAAGGTCTGGTTGCGCGAGGACGCACGTCCCGCCAAGGGTCGCCGCAGCTCACGGCCGTCGCCAGCAACCACAGGCGGGTCACTTGGAATCGAAGAGATCGAGCAGCCGCTGTGGAGCGAACTGCGTCGCGTGCGCTCGGAGCTGGCGAAACAACATGGCGTGCCCGCGTATGTCATCTTCCACGATGCAACCCTGCTGGCGATGCTCCGCGCGCTACCGGCGAACGAAGACGAGCTGGGTTCGATCAGCGGCGTGGGCGAGAACAAGCTCAAGCGCTACGGCAAGGATTTCCTCGCGGTGCTGACGGCGAGCGGGGCTTGAGCTTATCCTCAGGTGCGGGGCCTGGGAATGTGGGAGCCGCTTCAGCGGCGATAACCAACGAAGCGGTTTAGCGGGCAGTCCATCGCCGGCATAGCCGGCTCCCACATGCATGCTGTATAGGAGATGCCATGCACGACGCCACCCCACTCATCGCCACCATCGTCGGTGGCCTCGTTCTCGCCTTCATCTTCGGCGCCATCGCCAACCGACTTCGACTACCGGTACTCGCCGGCTACCTCGTCGCCGGTGTCGTGGCCGGGCCGTTCACTCCCGGCTACGTGGCCGACGCAGGTATCGCGCAGGAACTGGCCGATCTTGGCGTGATCCTGCTGATGTTCGGCGTGGGGCTGCACTTCTCCCTGAAAGACCTGCTCTCGGTCAAGGCGATCTCGATTCCCGGCGCAGCCGTGCAGATGGGCGTGGCCACCGGGCTCGGCATGTTGCTTGGCTGGGGGCTGGGCTGGCCGCTGGCGCAGGGTTTTGTCTTCGGGCTGGCGTTGTCGGTAGCCAGTACGGTGGTCCTGCTTCGCGCAATGGAGGAGCGCCGGCTCCTCGACAGCGATCGTGGCCGCATCGCGGTCGGCTGGCTGATCGTCGAGGATCTGGCGATGGTGCTGGCGCTGGTACTTCTGCCGGCGATCGGCGGCTTCCTGGGTTCGGAGAAGGGCGGTGCCGCACCGTCGATGGGCGAGCTGTTCGAGACGGTGGCCTGGACCATCGGCAAGGTGGTGGTTTTCATCGCCCTGATGCTCATTGTCGGCAAGCGCGTCATCCCGTGGACATTGCAAGCAGTGTCAGCCACCGGCTCGCGCGAACTGTTCCGCCTCGCCGTGCTGGCCATGGCCCTGGGCGTCGCTTTCGGCGCCGCCCACCTTTTCGACGTGTCGTTCGAACTGGGTGCCTTCTTCGCCGGCATGATGATGGGCGAGTCGAAGCTGTCGCAGCAGGCGGCCGAGGAAACCCTGCCGCTGCGCGACGCCTTCGCCGTGCTCTTCTTCGTTTCCATCGGCATGCTGTTCAACCCGCACGTCCTCATCGAGCATCCGTGGGTCGTGCTGGCCGCCTGCCTGATCATCATCGTTGGCAAGTCCGCCGCCGCGTTCGTCATCGTGCGGGCCTTTGGCCGACCGGTGAAGACGGCGCTGACCATCGCGACCAGCCTTGCGCAGATCGGCGAATTCTCCTTCATCCTCGCCGCGCTCGGCGTGTCGGTCGGGCTGATCAGTGCACAGGCGCGCGACGTGATCCTCGCCGCCGCCATCGTCTCCATCCTGATCAATCCGCTGCTCTTCGTGGCGCTGGATCGCTGGATAGCGAAGCACGATGCCGATGCACCCGAGCAGCATCCGGCGGCGAGCGGCGGCCATACGGTGCTGGTCGGTTTCGGCCGCGTCGGTCGTCGCGTGTTCGCCGAACTACGCGCGGCCGGCGCGCGCGTGCTGGTCATCGAAACCGACGAGGATGCCGTGCGCAGCTTGCGCGATTCGGGCGAAGCGGACGTGGTCATAGGTAACGCCGCCGCCGCGCTGGTCCTTGCCGAGGCCAACCTGGTCAGCGCGCGGGCGCTGATCGTCGCAGTGCCGGATCCGTTCGAGGCCGGACAGGTGGTTCGTGCGGCTCGCCAGCTCCGCGCCGATTTGCCTATCGTGGCACGCGCCCATTCGCAGGAATGCATGGATCACCTCTCTGGCCTCGGTGCCAGCGAAGTCATCTATGGGGAGCAGGAACTTGCGCATAGCCTGTTCGAAGCGGCGCGCGGCGATCGCGCGCCGGTGGCTACGTCGGGTCACTGATCGCTACGCGGTTGTAACGTCCCGGCGGCTACCGTAAACGGAATAGCGCCCGCGACGAGGACTTCATGGCATCCCGGATCGAAGACTACGCGATGCTCGGCAACTGCCGAAGCGCCGCTCTTGTGGCACGCAACGGTTCCATTGATTGGCTGTGCGTGCCGCGTTTTGACGCAGCCGCGTGTTTCGCCGCGCTGGTCGGCGACGAAAGCAACGGACGATGGCGCATCGCGCCTGCCGACCCCGACGCCGCTTGCGAGCGCCATTACATCGACGGCAGCCTCGTGCTGGAAACGGAGTGGCGAACAGCCACGGGCCGCGCCCGCGTGATCGACTTCATGCCCTTTGCCGGAGAGCAGGTCGGCGTAACCCGGATCGTGGAAGGTATCGAAGGGCGCGTGGACTTTGAAAGCGTCCTCACCATCCGATTCGACTACGGCAGTGCCGTGCCCTGGGTCAGCCGCGTCGACGACGAGACGATCACCGCCGTGGCGGGGCCCGACATGCTCGTCGTTCGTAGCCCGATCGCGGTGGAAGGAGAAGGCATGCACAGCGTGGCCCGCTTCGCCGTGAACGCCGGCGACTCGGTGCCCTTCGTCATGGCCTGGGGGGCATCGCACCTGCCCCCGCCCGTGGCACTGGACGCGCACCAGGAACTGAAAGATTCGCTGGCATTCTGGGAGGACTGGTCCGGTCGCTGCAACGACTCCGGCGAGTGGAGCGACATCGTGCGTCGCTCGCTCATCGTCCTGAAGGGCCTGAGCTATCTGCCCACTGGCGGCATCGTCGCCGCTCCCACCACCTCGTTGCCCGAACAGCTCGGCGGCGAACGGAACTGGGACTACCGCTTTTGCTGGGCGCGCGATGCCACCTTCGTGCTGTCGGCCCTGGTCAACGCGGGCTACCACGATGAAGCCAGCGCCTGGCGCGAATGGGTGCGCCGCGCCGTCGCCGGCTCGCCCGACCAGCTGCAGGTGCTCTATGGCCTGGCCGGCGAGCGTCGGCTCGAGGAATACGAACTGCCCTGGCTCGCCGGCTACGAAGGCGCCAAGCCGGTTCGCGTCGGTAACGCCGCCTCCGCCCAGTTCCAGCTCGATATTTTTGGCGAACTCGTCGGGGCGTTCGCGCATGCGGTGCGCCATGGCGTGGCCTTGCAGCCCGACGCAGACAGCGTGCAAACCGTGTTCCTCGAGCACCTCGAAAGCATCTGGCGCCAGCCGGACGAGGGCATCTGGGAAATTCGTGGCGAACCCCGCCATTTCGTCCATTCCAAGGTCATGGCCTGGCTGGCATTCCAGCGCGCGGCCGAGCAGAACCGCGACGGCCGAGACCCGGGCTTCGTCCGCCGTTGGCGCGGCGTTGCCGAAGAGATCAAGGCAGACATCCTTGCCAAGGGCGTCGATCCCGTGCGCGGCTGCTTCACCCAGTCCTATGGTTCGACGGAACTCGACGCGAGTCTGCTCCTTGTGACGCTCACCGACTTCCTCCCGCCGGACGATCCGCGCATCGTCGCCACCGTTCGGGCTATCGAGGAGGATCTGCTGGTCGAGGGCTTCGTCCGCCGTTACGACACGCGCAGCGGCGTGGATGGCCTGCCGCCGGGCGAAGGCGAGTTCCTGCCGTGCAGCTTCTGGTTGGTGGAAAACTACGTGCTGCTGGGGCGAATGGACGAGGCGAGGGCGCTTTTCACGCGTCTGGTGGGCCTCGCAAACGACCTCGGATTGCTCGCGGAGGAGTACGATCCTCGGTCGAAACGACTACTGGGCAATTTCCCACAAGCCTTTTCCCACGTAGCGTTGGTTAATGCCGCTTTCAGTCTCGCGCACGGTTTCAGCGCGACTGCCGACAGCCACGCTTCCCCCAATACCACCGAACACCAAGGAGCCCGTGCATGAGCCAAGCCCAATCGAAGCGCGTCACCTCGCGCGCTCACCCGGCCGACCCGTGTACCGTCGTGATTTTCGGCGCTGCCGGTGACCTTACCAGTCGCCTCGTCGTCCCCGCCTTGTACAACATGCGTCGCACCGGCCTGTTGTCCGACAATTTCTCCGTGATTGGTTTCAATCACGGCAAGATGGCCGACAACGCCTGGAAAAAGAGCCTCCATACGGCCCTCGAACGCTATGTCGGCAATGCCGGCGCGAAGCTCGACGAGGAGGCATGGGGCTGGCTGAGCAGCCAGATGAGCTACCACGCAGGTGACTTCGACGATCTCAGCGCGTTCCAGAGCCTGGCGACCAAGCTCAAGGAGGCCGAGCGCCGCCGCGGCACCCAGGGCAACGTGCTCTTTTACCTGGCGACGCCGGAGCGATTCTTCGGCGACGTGATCGAACAGCTGAAGCATGCCGGCCTGGTCGACGACGGCGGTACGGACGGCAAGTTCTGGCGTCGCGTGATCATCGAAAAGCCGTTCGGCCACGACCTCGCCTCCGCGCACGCGCTGAACGAACGCATCCTCAAGGTGCTGCGCGAAGACCAGATCTATCGTATCGACCATTTCCTGGGCAAGGAAACGGTGCAGAACATCATGGCCTTCCGCTTCGCCAACGGCCTGTTCGAACCGATCTGGAACCGCGACCGCATCGACCACGTGCAGATCACGGTGGCCGAGACGGTAGGCGTGGAGCGTCGCGGTTCGTTCTACGAGCAGACCGGCGCGCTGCGCGACATGGTGCCGAACCACCTGTTCCAGCTGCTGGCGATGGTGGCCATGGAGCCGCCGACCTCGTTCGATGCCGAAGCCGTGCGCACGCGCAAGGCCGAGACGATCGAGGCGATCCGTCCCATCCAGCCCGAAGACGCGGTGCGTGGACAGTACGGCCCGGGCGCGGTGAACAACGAACTGGCAACCTCGTACCGTGATGAGCCGAACGTGGCACCGGATTCGGTCACCGAGACCTTCGTGGCGCTGAAGCTGTCGATCGACACCTGGCGCTGGTCGGGCGTGCCGTTCTACCTGCGCACCGGCAAGCACATGGGGCGCCGAACGACGGAAATCGCGATCCGCTTCAAGTCCGCGCCGTTCGCCCCGTTCCGTGGCACTGGCATGGACGCGTTCGGTCCGGACTGGCTCGTCCTGCAGATCCAGCCGGATGAAGGCATCTCGTTGCAGTTCGACGTGAAGCGCCCCGGCCCGCGCGTGGAACTCGCGCCGGTGCGCATGGACTTCAAGTACGCCGACTGGTTCCGTGCCGAGCCGAACGTGGGCTATGAAACGCTGCTCTACGATTGCATGACCGGCGACGCCACGCTGTTCCAGCGCGCCGACATGGTCGAGGCCTGCTGGCGCGCCGTGCAGCCGATCCTCGACGACTGGGCACAGCGCACGCCAGCCGATTTCCCGAACTACGCCTCGGGCAGTGCGGGTCCGGCCTCGGCCGATACGCTGTTGGCACTCGGTGGCCGTTCATGGCGCCCGCTGAACTCCGCCGCGGAACTCAACGCGCGTCGTACTGCGAAGCCCAAGGTGGATCCTTCGGCATCCGCCGAGAAGAAGCCGGCGGCCCGGAAGATCGCCAAGCGCGCGGTGGCAAAGAAAACCGTGCGCGTCGCCGCGACGAAAGGCAAGGTCGCGGTGAAGAAGGCGGCTTCGAAGAAAGCGGCGCCAAAGAGAGCGACGGCGAAGAAGGCGACCGTGAAAAAAGTCGCTGCGGCGCGCAAGGCCGCGCCTGTAAAGAAGGCGGCGGTAGCCGTGAAAAAGGCGACTGGCACCAGGCGCCCTCGCAAGAAGTAAGCACTTCGCGTTCCGTTGCAACGAGAAGCCCGGCTTGCGCCGGGCTTTTTCTTGCTCTATGTGGGAGCCGGCTTTGGCGGCGATTGGGGGTTGCGGCAAGCTGGTTATCGCCGATGAATCGGCTCCCACAAAGAGCTTGCTTGCAGGCAGGCCTCAGTGGTCGTCGTGCTTGTCGTGATGCGCGGCTGGCGTGGGCTTCTGCGCAGGCGCGTGGTTCTCGTGCTGCGGCTCGGGACGCGGTGCCGAGGCAGGGCGTTGCTGCTGTTGCTGTTGGCGTTGGGGCTCCATGCGTTGCGGCTCCGGACGCTGCTGGAGCTGTCGCTGAGGCTCGGCGCGTTGGGGTTCGCTGCGCTGCGGCTCCGCTCGCTGCTGGAACGAGGGTCGTTCGACTTGCTGTGGACGTTCAACCTGCTGCGGACGCTGCGACTCGGCGGCCGGTTCCGGACGAGGGGCTGAGGCAGCGCGCTGTTGCGCTTGGGCGCGTGCGCGCTCGGCCTCCTGTTCTCGCCCCTCTCCACGCTGTTGCTGCATCCGTTGCTGTTGCGCTGCCTGCTGCTGGCCTGGGTCCACACGCGCGGGCTGCGCCGCGGGTGTGCCAACACGGTCGGGTTGGCGAATGCGCTGCTGCTCGCGCGCATCGGCAGGCTGAGGTACCTGTCCCGGCACCTGCCCCGCGACGTGCTGGCGCGGATCGAAACGCGTCGGTTCGGCGTGCGTGACGTTCTGTCCTGGGCGAAGCGCCTGTGCGTTAGTTGCATTGCGTGCTTCAGCGGGATTGCCGGGGCGCTGGCTGAAGGCCTGCCCCTGTCCGCGCTGATCCGGCCGCTGCGTTTCGCCTCGCTGAGCCTGAGCCTGAGGCGGCGGCAGGTTTGGGTGCGCGTTGGGTGCCGTCGGGCGTGTCATGCCGGCGGTGAAGTTCGGGCGTTGCATGTGCGCGTAATCAGGCGGCCCTGGCCGGGCACCGGTCGCGACCGGTGCGGCTTGCCGACGATTGTCGATGGTGTTGTTGAAGTCGTGCCGGTTGTCGATGTGGTTGGAACGATCGACGTGCACCGAGCGATCGATGTTGACCGTGCGGTTGATCACCGTCGTGCGATTCACTGGGTAGGGGTGGTTGTCGTACACGATCGCGGGACGGCCGTAGTGCGGCCCGCCCGGGCGACCCCCGCCCCACGAGGTATTCCACGAGTTCCAGCCCCATCGCGGCGGCTCGCGGTGCCCGTGGGAGGCGAACAGCTCGCCGACCAGTACACCGGCACCGAAGGAAATCAGGCCCGTGGCGACGAGGTCGCCGCCGCGGTCGCGTGGTTCTTCGTACCAGCCTTGTGAGTAGACGCGCGAGACGATCGGTTCACCGTAGACAGCGTCCGGGTCGTAGTCGGGCACGTAGACGACATCGGACTCCGCTGGTTCGATGAGGATCGTCTGTGCTGGCGCGGCGACGATGCCATTGTCGTCGGCGACTGTCTCGTCGTCGGAAGGGCCGCGAGGATCGATCTGGACCACCTGCTGCGCCGAGTTTTGCAGGTTGCCGTGCGCGCGCGCCCGACCGCGCATGACCTGGATGGCATTCATGACGTCGGTGGGTTCACTCGCGTAGGCGGCTCCGAGTGCGGCCGTCCACTCGGCGTTGTTGGCGAGCTGGTCGAGCACGGCGGGGAAGGCGACCAGCGACTTCACACTCGGATCCCAGGGTTGGCCGTCGGCGGCGTCGATAAGTGCGCTGCCGGTGAGATTGCGGTTCTGCTGCAGGAAATCGCGGGCGGCGCCGACATCGTCAGGATGCGTCGAGGCGGCCAGCGTCTGCGCGACGAGCCGATCGGGGAACAGTGCAATCGGCGCGACGAGTGCGTAGAGCTGCTCGGCCGTCGGAGGCTGATAGGCCGTTTCCTGGCTGGTGACAGGCGCGGGTGCGACCGCCGTCGCCGCCGCTACCGGCGCGGGCGCGTTGTCCGGCGTCTGGCGCTGGCAACCCGCAAGGGCGCCGATGAGTGATACGGACAGGACGGACATCATCGAGACATCCAGTGCGAATCGCTTGATCACCATGAGTTCCTTTGCTCGATCGTGGGCTTTCGTAGGTTCAGCTTCGACGAAAAGAGGTGACTGATGGCTGTCTGAATCGATATTCCGCAAGGACTTGCTGATGTCGTTCATCGGCGCGTCGGCATTGGATCGAGATGTTTTTTTCGTTGCAGTGCAGCAATGCGGCCATCCGAAGCGGTCTTCGGACCACGTTACTGGCTGGTCACGAGGAAAATCGACCGCAACCAGCTATTTAGACACCACCATCGAATGTCTCGCCAACGCATGGATCGATCCAAATGCCCTATGAGATTTTCCGCAGTGCACTATTTTCATTATTTCACTATTCTTTTAAATAACAATTACTTGCAATCATTTGTCTGACTTTAGATCGAGTTAAAAAATCGGTTGACAACGTTGTCACCGGACCCTAAAAATCCGCCTCGTAACAAGGTTGCAACAGCAACCCGCCGCCTCCCCGCGGCGCGCAGGGCAAGTGACTCATTCAATGGAACGAACGTCGAACGCAGGCGAGAGCCTGCGCGGTGTCGTTCGTCCCGAAAAAACATTCTCATCCCCAGGAGATAGCAGTGAATTACCGGATCAGCGCCCTTTCCATGGCCATCATGGCCGGGCTGTTCGCCACGGGCTCCGCCATGGCGCAGGACGCCGGCGCGAGCAACCCGCCCCCCGCCACGACCACCAAGAAGGCCGAGCCGGCCAACGCGCCGGCCGCCAATGCCGATGCGCAGAACGCGGCGAACCTCGAGGGCGTGACCGTCACGGGCATCCGCGCGAGCCTGCAGAAGTCGCTGGACCTCAAGCGCAATTCGGATTCGATCATCGAGGCCATCTCGGCCGAAGACGTGGGCAAGTTCCCGGACCGCAACGTGGCTGAATCGCTGTCGCACCTGCCGGGCATCAGCGTCGACCGCAATTTCGGCGAAGGCGACAAGGTCAGCATCCTCGGGACCGATCCGGCGCTGAACCGCCTGCTGCTGAATGGCCAGACCCTGGCCTCGACCAACTGGACGTCGGATCCGAACAACCCGGACAGCCGCTCGTTCGACTACAGCCTGCTCACCTCCGAAATCATCGGTAACGCCCAGGTCTACAAGACCCCGCAGGCGAACATCGACGAGGGCAGCATCGGCGGTACCGTCATCGTCAACACACGTAAGCCGCTCGACCTCAAGGCGAACACGCTGACCGGCAACGTGAGCTACGGCTATAACGACCGCGCCGACACCGGCAAGCCGAACGCCTCCGTGCTGTACAGCTGGAAGAACAACGATTCCACCTTCGGCGTGCTCGGCTCGGTCATGCATTCCGATCGCATCATCGATCGCCAGGGCACCGAGGTCTTCGGTTACCAGCGCGCGAACGATCCGACGGATACGGACCCGAACCACCAGTTCAATCCGAATGTCGTCGCACCGGGCGCCAAGGGCGTGTACCCGACCGCGATCAACACGGCATGGTTCCAGCAGCAGCGCAAGCGTGACGGCGTGTCGACCGACCTGCAGTGGAAGCCGAACGATGCGTTCGAGCTGAACTTCACCGGCCTGTACGTCACCGAGAAGTTCGACAACTTCAACCAGAGCCATTACGGCGACTGGTCGGGCAGCGCGCCGGACGCGACCGCACTCAACTTCCAGAATGGCGTCGGCACCAGCGGCTCCTATGGCCCGGGCGCTGCAACCTACCTCGACGGCTACGAGCGCGAGTCCAAGGTCAACACCGGTACCGCGCAGCTGCGCGCCGACTGGTACGGCGACGGCTGGTCCGCCACGAGCCAGGTCGGCTACACCGGTTCCACCGGTGGTTCCGAAGGTATCTGGAACGCACAGTTCCAGGGCTTCGGCGGCTACAACTGGAACCTCGACGGCCAGCACCCGCAGATCAACTTCAACAGCCCGGACAACCCGTCGGCGATGCTCGCGCACGGTGCGGGTTACAGCTACGCGCCCAGCTACGATCGCGAGCGGTACTTCCAGACCGACTTCCGTCATGACGTGACGTGGGGCCCGTTGAACCAGATCGAGGTCGGTATCAAGGCGACCAACCATCTCAACGGCCAGGATGCCTATGCGGCACGCATCCCGTCGCCGGATGGCAGCGGCGTATCGCTGTCGGATCTCGACGGTGGCGGTACGCCCGGTGGTTACCTCGGTGGCCTGGACGGCACGGGCAGCATGGCCAACTGGACGACGATCAGCCGTGGCGGTCTGCAGGACTACGTCAACAGCCTCGTCACCAGCACCCCCCTCGATCCGAAGGCCACGTACAGCATCGCCGAGCAGAACCGCGCGTTCTATATCCAGGGCGACTTCTCCGGCGACTCTTACCGCGGCAACCTCGGTGTGCGCTACTACCGCACCCGCGACACGGTGAACGGTTACAACAGCATCGGGCCGGACCAGTACGCGCCGGTGAACAAGCGCAGCACGTATCACGATTGGCTGCCGTCGTTCAACATCGCCTATGACCCGATCGAAGACGTGACGCTGCGTTTCGCCGCGGCGCAGACGATGGCCCGCCCGCGCTACCAGGAGATGACGCCGTACATCGCGCTGGACGACCGCACGCTGACCGGTTCGGGTGGTAATACCGACCTCAAGCCGTACAAGTCGACCAACTACGATGCTTCGGCCGAGTGGTACTTCTCGGAGAACAGCGTGCTGTCCGCGGAGTTCTTCTTCCGTCGCATCTCCGGCTACATCCTCAACACCAACGTCAAGCAGACGCACTACAACCTTACCAACCTGCGTGACGACGTGTACGACATGGAAATCCCGGTGAACGCCGGTGTGGCCAAGGTCAAGGGCGTGTCGCTGACCTACCAGCAGACCTTCAAGTACGGTTTCGGCATGCTGGCCAATTACACGTACTCCGACGCGAGCACGAGCAACGACTTCCCGCTGCCGTACAACTCGAAGAACGCGTTCAACCTCAGCCCGTACTATGAGAAGGGTCCGTGGGATGCGCGCGTGACCTACAGCTGGCGCTCGGCCTACTTCACCCAGATCGCACAGCTGCAGTCGGCGCAGATCACCGGTATCTTCCGTGAACTCGATGCTTCGATCGGCTACCAGGTGAACGACCACATGCGCATCTCGCTGGACGGCACCAACCTGCTCGACGAAACGTACTATGTGTACAACAACACGCCGGCCGAGCCGCTCAACGCTTACAAGAACGGCCGCACGTACACGCTGACGCTGGGCTTCAAGCTGTGATGCGTCGCGCGTCGCTGGCGGTGGTGGCCTGGCTTGTCGCCAGCGCCGCCACGGCGGCCACGCCGGTGGAGAGGGATCTCTCCGCCGGCTGGCGGTTCCGCCTCGCTCCCGGGGCGGTAGCAGCGACCGCGCAGAAGGGCCCGACGGACTGGCAACCGGCCATCGTGCCGGGTGCCGTCCAGACGGACCTGCTGGCCCTGGGACGGATCGGCGATCCGTTCTGGCGTGACAACGAGGCCGGTCTCCAGTGGATCGGCCTCGCCGATTGGGACTATCAGCTTTCCTTCGATGTCGACGCGGCTGCGCTCAAGCGTGGCCACGTCGATCTCGTTTTCGATGGCCTCGACACCTTTGCCGAGGTCAGCCTCAACGGCAAGAAGCTGCTCGCCGCGGACAACATGTTCCGCCGCTGGCGCCTGCCGGTGAAGAACTCGCTCCACGCCGGCAGCAACACGCTGCTGGTGCATTTCCAGTCCCCCATCGCCCGCCTGCAGCCCTGGCTGCTCAAGCAGCCGTACTCGCTGCCGGGTGAATTCGATTCGGCCTTCGGCGACGAGCCGAAGGGCAAGCAGACCTCCAACTACGTCCGCAAAGCCAATTACCACTACGGCTGGGACTGGGGTCCGCGTTATCTCGCCGCCGGCATCTGGCGGCCCGTGCGCCTGGAAAGCTGGGACGATCTGCGTCTGGCCGATTTCCACCTTGCCCAGGCGAAGGTCGACGAAGCCAATGCGCATGTCGATGCACAGCTCGAGCTGCACGCCGACAAGGCCGGCCCGGCCAGGGTCGCCGTCGAGTGGACTGCGCCCAACGGCACGCACGGCGCGCAGGAACGCGACGTGACGCTGGTCGTGGGGGAAAACCATGTTGCCGTTCCCCTCGACATCGACCACCCGCAACGCTGGTGGCCGGTCGGTTACGGCGATCCGAATCTCTATCGCTTCCATGCCAGCGTGAGCGCCGGCGGCGCGAGCCTGGCCGAAGCCGACCGCGAGACCGGCCTGCGCAGCGTGGAACTCCGCCGTGACAAGGACCAGTGGGGCAGGGGCTTCGCGTTCGTGGTCAACGGCGTGCCCATCTTCGCCAAGGGCGCGAACCTCATTCCGTTCGACAGTTTTCCCGCGCGGGTCACCACGGCACGCATGGAAGCTATCCTGCATTCAGCGCGCGACGCCAACATGAACATGCTGCGCATGTGGGGCGGTGGCACCTACCAGGACGATGCGTTCTACGCCGCGGCTGACCGCATGGGCCTGATGATCTGGCAGGACTTCATGTTCGGTGGCGCGATCACGCCTTACGACGCAGCCTTCCGCGAAACCTCGCGCATCGAAGCGGTGGAGCAGGTCACGCGCCTGCGCGACCACCCGTCCATCGTGTTGTGGGCCGGTAACAACGAAGTCCAGACCGGCTGGGAGTCCTGGCCGGATCGCGAGGACTTCCGCAAGTTCATCAATGCCGACGAAGTGCGTCGCCTAGACGAGGGCATGCGCGAGCTGTTCGGCAAGACCCTGCGCAAGGTCATTGGTGACCTTTCCCCGCAGACACCTTACTGGGCCAGTTCGCCGGGCACCGATTTCGATGGCGAAGCCAATGTCGAGAACGACGGCGACTTCCACTACTGGAAGGTGTGGTCCGGCTCCGAGCCCATTTCGCACTACCTCGATATCACGCCGCGCTTCCAGTCCGAGTATGGCCTGCAATCCTTCCCGGTCATGGCGACGATCAAGGCCTTTGCCGAAGCCGGCGACATGCAGCCCGAATCGAAGGTCATGCGCGCCCACCAGAAGTTCGCCAATGGCGACGGCAACCAGCGCCTGCTGCTGTACATCCGCCAGGAGTACGGCGAGCCGAGGGATTTTCCCTCGTTCGTCTATCTCAGCCAGGTGATGCAGGCCGAAGGCATCGAGCTGGCCGCCGAGCACCTGCGCAGCGCCCGTCCGCGCAGCATGGGCTCGCTGTACTGGCAGCTCAACGACGTCTGGCCGGGCGCGTCCTGGGCCAGCGTGGACTACTTCAATCGCTGGAAGGCCCTGCAGTTCCACGCAAAGCGCTTCTACGCGCCCGTGGACGTGGTGCCGCTGCGCCGCGATGGCAGGACCGAGGTATTCGCGGTGTCCGACCGTACGGCGGATTTCGACGCCACGCTTCGCACCCGTGTCTACGACATGGGCGGCAAGCTGCTTCGCGAAGAAAGCCGTCCCGTGCACGCCACCGCGCTATCCAGCACGAGCGTCGAGCACGTGGATGACGCCGCGCTGCTCAAGGGCGCCGACCCCCGGCACACCGTGATCGCCTTCGACCTGCTCGAGCAGGGCAACACCGTCGCGCATCACCTGCTGTACTTCGGCGCGGCCCGCACGCTCGCATTACCGAAGCCTGAGCTGACCACCGTGCTGCGCGACAGCGGACGCGGCATCGTGCTGACGGTCAGCACGAAGCGGCTGGCGCGTGCCGTGTGGATCGACACGGGCGATCTCGACGCGCACCTGTCCAACAACGCTTTCGACCTTCTGCCTGGCGAGAGCATCGATATCGTGATCGACGGCAACGTCAACCTCGATACGCTCCGTCATGCTTTGTCCGTACGCTCGCTGGTCGATGCCCTGAAGGAGAGTCAGCCGTGAATCCCCGTCGTCGTAGCCTCATCAAGTGGCTGTCGTTGGTGCCCAGCGTCGCCATGGTCGGGGGGATCAGCGCCAGCGCACTTGCTGCCTCGCGGTTCTCCAGCAAGCGACCGCCGGTGGGCCAGCGCAAGTTCACCAGCGCCGCCGTCGAGGCGCTGATCGCCTCGACGAAGAAGAAGATCGCCGATCCCGAACTGGCCTGGCTATTCGAGAACTGCTTTCCCAATACCCTCGATACCACGGTGGAAGTCGGCCGCCTCGACGGTTATGAGGACACCTTCGTCGTTACTGGCGACATCGACGCCATGTGGCTACGTGACTCCTCGGCGCAGGTCTGGCCCTACCTGCCGCTGGCGCCGAAAGACGAAGCGCTGCGCAAGCTTTTCCGTGGCCTGATCCGCCGCCAGGCACGCTGCATCGCGATCGATCCCTACGCCAATGCGTTCCTTCCCGATCCCAGGGGCAAGAGCAAGCTGGACTGGGCGCAGGCCGACCAGACCGACATGCATCCCGGCGTGGCCGAGCGTAAGTGGGAAATCGATTCGCTCTGCTATCCGGTGCGTCTCGCGCACGGCTACTGGCAGACCACCGGCGATCGCGAGCCGTTCGACGATGCGTGGCGCGCCTCCACGCGCCTGATCCTCACCACGTTTCGCGAACAGCAGCGCAAGGACGGCCCCGGCCCGTATCACTTCCAGCGCCAGTCGCCGAATCCGACCGAGAGCCAGTTCCTGAAGGGCTACGGCCAACCGACCCGTCCGGTCGGCATGATCCACCAGATGTTCCGTCCGTCGGACGATGCGACCGTGTACGCCTTCAACATTCCGGGCAACCTGTTCGCGGTGGTGACCCTGCGTCGTCTCGCGCAGATGCATGGCAGCTTTTACGGCGACCAGGGCTTCGCGGACGAATGCCATGCGCTGGCCGACGAGATCGCCGCGGCGGTCGAACAGTACGGTGTGATCAAGGATCCGGCGGGCGACTACTGGGCCTACGAAGTGGACGGCTATGGCAACCAGCTGTTCATGGACGACGCCAATGTGCCGAGCCTGCTGGCCCTGCCATACCTTGAGAGCGCGCCGCACGATGCGCGTTACCAGCGCACTCGCGACCGCGTGTGGAGCGCGCACAACCCTTACTTCTTCAAGGGCAGCGCCGGCGAAGGCGTCGGTGGTCCGCACGAAGGCCTGCGCATGATCTGGCCGATGTCGATCATGATGAAGGCTTTCACCACGGACGACCTCGCCGAGCAGCGCCAGTGCCTGCACTGGCTGAAAGCCACGCATGCCGGTACCGGTTTCATGCACGAGGCGTTCGATCAGGACGATCCGAAACAGTTCACCCGCGTGTGGTTCGCGTGGGCAAATACCTTGTTCGGCGAATTGATCGTCCATCTCGCCGATAAGCATCCCGATTCCCTGCGCCGCGTCTGACGCGGCATTGAGCTGGAGCGATTCATGGTTACCCGTCGACGTTTTCTGCAAGGCATGGCCGCTGTTTCGGCCGTCGGTCAGCTCGGTTCCCTCACCGCACTGGCCGGCGGCGTGCACAAAGGCCTGAACGCGCCATCCACCAGCGGCGGCACCGCTGCGGATGGTGTCTTGCGTTACGTCGACGTCTTCGTCGGATCGGACGGCCACGGTCACACTTTCCCGGGTGCGACGCGGCCGTTCGGTATGGTCCAGTTGAGCCCGGACACGAACAACGCCGAGTGGGACGGTTCGTCCGGCTACCATCAGGGCGATGGTTCGATCATGGGCTTCTCGCACACCCATCTGTCCGGCACCGGTGCGGCAGACATGCTCGACTTCCTGGTCATGCCGGCCATGGGCGCGGTGCGACTGCAGCCCGGCGACCGCGATTTCGATGGCGTCAACTACGTTTCGCGCTTCGATGCGAAGCACAAGGGCGGGCCGAAGCCGGCGAAGGGCTTCCGCACGCACGTCAAGGGTTATCGTTCGCACTACACGGGCGAGCAGGCGCATCCGGGCTACTACCGGGTGAAACTCACCGAGCATGACATCCTTGCCGAGCTGACCGCGACCCTGCGAGCGGGAATGCATCGCTACACGTTCGCGAAAGACGGTGATGCACACGTCCTGGTCGACCTCGCGCATGGCTACCAGGACAATATAGAGACGCCGACCCGGCTCAGCGACGTGGAACTCACCCTCGTCGGCAACGATACCGTCGTCGGCGGCCGTCGTGTTTACCAGTGGGCGACCGGTCGCGTGATCTACTTCGCCATGAAGCTGTCACGGCCGATCGTGAGCGCCACGCTTTATAGCGATGACAGAGCACTACCCAAGGGCACGACCACGATCAAGGGCGGCCAGCTGAAGGCGGCGTTGCATTTCGACAAGGCGTCGAGTGAGCCCCTGCTTGTGAAGGTCGGCATCTCGGGCGTCGACATCGATGGCGCTATGCGCAATCTGGACAACGAGATTCCCGGCTGGGATTTCGACGGCGTCCGCGCTTCGGCCGAAGCCGAGTGGGAGCGCGAGCTCTCGCGCATTCGCATCGAATCCTCGTCGGACAAGATCAAGCGCACGTTCTACAGCTCGCTGTACCACACCATGCTCGCGCCGACGGTGTTCAGTGACTTCGATGGCCGCTATCGCGGCATGGACAAAGCTGTGCACACGCTGCCCGAAGGGCGGCACAACTACAGTACCTATTCGCTGTGGGACACCTACCGCGCCGAGCATCCGCTGTTCACGCTGTACCAGTCCGAGCGTGTGCCCGACCTCGTCGACGGCCTCGTGCGCCTTGCGGTGGAGAGCCCGAGCGGCGCGCCGGTGTGGCCGCTTCAGGGCATCGAAACGGTGTGCATGATCGGCTATCACTGCGCACCAGTGATCGCCGAGGCGCAGGCCAAGGGCTTTACCGGCATCGATTATGCGAAGGCATGGCCAGTGTTGCGCCGTCGCGCCCTGCAGGACGATTACTTCGGCCTGCCAGCCTTCCGCGCGAAGGGGTATATCCCCAGTGACAAGGAAGGCGAGGCCGCCAGCAAGACACTCGAATACTCGTAC
>Ga0247742_10000682_pt1 | contig 26260 bp, 38 predicted proteins | sample UWRJL208509C2_FD_180944 | JGI IMG/M metagenome (GOLD analysis project Ga0247742, IMG submission 180944) | Plant litter microbial communities from Arlington Agricultural Research Station in Wisconsin, United States - UWRJ-L208-509C-2 | ecosystem: Environmental > Terrestrial > Plant litter >... | reverse complement strand
GGAGCAAACTGGTTGGCAAACCAACCGGTTGAGTTAACGGGTAGAAAAATAACTAACCATACAGTAAGAGAAGTCATGGAAAATGATGACCTTCCTGCTGGGTGGTGGAAATCTGCTGAAGCTAAAATTGATGGTTTCGCTAATGAGAACAGAACTTTACAAAAGCTAAGGGAAGATCTTAAACAAGTTAATCTGCCTGAAGACAGCATCCTTCAACACTCAGATACAACATTAAACATTTCCAAAGAATATCGTTTCTATGTCCTTGATGGGAAAGTTTCCACTGGTTCTTTATACTTAGCCAATCTCACGGGTTCTTCAATAACTTATTATGACGGTGCTCAAGAAGAAGTTATTGAAGAAGGAAGAAGAGCGAAAACTTTCGCGCAGCATATTGCGGATACAGTTGATGCTCCTCCTGCTTATGTTCTTGATATTGTCCGAACAGGGAATGATGAGTTTTATATTCTTGAAGCCAATATGGTTTTCGCATCAGCATGGTATGGGGCTGATATAGATGAAATGGTGAAAACTTTGTATCGTTCACAGAATGTTTCTGATGAGGAATATCAGAAATGGAAATATATTCCAGATCCTTATCATATTAATCGTATTAATAAACAAAGACCTTTAATACAAAGATAGAAATCTTACGTTACTAAAGTTTGTCTATGTTGAAAAGCTCTCGCCAGCCAAGGTAATCCAGAATATCTCCACCATACATGGTAGGAGTGAACTGAAAAATAAGGGCTAACCCAATACCAGAAACTATAAAAACAAATAAAGCTAATCCTTTTTTCCTTTTAGGTGTCAATAATGCAATCACTGACATAAGCAAGGCAGCTACAGCTAAGAAAATAGCTAAAATAAAGAAAGATCGTGCTCCTTCAGTATCTGATTGGGAAACAAAAATCCATCCAGTGACATGAAAAATTATAGAGCCTATAGCTGGAATCGGAGAGATGAGCGCAGCTACGTTATCTTTCTTAGGTTCAGGTTGAGTGCCGTATGTCATATAAAATTTATCGGCTTTCCCGCCGATATACGTTCTTTAATAAGAATAGGAAATGATGAGCGCAGAAACCCAATACACAGCAATTGTTTCCTTCACCGCGCATGAAGAGAAATTACCTGAAATTCTTGAGAAACTTAACGCAACAATTCAAGAAAACACAGTAAATGGGGTAAAAATAACTATTATTTCTCCTGCTGAGACAGAATAACGCATATTTTTGGTCTTTTTTGATTAAAAGTTTTAATAAACACGATAGTCATATTAAGTATTCGTAATACGAAAGGCTATTTAAACTCATGAGCGTTAACCAACCCATATCTAATCAAAGATGTCGCGCCCAAGATCCAGCCAAATGTCGTGTTCACGGGGCGTTAACTCCTGAAATTTTAAACCGTCAACTTGATAACATTGATAAGAACTTTAGACCAACAATTGGTTTAGATCTTGACGGTGTTACGTTCCAATATGAAGATGGTTTACGTCAAGACCAGATGAAGAAAACAGGTCTTCCTGCTGAACATTATCCTCTTGCTAAAGATTACTCAACAGTTAAATCCGGATGGCCTTTTAAAACAGAAGATGAATTCCGTAAAGCTCATGCTGAAGCTGTAGATGATGGGTTATATGAAAACCTTAAGCTTATCCCCGGAGCAGCAGCAGCGTTACAGCGTTTAGCTGCGGATGGCTATAAAATTGTAGTGATCACATCACGCTTCATTCGCCCCGGACAGCATGCTGAGGTTGTTAGACAAACAACCCGTTCATTAGACTTAGCAGGCATTCCCTATAATGAAATAAGTTTCACATCAAATAAACCCGGCATAGTAGCAGACGTTTACATAGATGACGCTCCATACAATATTGATGCTTTGCGTGCGGCTGGAAGAAAGGTTGTTCCATACGGCCAAGAATACAACAAAGACTACGAAGGTCGTGTTGTTGATTGGACTGAAGCTGAAGCTGAGATACGTAGATTAGCTCCCCTTCCCAAATAACCTTTAAACATATTCGCATATAGGGTAAACTCAATATATGCGCTATTTCTTCTGGAACAACCTTGATAAAATAAGGTCGAACCCTCTTTCAACAATCCTTTGGGAAGAACGCGATCTGCCACGAAAAGAACTCCTGAAACATCCTGTTCCACAATCATACAAAGGGACAGGTGAAGATCCTTATCTTATCCAACTATTCGAACTCACCTATGATGGAACCAAATATACAGTTCCTCATACTCTCGATAACAACCTAATTGAATACAAAGATTATTTTGATAACAAAAATATTGTTTCAATACAAGGTATTATCCCCACCATTTATACAAACAGTCAGGGTAATAAAAAATTTGGTTGGTGGAGAGGCGCTAAACTTTTTAACGAACAATCAATACCAACAGTTAAAACCACAGGGAGAGGAAGCCAAATGCGCACTCTCCTTAAACATGTTCTTGATAGATTTGATATTTCATATGTAGAAAGCTCTAAACCTAAAGATGACATTGACAGAATAGAAGCTTTAGATATACCGAAACTAATGAACGCCGGGATTATACCTAAAGGCATAAGCGGAATATATTATTTGGCAATAATCATAAAACATGGACTTATGGATGTTATAACCCCAGACGGGCTAACAGAAATCCTTACACTACCGGAAGGATTATATGTTGAAGACCCCCAAGGGTATTTAGAGATTGATTCCATAGTTAATTCATACGAAGTTTATATGCGGAGCAAGTGGAACCTTCCTATGATATATTTTTTCCTAAATAAAACATGGCCGCTTTTTTACAGACTTATAAACACTTACGGAGAAGAAGGATTTACCGAACTTTCCGAAGAGATAATAGTTGAAGAGTTACCTAAGATGTATAAAATATATGACGCTTTCAAACCAAATAGTATTGAGGAATGGGTTCAACTCAAACAAGGATTACCTTACGAGTTTGAAAAGATTCTGTTTTAATCCGTGAAAAACCTCCCAACTATTCCACTAAATTGGGAGGTTTCTCTGTGCAGGACAACACATTATTGTTAAAAAGTCTTGTTTTATAACTAACAACCCAAACTTAAAAATATTCCATTCTTTTCCAGCAGCAGAGAAACCAATATTTAAATTAGGTAAAAATTAACTCCAAAAACAATAATAAATATGCGACATAAGCCTATTTTAACCTAAATAGAAGAAGAATTCGAAAAAAATAGTCTTTTTTTAGGGAAAAATACTAAAAAACTTGCACCAATTCGAAAACATGTGCTATATTGAAATTATAAGAAGTTCTCCTGCGGCTTCGGTGTGTGTTTTCTTTGTGTAGCAGGCTTTAGAAGAAGCCCAACATTTCGGTGTTGGGCTTCTTCCTTTTTACATAACTAAACAATATCTAAAACTTTGCTTTCCTAACCATATAATGCTACAATTAAAACATGGCTACCTCAAATGAACTATCCCTAAAGACCGCTGAGGGATATACTATTTATGCTAACACTGAAGTAACTCTAGCTGCGCGTTACGCACATTATCTTCATGAGTCTGTGTGGACTCACGCTTCCATTATCGATCAGGGGCGTTACACTGAAGCAGCCCTAACTGCCATCCAAGATCTACCCGTTGAATTAGTTGAAGAAAATGGTCAACTTCTTAACCAGAGAATTGTTCCTTCCATCACTGCAGAGAAGGATGAAACTACTAAGTAATACTTGATTTTACCCCAAAATATGGTAAAATAGTACTACACACAAACACAGTAGGAACCACACAAATGACTACACCAATCGAAGAAGCAATGCTTGTTAAAGTTAGCGCAGAAGCTAACAATAACAAGTTTTACCATGTTATTTTGATGCCCGATAATACGGTCACTAAGCGTTGGGGTCGTGTGGGTTCTGATGGTACTTCCGCTATTGAACGTTCAGGACGCGTAGGTTTTGATCGCCTAGTCCGCGAGAAAACTCGTCGTGGATATAAGCAAACAGATATTATCTCCAGCAACGTAACAGTTCAAACCCCAAATAATGTTGAACTAGCTACTGTAGCAAAAACTGTTCTAGCGAGTGCTAAGCATGTTGGCAACCCTGTAATTGAAGGGCTTATCGACCGTCTGGTTAAAATTAACCGCCATGAGATCCTTGAAGCTTCAGGCGGTATGATTAAAGTTAACCTTGATGGTCAGATTACTACCCCTCTAGGTCTTGTTTCCCTAAATTCTATTAACACTGCCGAGCGTCTACTTGGTGATATCAAAACGACTTACAAAGCTCACAACAACGTAACTCCTCTCCTTGAGGAATACCTAAGTATCATTCCACAGAAACTTGCCCGCCAAAAATGGCAGGAAACTTTTGTTAGTGATGAGTCCTTGCTTAAGCAGAAAGAATTCCTTAAGCAACTTAAAGATTCAATTACCTTCCATGATGCTAATGCTCAAGCGCAAGTGAAAGCTGCCGCTTCCGCAGCAGATGGTAACAATGTTGATATTAGCGAGAAGTACAAAGCATTGTTCAAATACCAGATTGGTATTCTCGATAACACTGATGCTAAGTTCCGTGATATCGAACGCCTATACACTGGAAGTAAGAACAGCATTCATTCATCCAGTAATCTTAAACTCAAGCGTGTTTTCGTACTTGAGGATGTTCTAGGCGAATCAATCTATCAGGATGTTCTTGCAAAGATTGGTAATGAGCGTCGTCTATGGCATGGAACACAAGCATTTAATGTGTTGTCTATTTTGCGCAAGGGGCTTTTCACTCCTCCTCGCACAGGTAACTACAACATTACCGGTCGTATGTTCGGTGATGGAATTTACCTAAGCGACCAGTCCACCAAGAGCCTAAACTATGCTGCTGGTGGTGTGTGGGGTAACACTTCCCGCACAAACAATTGTTTCATGTTCCTCGCAGATGTGGCTATGGGTCATGAATACCGTCCTGATGGTCGTTTTGATCTTCACCACGCTCATCATGGTGTTGGCCCTCGCAGTGGGAAGCCTTACAACTCTATCAATGTTCGTGGTGGTCACGCGGGTGTCCGTAACAATGAAATGATTGCCTTCGAGGACAAGCAAGTTCAATTACGTTACTTATGTGAATTTGATATTTAACATACGATAGTTTATAATATAAGTAACTTACGAAAGGATTACGCGAATGGTTGGTTCCATTAAGATCTCCCCTGAACAACAGGAAATTAATGCGCAATATCGTAAGGATAAAGAAGCTAAGAAAGTGAAGCTTAGTTTACGTGAGGTTGCTCATGAGATTGCTCTAAAACGAGCCGCTCGCGAACGTGAACTTTTGGAAAGACTTATTTCTGAACTTTGACCTCAAATAGTAAATGGCCCAAACTTGTTAATTAAGTTTGGGCCATTTACTATTTGTTTTTACTTTAATTCTTCAGGTAAGTTATTTTTCAACCAATCCATAGCGGATTCTTTACTACGGAAGACATCTTCTTCTTGTTTAGCACGGGCTTTAGCTAACGTTTGACCCATCCATTTACCGGGTTTCGCATTAGGAAACTGTTCAAGAATATCCCTTCCAAGAAGGAAGTCAGGTTCGGGTTTATCTAAAATACCTAAAGCTTCAGCTTTAGCATAAACTTTTTTACCTTCTACACTATTGCCTTTAAATTCTTGAAGTTGAACCCACTGACGAATGCTTGTAGAAATTCCTATTTCTTGCGCCCACCTTCTCATTTCGGTTTTACCTTGCTCTTTAGGCGGCTTAATAACATGTAGTCGTCTAGCAGTAGCTCTAGTATCATCTCTTGTTATTGTTTTCTGTAAGAAATTCTCAGCGTCTTCTGTGTTCATTTTGTCCACACATAATGCTGACATGTAAGAAATTTTAAGTTCTGGATCATCCGCTTTAAAATTGTCAACTCTTTCAAGGGTTTTCCATAACTCAGGGTTGTTAACAGCTTTAAGGCCGGGGAAATTTTCATCCCATTCAGTATCTTTTAATGCTTTAAAAGCTTTAGGAGAGTCTTTTCCTTTAAGGAACATTTTATTGAATTCCATTTTTACACGTTCCGTAGCCAAATCATTGAACTCATTTTTTAAAGTTCTTGATTTGATGATTGTATCAGGGTGAATATCAAAACCGAAACGTGAAGCCATCTGAATACCGCGAAGAACACGTAAAGGATCTTCATCAAAAGCATCAGAAACATGCCTTAAGGTTTTAGATTTTAAATCCTCTGTACCATTATATGGGTCGAGTAGAACTTTTCGGTTGTGATCGTAAAGCATCGCATTAATAGTGAAATCACGTCTAAGTGCAGCTTTATGGGGTTTCATAAAAGGATCAACCGCTATTTCAAAACCTCTGTGCCCCTCGCCAATCTTACTGTCAGTGCGAGGAAGAGAAACATCAATATCTTCATCACCTAAACGTATCTTAAGAACACCGAAAGCTTTACCTACCTCATCGACTTTACCTAATTTACGTAATGATCTTATGACATCTTCCACAGGAGCACCATAAACTTCAATGTCCATATCTTTAGAACCTAAACCTAAGAAGCTATCACGAACTGAACCACCAACAATGTAAGGCTCAAGATTATCTTTACGTAATCGAGTTAATACTTTTTCAATTTCTTCAGTTACAGGCATTTCGTAAGGAAGAATATTAGGAGTCGCATGCCATTCATGAGCATAAGCAAAATCAACAACCGCCGCATAAGCTTTCTCAAGCTTAGCTTCAGCTTTCTTTTTCTCAGCTTCAGAGGTTGCTTGTGCCACCTGTCGAGCATAATATTGTTTCTTAGCCTGCATGTTACGCATCTGATGTGAATATACAGATGCGTCAGCGCATCGACGGCCACCTTCAGCTAAAGTTTGACACATTATTTTACTCCTTTGGGTAGGTTCGTATCAATCAATCTAATGAGAGTTACATTTTTATTTGTTAAAGAATCTGGGACAGTTGCTGAAACGCTATACCATTCATAATTATGTTCAGGGATAACTTCGGCTACAATAAATTTATTTTTACGGGGAAAAAGAACTTCATGTTCTCCATTCATAAAGGTTGCTCCTGCTGGGATGGGTAATCCACCGTTTGAAATAATTTCAAACATAAGAGTATGCCCTTCTTTAACTTCTTTATTAGGAAAACAAGTAGCTATATGAACATCTGCTGAGGTGGAAAGATATGTTTTATCCACCCAAACCTGTCCGGGAATGAAATTTTTTGACACCCACTCTGCCGGATCTTCATATTCAGGGATATCACCTCCACGGAAAAGAATAGTCGGCTCACCAGATGGCTTAACTTTAGCCATAATAGAATCAAGAATTTGGACTTTCTTCTGTAAAAGCTCTCTTTTAGCTTTAGGAAACGAAACTGAAACATTTCGGTCAACATCATAGCGAGAAAGATTTTGCCGAATTTTCTTGAAATCCATTGTAGTGTAATCATATATGGCTTTTAACTCATCCTCTTTAAGTTTGAGTTTTTTAAATCTTTCCGAACGTTGGATAACTGCCTCATTCGTGTCATCTAAGGAAGAATGAATTTTGGAATCAAAAGTATAGCCTTTAAGTGATTCAACAAGCTCCTGATGTTTCTTTTCCTTAGAAGTAGAATATTGTTCGCGTCTTAACTCATTAATGTGTTTACGCTCATCAGTCGTTAAAGGAACCTGTGGGCATCTTCTACCACCATGATTAATATCACGACACATATAGCTCCTCTAAAATTCTATGTCCTTTATTACTATCGTACAGATTTGAATTAATCATCATATAGGAACACTAATATTATGATTTTTGTTGTAGTATGGACTAATGGAAGGTTTTGTTTCAAATGAGGATCTCAAAAAGAAAATTGAGGCTGGAGAAATCAGTGATGAAGATTTCGCGAATAATCCAGATCTTTGGTTAACAGAACCAATTTATGAAGATAAGCCTTTTAATTTGGACTCTCCTAAATAAAGTTTAGTACCAGTTAAATTCTTCTGAGTGCTGCCAAGCTGCGCAAGGTGTACCATAACTACTGTGTTGGATATACCAAACACCCCAATTAATCTGTGTAACCCAATTAGTGCGCCAATCATCACCCATCTGAGCCATCTTATCCCCCGGTAATGACTGAGGTATACCGTAAGCACCTGAACTTACATTCTCGGCATCGAACCGCCACCCAGATTCACGATTCCATAAGTTATACAAACATTGGTACTGGGCGGGGTCTGTAACTAGCGTCTGAGCATATGCTTGCGCTGAGGCTTTCTTCTCATCAGCAGTCATGCTAGTAACAGTATAAGAATCTCTAACTACAGTTTGAGATTCTGCTTCAGATGAAACTCTAATATTCTGCGGTAGTAAACCGTTAACTTTAACAGCAGTGCGAGGCATCTCAACGCTTGAAGCGCTGGAGACGACTATAGCGAAGCTTAAAATAAACATCACAAGTATAGATAAACCTATTCTAAGGCGAACACTTATTTGTGTCTGAGGAAAAGCTATCATTACTGGTGAATGTTTACCATTGTGGGGCATGAGTGGTAAATATTTCATAATTTAGTATGTTGCCATTTAAAACAACTACAAAAGTTATCGGTTTATAGTTAACATCAAAACCATTTAATAACATATTTGGAGGATTCTAACAGGTAAACCAAGGAGGGAGTTACAGAACCTGTAGTCCCGTAACTCCCTTCTTTAAAGTAGTTTTTTACTTACCGTCCCACTTCATGATGTTCTGAGCAAGAAGAGCCTGCTCAACAGCATCATCCAAAGCGTTATGTGTATGCGGTGCTTTCCCAAAGAGATGACGGGGCATACGACTCTTAACACTACCTGAGATGGTTGTGTCAGCTTTAGTAGCGTACTCAGTCTTCAGATCCTTATGACGGGAATGACCGAAGGGAGATTCGCCAGTGAAGTTAATCTGATACCAGTAAGTGAACATCCAATTAAACCCGAGAGGGTAAGCAGCGAAGACAGGTAGCTGTCCACCAACGTTACGAGTTGTATCAGTAAGGAATGTGTTGAAGTCTGTCATTGCCTCTTCAGGGTCTGTACCAGTCTTCTGGAGTCCTTCATGGGTGAAACCACCAACAGCGATGGCTTCAGGGATGAAGTTATCTGTGGAGGGTTTCAGTTCACGATAGAACTGGTTCTTGGTGTCGAACACATCAAGGTATTCAGTTCCAAGGTCGGAATGAATAGCGTAGGCGACTGCGCCGAAACTATTCATATTATATTTGGCAGGAATTGGCCCATCTGCCTCAACGTCTACCATGAAGTAGACTTCTTTTCTTATATCTTTTTTCATATTAGTTAATTCTAACATAAATAAGTTCAAGAAGCTAGTACGGAAACTATCTTAGTTGTAAAGAAACGTTACCATCATCCATAACGACTGCTTTCCAATCACTTTTTGTCTCACGCCAACCGGGAAGAGCCAAATCAATAACATGAGTAAAATCTTGATGAGCTAACTGATGAACAATAATCTGACCAAAATGAACGTATGCGGTCGCATGATCATTATTATCATAAATAGTCCACGGGGTAATATTGTAACCCTCCCCCAAATCTATGGGAGATTCAAACCAACTAGTCATATTCGGCTTAGTATAGAGATTATTTGCGGCAACATTCATAAAGTATAGAGAAGAAACCATATCATAAAACTTTTTTGAACTTTCCAACGTGCCAATTTCTGGTTCAAAGGAATCTTTTAACCAGCTTGACAATTGTGAATAGGACAAGCCTACTGCTGAAGCCACCTGACTTCTAGAGAACCCATAATCATTAAGGAGTTCCTCTACTTTTTGACGTTCTTCCATGAATAAAGTTTACCACAGAAGGATTAATCATTTAAGGTAGAATTACAGTTATGAAACAACACATCAATACTTCATATATGATTAAGTTGTTGACTTTAACTTTTGTAAGTCTCATTATCCTAAAATTTATTGTGCCTGAGATGGTTTACCTCTATATGGCTGCAACACTAATGATACTTGTGTTTGGGGTTATTGGTTTTGTTATAGTAACCTCCCAAATTCAAATATCAGATCAGAAACGATTATTTAAAGCTATTAACAGTATAGATATTGAAACCACTAAAAGTTTAATTTATGATGTCTTTCTTAAGAAATCTAAAAAATCAGGAACAGATGATGCCCTTTTTAAACAAGAGATGGATTTATGGGGATTAGATATTGTAGAGAATAAGAATGGATATTTTATTGTCCCAAGAGTGAAAGATAAAATCCATCCTCATTATAAAGTTCTATTCGCTTCTACAAAAAGGGATGCTTCAGTCTGGTTTTCAGCGTTACCTGACTGTGAACCTAACTCTGAAGGTAAAGCATTTTTCTCAGGAGAGGGGGATTACACTGCTGGGGTTCCTAAAAAATTCAGTTTCCTTAAGATGGTTTACACTCTTCGGGACATACGTTTATATTTGAATACTATTGATTCACCATTACCTGTTCTCATTAAACATTATCTTTTCCAACTTATTGATGATAAATATGACTTTCAAAAATTTATGTCGAAAGAATTCCCAGATGAAGAATTTAATCTTAATGATTTTCATAATTTTTATTACCATTATGATGTTTTTGTTAAAGAAAATCCCGATACTGAAAATATACCCAAAGAGTGGGTAAAATATCTTTACCAACTCTGAGACAGCGTGATAATATGGAACTATGAATAACAGATTAACCACAGATGACAAACATTATTGCGTCGAGTGTGAAGAAGTAATCGTCCATGAAGAAGGTAACACCTGCGATATTTGTATGGCCATCCTCAGCGAAGATGAATCCATGTATGAAGAAGATAAAATTGGTGTTTACAAATTTAGGTAATATACCTACATAAAAAATTATTCTTTGATACCATAAAAGAATGGAAACAACTCACATACGTGTAGGCGACTACGTAAAAGGTAATATGATCACCAGCAGTGGCGAAATTAAATCCTTCAAAGGATTCATAGATTTTATTGCCCGCTCTCATGTACAACTCAGTGACGGTTTCATTGTTCCCCTAATTCCTCAAAAGTTTTTAATCGAGAAAGTACCCAATATTGTTTCTTTAAAATATTGGCGACAAGATAAAAACAAAATTGTTATTTAAACCTTTTACAAAAAATTGACATCTTCATAAGTTATTGATAAACTAAAGGAATGAGAGTCGTTTCCCAAGTCAAAGACAGCCCCGTTATGTGGGTGGAGCTTGAGGTTATAGACTTCCCCGCCAGAGATCTTCTCCGTAAATACGGTTGGGCGGGAGCTACAATCCCCGGATGGTATGATGGAACATCCCGTGATCATTATCTTGCTAAACTATTTGTTGATACTTTCGGTAATAAAATGCTTCCGCTCTCTCCGATGAGAGGCAAAGCACTCGAAACAAGAATTAAAATTCTTAAAGCTGATGCTTCCAAATTTAGCTGGCGCATCGCAGCTACCGCTGTTAGATTCGACATTCCTGTAATTAAACTTTATCAACTTATTAACGAATTTACCACTATCTTCATTAATAAAACAAGAACACTTAAAGACAACAGGAAGATCGAAGAGTACATTAATGTTGCTGCTTATTGGCTAAAAGCTAACCCTAATTGGTCTTATCGCTCTTACAATAAGATAGGTGGATTTGTTTTCCGCGAGATTCCTTTAGCATACAAAGCTCTAAAAAATAGTTACCCTTCAGGGAGCCTGCTTGAACGTGCTCTTAGTGAAATTGAAGAGGGAAGGAAAAGTAACGGATACGGTAGCTCTAGTATGAGTATTTACCCTTTCTCTACAGATTCTGTAACTCCCCGTCATTACGTTAAACTGATCGACAAATACTCTAAACAAGATCTTGCCTATTTAGTTCTAACCAAAAACGTTCCACCCATGCATCTTGTTGCTTTAACGGAGTTGGGGTTTGTGGGCGTTAAAGAAGTCCTTGGGAGAGTTGACACTATCCCAGAAGAATGGTTAGAAACGCTAGCAGATTAGACGTGAGCTAGATGATCAGTTTTAGTGATAGCAATTTCACCAGTATCAACAGATACCTCAAAACGCTCTAAAGCTAACCAGATACCAGAACTATCTTGATACTCTATAACCCATGATTTCCCATCATGAAGACCAGCTAATTCTTTATAAACCGCTGAATAAGTATCTTTCATAATAGTAGTATTATCATTTAAAATTGCACGCCAGTTCATAGTTTGCCTTTCGTAGAACATGGATTATATTAAGTTATATAAACAGTATCGGGTAGTTAACCGGGAACTAGTTGACTTTAGGGAGACTCTAAGGTAAAATTAAGGTATGACAATCGCCGGTATTGAAAAGGTTACCTCACCCGGTGGGGGAACCATTGCTTTTCGCTTTACCGATGCGACTTTCCCCGCACGTCAGCATATTGAAAAAGCTGTGAACGATGCCGGATACGACCTTGATGATTCCTACAGCGGAACCTCAGACGATCATCTAATCATTGAGCTTTTCCTTGAGATTATCAAGCTTGGTCGTTTTTCCGTTCTGGAAACCCTTATCGTCCCCGTAAGTAAAACTAGCATGAACCAAACCTTAGATGCTGTAAAACTCCGTTTCGAAGTAACCCCTAAGGAAGATATTTTTATCAACGGTATCAAGAAGATTCTTGAAAATGCGCCCCAGCCCACCCTTTCTTTTACAAACATCAATCATATTCACTATGTTGTCCTCTGTTCCATTATTCTATGCGCTAGTAAGAAAACTCTCACAGCAGTAACCTTTAATGAAATTCAGAGATCATGGCAGGAGCTTTACAACAACACTAATGTAGCTCCGCTAGCTCTTATCCATAACGTGGCAGACACACTTGGAGCGCTTTACAAAGACCGCGAATTCGATAAGAGTCCTTTCGCTGCTAACTCTGATTACAGTGACATTATTTACCTTGCTTGTAAGTTCTCTGATACACAAATTCTTGAATTCAAAGCTGCTAATGTTACAGCCGAGCAAATCCGCACCTACATGGGGCATGGGTTTACTACCTATCAGGAGCTTCTTGATTTTGCTGTAGCTATGCCAGCCGAATGGTTTGAAGCAATTAAATAAACTACCTAACTGTAGTTTTAGTTAATGATATTAGCTGTTAACTCTTTCATCCACTCTTCTGGTAAGGAATGGGCGAATTCTTTAATGCTCTTAAGTTTTGGGGGGATACCCATACTCTGGCTAAGAATAGCAACTTCGTTACTTATTTTTGCGCGCTTTAAACTTGTCTCCCACGTATAACCGGGAAAATAGGTAGCAAAAATCATCCTAGAGGGATCTTTCTCAAAAGAAGAAGTCCTGTATAGAGAATTAAGCAGAGGTTCAATATGAGGGATAACTGGTGCTTTAAAGAAGTTACTAAAAACATCAAGTTGTTTAATGATTTTTTTCATACTCATAATGTTTCCAAAATCACCATGAGTGAACCCATTAATGAAAAAACTTAATAGAATATAAGCTTCTTCAATAGATTTAATTGAATCATAAAGCTCAATTCCCTCCGCAGAAGCGTCCACTCGTGAAAGAACACTATCCCTAAGGGCAGTATAATATTCAACACGTTTCGCAGAAGGTAAAGCTTTAGGAGAGCGTCTTTTTATTAAAGCATCTAAAATAAGTATTGTTAACTCTTCAGGTGAAACAGAATTCTCAGGGATGTTCCACTCAGGAATAAGGATTTCTTCTTTAAGGAAAAAATCTAAATCCTTAACATAAGAAATATACATTGTATTTTCGGCACGGTTAGGCATTTGAATAATTGTATCATGCCAAATAATACGTTCGTAAATATGAATAAGAAAAGGGCTGGTACTTGTGCCTGTGTTAAGAACACTATAATCTTTAGCTGCGGGAAAAGGATGAGTGTTATTTTTCCGAGGGTTAAAATCCATACGGGAAGAAGAGGGAAACCAACTAGAACCCAGCTTAATATGTAATCCCTCATGGTTAATCATATATTCAACCGAAGGAACGCCTAAAGCGGTCTTATAGTTGAATGGCATAGTCATATCTTAAGTCTACCCTCTACTAACGCAAAAATCAACAAAATATGGTCTTTTAGATGGGTATATGCTAAGATAGATTTGTGGAAAAAATAATTGAGCGCCTCCGTAATCGTGATATCCGTTTTCTTGATAAACCAGAAGATGATGATCCTTATGCGATGATCTTCGTTGTAAACGATGATAAAAATAAAACCTTATATAATGATGATGTTCTTAATGCGGTAACTACCGCAACATTACGTATGGTGACCTCAGAACGCCATCAGGAGGCCGTAGACGCTTGGTTAGAGCAACGTATCCGTAAGCTTGTTAAACGTGCTCGTAATAACCAATGGGACGCTTTAGAATCCATCCCACACATTGAAGTAGAGTTTAATTCTGCGATAGTTAGAGTTTTCCCGCCCATGCGGGTTAGTGAAGTGCCTCAAGAGATCCGCCGTCTTCAACTTACTGGATTAAACACAGAACCTAACGCTACTTCGCTGCCTGAACCGGGTAGCCTTCTTATTACTTTGAATTCAGCCTTGACTATGACCATCGGTAAAGCTGCTGCGCAAACTGGTCATGCTGCGCAACTTTTCCTTATGAAAGGTGATGAGAGAAAAGTTGAAGAATGGATTGAAGCAGGTTACCCACTTAGCTTTGCCACCGGCCCAGTAAACCCTGCTGCTGAAATTCAAGTTCATGATGCGGGATTCACAGAGGTTGAACCCAATTCTCTAACAACTACTGCTGACTTACTTTAACAACACCATTGTAATTATTTAATCCCAATGGTAATATAGAGTAGAAAGGTATAAAAATGGTAGAGCGTTTAAAAGATTTCACTATACGCATTACAGGTGAAGCTGTCCGTGGTACATCTTTAGCTGCTGACCATTTTAACCGTGGACTTAATCAGACTCGTGTTGTATTCCAAGCTACATATACTTTGCCTAGCAGCACAGAAGCTATAGTAACAGCTTGGGGTGATTGGGCAACTTGTTATACCGATGTTGAAAACTTCTCAACCTATTATCCAACGCTTCTATTCGAAGTTAATGTGGAAGATGAGAAATGGGTTTTCCAGAACGGTGATGAGATAAAATGACTTTGGAGATAGAGAGATACTATCCCACTAGTTTCCTATTAGGGCTAACTGGAGTCAATACTGACCCCTATTTTGGTTTAAATAATTCTCCTATCTACACTAAAGCTTTTATTCAGCTACATAAACAAAACCTTATCACTCCAAATCTAATGGAAGAAGTAATAAAATTTACTGAACCATCTCAAGGTTTAGCAGCTTTATTTAATCAAACAAACATATCTGATTATCTAGATTCGGTGAGTAAGGCTGACCCGCTAAAACTATCTGTAAAAGATATGGACACTAAGTTTCTAAAATATGATAAAACGCAAGGTTTAGCGGACAGAGTAATGGAATTTAGATTATGGGATAAACTTTCAGATTTGACTGCTCTTCGGTTTCTGCTAAACAGCGATGAAATATTGGAACACTATAAATCTGAGCCAAGACTTTTCTATTATCTAGCTTCTGAAACTGATGTCGATTTAGAGAACATATCTGAGCTTATATGGGAGGTATTCAGTGCGGGATACTACACCAACTATGTTTTCTATTTCACAGAGATAGATCGAGGTAATATTTCTCGTCTTGCTGAATATTTGAATCCAAATTGGGAAACAATAAAAATAGAGTTAGATAAAGCAACCCGAATGTTCACCCAAGAACAATTCAGTATTCTAGCTCGCACTGTTCTGCCTATCCAGTTATGGTCTGACTATGCGGAAGTTCCTATAGAATGGTTAACAGCTTTTACAGCACAATACTCCAAAGGAGAGGTTAATAATGCTTGACCAGATTAATCTATTAGATGATTACTTATCTAGACAACAAGAAATACCTTCTCGTTGTGAAATGATAGGACATGAATACGGTTACGATCAAAGCACAAATGAGAAAGTAAATGGCTACCCTGTTTATCAGAAAGTTTGTGTTTATTGTTCAGAAGTGTTAAAGTTTCAAAGCTATACCACAAGTTTATAATAAAGAATTTTCTTTTTTAACAACCAGTTAGATATATTTTATGCCTCCACTATTCGTCCCACATCCTAAATGTAAAGCCAAGAACCCTGCTACCTGTAGAACACATGGTATCAAGGCTCCGCTGCTTCTTGGGCCGGGTGGTAAACCTATGCGACGTTCAGCTAACTTCGATAAATTTGAACGCAGTAGCAGAGAAATTTTATGCCTTCCTCCTCGTCATAAAACTTATGCTGAAAAGCTTAAAGCAATATATGAAATTCCTGAGGAGAACAAACCTAAGAACCTTAAAGGGTTAAGCGAAGTTGAACTTAAGGAAGTTTTCAATAAGATTCGCTCTGCGATGGAAGAAATTAATGGACAACCATTAAATCTCATAACCACAGATGATAACGCGGATAACTACGATTTTAGTGATACTAACACTGGTAAAATCTTTGAACTTAAGCTTGGGGCTATTACTAACGCTAATAGCGGTACAGGTCTTATTGATTGGGCTTTAGGTGATGAATCACAAACCATTTCAGGGTTGCTTCGTGATTCCGCTAAAGAACGTGTCGCAATGTATGAGAAGAACAAAAAAGATGAAGATTCTTTAATGGCTTCTCGTGAAGACACAGCACAGCAGGTAGCTAAAATTATTTCCAAAGCTGCGCCAAGAGGGACTCAGGCTAATGATAAACTAGCTCACGTTGCTCGTTCCATTAGCTATAGTGTGACGCGTCAGAAAGATATTGAAGAATCATATGAACGATATGTTCTATATAAGTCCGATCCAGAATCTTTTGGTTTCAAGAACAAAGAACAAATTGAGAAATATATTTATGGTCATAACCTTCCCATTACTATTCTGGTTAAAGAAGGTAAAGAAGTTGAAGCGGTTACTTACACTAACAACCCCCTAGAGGATTTCGAGATTATTAAATCTGGAGAAGCAGAAAATGGTTTGAACGCTTTCTTCGTCATTCGAGGGAAAGAATCACGAATGGCAGCAAAGATCCTTCAAGGATATAAAAATAATGGTAAGGCTAAAGATGGAAGTAAGATTCCCGCAAAATTCTCTGTTTCAAACCCTGCTTTTTATATCTGGTTACAGCGACCTAAAGCAACAGCTATTCAAAACTAAGTGATATACTTAGTTTATTATGGATAATTTACCTAACTTACCTCAACCTTACGAATGGGTGCTCACTTCTGGTGGGTTGAATTATTTAAGTCTACGGCTGAAGAAACAAATAATGATTTTTGGTAGACCAGTTAGAATTCAAAGAGCTAAACTTTTTGTTCCTATAGATGACCGCACTGAAAGCAACATGTTAATAGCAGCTAACAGAATTATGTCTAAAGTAGGTCTAACTGGTACCGATAGTTAAAGATAGAACTATCATGACAGAACATTCAGAACTATCAGCCGAATCATTAGCTTATATAAATTCTACATCTATTGAGAAACGCAAAAGCTTAGGTCAATATATGACCCCTCGTGGAATTAGTGATATAGTTTTGGAACATCTGCCTCTGAAGAACGGCGATAAAGTATTAGATCCAGCCGTAGGGACAGGTGAACTTCTGTCGGCTCTTCAAAGAAAGAATGCAACACTGGAACTACATGGTTGGGATATCGATCCTGAAATACTTGAAGTAGCTAAAAAGGCTCACCCGGATATCATATTCAAAGAACGTTCAGCTATTGACTCTCTAGATCCTGAAATTTTAGCTTCTTTCGATATTGTGTTTGCCAACCCACCATATTTTGAGATGAAGTTAAATGATGATCAGAAAGTTGAATTCAAAGAAGTAATCTCAGGTCGCGTAAACATTTTTTCATTATTCTTCCAAAGAGCTATTGAGTTAGTTAAAGATAAAGGACATGTTGCTTTCATTGTTCCCCCAAGCTTAAATGCCGGGGCTTTTTTCTCCAGCTTGCGTCAGTACATTATGTCTCAGTCAGAGATTGCTTACCTTGAAGTTGTTAGAAAATCAAGTCATTTCATTGATGCGCAGACTTCTGTTCAAATTATTATTTTACAAAAGACTACTAACCCGAAGGTTAACACTGATTATATTTTCACTGTTAAAACACCTAAAGCGGAAGTTAATGTTTTCTCTGATAACACTAAATTTTTAACAGACTCGTGGGTGGGTCATCAAAGTTTATACGAATTAGGGTTCCAAGCAGTCACAGGTACTATCCCTTGGAACCAATATAAAGATTCATTATCAAAAGAAAAAGTTATTAACTCTCACCCATTAATTTACTCTAAGGATATTACTTCTATCAATACATTAGAGCTAACTTCTAAATTGGAAGATAGAAGATACCTATTAACAACTAAAAACCCAATTGAACAAGATGTTATTATTGTTAACCGTATTGTTGGTTCTTTGGATTCCCCCAGTCTACGAGCAGCTATATGCCGTGGAAGTGAGATGGCTTTTTTCGCAGAGAACCATGTTAACGTTATCCAGCCGATTCCCGGTAAAGCAAAAATAAGTATTGATGAGCTTTTTAAACGCATATTAGGTAATAAGCATCTTATGAATTACATTAAAGCTTTAACAGGCAACACCCAAATTTCCGCTAATGAACTTACCTACCTTATCCCTTTTTGAAATAAAAATTGACTTCTGACGGTTGTTGCTGATATATTATAAATATAGACATTAACCACAACATTCACGAAAGGAAGGTTATCATGGCTAGCAAGCTTCAGAAGGCACCTAAATCTTCCTACAAGGTCGCGAATGAAGAACTCGCAAAGGCTGATGCTGAGCGTGCTTTCTCTGGCGCTTGGGGAACTCACGCTGATAAGCGTTTCCGTCGCAACCGTGATCGCCTTTCTCAGAAACGAAACGTCATTAAAGACCAGCTTGACCGCTGATATGGTTATTCACCTAAGTCCCTCCTGTTTTAATTGGAGGGCTTTTTATTTGCATAATAGGATAAATTAAGTGTGATTATTCGGTTACATGCTGAGGCTCTACCTAAAGGGCTATTTCAATTGAAAATTAATCCCAAAAATCTGGAAAATAATCTAACATATTTCCAATAGCCACTTGATAAGCTGTCTGCTGTTGTTCTGACATCTCAAGAACATAAGTTCCGTAGATTAAACCTTCAATGAAAGCCTTTAAAGCTTGACCCCACTCATGTGAACGTCCTTCATAACGAGCAGGGAATCCATGAGCTTTTTCAGAGCCTAACCATAATGCGGAATTCATAATAACCCAATGAATATAATCAGGAAATACCTTAGCATCCCAATCACTATAACCACGTTCACCACGTTGTTCCTCATGGATAGAGCGATGTTCCGAAGGCACAGTAGTAGGGTCAGGAAGAACATCTTTAACCTCATCCCAAACCCAGTAACGTCCGTCCCTAATCAAAGTATCTATAATCTGTTCCACCTTGTAATCTTCAAGTTTTACGCTACCAGTTGGACTAACAACTTCCGGATAAAGTTTAGGCCAAATAATAAGAGCTTCCTCATACTTATCCCCATACTCACGCAAATGTGCCTCTAAAGCAGCTTTGAACTTCTCATTATCTACATAAAAAGGAACAGTATCATTCGCGCTGTACTCATTAAGATCAATCAAACATTGAAGAAGGATGTTAGCTTCAGGTGAACCATTACTGCGAAGAAACTCCGCGTATAACCAATAAATATTTGTGAAAGCATTCCAGATATCTGACTGAGATACACCATACAGTGCGCGTTCCTCTATATCCTCCGGACGATAAGTAATATCTTTCATCACAGGGAACTTAGTGAACTCATTAATAGGATCACCCAAACTATCATTAATTAGAGCGTTAAACTCTAACTCAAAGTCATCTGACATATCTCTCTTTCCAAAAACAGTTTAACACAATAATGATTGTTTAACAGGTTGACTTTAACCTAAATATAGGCGTATAATGGAAGTGAAATGATAACACCAGAGAACATCATCAAAGTCAAGGCAGGACACCTTGACGACATTGTTATACTCTTAAACAACATTCAACATCGTGATATCGTTCCCGTCATCAACAACACCAAACTAGACTTCAGTTCACCATTTGATATGTTCAACATTCAAGAAGTCCGCAAAATGTTTAATCTTTATGGTATTCGTTTCAATACAACAATTGCTGAAGATTTAGATTCCATCCGTCAAAGCGGAGATTCAGAATTAATTGAACTCATCATTGAATATAAAGTAAATATCAGTGTTTCAGTTCTGGAAACCATCGCTCCTTTCATTGAAGATGGTTGCGAAATTGCTTTTACTATTCAAAATGAAACAAACTTTCCCGATCTTAAAGGCCACAAGAAATTTATTTTCAATAAAGGCAAAATGAGTATTATTACAGGTCAGGAACAAATTATTTATGACCCTGATGTGGTTCAACTTCTTCATCTGCGCCCAGTTCCTGTTAACAAAGACATTATTAAAACCGTCCCACGATTTAGTCTTCTTGAAGAAAAAGAAGGCACCGTTTTCCAAATGAAAGACGGCACTTTCCACAGAATGAAAGATGGCGTATATCAAATCAAACGAGAGGATAGTTTCTGATGCCTTTCAAGTACAATAAGTTCTTCCCAAAGACTGAGCTTCTTGATGATGCTGGTTTCGATTATGATGAAATTGATCTTTTCAATGGCCAGTCATCATCACCATTATTCGCTAAAGCTTTAAAAGTTTACAGCGAATCACATGACATTTATTTAACTGCTCTTGCGAACCGTCTTGAAAATGTTGCCTTAAACGGCAGCACAGGTGAAGCAGCTATTTACTGTACCCTGTTTGATCTTCCTTACTTCCCTGACACCGTAAATATGAGAGGTCAATCTTCAAGAATAGCTGAATACTATGGGATGAAGTATCTCATTAGGAACAGGCAGGACGCTGGAGAATACTCACTTACTGTTTATATGTATATCGCAGTTGATTTCCCGCATTTGTTGGAGGATGAAGGGGAAAATAGTGTTCTTATCAACAACTTGATTACATACTATTCGCAACTCCCTAGTAACTCATACAGGCGTAAAGAATACTTTAGCGATACATGGAATGAAGACAAGCATAATCTTCTTGTTGCTGCGCATAATATAAGTCTTAAGAGATTCTATGACTTAAGCACATCCGAGATTGAATTGTCAACATGGGATGATGTGAAGGACGCTCCCGGTGAATGGTTAGTCGCATGGACAGAACCTGTCCCTGATACTCCTGATGACGATGGAAGTTTTAGAGTTTAAATCAAACCTAAAGCTTTAGCCTGAAGTAAAGAACCAACAACGCCATTTATATCAGAGGCAGGGTCTTTCTTATAATTCTCAATTAATTCATCAATGTTAAACCATCTGGCATCATCTAATTCTGAAGCTTGATGGATTACTGTTGTACGATCAAAATCATCTGGTAAATGCCCTAAATAAGTGTTAGTGACAACATTCATAAGGCTTGGTACCGGATATCGAACTGAAACAAGAGTTAGATCTTCAGGTTTAAAAGTTATATTAACTTCCTCTTCGGCTTCTCTTATTGCGCCTAAAAGAGGATCTTCAGTAGTATCAACAGCGCCACCCGGCAACTCCCACATGCTTAAACCTGTAGGATGACGGAATTGTTCAACAAGGAGGACATCATCTTTATGAATAGCTATAATCTCGCCGCCAAAAGGTGAGTGACCAATCACAATTTCATACATACCAAAACGGGATTCCTCAACCTTTACACTGATAAACCGACCCTCAAACTTAAACTCTTTATTATCCATATTAATGAACCTATCGGGTCTTAACTCCGATAGAAACCTTATGGCCGGGATAACAAAATCATTAGGGACAAAACATGTCTTCGATAAATTCTATACCCAACCGCACATAGCTAAACTATGCATAGAAGCTTTATCGCTTAAAAAATATGATCTTATAATTGAACCCTCAGCAGGTTCCGGAGCGTTCCTAAATCAACTACCTAAAGAGAAAACAATAGGATTTGATTTAGACCCTGAAGCAGAAAATGTCACTCAGAAAGACTGGTTCACGGTCACCCCGAAAGATCTTCCCATAGCTTACAAAATTCTTGTTATAGGTAACCCACCTTTTGGAATACAAAACAATATAGCGTTAGCTTTCATTAATCATGCGGCAACTCTAGCAGACACCGTAGCTTTTATTCTTCCTCGTAGCTTCCGCAAAGAAAGCCTACAGAACCGCGTATCACCTAAACTTCATTTAGTAAAAGAAATACTATTGCCTTCTGAGTCTTTCACATTAAACGGAGAATCATATAATGTCCCTTGCGTATTTCAAGTATGGGAAAATAAAAACAGTTTAAGAGTAATTGACAAAGTTAAACAAATATCACCACATTTCAAATTCGTAAGAAAGAATGAATCTCCGGATCTAGCTATAAGACGCATAGGCGGTCATGCCGGTAAAGTTGGTAAAGATTTAACTGTCTCAGATAATAGCAACTATTTTATTAAAGTAACAAATGGTGATGTCGCATCCTTTATGGAAAAAGTTAATGATCTGAATTTTGATTCTCGTTTCGATACAGTCGGCCCGCGCTCTTTAAGTAAAAAAGAAATAACAGAGTTAATTAATAAATCTTTATAAGAGGGCGATATAATAAGCATGAGAAAAAATATTATTCTTCTAACGGTAGCATTAGCGGTTACCCCTATTATAGGTTTAACAGGTTGCTCCACGACTGAAGAAACTAGTGACCAAATTGTTGAGAAATTAACTGAGAATCAGAAGCTCGCTATAAATGAAAGCTTAAAAGCGGATGTGAGCAACACTGTTGTAGCGATTAATACTTATCTTACAACAAATCCTACCGACCCTAAAATTGATGGTGATGTTCCTCTCACCCCTAGCGATGAGAACACTCATTTAACTATCAACGGTGGGTGGGATACTTATAAAGTAACTGGTTATAATGTTAAAACTGGTTACACATACGTTTTTGATTCCACAACTGGTAAATATACTGGAAGCAACTAACACTGTTATGGCTTATTACGATCCTAACAACCAAAATAATTATAATAACTATAATTATAACCAGCCACCTACTGGGTATGCAGCTCCCACAAAATCCTTAGCAGTAACAGGACTAGTTCTTTCCTTCATTCTACCCTTAGTAGGACTTATTATTTCTTATGTTGCTAATAGCAAAATAAAGAAAGGTCTTGCGGAGGGTAGAAACCTTGCCGTTGCTGGTATTGTAGTGGGCTGGGTATTTATAGTCGCTACAATAATTGCTACCCCTTTAATTATCTGGGGAACTCTACAGCTTATTATCACCTTATTTGGTGGGCCTTACACAGATCCTATTACGTTTTGGACGAATACAGAATTTGACTGGGCTTCTCTATTTTAAGCATTTACCTGCTTCAGGAAAATAAAAAAGTATATTTTTGAGGAACTTTTAGATGATATTTAATTATCCCCGATATACTTTTTGAATCAAATAAAACCGGTTCGGATCTCCCTCCTAAGTGTCCGAGCCGGTTTTTCTTTGCACAAAAAGTGCCTCCCGGCTTCTAGGAGAGAGAAGAAGCCGGGAGGCGGATAATAAATCAATATGGAGGCGAGGTTCTCTCCTATTTCCTCGCTTATTTATAATATATACTATTTGACATCAGATGTCAAATTCGTTTAAAGAATCTCTACTTCACCCTCGCTAGGAAGCAAGTTGCTTAATAAAGGTTGATAACTCAGACCAGCCTGAAACTCGACGCTTACCTGTAATATGAAGGTTACAGGGCTGAGTCCAAACTATATGCTCCCAAGTAGGAGTAGCTTCCCCAATAACATCCGGCTTGTCATCAAAAAGATAATCCCCTATAACAGTAGTCTTATCAAAAGTGATAATAGTTCTACTAACCCATTCATCGCCTAGGTTGGTGCGAACCCATTCATATTTGTCCTTAACACATGTCTTGTTGTTAGGAGCAGGCGACGTACAAATACGAACATCGTAACCAGCGGCTAATAAAGACTTTAAAGCGTTTATCGCTCCATCAGCGGCTTTTAAGGTAGCGAAGAATCCGGATTCATCAATGATGGCCCGAACGTCAGCGGTGGTAAAGTCCTTGACACCTTCAGCTAGGTTCCAACTGTTAGAGGTTCCGTTAGCTGGGATAATAACGTTTGGATGTTTAACCCGAACTACATCCCAGAATCCATCAGTCATGGAGACAATAACGTCATCCATATCAAACAATAAAATTTTAGACATCTATCTCTCCAATCTCTAATTGACTCTTATTCGATCTATTTAAGATTAATAGAAACTTGCGATAAAAGCAAATAAAAACTAAATAAATTGAATATAATCTCATGGTTAAAAATAAAAAGGGTGTAGACTATTACTCATAGTGAGCATTTATGCCGATAGTAATAAATACGAACTACAAATCATCCAAAAAAGAAAGAAAACAAATGACTACCCTACAGCAAGAAATTATAGCAACACTGGGAGTGAAACCAGTAATTGATGCCAAAGAAGAAATTCGTAACAGAGTTGACTTCCTCAAAAGCTTCGTTATTAACAACCCGGCTATTAAAGGATTCGTTCTAGGGATTAGTGGTGGTCAGGATTCTTCTTTAGCTGGTAAATTAGCCCAACTCGCAGTTGATGAACTAAACGCAGAAGGCCACACTGCTACCTTCGTTGCGGTGCGCCTACCTTATGGGGTTCAGAAAGATGAAGCTGATGCTCAACGCGCCCTCGAATTCATCAAACCTACCGTCTCAACAGTTTTTAACATTAAAGCTGCGGTAGATGCTTTTCAGGCAGAATATGATAACGCGGGTGATCTTCTAAAGGATTACCATAAAGGAAACATTAAAGCTCGTGCTCGTATGACCGCCCAATATGCTATCGCTGGCCAAAACCATCTTCTCGTGATTGGAACCGATCAAGCAGTCGAAGCAGTATCAGGTTTCTTCACAAAATTTGGCGATGGTGGAGCAGATATTCTCCCTATCTCAGGACTGACAAAAGGGCAGGGAAAAGTGCTCCTTGCTGAACTTGGTGCTCCTGAAGCTATCTACACGAAAGTTCCTACCGCTGACCTTCTTGACGAAACTGTTGGTCAACCTGACGAAACCGAATTAGGAATCACCTATGAAGAGCTTGACCTTTACTTAGAGGGTAAAGAACTTCCTGAAGCTCAGATGAAACTTATCGAAGGCCGCTATCTTCTAACAGAGCATAAACGCCAAGCACCAATTACCCCATTTGATACTTGGATGAAGTAAACAAAAAAGGTAGTTATAAAGTGGCCCACACAATCTAAAATCGTGTGGGCCACTTTCTTTTAGATTGACTTTTATATACCCCATATGTTAAACTGATTAAATGTCTGAACTGGAAACACTCAAGAAGTACGGTACTGTACCTCTTTTTGTTGACGGTAAAATTAACGAAATAGTTTACAACACTCTAAAAACCGGTAAAACCTTTCAAGATGAAGAAGGCAACTACCATTTTAATATTTTTAACCAGTTCTGCTTCAGTCTAGGGAAAGTGTTCGGAAAAAACTTACTTGTTTCCGGGGGTGAATCTAGCTCAACATATGTTGATATTTTCTTGAACTATGCCGAACCTATCAGAAAAGACGCTACGAATCATCTGGTTACCATCAGTAAAGCACAATATGGTATGGAAGATATTGAATATAATCTCAGTGTTCGCTTCTCATTAAAGTCAGATGTTTTTTATGCGGTAGCTAAGGAACGCCACATCTCTCTCGGCTTTATACATATCAGCTATGGTCGTCATCTTCTTACTCATTATCAGAAGAAAATTAACTTCTACGTTAAACGTAATGCCCTTCCGAAAAATCAGGTTACAAACTTTGCCAACCTTGTGGAAGCTCAAGCTCAAAACTTCACGCCACAAAAAGATAGCACTAAGCAGGCTTATGGTATTCATTACCTTGCTCGGTTGATTAAACATAAAATGTCTAGTGAACATGCTTTATGGTTCGCTGTTAATGGTGTCCCCGGTAACCTTGTACCTATTTACCATGAGGTTCCCCTTGAATGGGTTAAAGCTTTACTCTGAACCATTGATTTAATCGAATAAATCAAATATACTTTATATATAAACTTTTAATGGAGAATAAATGTCTAGTGATGTAATAGAAGTTAAAGGAGCTTGGGTTAA